>Ga0183100_1000006_pt2 | contig 393058 bp, 319 predicted proteins | sample Biomet2_FD_127789 | JGI IMG/M metagenome (GOLD analysis project Ga0183100, IMG submission 127789) | Microbial communities from bioreactor (seeded with anoxic lake sediment) at LBNL, California, USA - Biofuel metagenome 2 | ecosystem: Engineered > Bioreactor > Anaerobic > Unclassified ... | reverse complement strand
CTACCATTGGGTTGTTGCCAATGCCTAAAAATCCCATCATCTCTACGTGAGCAGGAACTGACGAAGAACCGGCAAACTGTGCATCGCTATGCATACGACCCATTGTATCGGTCATACCATAAGAAGCAGGACCAGCAGCCATATTGTCGGGATGAAGTGTACGTCCCGTACCACCACCGGAAGCTACCGAGAAATAAGGTTTACCAACAAGTAAACGTTCTTTTTTGTATGTACCTGCTACAGGATGTTGGAAACGAGTAGGATTGGTTGAGTTACCCGTGATGGATACATCAACGCCCTCTTTCCACATAATGGCAACACCTTCGCGAACATCGTTAGCACCATAGCAACGAACCTTAGAACGAGCGCCATCACTGTATTTGATTTCTTCTACCACCTTCAATTCGGAAGTGAAATAATCAAAATCTGTTTTGACATAGGTAAATCCGTTGATACGGCTAATAATTTGTGCAGCATCTTTGCCCAGTCCATTGAGAATGCAACGAAGTGGTTCTTTACGAACTTTGTCTGCCTTAGCAGCAATTTTGATAGCACCTTCGGCAGCGGCAAAAGACTCGTGACCTGCCAAGAAGCAGAAACATTTTGTCTCTTCGCGAAGCAAACGGGCAGCCAAATTGCCATGTCCGATACCAACCTTACGATCGTCGGCAACAGAACCCGGGATACAGAATGCCTGAAGTCCGACACCGATAGCCTCGGCAGCTTCGGGAGCAGTTTTGCAACCTTTCTTGATAGCAATAGCAGAACCTACTACGTAAGCCCATTTAGCATTCTCGAAGCAAATAGGTTGTGTTTCTTCGCATGTCTTATAAGGATCGAGACCATATTTATCGCAGATAGCGTTTGCTTCTTCGATATCTTTAATGCCAACTGCATTCAAAGCAGCGAGAATCTGTTTTTCGCGACGGTCTTGGCTTTCAAATTGTACTTTTCTAATCATAATGTCTTCCTCCTTATTATTCTTTACGTGGGTCAATGTATTTAACGGCGCCATCTTCGGGGTTGAAACGTCCGTAATGGCCAGTAACTTGTTTCAGTGCTTCATTGGCATCTACACCTTTTTTAACAGCTTCCATAAATTTGCCCATGTGGATAAATTCGTAGCCGATGATCAAGTCGTCTTTATCAAGAGCTAAGCGGCTGATATAACCTTCTGTAAGTTCCAAATAACGAGAACCCTTTGCCACGGTACCGTAAAGAGTACCGACCTGGCTACGTAGACCTTTGCCCAAATCTTCGAGTCCGGCACCGATAGCCAATCCATTTTCAGAAAAAGCAGACTGTGTACGTCCGTATACAATTTGCAAGAAAAGTTCGCGCATTGCCGTATTGATAGCATCGCAAACAAGGTCGGTATTTAGCGCTTCGAGAATAGTCTTCCCGGGCAGAATTTCTGAAGCCATAGCTGCAGAATGAGTCATTCCGGTACAACCGATCGTTTCGATCAAGCATTCCTGAATAACGCCCTTTTTGACATTCAATGTGAGCTTGCATGCACCCTGTTGAGGAGCACACCAACCAATACCGTGTGTTAAACCTGAAATATCAACTATTTCTTTGGCCTTCACCCATTGTCCTTCTTCAGGAATAGGAGCCGGTCCGTGATTAACACCTTTTTTTACAACACACATGTGTTCGACTTCGTTGGTATAAATCATAACTGTATCTTTTTAAAACATTAATGGTTTTCTGTTTCTTTTCTTTCGGCAAAATTAACACAATTGTTGCGTTCGGCAAAGTATCGTTTGAGGTTTTAAGAAAAAATAAAGATTAAGCAGGTGTAAGTATCGTTTTTGCAAACTGGAGATAGCGAATAGCCTCCTTTCGCCAGAAACGACATCAAACGAACCTATTATTTTAATTCTTCCATAATATACTTGGGCGTATAGCCGGCAGAACTTAACGCAACTTGTTCGGGTGTGCCGGTAGTCAATACCTTACCTCCCCCTTGTCCTCCTTCGGGACCCATATCGATAATATAGTCGGCCATCTTAATAACATCAAGATTGTGTTCGATCACAATAACCGTATTGCCTTTGTCCACCAAACGGTTGAGCACGGTCATCAAAACACGTATATCTTCGAAATGCAATCCGGTGGTAGGTTCGTCTAATATATAGAGTGTCTTACCGGTATCTCGCTTGGCAAGTTCGGTGGCCAGTTTCACACGTTGGCTCTCGCCTCCCGAAAGAGTGGTAGACGACTGGCCAAGTTTAATATATCCCATACCGACTTCTTGCAATACCTTTATTTTGTTGAGTATCTGAGGCACATGCTCGAAAAACTCGACAGCCACATTGATAGTCATATCAAGCACATCGGCTATAGATTTCCCCTTATAGCGCACTTCGAGTGTCTCGCGATTATAACGCTTGCCATGACAGATTTCGCAAGGTACGTATACGTCGGGCAAAAAGTTCATCTCAATGGATTTATAGCCATTGCCTTGACACGTTTCGCACCGTCCGCCTTTGACATTAAAAGAGAAACGGCCGGGCTTATAACCACGTATTTTAGCTTCGGGAAGGCCCACAAACAAATTGCGGATATCCGAAAAGACGCCTGTATATGTAGCCGGATTGGAACGCGGAGAGCGCCCCAAGGGAGATTGGTCGACATTGACGACCTTATCGATATATTCGATACCTTCAAGAGCCCGATAAGGCAAAGGATCTTGCAAAGAACGATAAAACTTCTGAGACAAGATGGGCTGCAATGTGTCATTGATAAGCGTAGATTTACCACTACCCGAAACACCGGTGATGCAGATAAGCTTACCGAGCGGGAATTCGACATCTACATCCTTCAAGTTGTTGCCGTTGCAACCGCGCAGCCAAAGCGATTTTCCGTTACCGGAACGGCGCTTTTCGGGAACTTTGATTTCTTTCTTACCATTGAGATAAGAAGATGTGAGCGTATGAGAAGAAAGCATCTCTTTGGGAGTACCTTCAAACATTAATTCGCCCCCCAAACGTCCGGCTTTCGGTCCCATATCAATAATGTAATCGGCAGCCAACATCATCTCCTTATCATGCTCCACAACGATAACCGTATTGCCCAAATCACGCAATTCTTTCAGCGAGTTGATAAGCCTTACATTATCACGTTGGTGCAGACCAATACTCGGTTCATCGAGTATATAGAGCACATTGACCAACTGAGAACCGATCTGTGTAGCCAAACGGATGCGCTGGCTTTCGCCTCCCGACAAACTCTCGGAAGAACGGTTGAGCGTGAGATAATCCAACCCTACGTCCAACAAAAACTTTAATCGAGTGCAAATTTCTTTCAAAATTTCTTCGGCAATATGTTTCTGCTTTTCCGAAAGATGAGGAGTGACGTTGCTTATCCATTCATACAAGTTGGATATTTCCATATTGCTGAGCTGGTTGATATTTTTGTCGTGAATGCGATACGAAAGCGCCTCCCTATTGAGACGTGCACCATGACACTCGGGACAAACCACAGAAGAAGCAAACTGTGTAGCCCATTTTTGTGCTGTCGCCGAAGTCTCGGAAGACTCTTGCAACATCTGGATATATTTTACGACTCCTTCGTAAGAGACAAAATAATCGGAAGTGGTGCCAACCAATGATTTTTTGATTTTAACACGTTCATCGCTCCCATTTAATATTTCATCAAGAGCCTCTTCGCGCAAATCACCGATAGGGGTATGAAGGTTAGCCTCGTAACGCTCCAACAAAGAGGCTATCTGCCAAAATATCATAGAATTCTTGTACTTGCCAAGTGGAACGATAGCTCCATCGTATATAGACAAAGAACGGTTCGGAATGACCTTGTCAATATCAATCTGATTGACCACCCCAAGGCCTTTGCACTTAGAACAATAGCCTTGTGGCGAATTGAATGAAAAATTGTGAGGAGCAGGCTCCTTATACGACAGTCCTGTTTTGGGATCCATCAACTGCTTGCTATAGTAGCGCATTTTTTCATCCTGCATATCAAAGATCATCAACAAACCGTCGCCCTGCTTTACCGCCGTAGCAACAGTCTGTTTGAGACGCTGTGTATCTTTTTCGTCGACAATCAGTTTATCGACAACCACTTCTATATCGTGATTTTTGTAACGGTCGAGCTTCAGTCCGGGAGTTATCTCGCACATTTTACCATCAATACGGACATTGAGAAAACCTTTTTTGCGCACTGACTCAAAGAGCTCCTTGTAATGACCTTTACGAGAACGAACCAACGGAGCCAAAATATACACGCGATGCCCTTGATAATCATTCAATATCAGTTGGAGAATCTGTTCCTCTGTATATTTTATCATCTTCTTGCCCGAAAGATATGAATAAGCGTCACCGGCTCGGGCGAATAGCAAGCGCATGTAATCGTAAATTTCAGTAGTCGTACCGACGGTAGAGCGAGGATTTTTATTCGTCGTCTTCTGTTCGATAGAAATAACAGGACTGAGTCCGGTGATCTTATCGACATCGGGACGTGCCAAATTGCCCAAAAAATTACGGGCATAAGCCGAAAAAGTTTCGATGTAACGCCTCTGGCCTTCAGCAAAAATCGTATCGAAAGCCAATGAAGATTTACCACTGCCACTCAAACCGGTAATCACCGTAAGGCTATTACGAGGGATGACAGCATCGACATTCTTAAGATTGTGTACTCTTGCTCCGTACACATTTATATAGTCCTTTGACATTTTTACCTTTCACTATTAAACTGCAAAATTAGTATTTTTTTCTTTATATACACTCATTACTCGATATTTTTGGCTAAGTTTGCAGACTGAAAAACAATAAAAGATAGATGAAATTACTCAGACTATTTATATTCATATTGTTCATTGGTTTACCAAGCTTGAGCGGCATTGCTCAGGAAGAGAACATTTTTTTTCTACATACTGTAAAGGCAGGACAAACATTATACTCCATAGCCAGTATGTACAATGTAAGCGTGGATCAAGTAACAAAATTAAATCCGGGAGCAAATGAAATGATCTTCACCGGAGAAGTGTTGCGCATCCCTCAACAAAAGAGATCGACGATTTCACCCCTCTTTCATACCATAAAAGCCGGCGAAACATTATATAAGCTTTCGCAAACATACAAAGTAAGTGTCAAAGAAATCTGCGATTTGAATCCAGGTTTGAATGCCGAGAATTTTCATAGCGGAGAAGTCATTAGGATACCTTCGACTCCCTCTAACACCAAAGAGGTACCACAAACGAAAACGATCGGTACAAATACAACCACTCTTCAGAAGACAGAAAAAGAAGTTCAGACTCCTATTATAGAGAAGTATAAAGAGATGCATAAAGTAAAACGTTCGGAAACGGTATACAGTATATGCAAAAAATACAAGATATCAGAAGAAGAACTATTGGCTGCAAACCCCACAATTAAGACACAAGGATTGCAAAAAGGCGACATGCTATATATACCCTACCCTGCCCCACAAAAACCTGTAGAAAAGATACCAACTGATAAAGAACTATTTGAAGCGAGCCGAACAATAGCAAAGAAAACAGGATCGATAAAACTGGCGGTGATGTTGCCTTTCAAAGAAGACAGGCGAATGGTAGAATACTACGAAGGGATGCTTCTTGCGGTTGATACTCTCAAACGTAGCGGAATATCGATGGACGTCTATGCTTATGACACTTCTTCAAAAAGCATAGATATATTGTTGAAGGAAAAACCGGAACTTGCCAATATGGATATCATATTCGGGCCACGCGATAAAGCACAGATAAAACCGATGTCCGAATTTTCCCGCAAGCATGAAATAAAACTGGTAATACCCTTCACCTCCAAAGATAATGAAGTCTTTTCGAACCCTTTCGTATATATGATCAATACACCTCAACTGTTCATGTATAGCACCGTATATAGCCATCTATTAAAACAATTCAGCAACCCGAACGTTGTGTTTATAGAAAACAGCGTGGGAGATAAAAGCAAAGAACAGTTCATAAGCGGCCTGAAAGACTTTTTACTTCGCAGCGGAGTAACATACACGACCGTTGGAGACGGGGCTTCGATAGAAAACATGGCAGAAACGCTCTTCAATGGACGCACCAATATCTTTATTCCTACATCCGGAACTCATGTGGAAATGATAAAGATCCTTACAAAGATGGAATTGCTCAAACGCAACAACCGGTCAATGGCAATCTGTCTATTCGGTTATCCCGAATGGCAAACCATGACTAAAGAACATTTGAAACAATTTTTTGCCGTAAGTACCTATTTCTATACGTCGTTCTATACAAACAGCCTGTTGCCCGAAGCCAGACGCTTCGATAAAGAATATCACAACACTTATCACAAAGTAATGGAAGATAGATATCCCAAATACGGTATGTTGGGCTACGATACCGGTTTTTACTTTCTGAGAGGAATCTCGAAATGTGGGAGCAGATTTGACGAAGAAATAAACAAATTACCTTTCAATCCGGTTCAAACAGGATTTTTAATGAAACGGGTAAACAACTGGGGAGGATTTATCAATCAGAAAGTCTTCTTTATTCATTATGCAACCAACTCGGAAGTAGAAAGAAACGATTTCGATTAAAAAAAACAGAAAGTCTATGAAAAGAGAGATATTACTCATCATATCATTTATATTTATTTGCGAAATATCGGCCTATGCCCAAATCGGCGAACAGCGCAACAACCTATCGGTAGGCTTTAGCGGTGGGTATGTGAGCAATTCTGTGAGTTTTCAACCGACAATCAAACAAAGTGGGATGCCCGGCATTACGTTTGGTGTGACAGGTAGATACATCTCCGAAAAATATTTCAATATGATATGTGGAGCACAGCTTGAACTGAATTTTGTTCAGATGGGATGGAACGAAAAAGTACCTGATGGGTCAATCGGCACATACAAACGAAAAATGAACTATATACAAATTCCATTCTTGGCACACCTAGCTTTCGGTAAAGAACAAAAAGGAATGCAATTTTTTGTCAACGCAGGCCCTCAAATAGGCTTCCTGCTAAACGAAAATCAAACATTCAGCAAGGACTTTGACATATCAAACCGCATCGTAACTATGCAATACGGCAAAATGGCGGAACGCAAATTCGACTACGGCATAGCGGCTGGAATTGGATTAGAACTGAAAACAGGAATAGGCAGCTTTCTTGTAGAAGGAAGGTACTACTATGGTTTATCCGACTTTTATAAAACGACAAAGCAAGACTACTTTTCAAGAGCAGCCAATACGACCATGTCTGCAAAAGTGACTTATCTTTTCGATTTATCGAAATAAAAAGAATCAGATTGCTAAATTTATCGTATATTTGTCTGAAATAATTTGAAACAATAAGTTATGAATGCAGATATCATATTTAGATTTTTAAGAGATATTGCAGTCCACAATGACCGTGAATGGTTTCAGGCTAACCGTAATGAATGGGATAATGCAAAAGTGGAATTTGAAAATTTCATGGCAGCCGTTATAGGCAGAATTTCTATTTTCGACGAGACAGTTCGTCATATTAGTCCACAAGATTGCATGTACCGTATCTATCGTGACATCCGATTCTCATCCGACAAATCTCCATACAAACGCCACATCGGAGGATACATTAATAGTAAAGGCAAAAAATCGGCTCACTCCGGATACTATATTCACATGGAAATAGGCAACTGCATGCTCTGTAGTGGCAGCCTGTTTGTTACTGGCGAAATGCTGAAAGCTCTGCGCCGTAGTGTATATGACAACATAGATGAATATAGAAAGATAGTAGAAGACAAAGAGTTCAAAAAATACTTTCCAACCATAGGATTCGAACATCTAAAAACAGCCCCAAAGGGATATCCCAAAGATTATCCATATATTGACTATCTGAAATGCAAAGATTATTCGGTATGCATGCCTGTATCGGACAATTTCTTCAGTGAACCCGACCTCTTGGAAAAGCTTGATGATATATTCAAACAAATGAAACGTCTCAACGACTTTTTAAATGAGACGATAGATAATATGGAAATATAAAATGAAAGCCTATTTAAGGCACATACAATAATAATAAATTAGCGAACAAACCAATTATTATAAGATATGGAAAAGAAATTGGAACTGATAGAAAACGACAGCTGGCTTGCGCCCTATACCGATGCAATAAAGGGTCGCCACCAACACGCTTTAGATAAAGAGGCTCAATTGACTAACCACGGATCGAAAAGTCTGTCTGAATTCGCTTCTGGTTACCTCTATTTTGGTCTTCACCCTACCGACAAAGGCTGGGTCATTAGGGAATGGGCTCCAAACGCTACACATATCTATCTAATCGGAACATTTAATAATTGGCAAGAAAAAGAAGAATATGAACTAAAGCCTCTTGATAACGGAAATTGGGAACTCACATTACCGGAAACCGCCATACACCACCTAGATCTATACAAACTAATGGTGCATTGGAACGGAGGTTGCGGTGAACGCATACCGGCATGGGCAACAAGAGTCGTACAAGATGAAAATACAAAAATCTTTTCTGCACAAGTATGGAATCCTACACAACCATATAAATTCAAAAATCCAATAGTTCCTCAAACCGACCCTCTGTTGATATACGAATGCCATATAGGAATGGCACAAAATGAAGAGAAAGTAGGAACATACAATGAATTCAGAGAGCATATTTTGCCTAGAATAGTAAAAGACGGCTACAACTGTATACAAATAATGGCGGTGCAGGAACATCCTTATTATGGAAGTTTTGGATATCATGTATCAAGCTTATTTGCTCCATCATCCCGATTCGGAACTCCCGATGAACTGAAACAACTTATTGACGAAGCTCACGGACTAGGCCTGGCAGTAATAATGGATATTGTCCATTCTCATGCAGTCAAGAATGAAGTTGAAGGATTAGCAAATTACGCCGGTGATCCCGATCAATACTTCTATCCGGGTGCCCGTCGTGAACATCCTTTATGGGATTCGCTATGTTTTGACTATGGAAAAGATGAAGTCGTACATTTCTTATTATCAAACTGCAAATATTGGCTGGACATATTCCAATTCGACGGTTTCCGCTTTGACGGAGTCACATCGATGTTATACTATAGCCATGGAATAGGAGAAACTTTTAAAAACTATGCCGATTATTACAATGGACATCAAGATGATAATGCCATTTGTTATCTGACGCTCGCCAACAAGTTGATACACGAATTCAATCCCCATGCTCTAACCGTAGCCGAAGAAGTATCTGGAATGCCTGGTATCGCTGTTAACGTTTCGGCAGGAGGCTATGGATTTGACTATCGAATGGCAATGAATATCCCCGACTATTGGATAAAGACAATCAAAGAAAAAGTGGACGAAGATTGGAAACCCACCAGCATGTTTTGGGAAGTAACCAATCGGCGCACTGACGAAAAAACAATATCATATTGCGAAAGCCATGATCAAGCATTAGTAGGCGACAAAACAATTATCTTCAGATTGATAGATGCTGATATGTACTGGCACATGCAGATTGGTGATGAAAACTATATTGTTCATCGAGGCACAGCTCTACACAAGATGATCAGACTACTAACCGCTACGACTATCAATGGTGGCTATCTCAACTTCATGGGCAATGAATTCGGCCATCCCGAATGGATAGACTTTCCAAGAGAAGGAAATGGATGGTCATACAAATATGCCCGCCGCCAATGGAATTTGGTAGACAATCAAAACTACGTATATCATTATTTAGGCGATTTTGATTATGCCATGCTAAATACAATCAAGAGCATCAAGAATTATCAAAGCACACCAATAGTAGAAATTGCCCATAATGATGCAGACCAAATATTGGCCTACAGCCGTGAAGATTTGATCTTTGTCTTTAATTTTAATCCGGTACAATCATTTACCGACTATGGATTTCTGGCAAAATCGGGAACATACGAAGTAATACTCAACACTGATAGCAAACTCTTCGGTGGTTTCGGTTTAGCAGACGACAGCGTGAAACATTTCACCCTTCACGATCCGCTTTATGAGAAAGATGAGAAAGAATGGCTAAAACTATATTTGCCTGCGAGATCGGCTGTAGTACTGAAAAGAACAAAATAATTAAAAAAGTTTTTTGATTATAAATAAAAAACCGTACCTTTGCAACCGCAAAAGCGGAGGTCCGGTAGCTCAGCTGGATAGAGCAACAGCCTTCTAAGCTGTGGGTCATGCGTTCGAATCGCATCCGGATCACTTTAGAGAACCTCTAAGTATGGCGTAACACTACGCCATACATTAATAATCAATCGCTTAGACATTTTCGGCACAAATTGTTAAACCCGATATGTGCTACAAAATGCAATCAAATGCAATCAAAAATCACAAAATGTGTTACACATTTTTGCACGTATCACAATATGTGTATACATGGAAAAGATTAAATTAGTCTATGGCAGACGCAAAAGAAAAAACGGTAAGGGACTTGTAGAGCTTGAGATTTACTTTTCAAGAGGTGAAAGAAAGTACATTTCTACAAAAGTTGAGCTTCTTCCTGGAGAGTGGGACGGCTATGTAGTTAACAGATCTGATAGTTTAAGTCTTAACAAGTATCTTTCAGAGTTCAAAAAGAATTATGAAAAGACATTTAAAAATATGACTATAGACGGAATAGCCTCAACGATGGAGAATTTGAACGAGTATATTAAACCTGAAGAAGAAAAATACCCTGACTTTCTTTCGCTAATGGAAGACATGATAACTAAATCGGCTATCAGAGAGAGCACCAGAAAGCAGCATTTTGTGGCTTATTCCGCTTTAAGGGATTTTGGGAAAATAAAATCATTCGCAAGCCTCACGCCAAGAAATATATTATTATTCGATGATTATCTTAGAAAAGATAATCGGGAACAGACGACTATATACGGATACCACAAAAGAATCAAAGTATACGTGATTAAAGCCTATCAAATGGGTTATATAGAATCAAACCCATACAGAATGGTAAAAATAGATAGAGGAACATATAAGGAAAGGAAACCATTAATTCAAGACGAGATAAATCTACTCATCAACACGAACTTTAATTCATTGCTCGATAAGGTCCGAGATATGTTCATATTTCAAATTTATACGGGTATTGCTTATGCCGACTTAGAGGCATTCGACTTCAAAAAAGAAGTGGTAAAATCAGGATCGCTTTATTTTATCGACTCGAAAAGGGTGAAGACCGGAAGCAACTTCTATACGCCTATTCTCCCACCGGCAATGAAAATACTTGAAAAGTATGATTATAAACTTCCTGTAATGTCCAATCAAAAGTATAATCTATATCTTCATGCGATCGAGAATATTTTAGGAATAAATAAGCCACTTACCTCACATGTTGCCCGGCATACTTTTGCAACGACTGTAGCACTCGCGCACGATGTACCAATTGAGACCGTCTCAAAGATGTTAGGGCATAAGGATATTAAGACAACACAGATTTACGCAAAAGTGCTGAAGAGTACTATAGAAAGAAATGTATTTGAAAAGATGATGTGAATATTTTAACTCGAAAAATCAGCATATTTCAATATTAAGAATCAAAACGGAAAAAGGCGGCCAATTGGGACCGCCTTTTTGTTATAACTTAATGATCTTAGAATTCTATACTATTTGCGAAAGTTATCATCTTTGCTACATTCTCAATATCGGGTTTAATTGTGACAAACAAATCGTTGTCTCTATCTGTGAACTCAATCCCTACCCTTTCGGCATCCTCTCTATAGCAATATAACCCCATCCCGTAAAAGATGCAATCTCTATAATTGACTTCATTACCTGTATTCGATTTGCTGATCATTTCAGCAGCTAATTTATTTGTTTCCATGGCTATTTCGTGTTAGATGAATTTATCTAGTTCCTTTTCGAGTTCATCGGCATCTATTTCGGGGAATACTTCACAAACAAAGCTTAAAGCACCGCAATAGTTATTCGCGAACTTTTCCGTGTCCATCATGCGTAAAACCATGATGCAATAAATACTCTTCTCTTTCCCACCACTTACTATAGTGGTCTGGCTGTTATTTTGCAAATCTTCTAGTTTCATAATCGTTATTTATTAATTTAAAAATTAGTTCTAATCGTGTTTTCATAGGCTTTAATGATAAGCCTATCTCTACTTTTTTGTTGTTCAGCATTTATCTTGCCGTCTAATCTATTAATCGCGTTTTGAAACATTAATAAAGCGTACTGTCTTCTGATTGAATTGATATTTTTCATAATCTTATCTCCTATTGTTTAATTGTTTACTACTACCTTTGTGTATCGATATGATCCGTACTCGTAGTTCATACGATTTTCAGCGTTATTGGCTGTCTGCCAATTCTTATAAACTCTTTTCAATGTTACCTTATCGATGCGGTCGTAAATCTTGTAAGTCTTCATAATGTTTTATTGTTTAATTGTTATTTGTTCCTTTATTATTATGATACAAATGTAAATGAATTACTTTACACACACAAATAAAAAGTAATGAATATATTGATGTTTAACATCAATTAGTAAATGAATTACTTTACATGAAATATATTAATGTATATTTGCAACATAATCAATAAAGAAAGCAATGAATAGAATAAAAGAAGTCCTCAAAGAGCAATCAACGACATTGCAAGAACTTGCAGACTTGTTGCATATAAGTAGGCAGGCGTTGAGCTTGCAGATAAAAGGGAGTGCCAATATAAATACGTATGAACGTATAGCGTCTGCATTGAACGTACCAATGTGGCAACTATTCTCATCGCCGAGTGAGGTACAAAGAGACATTGATATAATAGAGTGTCCCCACTGTCATAAGAGATTTAAGATAGTACCAATAGATTAGATATTATACCATCCGTTAAGGGCCTATGTAGTTACTGCTATGTAGGCCCTTTTGTTATGCCTATATGTGTCGTGTACCATGTATAGATCAAACCTTTTCGGTTCAGTCTATCAGATGGTCGGCCGGTTGAGCTTTGAACGCCTCGGTAAGCATTCCCACGGGGGTATGGGGTCATTTTTTATTCGTTCTCGCCCGCCAAACCTCGCCCTAGTCGAGTTTACACAAACGGTACTTTTTGAAAAAAGCCAAAGTGTAGCAAAATGTTAAAACAGTGTTTTTGTCCGACAAAAAAAATGTTTTCTTATAAAAGCATACACCAAGATGAAAGGCATAATTTTTAAAATTCCAAAGACGATCAAGCATAAAGATGCTAGGAAAATAATATCAAGTTTCGTTAGAGACCTGAATAATAGAGGCGTTCTGTCGGAATACGACATACCTAATCTACATAGAATGGCAACGGCTTATGACACATATTTATCATGTGTAGATACTATTTCTCTGTATGGAATGACAAAGATAAATTTAAAAGGTGAAGAGGTTAAGCGCCCAGAGATGAATATTTTGAAAGAAAGTTGGTCGCAATATTTAGACCTTGCAAAAGAATATGGGTTCACTATGAAATCGAAAGGTCAGATAAAAGCGCTTTCTTCAGATGACGACGAAGAGTGTCCTATGGATTCGTTCGTAAGGGAATACAGATGATAAAAGGATATTATAAATATGCCCAAGATGTCATAAGTGGGGATGTTGTTAGCGGTGAGTGGATAAGACTTGCCGCAAAGCGTTTTTTTAACCTGATGGAAGATGATAAATACGAGTTTAAAGAAGAAAAGGTAGATAAAGTAATAAACTTCTTTGGTATGCTCCGTCACTTCACAGGAAGACATGCAGGCAAAAAGTTCTTACTTCAACTGTGGCAACAATTTATCGTTGCTTCAATATATGGATTTTACGTAAAATCGACAGGTAAGCGGCTGGTTAATTATGTCTTTATAGAAATAGCCCGAAAGAATGGAAAGACCGCATTTGCTGCAGGTCTTTGTCTTTATCATTTAATTGCTGATGATGAAAGTGACGCCGAGGTTGATTTAGCGGCCAATTCAAAAGAGCAGGCAAAAATAGCTTTTAAGTTCTGTAAGCAGTTCGCAAAAGGAATGGACCCCAAAGGTAAATACCTGAACACATATAGAGATAAAATAAGCTATGAAAAAATGGTTTCAGTTTTACAGGTATTCTCCGCAGACGACTCAAAGTTGGACGGTTTTAATGCTTCGATGTATTTGATTGATGAATACCATGCCGCAAAAAGTTCCGCTCTAAGGGATGTACTTCAGTCTTCTCAGGCTATGCGTGAAAACCCATTGGCCATAATAATAACCACGGCGGGGTTTGACAAATTAAGTCCATGTTTTGAATATAGAACGATGTGCACGGAAGTCCTAAAAGGAATAAAAAACGATGATTCTCTTTTCGCGGCTATATTTGAGAAAGACGACAAAGACGATTGGAAAGACGAGAAAACATGGGGAAAGTCAAGTCCTAATTATAACGTTACTGTTCAGGAAGATTTTTTAAGGAAACAGGTCACAGAGGCTACGAACTCACCCTCTGCCGAAAATGGAATAAAAACAAAGTCTTTCAATATCTGGTGTGATTCGGAAAAGGTTTGGATTCCTGAACATTACCTACTAGACTCTTCTAAGAATTTATCGTTTGAGAAATTCAGAGGTATGGAATGCTTTTGCGGAATTGACCTCTCCTCAACATCCGACCTTACATGTGTGAGTTATCTGTTTCCTACAGAAGAAGCTTTTGATTTTATAGTTAAGTATTATCTCCCGGAAGCCGCATTGTATGAAAAGAGATTTAAGGAGCTTTATGGAGAATGGAGAAGACAAGGGATAATAAAAATAACCCCTGGAAATGTTGTTGACTATGATATCATATTGAACGACATGATAGATGTATCAAAGACGGTAAGAATGATAAGCGTAGGATATGATAAATGGAATGCTACGCAGTTTGTTATCAACGCAACAGATAAAGGTTTGCCAATGGAACCATTCAGCCAGGCAATAGGCAATTTTAATCAACCCACAAAGGAACTTGAAAGACTTATTTTATCAGGAAAGGTAGTTATAGATAATAATATCATAAACCGCCATTGTTTCAGAAATGTTGTTATAAAAAGAGATTTAAACGGAAACGTAAAACCAACAAAAGAGTTTGAAGAGAAAAAGATCGATGGAGTAATTGCCATTATTGAAAGTCTTGGTATGTATCTCTACTCTCCCCGTTACGGAAATTTTTATTAAAATGTCCGACACTTTAGATGTTAATAATAAAACATCTAATGAAAATATTAGGATTAGAAATAAGAAAAGCTTCAAAGGGAGAAATATCAATGATCCCGGCATGGAATTCAAATGGTATCCCTTTTCTTGCGAGTACGAGAAAGCCTATGCTTTTATCAACCGTCTATCGATGCGTGGATTTAATAACAGACAGCATAGGAGCTTTGCCTTTTGTAGTCTATAGAATAGATAAGGATGGGTTTAAGTCAGAAGCAAAAAATCACCCCGCTTATAATCTTCTAAACCTGGAGCCCAATGAGAATATGACCAGGTTTGTTTTCATGAAAACACTTATGACTTCTGTCCTTTTGACCGGAAACGGATACGCCTATATAGAAAGAGATGATAAATTACAACCCATCCAATTGGTTTTTATTCCAACATCGGCATGTTCAGTTGAATGGATAACCGATAGCAATGGATTTAAAAGAAAAAGATATAGAGTTACGGGATTTAGCGACCTAGTAGAGCCGAAAGACATGATCCATGTACTCAATTTCTCTTACGACGGAATAATAGGTGTTTCCACTCTTACTCATGCAGCACAGACGCTAGGAATAGCTACTTCATCTGAAGCTCATGCAAAAGGATTCTTTGAGGGAGGCGGTTCTGCATCGAGTATGCTGAAGCAGGTAGCGGGGCCTCCCGTTACAAAGGATCAAAAAGACGAAATTTATGAAACATGGCAAAATAGGCTTAATCCCGTAACGGGTAAACCTAATGGAATGGTAATAGTGCCGGCTAATTTCGATTATCAGGCTATTACTGTAAGCCCGAAAGACTCGCAACTTCTCGAGAGTAGGCAGTTTAACGTAGTGGATATATGCCGTTTCTTTTCCGTTTCCCCTGTAAAAGCTTTCGATCTTTCGAAGTCTTCTTATTCCACTGTTGAGGCTACCCAATTACAGTATTTGACCGACACTCTTTTGGCTGTTATCACAAAAATAGAGCTGGAGTTTAACAGAAAATTATTTTTGCCAAGCGAAAGAAATGAATTCTCGGCAGAATTTGACACTTCCGCTATTCTCCGTACCGATAAGGCGGCACAAGGAGAATATAATAAGAATTTATTCAATATAGGTGCATTGACGCCTAATGAGGCCCGTAGAGCCAATAATTTACCCAAAATAGAGAACGGTGATAAGGCATTTGTGCAGGTAAATGTACAAACGCTTGATAACGCCATGCTCCCTACTCAAAAAAAGGAGACCATTCAAAAAATATAGAATGAAAAATGTCCGACACTTTAAATGTTAATATAAAAACTCATGGAAGAAAATAAAAAAGAAGTAAGAAATCTGCAAAACCAAATCCAGGTAAAGACAGATGAAGAAAAAAGGACGGTTGAGGGCTATGCTCTTCTGTTTAACACTCCGTCAGATGGACTTTCTTTCACTGAAATCATAGAAAGGGGAGCTCTTGATGGTGTAATAGCCAAATCAGATGTGTTTGCGCTCTTAAATCACGACTCGTCCAGAGGCGTATTAGCCCGTTCGAATAAAGGAAGCGGTTCATTATCGCTTAGTGTTGACGATAAAGGGCTTTTGTATCGTTTTGATGCTCCTAAATCATCCATAGGGGTGGAAACGATAGAGCATTTGGACCGGGGAGAAATAAGTGAGTCTTCTTTCAGCTTCGATGTTGAGTCGGACACATGGACAAAAGACAAAGACGGACACTATACGAGAACGATTCATAAAATAGGCAATCTCTATGACGTTTCCCCGGTATATAGCGCCGCATATTCGAAAACATCTGTTTATACGAGAGGTAAAGAAGACCTCGAAAAATCAGAGGAAGAAATTGCAAGCCATGAGCTAGATAGTTATTACGAGAACATAAATAAAAGTATCAACATTTAATAAAAGTTATCATGCCAAAAGAAAAAAGTACAACAGAACTCCGGGACGAAAAAAAGCAACTCGCTACTCGCTCCGCAGAGATCACCAATGCCGCAAAAGGTGAAAAAAGAATGCTCAATGACAAAGAGCAGGAAGAACTCGGTAGCATTCAGTGCAGAATGCAAGAAATTAACGTCGAAGTGGATCGTTTGGAAGAGGAAAATCGTTCAAAGGGAAAGCCTCATGAAGAAAAGAAAAATGAACGGTTCTCTCTTCGTAGGGCGATTGTAGCTGCCATGTATGGAGAAGAGCAAAGAGACTCTGAAGCTTCAGTATTGGAAGAGGCTAGAAAAGCACAAGAGATGACAGGCATAGACACTAAACGTTCGAAAGGGTCTATTTATATTCCTCTTGAAAGCCGTGCGACTTTCACTGCCGCAAATGAAGCAGCAACGGGCGTTGTTGTTGATACGGACAAGCAGGAAATGCTGTTACCCCTCGAGCCTAATTTGGTTCTTTCCAAAGCAGGCGTAAGAATGATGACAGGACTTCGTGGAAATATCATGTGGCCTAGCACCTCTAAAGCGAATGTATTCTGGGAGGGTGAAAATACCGCTGCTAAAGATGGCGCAAATGCTATTTCTGCCGGAAGTATTTTCAAACCTCACCGTCTTACGGCGTATGTGGACATTTCCGAGCAGCTCCTTATTCAGGAAAACATTTCTGTAGACGGATTGGTTAGAAACTTGCTCGCTACCGCTCTTGCACAGAAACTTGAAGCCACCGCTTTCTCTAATTCTGCTCACGATGATCTTATTCCTGATGGAATGTTCCAAGAGCTCCCAACAGAAATTACCGGTGATATGTCTTGGGCTAAAATCGTACAGATGGAAACAGAAGCGGACTGCAACAACGCACTGCTTGGCAATTTAGCCTATATCATGCATCCCGCACTTCTTGGAAAAGCAAAAACCAAAGTAAAGGATAATAGTGGCGCCGGTGGATTCGTATTCGGTAATGATGGTCCTGGTATGTTGAATGCTTACAAGGCACTTCGCTCTACTAATCTTCCGTCTAAATTGCAGGCAGGAGCAGACGAATACGCAATAACATACGGTGATTGGTCTCAATATTTCTTGGGACAATGGGGCTCTATTAATCTACTCGTAGATCAGTACACTCAGGGGCTGAATGCAAAGGTAAGAATTATCATCAATTCTTATTGGGATATGGGCTTCGTCCGCAAGGAGTCGTTCTCATTCGCAACAATGAAGTAATAATGAGCTGTATACCTTTAGATATAGCAAAAAAGCACTGTAATGTGGAATCGTGGTTTACGGACGACGATTCCTACATTCAGCTTTTATGTGATGTGGCAGAGGAAAAGGTAGCACGTGAGCTCCATATTTCAGTTGATGAATTATTGCAACTTGGAGCTGAAGGAGTACCTAAACCTTTGCAACAAGCTATGCTCCTCAATATTGGTTCTTATTACAAGAACAGAGAAGAGTCCGTGTCCGTAACGTCAAGACCTCTCGAACAAGGTTCTAAATGGCTAATTGATCTTTATAGAGACTATTCAAAATGAATGCAGGCGCACTAATATATACGTTAGACTTCCTAGAGCTTGTAAAAAGCAAGAATGAAACAGGTGAGGAAACAAAAAGTTATCAAAAAGCTTTCTCTTGCAAAGCGGGAAAACTCAAAAGCAATACGATTGTGATAAAGTCGGATGTTAACGCAAAAGAGCTTTTTGACGATACAAACATGGTTTTCCAATTGAGGAACTATCAGAGAATAAAAGACACATGTAGGGTCGCTTACGATGGTACAACATATCGTATAAAACTATTGGAAAGAATCATAGAGGACAACTCCATAAAATTAACGCTTGAAAAATTGAACTTATGATAGTAGCAGAATATGACGAAAATGATGTTTTGTACTTGGTCCGGAATCTTGAAGACTTCGAAAAAGACAAATCCATTAAAAACGGCATACGTGCGGCTCTGAATGTTTTCAAGCGCAAAGGGCAAACCAATCTGCTTGAAAGGATGCTTTATCATGGTAAGCATACTGGTGCACTCGAGAATTCTTTCTTAAATCATATAAAGCGTAACAGTCTTGGCGGTCTTGTGGGTTTTAGAAGAAGTACTAAATGGGTACAATATGAGAACGCCGGCAATCATGCGCACCTAGTAGACAGAGGTACCGCACCAAGGTATACTAAAAATGGCTCTTACAGAGGAATTATGCCGGCAAATCACTTTTGGACGGACGCCTTTGAAAGCGAAAAAATACCGGCGTCAGAGAAATTGCTAGAAGCAGTAAGAATGAACGTAGAACGTATAAACGCAAGAAGATGATCAATCCATTTAACGCCACAACTGAGGCAAGAAGTTTACTTATAGCTGACGATGCTATAAAGTCGTTCGTACTAGATAAAATATATCCCATAGTAGCCCCCGATGATACTGAGGGTAGTTTCATATTTTACCAAAGAGACGGAACAAAGACAGAGGAAACAAAAGAGGGAATATCCGATATTGTCGCAATAGTTAATATCGGAGTGGTGGCAGAAAGTTATTTAACCTCACAACAAATAGCGATGGCTATATTTAAATGTCTTGTAGGTGATTATACAGGAAGCATAAGTAAAATAAGGCTACAAGACTCAACAGAGAACATAGTAGACAGAAAATATATTCAAATACTTCAATTCACCATTAAATAATAAAATTATGGCAGCAGTAAAATTAGATTCAAGTGCGGACATTTTTAAAGGTTCGCTTATGCTATTTATCGAAGACAATCCGTTGGCATTCGAAAAATCAAGCAAACTATCCGCTACAACGGATGAAATAGACGTCTCCAACAAGATGATGGGAGATTGGGCTGGCTCTTTAGCTGGAAAAAGATCATTCAGTATTACTAGTGATGCTCTTACAACCAAGAAAACAGGTGCATACAGCTATGACACCCTTTTGGACGCATGGATAGCAGGTACTCCTCTTAGTTTCAAATTCGCTCCTGGAGCATCAACTGACAAAGATGCTTTCGGAGGTACTTTCACGCCGGATGCGACACAAAAGTCGTATACAGGTAAGGCAATTATCACCTCTTTGGAACTAACATCCGAGTCAGGTACATTGGCTACCTGTAGTGCTACTTTCAAAGGTGTAGGAGCGCTAACTCCCGTTGCCGGTACCGCACAGCAAGCTGGCTAAAATTCATCTATTGTATAATTAAATGGAGGAGGGAGGCGATTAACCTCCCTCTTTATGTATGAAGATTACACTTAAAAATATAATACGCTGGGAACAGATTACCGGCAAATCATTTTTTGATATGGATTATTCCTCCGAGGAAGACATTCAATATCTGCTATATGTTTGTGATAATTCAGATGTCACGTTTGATGTTTTTAAGGAAGTATTTAAAAACAAAAAGGTCGTAAGAGAAATGATAAAGGGTATTAGCAAATACCTTACCGTATCGTCTCAATTCATGCCAAAATCAGAAGACTCAAAAGGGGATGGCGATAATAAAGGATGCATGAAGGACATTATATCATTTTTAATCGTTTCCGGTATTGACCCTCATTTTGTAATGGAAGAAATGGAAATACAAGATTTGCCTTTATTAGCTAAATCTTTAGAAACAAAAAGACGTACAGAACTTGAAGATAAGAGAACGTTTACATTCTTAACCATGTTACCGCACATGGATACCTCTAAACTTAAGAATGGAGTTGAAGACATTCTTTCTTTCCCCTGGGACAATGAAGAAGAAGAAGAGAAAACAGAGGTTATGAGTGAAGAAGAATTTGAAAAAATAATGAATCAATATAAAAAGCAGGACAATGGCACAGCTTAATTTTTCCATCGCGCTAAATCTGCTTACCGCCAAATTCAAAGACGGAGTAAGTAGTGTAAAAAGTGGTTTTGCTTCCATGCGGATGCAGGTAGCGACTTTTATTGCCGCTTTACGGGTTGCGGACATGTCTATAACTGGATTCGTCTCTAAACTAATTGATACGGCACGAGAAACCAATAGGGCAACTACGGCACTTAAAAATATCTCTCCGTCTATACAAGAGTATGTTAAGAATCAAAAGTGGGCAATACAACTTTCCGAAAAGTATGGAACGAATGTAAACGTTCTTACTAGCGAGTTTGCAAAATTCACGGCAGCAGGAAATTTGATGAATATGCCACTTGCCGATCAAAGAAAGATATTTGAATCGGTAGATAGAGCCTGTACTGCTTTCTCTCTGACGGCAGAAGATACAAATTCCGTATTTCTCGCATTAACCCAAATGATGGGTAAAGGAAAGATTCAAGCACAGGAACTTCGTTTACAGATGGGTGAAAAACTTCCTGTTGCCATTAATGCGATGGCGATGGCTGCCGGAGGTTCAATAGGAAGCCTTGACAACCTTATGAAAAAAGGGCAACTTCTTTCTGCTGATGTGTTACCAAAATTTGCCGATGCCTTAAACAAACTTATCCCAAATGTTAATACAGATAACTTGGAAACTTCTATCAAACGTATGGATAACGCGTTTATAGAAATGGAAAAGAATACGACTGTAAAGGAGAAATATAAATCACTGATAGATGGGATAACATCTTTAATAAAAACAGCAGCTGGGAATATAAAAAATATTGTATCGACCTTTTGGTCTGTTGTTATCGGATATGCTCTTTCGAAAGGGGCTCAATTTATAAAATCGAGTGCGTCTCAAGCAAAAGCATTAGAAATTCAGGCTAATAAATCAAACAAACTTTTAGTAGATGCAACCAAAGAGCGCATGGCCGCAGAGGTTGAAGTTGAAAGAAGTGGAGGATCGTTACAGTCAAAAATAAGATTAGATGCCGCACTAAAAGCTGAAGAGCTAGCCAAAAAAGAAACGGTAGCATCTTTAGGAAAACTACGCAATGCAGAATTAGTGGAAGATGCAAATAAAACCTCCTCAAAATTGGCAGACATAACAAGAAAGAGGATGGCCGCAGAAGAAGAAATGAGACTTGCGGAAACAGCATATATAAATTCAAAAACCGAAAAAGAAACTAAGGCGGCTACGGCAAGAATCGAAAACGCTAGTAAAGATTATTTCAAATACATAAAAAGGGAAGCTGCTGCCGCAGAGGAAGCGAGAATTTCTGCCATAGACGCATCGTCCGCCGTAATACCATCTAAATGGGAAAAGACATTAAATACAATTAAGACAGCTACCGCTAGATTTGCCGTAGCTATTAAATCCATATTATCGTACGCCGTTCCAATGGCGCTATTCACGATAATATCAATGATAGGTACAAAAATATACAATTCATACGAACGCGCTAAAAAGGCAAGAGAAATGCTTTCTGATGCAAAGAAAGATATGAAAAGCGTCGGCAGCAGCGATGAAACAATTAAATTAAAAAACGAGTTAGATTATATTGATAATATCAAAAATAATCTTGCAAGCAGAAAAAATGTACTCAAAGAATTAAACACCCAACTAAAAACAAATTTCACCATTGATAGTGAAAGCTTGAAAGTAAACGGCAATATAACAAAAGCCGTAAAAGACAGGGTAAAATATTTAGAGGATGCAGCAAGAGCTCAACATGCTATTGAGAAAGAATTGGAGATGGACGATAAGAGGACTAGCACGATGGACCAACTCCGCAAAGATAAGGCCGGATATGATGATATAGTGAAAAGGACGGGCGTAACAGGAAACGCAAACGCCTTTTACCAAGCGATGGTTAATGATTTGGCAGACCTCAAAGCAATAAGTGAGACTAAAATTTATTACCATAAGCAGGCTCAATCCTATATTCCTAATAGTTTGCCTAAAATGGATACTACTCCCACTACTCCTACTAAAAAAACTGAATTACAGAAAGAGGAAGAGACATATAATAGGACCTATCAGAAACTTAATGAAGAACTAAAAAACCATCTTATTACTCAAACAGCTTACAATAAAGCGTATGACAAGCTGAATGTTGACGCCCTTGCAAAAGCAAAAGCATCCGGAGATAAAGGCGTACTAGGAAGCTCTTTCTATAAAATGCTTCAAAATAGAGTAGATAACCCAAAAACAAATCCCATAGATTCACTTAACGATGTAACCAAAGAATATGAAGATAAACTTGACGTATATAAAAAGAAATTTGAAAATGGGAATATCACTCAGGAGGAATTAAGCGAAAAGACAAAGGAACTAGCCAAAACCTACTCCGATAAGGCATTATCAATAAAGAATATAGGAAATGACGCAAACGGATTCTTGGATAAATTAAAATATGATGTCGCTCTGTCTGATCTCTCAGGAGTTCAAAGCAAATACGCAGAAGATGTAGAGACTAATAGAAAGATGCTTGAAGACGGGCTTATGTCCCAAGAAGACTATAATAGCGCAGTTTCGAGTTTGTCTCTTGAGGCCGCAAAATCCGCTATATCCATAAAAAATATTGGAGACGGAGCCGATGAATTCGTTAAACGAATGCAGAAAGCGACCATAGAGAACCTCAATATACCGACACTTAAAGATAAAAAGACGGATACCACCTTTGACTATAGGAAGCAGAAGAACGAATCCAACGAAGAAGAGTTGCAAAGAATCGAAGAATATGTTCAAGTACTTAAAGATAAGGCAAAGGAGCTAGGTGGATATGTTTCTTCTGAGATAGATAAACTGATAAAAGATGCTGAAAGCAAAGAGAACGTCCTGAAATTAGCAGTTTTAAAGCAAGACATTAAAGACATTCAAAAAGAAGTATCGAGGACTAATTGGGATGGGATAAAAGATGCTGTAAGCGGCGTAGAAAACATAGAGAGTGCTATGGAAAATCTTACTAGCACATTAGGAAGCAATGCTAGTGCATGGAAGAAATTAATGTCTTTGTGGGATGCCTTTTCTTCTGTGATAGATACTATAAATTCCGTGTCAGATACCATAGAAAACCTGACTGAATTAACAACAAAATTAGGGCTCGCAAAAAAAGCAGAAGCGATCGTGCAAGCAGGAACTCAAACTACAGAAACTGCTGCTGTTACCGCTGGCGCAACTGCTCATGTTGAAGCAAAGGCAGCAGAAGTAGTAGCTAACGAAGCGGCTCAAATATCTGCACAAGGGTTAATGGCTGCTGAAAGTGCAGCAGCTTATGCAGGTATCCCGTTTATTGGTGCAGGATTAGCTTCCGGTCAAGTTACGGCTATGTTAGCCATGATAAAAGCAGCGCAAATTCCTGCATTTGCTACAGGGGGTATTATAGGCGGAAATTCCACTAGTGGAGATAATGTGCTGGCTCGAGTGAACAGCGGAGAGATGATTTTAAACAAATCACAACAATCAAATCTATTCAGGGCTATAAATAGCGGGGCGTTAGGTGGTGGTTCCGCCATAAGCAGTACCATTACCTCAAAAGTGAGAGGAACAGATATTTTATTGACCATAAACAATGAATTAAAAAGAAGAGGGAGAAAAACATTATGAGCTATGGTTTAATATATACAATACCTTTTATGACATTAGAGAATGATCCTTGCGTCATAAACATAGAAGAAAAAGATTATACAGGAGTATCCATCGAGCTACAGGCAGGGGAAACACCTTTCACAATAGATGTAGAGGATGAAGATTTTATATATACTCCGACTAGGTTTTCTACGGCAAAAATAAGTATTGCCGGAAACGATTACCTTATGAATCTATCCACTACTTCATATCAGCAACATAGGGTTACTCTTCTTAAAAACGGAGTAGTCAAATGGTGCGGATTTGTAAAACCTGAGACATATACACAAGACTACACCTCTACGACTTTCATTTTAGAAATAGAGTGTATCTCCTCTCTTTCTACACTTGAATACATTGATTATTCAAAAAGGGGAGACACTTTACAATTCGTTTCCTTATGGTATTTACTACAGAAGTGTATCACCTCTTCGAATGGCAATTATTCTTCTGTTTATATCCCCTATGTGTATTCCGATTCCGCAGATAATTACACTACTAAGACAAAGAATATCTTAGATAGTATGCTTATTTCAGAACAAAACTTCTTCGATGAAGATGGTAAAGCCATGAAATTAAAAGAGATATTGGAAAGTATATGCAAAATCCTAGCATGGACATGTGTGGATTTTAAGGGCTCTATCTATTTTGTGGACTGTGACCACATGGGTGATTATTGGATTTATGACGGAGCTTTAACAACTAAATCAGGCACTTATACCCCTAACACATTAATCGTTCAAAATATCGGGTTTAAAGGAGGTGATCATACATTGGATATTATTGGGGGGTATACGAAATGTACCGTTAAGGATTCAAATTATAATGTAGGCGATATTTTCCCCGAACAGAAATACTATCGTGTATTAAAAAAGGTTGGTGAAATAAATAATAACAATTTCACTTGGGGATTTCAACCGGATTTTGTTGGAGTGTTGGGGAGCATAGGTGACGCAAACGCGGATGGTTATCTATTTGATTCGATAGTAGAAACATATACTCAAATATATAATACTTTAAACTATAGTGATACTATACCTGAATTATCCAGTTATATTGGTAAGATTGTTAGCTATTTATATCTGGGATCATTTATAGTTAGAAACACATTTGCATCTTATAAATTAAATCAATTCGGGGAAGCATCTTGGACTACGGGAAGCATAGCTTACGACAACTGCATCGCCTTATATTTGAAATCAGCAAAAGCATACGGTGAGAAGTCATTAAAAGACGAATACACCTTACCTGATAATTTAGACCTACTCAGCTTTAAAAATCAACTACCTCTTTCAGCCTATGCGGACGGGTGTTTTTATTTAACCGGTTCTGTGGCTGCAAGCAAAGATAAAAAAGTACATTCATATAATACCAATTGCGGGAGTAATACCGACATTACTTTTACAATGATGCTAAAGATTGGTGATTATTATTGGAATGGTTTAACATGGACGACGACAGAAAGCAAATTTACTATTAAAATTGAAAAGGAGGAATCATATACAGAATATAGAGGTTTTCCAGAAACAAAAACATTCGGAATGCCTTATAGCTCTGCATCCGGATATATTATACCTTTACCGTCAACCCCTATATTTGGGAGTCCTGAATTTCATCTCTACACCCCAACAGTAGACGATGAGGTATCCGCTGTATATATAAAAGATTTTAAATTGACATTCTCTAAATCAGACGGGGTAACTTCAGCTGAAAGCTCTAGCGGAACTGATAGAACATACGAGAACGTAGTAAATAGTGACTATGTAAATGAACTAGATGAAATAGAATTGAAAATTTCTTCTTATAACGAAGATGGTGCGTGTTATTCAAAACTAACACTAGGAAATGATTATCTAAAAGATAATTTATATTCCGCCATTGAATCTAAACTTGTCCGACTAGAAGAGTCACTTATAAAAAGAATCATTAATAGATATGATCATACAAGGCTGAAATTAACGCAGCAAATCAATAATTCAGACGATCTAAACCCTATTTCAATTTTGTCGGACAATTATATTGTTAATAAGAAATTCATTATTTCAGGCGGAACGATAACCGTAGGACTTAATAAGTTTGAATGTAAAATGATAGAAAGATGAAAGACGTAAACGTCATATCAAGAAGTATACCATCCACTCCGCGAAGCGGAAACTACCCAAAAGGGACTACCGTTATAAATAGCGGAAATATTTCGGTAGTGCCTAATGGTACAAGTAATGTGGACATCATTAAAAAGCTTGACAATACCCAATTTACGGACAGCAACGTATTGTCTTCCTTGCGAACTTTGTTTGAAATAACGTCAAGGATTATCACTGAGAATTCTAATGAAGCATTTTCCGATGAAAAGGTACCATCGACGAAAAGACTTTCAAAAGAAATATCCGCTGCGATGGAGAGTCTTAAAAAAATATATCTTTCCAAAACGGACGCCGATACCGCATCTGAAGTCATCACTTTTATCAAAGGTCTGAAAATAGGTGGCAAATCATTATCCGATATCATCATTTCGACTGACAATATCAGTGATACGGATATTAAAGATTCTTCTTTTTTGTCGGCCTTAAGGGCTGTAGGCATGTTTATGCGCAAAGATAAGGAAGATTCTACCGAATTCCTCGTAAAGCTCCTCGGCGGTATCGTTACTACATTTCTGAAGTCTGACAATTTCACGGCAGGGCAATTTGGCTCTGGCTTTGCCGTTTACAAAAAAGCGGACGGTAAGTCTTATATGGAAGTCGACGAGCTGCTGGTGAGAGTGAAAGCAATATTTAGCGAACTTGAAATTCGGAAGCTATCGTACGTTGGCGGTAACATCATCTTCTCGAGTGCGGGATGTAAGATTTGCAAAGTGGAAGAAACGGATGCATCTTACAAATGTTATTTCCTGGCTGATGACGGAACGACGGCTACAATAAATGGCTTTGCCATAGGCGACCAGGCACGCTGTCAGACTTTCAATATCAAGGCGGGCAAATATACAGGTGTAGCGAATAAGTATTATTGGCGTCTCGTCACAGCTGTCGGAGACGATTATATAGAGCTTTCAAAAACGGACTGTGACGGAACGGACATACCTACTGCTGGAGATTCTATCGTTCAAATGGGCAATAGGACAAATACCGACAGACAGAATCTGATCGAGATTGTCGTTACCGGTGACGATGCTCCCGCATTTATCGAATATGCGGGCGTGAATGCCTATTCGTTAGAAGGTAAAAGGAAAACTGTACTATCACCGAAAGGAGATGAATTCGTTGCCAAATCGTTCCGGATACAAACTGAAGATGGTAGCGTGACGGACTTAACACAACATACAGGGTACCGGATTGAGAAGTTCACAAGTCCCATGTTCGAGTTCTATACGGAAGGACAAACCACCTACAAGGCCACTCTATCTATTCGGATATTCTACAATGAGAAAGACATAACGGATACACTGCCGTCAACCCGATTCGTTTGGAGTAGAGTGTCGGAGAATACAGCCGGTGATCCTACATGGAACGAGCTGCATGAATCCTCCGCCTCTTCGATAGACATTACTTATCAGGATTTGGCGGGTGATACGGCTTTCATCTGTCAGTTTCTGGATAATGACAAAAAAGTGATCTCAACAACAAATTTCTAATTTAAAAACATATTGTTATGATTCAAGCACAGACATCATTCTCGATAAAGAGAATCGTAAACGGTAAGACGCTGAACTTCGTCTTATCGGCAAACGTTCCGACTACGCAGATATTCACACCCGATCCATCTACGTATGCACCGGATTTCGCGGCCAGTCCGTATCTCGTGATTACACCGGCACTGTATATCTCGGGGCAATCTTCCGACCAGATCGCAAAATTAAAGGCGGCTCCCACAATCACCATCAACGGAAGCGGAACGCTGTCAACATTCAGTGCTACGGCATCGGCATCGGCTCCTTATGCACTGACAATCAAAAAGAATCTCGTGTCGGATTCGCAATACAGCATTGTATTTAACGCCATTTATGTGGAGCCGACGACACTTGTAGAAATTCCGATCACAGCGACCATCAACATTGTCAAGGTATCGAATACAGGTACAAGCATAAGGGCGGTCGCATACGCTCCGCAAGACCAGATATTCAAGAATGGGCAGGTTTCAACACTCAAAGCCCACTGCGACATGTATCGTGGCTCCACCATCGATACGACGGATGTTACATATATGTGGGAAGTTCTATCGGGCGGTTCATGGACGACAATCACATCATCCAATACGCTCGGGATTACCGGTTATAACACGAATGAGATTACGATACCGTCAAGCGCAGTACTCAATACGGCCATCTTCCGTTGTACCTGCAAGGATACCGATTCGGGTTCTTCAACCTATAATAAGACGGTATCCGACACCATATCACTCGTTGACATGTCAGACCCTTACGACATTGACGTATTCTTTCCCACAGGCGATTCTGTAGTATCGGGAGGTTCTACAACCGTTCAGTTTATGATTCGCCAGGGGGCATCTTATATGACCGCATCGGGATTCACTTCAACGATGACGGTGAAGATTTACCGTAATACGGCGGCCGGAGTTCTCGATACCACATGGGGGGCATCAGGGTACAAGACCGCCACTCTTGACAGTACTAGCGGAAAATACAGTCTGGCCATTTCAGAGTCGGATTTAATCTCCGGACAAGTGACCAGTTTCGGTTGTCAATTGGAGGGATAAGATATGACGATGCTGGCACAGAACACATTTACGGTTAAGAGAGCGACTAAGGACGGTTATAGCTGCTCTCTCAGCTCCTATTCCGTTATGCTCAATGCCGATTCTAATGGGGTCGTAAATGGTTTGTCCGCAGCAAGTACGACCGTAAAACTCTATCAGGGTTCTACGGCCGTCACTCCTGTCATTTCAATCGATTCCGTTTCAAATTGCTCTGCCGGCATTTCGGGACTTAATGTGTCCATTGTATCTGTACCGAATAACACCAAATCGGGATATGTCGATATAAAGATTGTTTATGGTAGTTTTGTCAAGATAGAGAGGTATTCGTTTACCGTCGTTGATTACACGATTGTCAAATCCTATACGCAGTCAATTGTAGGCGACCAAATGACAAGCTATGCAACTAAAACTACTGTTGATACCCTCAGCAAGACTGTTTTGGAGCAGTCTACTAAGATTGAACAGAATTCGAAAGACATAGCTTTAAAAGCGTCACAAAAGGATGTTACTGATTTGGGCGGTCGAATGAAATCGGCCGAAGCGAGTATAACCCCCGATGCAATCTGCCTTACCGTCGCCCAACAAACGGCAAACATCGCTTCTTATATGAGGGGCAAGATGTTGTATCGTGATCCGACATTTTCGAGCGGAAATAATGGTATCAACGTCTATAACAATAGCGGAGGCGGAACGGTTACGGTAGTCCGGACTTCCGGCATTAGTGGAAATCCAAATAGCTCGGGCTATTGTTTGAAAGTTGATAATACAGGAACAGCCTCTCCAGGTTTGGGCGGTTTCTATTTTGCAACACAGACACGTGCCGGGGCGATTCTTGTCACCAGAATTATAGCTAATATTCCTATCGGTTATACGATAAATTGGGCATCAAATGCTTATGGGTCCGGGGGAAGCCTAAAATGGTTGACTTCTCAAAAAGGTACAGGTACTTGGACAGAATATGTTTGTGTCCTGACATGTGGGGCTACCGGTACATTCAGCTCGACAAACTTCTTCTATTTGACAGGTAGCGGAACGGTTACTTGGTATGTGGCTTATGCTACGGTGTTTGATACGACAGAAGTGGACGCTACACCAACTACCGACGAAATAAAAGCTTCATTCGCTATCGATACAGGTGGTATTTCTCTTTTCGGTAAGAAGATCAGCCTTACAGGAATGGTTTCATTCAAATCCCTATCCGATTATAGTGATGTGGACGGACGTATTAAGAGCGCACAGGATTCGGCGAATAATGCCAATAACAGCTTAGGTACTCTAACAAAAAGTTTGGGCGATCTCGCCTATAAAAGCCTAGTAGAACAGGCGATGAAAGAGGAAGGCTTAATAAGCGGTGCTTTTCTGAAGATGAGTTTGATAGACGTTAAAAACGTTGTTGCTCAAGGTATCAGTGCCCAAACGATAGATGCGGGTAACGCCACCATTAAAAATTTAAGCGTCGATACGGTGAAAATGACCAATGCCGATGTTTCAGGGAAAATAACAGCCAATACTGGTACGATCGGAGCTCTGCGTATTGATGGAAATAAGCTCACAAATCAAGGATCCGATAGTGACGCTGCTATATCCCTTTGGAATATTAGTCATGGTACATCGGTGAGAATCGGTGAAAACGTTCTATCATCTACTACCGGCATGATGTCGACCGCGGTATTTCAAAACAATCGAAAAGACAGTCCTAACATACCGGTACTTGCTTGTGCCTGTGAAGCAAGCGGAAGTAGTGATTCAAACATAGGACTATATATTAATGCAACAGGTGCCACTCAATATGATGATGATTTAAGGAGCGGTAACCATGCCTTATATATACCGTCTGGGAGTATTTGTGGATTCAGGCCCCGTAGCAGGAATCTAAGTACTAGTCAGACATTAGACGACATGGATAGCACCATTTTCACTTTCAACACTAATTGGATAACATTATATCTGCCATCTAGTCCAAAAGATAACCAAGCTTATTACATAAGAAGATGTGAATCGGGAGGCGTCACTATTTCAGGCGGGGGACATTTTATAACATATAAAAATAGGTCAAACACTAATACGACAGTAGATGTTGGTGGATGGCAAGGAGTCATATTACTTTGGAATAGAACATATAATATATGGTGGATTGATTATACCACAAGAATGTAACTAAATATAAACAAAACAATAAAGACAATGAAAATTAATTTTAGAGAAATCAAAACACAAGATATCGAAGGCAAAGAACAAGTGCTGGACATATCGAAAGATTTGGGTAATACCATTTATGCTGAAACTCAAGACATCGGAGAACTCGAACTTGCCCGAAAAATTTACCTTCAAGAAAAGGTCGATCTTACAAACGAAGAGGTGGAAATCGTGAAGAAGTTTCTAGAGAAGTATTACAAAGCTTTCATCAAAGAGGGCTTTTACAAGATTATCAATCCTAAAAAATAAAGATTATGACAAATTTGATTGTTGAAACAAAAGTTGAAACGACCGTTACCGGTTCTTATGAAACTGAGACGGCCAAGTATGAAATTGAGTACAGATACGTGGGTAACAAACTGACTGCTTGCGGCTGTACTATTAAAGACAAGCAAGGACAATATCTCGGAAACATGGCTTACGGTAATGATGCTTCAGCGAATGTAAATGACGGCAGTACCTTGTTTGCTCATGTGGCAGTTTTCAATCAGTTGGTTACCGAAATTAAAACGAAAGTGGAAGGTACCATAGAAAGCGAGGAGGGCAAATAATGAAGATGTTATTTATATCATATCTCCTCACAGGAGAAACCTCAAAAATAGCAATGTGGTTGCTTGTATCTGCGGTTTTGGCTGTTATTATAAACATATCAAGTATCTTTGACTTGGTTACCGGCATCAAGGCCAGTAAGCGATTAGGTAACTTTAAAACAACATCGTTCGGACTTCGTCAGACTATAAGTAAGGACAGAGACTATATGATGTATTATTTTCTGATGTTTCTGATAGATTGCTGCCTTTCCTTTTTTGTTGACTTTCCAGTACTTTGTACTCTTTGTGCCATATCAGAGATAATCATAGAGGTTATTTCTATCCGGGAGAACATGCACAAAGGACGGACCGAAACACACGATCCGATTGCCATGATGCAAAGTATTGCCACTGCTTATGGTCAGGATAAAGCCGATAAGATTTTCAATATCATTAAACAACAGGAGGAAAAGGGCAATGAAAATAACGGTTGACAGACTTTGGAAAAAAGAGACGTATACCATCGGAAAGATGGCCATCGATGGGAAATACTTCTGCAACACACTTGAAGATAAAGTCAGAGACCTTACAAAAGAATCCAAAGTTTTCGGCAGGACGGCCATTCCTGCCGGAACTTACCGGGTAACGATGACTTACTCCCCCAAGTTCAAACGAGTAATGCCACTCATTAACAGCGTTCCGCAGTTTGAAGCCATTCGCATTCATCCCGGTAATAAGGCTGAAGATACGGAAGGCTGCATTCTTGTTGGCGAGAATACCTTAATAGGTGGTCTGACTAATTCACGCAAGTGGTCTGATGAGTTCAATAAACGCATTCAGAATACTTTAGCCGATAAAGAAGATGTTTTGATAACCATTAAAGATTGATGATATGAAACGAAAGCAAACGTACATATACACTATCATCATATTTATGATGTTGCTGACCTCATGCCGATCGGTTAAGTATGTACCGGTTGAAAGTGTACGAACGGAAACGAAGTATGTCGATAAACTTGTGCAAAAACATGATTCCATCTATTTACATGATTCGATTTCTTCGTATATCAAAGGAGATACGGTATTTTTGAATAAGTATCGGACGAAATACATAAACAAGTACATCTTCGGCACGGACAGCGTCTATTTTAATAAAACCGATTCTATTCGTGTTCCTTATCCTGTAGAGAAGCAACTCACCAAGTGGCAAAAGATAGAAATGAATACCGGCAGAATCACTATTATTGCATTGATTGTGTTGGTTATCTCGTCAGGAGTTTATATATTTGTGAAGGATAAAATAAAGAAGTAAACCGAGAGGTTGAAGAGATAATATCCGAATAATATAAGGCGGTCAGAAATGATCGCCTTATATTATTTTTTATTTTTACATAGTGAAATATTTGATATTACAAGAATAACTTTTATATTTGCGTATAAATAAAGGGTGAGATGTGTAAGTACTAGTTGTTAAAAACGTTATTTTTTAATGTTAAACTCTTAATATTGTAATACTATGTCAGGCGAAAGTAAAACACTTACAAAAAATAAAATAAGCCATTTTTTTCTGCGTATTGATCTGCAAGAAAATATTAAAATAGACTTTAAAATGCTAGCAAATAATCTTAAAGATAAATACTTAAGCTTTAAAACTGAGACATGCCATAACTATAATTTAGATTTAAATAATATACAGGTAACTGAACAGTTATTTGAAACCTTTATCTTTGATGGAGGTGAAGGTACATTACTAAAACTTTCTCCACGAGAAAAATCTATAGTTCTTGAGTCTAAGCATTATAAAGATAATAGCATTTATAAAGATCGTGTATTGGAAATTATCAAATGCCTAGAAGAGCAATTACCAGATATTAAAGCAAGGCGCATTGGAATGCGATATATAAATAATTTTCCTTGTATTAAAAAAACGGATATTAATAAAATATTTGAAACTTCAAAAGCTCGCGGAATAAATGATTCTTTAAAAAAGAGTAATATAACTCGTGCGATAATTTTGGAAGAGTTTCAAGAGGAAGAACATTATGTTTGTGTTCAGTTTGGTATTCCCAACAAATTTTATCCATCTGTAATAACGTGTTATGATTTATTATTAGACATAGACGTATATAATAGCGGCCTTCAAAATATTGAAAATTGGGAAGATTCTATCAAAGAATATAATCATGCAGCATTTGAGGTTTTTACAAACTACATTAAAGAGACTTACATTACATCTATAAAATAATGAATGAAGAAAAATACATTAGTCTGCCAGAAGATATAGATTCCCAAGAATCATTATTTAGTATTAAACTTCCTGAAACTACAATACCAAAACGAATCTTAAAAGTATATAAAGTGACCGACGAGTATGATATCAGCCAAAATAAAGAATCAAACAATACAAAGAATATCACAATGTGATATATTCCAAGATTTAACAATTATTGAAAAGTTTAATAAGGAAAATGATAAAATTAGTGTACAATATATTAAATTCCCTCTTATTATATGTCTTAATCAGGATTGTGATTTAAATAGTGATTTTCGCGAGAGGAATAACGGTAATAATTCTAATAAGGACTGTCGTTTATTTCATCTTATTGTTGCTCCTTTATTCAATATTGATAGTTTCAAGCAAGGGCAACACTGGGGTGGAATATTTGATACAGGAAGAGGTATTTCTCTCAATAGGACTGAAGGACAAAAAATAGTGAATAATGAAGATCCACGTTATCATTATCTTCATTTTGATGATAAATGTACGTCTCCTGATTTAATTATAGATTTCAAGCATTTTTTTACGATAAATACGGAATACATGTACGACAATATAAATAAACGTGTGTGTTCGTTGCGTGAACTTTATCGCGAAAAAATTAGTCAACGTTTTGCATTTTATCAATCTCGCATTGGATTGCCTGATAAATGATATTATATTTCTCATAAAATATAAGTCTCCGATAAAATACATTTTGTGGTTTTCAGAATACTCCAATAAGTGCTGCGTTCCCTCTTCAGTATTCATATAATCGTTCGAACATGATTAAAGGTCGTTTTAAATTTATTTGATAATTTTTTTAAGCTTGATTTGTCATAATGTAATTTTTTATGGCATTTCTCATATTTCTCAAAGAATGTTTTTCGCTTTCTTTGATTTCTAATATATTCTTAATAACTTGCCAGTGTTTATAAGGGAAGTTATTTGAACAATAATTAATACTTATTGTATTGACGAATATAAAGTTACGGAGATTTATTCAATTAGTGCGCTGATATCTAACATCTAATTTAAGATAAACAGCTTCTTCAAAATAGAATATAAATTATTAATTATGGATGAAAAAAGTTACATTTTATGTGAAGATATAAAAAATAAAATATCTAAAAAATTTATAGATGACGGCTGGATAACTGTAAGCGATGAATGTATACATTCGGCATTGGTAAGTGATGAAAATATGTCAGATGTATTAAATAACTATACTTGGGATTTATCACCAGGAGATGGTATGCCTGGGGTTTCTTTAAAAAATACAGGTAGCGATAGAATCACCAACTATGATAGATTCTGTCACAAGAAATGTGAACCATTTGTTTTTTATAGAAATAGCTATGGCACCCACCCACCATATATTGAATTATCAGAAGAGTTTAGAATGTACCATAACATACATGAACAATATATTTCTGAAAAAGAAAAGAATTACATTATAATAGATGATAATGGTTCTGAAAATATTGTAGCCAAAATATCTGATATGAAGTTATTTATTAAAGCTATATATGTAAAGAAATACTTAGCGGTAAGAAAAATAAATTTACTAATATTCTTTGATATAGAAAATAGTAGCCATAAGACTTATAAAGAACTTTCTATAAAACCCATTCGTAACAAAATAGTGAAGGGTGATGATTATATATATAATTATACCAACATCACTAGATTCCTTAGAAAAGATATATGTTCTTTTGGATGGATAGTTGGAAAATGTATTTTGCGATATGAGAAAGATATGAATTTTTACCCTTTTGCTAAGGATAATGATAAATATTTGGATTTTATAATTGGATATGATGATGATGGAAATGAGTTGTCACACACGTGTAATATAGATTTTCTATCAAACTATTTTTGCAAAAAAGAGAATGAACCTATAGAATTAACGCCAGTTTTTTTCTCTAAAGAAGTATTGAATAAATATTATGGCAATTCTAATAAATATACAGTAAGTGATGGCTTAATTACTTGCGATGGAACATGGAGCTTGAGGGTTGATAATAATTGCGAGAAATATGTTATCGTAATGTTAGTTGATTTGGGTAAATTAAATTATAAGGAGCAATTCTATTGGAAGGGCTTCAATATCGCTCCACCTCCTGGTGGGGCTTTGAGCAAAACGGCTTATGAAAGATGGATACTTGGCAATTGGTCTAATCCTATCAGTCCAGATTTTGTATTTAAACAAAAATATAAGTCTCTAAACGAAAAGTGGTATCAAAGATATGGTTGGTATTTGTTTCTCCCTTTAATATTAGAAGATCAACATCGTTTTAAAACATTGCATTGCTTAACAACTTTAGACAATGATTCAGATTTTGATGAACAAATTTTATCATTGGTAAAATTATTTATAGATTCTTTGAATGAAAAAGAGCTGATGAGTAATATTTGTATTGATAAAAAAGAAGAAATAACTGAATTTTTAAAAAAGAGAGAAATTGAAACAGTGGAGAATATTAAAAAAGGAATAGATAAATTTGAATTATTTATTATATCTCAAAGATCTTCAATTCCAGACATGTTTGATTTTTTAAGAGAATTACAAGCTCTACGTTCATTTGATGTGGCCCATAGAAAGAGCTCAAATATGAGTAAACGGAAAAATATAATCTCATATTTTGAGATAGGTACCAAACATAATCAAGAAATACTTAATGATATCTTTTATAAGGCGATAAAGACTATTAGAATTTTAGATAATCTTTTTTTGTCGTAGATATCTGAATGAATGCGTATTATAAATTAAAATGAAAGACCTATTATTCTGGTTTCATTTATTATTATAGCAAATTATTTACAACCATCCGTATTACTTTATCTGCACAAATCCTTATAAAACAAACCGTGAGGTTGAAGTAGTATATTAGATTGTATAAAAAACGCCCACGTTTTTAGCGTAGGCGTTTATTGTGTATATTCTGGTGGCACTCTTTGCAAAGACTCATGAGATTGTTGTAATTGTAAGCCAATTCCTCCCTTTCTCCCCTATCGTGTCCTTTCATGAAAGAAATGATATGGTGAACATCTTCGGCGGGCCTTGTTATTCCTTTCTCTTCGCAAAGCTCGCAAAGTGGCGTTACAGATCGCTTATATTCCGATAGTTTATGCCATCTTTCAGAGTTGTATATCCTCTGCCTTTCAGTATAGTAGTTATCAATACGTTTCTCCTTTTCTTTCTTTGGTTTGTATATTGTCGGCATAATTAACCCCCTTTCTTTTCTTCTCGTTATGAACATTTTGATATAGGATCATGTTATATCTGTATTTAAAATGCTCGATAAGTTCCTTTTCGGTCATTACTGATGTTCCTTCATCTCTCGATACAAGAAGAACGGTATCTCCGAAAATATCCTCTTTACTCCTAGAGCAATAGATGCCACTTGAATTCACATTACATACGTCTCTAAGTCTTGCATAGTTTTTAGCTATTAGACTTAAAACGGTCTCTCTATTAGGAGAAGTTATGTAATTTCCGTCTTTGTCTATAATAGCGTTCAAACTGTTTAGTATAAGCGCTTTTATTATTACGCTTTGACTTTTACCGTGCATTTTGGATAGCTCTTGAATTCTAAGGGCCATGTTCTCACTAAATCTTATGGTTATTTTTACACTCATGACTTCTTGTCTATTAGTATTTGAATAATTTCTTTCAACGTCTTTCCGCTCACCCACTCTCCTACTCCATTACGTTTAGGAACTTCCTCTTTAATTTGAATAGAATTCTCGCTGTCTAATATTTTATATGAAGCCGGGATAGGTGTTATATCTACATACCCGGCGTTTTCTCCGTTTTTATTTCTAACATTAGCCATAGATAAATAAGTACCATCATTTACTATGAACATTCCGTTCGATGGGTAATTTGCCGGTAGCAAAACTTTATCCGCTCCGTCTACTTCTAAATAATCTAATTCAATTAATTTTTTCATTTTTTTTTATTTTATAGCGGTTTATAAATGTTTTAATAAATCTTCCTTGGAATCGAATACATCTCCCTCCTGCATCGAGAAGATATCTTTTTCTTCATTGCATATCAAATGATATACAATAGCAGAGTCCAGATTTCGGTGACCACTAATATCATACGGATCTTTCCTTATATAAACTCCATCCACATATTCGACTCTCACCCCTTTAATAGTCATTTCACGAATATGATTATAACGCATTCCGTAACATTTGCTTCCAACTATTCGGATTGGAATGTATTTTCTGGTACCATTTTCGTTTGGCATTGGAACATTTCCCTCGGTACCTGTGAATCGTTTTCTATTCAAATACTCCTGAATGATAATTGTGGCTATTACGGATATTATCCATATAGCCAATAATATAAATCCTATTTTCATTATTTCTTTTATTTCTCCTTTAGTTTCAAATACTCGTCCCAATCGGGAGCATCTTTTAACTCCTTATATCCGTGCTTCAAACACCATTTAAGGTATTCTTTTGCTTCTTTGCTAGGAATTAGCTCCCCTTTGTCTGTCTCTAGGATACTTATTTTTTTATGCTTGTAATATTCAAGCACCCTTTTTATATCTGCATTCATATTTATTCTTCCTCGTTTTTAAACTTGTCTTTATTAGGGCAATCGCCGGGTATTTCGTCAATATGATAACTTTCGCCAAGAAGTTTGCATGAAATACATGTACCGTATCCGAAACCCCATTCTATATAATTTTCACAACCCATTTTCTTACACTGAGTTTCTATTTGCTCTATACTTAAATTCTTTTCCATACATTTTTTATAAACTTTCTTATTAGATTTCTTCTCCGTAACTTTAAATAATACTTATAAGTAGGATAATCACAAATATTATCGTAACCCTCAGAGAGGTAGCGGTCAAAGGAGCTTAGTTTCTTCATAATCGAAATGAACATCTTTACATGCATAATTTTTAATGAAAGTATTACGCTGTGATTCTAGATCAGACGTATAAATATCATCCTTTATACGTTCACGTTCACGCTCCCATATCAATGTTACTTTTGTTATGTGATAAACACCCTTAGAAGTCTCTTTATCATTACATTTTTCCATGTTTATTCCTCCGATAGCTTTGCCCATTTTCTAAATGTTTTATCAAAATTATCTAGATCCTCAAACAAATCCTTTCCGCTTTGTTTGCTATCAATCATCAACGTAAAATCGTTGAAGTATTTATCCATTGCCTTGACCATGGCCGAATGCTCTCTTTTCAATTCACCGACCAGGCAACCATATTTTAGTAGCAAATCTTCTGTTTCTCCAAACAGATTTGAAGCTTCACAATGAAGAACGTGTACAGCAGAAAGCAAAGTATTAATTCTCTTATCCACTCCATCTTCTCTCATTCTCACTAAAAGTTCTTTCTTCGGTTTCATATTACATCGCTTTTTTTAGGGCCAACTTTTTAAATTGACCGATATTATTAATAATCAAATCTCTTATCTCTGATTTGTAAGGTGATTCACCATTACATTTAGCCCTCTGCTGAACAATTTGAAACGTTTTTAAAGACAGTTCTATTGTTTCGATACGCTTACCTGTCTTTTTATCCCTAGCTGATAAGATAAGACAGTCTTTGCGCTTAAAATATCCGCAATCAAATACGCAATGGTGCATCTTATGCCCTTCCTCTTTGAACTCATCAACACTTTTTAGCACATGGATTGAAATGTTTTCATCAGAAATTCGGATACTAAAGAATTTTGATTTTTCTTTAATGTACAGTTCTGCTACTTCCTTTTGTGCGAGTAGTTCCCTTATCGCACGCTCTTTTCTCTCACACTCATCTTCCTTTCTTTTCTTTTTGAGATAAACATCATGAGCCTTTTTCAAATCCTTGGGGCAAACGTAATAAGCGTTATGAAGATCTTTATGATAACGCTCAAGCAAATCCAAATAATCAAAATATAAGCTCGCATCTTTTACCTTATATTTATTTCGAAGACATATTTTGATAGCTGGCCAATATTTGCTGACATAATCGGATTTATAATCATCCAACCAACCGAATAATTTATATTGCTTCGCTTTAAGCAATGTTTCAGCCTTGGGATCACTAGGCAGCTTGGATATAGCACTTAGAAAAGACATGCCTCTCAAATTATGGTCTATACCATAGCGCTTATATGTTGGTAGGAATTCAGAATCTGGATGCATTTTATGGGGATAAACATCATATTTTTGTGTGTAGCCCTTATCGCGAATTTCCATAGCTCCATTCCATGAATCAACGTACCAACTTTGCGTATGATTTCTGCTAACGACTTCACGTTTACCATTAGGTAAAATCCAATGTTGCAAAATCTCATGGATAAAATATCTCGGTTTTTCATTTGCTTTATAGTAAGCAAACATTTCGAAATTTCTAATTATTTGAAAGCCTGTATAAATTTCAGCGATAGCAACATATCTACATTGCTTATTTGTAGTTTTTCTTGATATCTCTATCTTAAGCTTTGCTCCACAGTGAGGACAAACAGCACGTTTACGTTTTACAAGCTCAGGAGAAAATCGTTGTCCACAATCCATGCAAATAACACGTGATTTTGTAGCAAATCCGATATGGTCAAGTACATCTTCTTTGACCCATTCAAGCATCGAATTGTCAATATTGCACAAGCCTTCGGCAAGTTCAATAACCTGACGCTGTAATTTAGTTCTTGGTTTCATTAGAATAGTGACATTTGTTGAACTTCAGTTTCTTTCTTTTCGTGTTTTGGCTTCTTCCTCAATAAAGCGACCTGCTCTGCTTGTAATTGCTTTAGGGCTTCATCATGAGCTCGTTTCTTATCCTTTTCAGTCAATTTTACCTTATGGTTAACAATGACTTTACAATTCGTCATTTTTATATCTTTGAGATTGTCTTCATCATAGTAATGAACTGCCATTCCATACACCTCTTCATCAGTGAAACCGTTGCAACCACTTTTCTGTACTTGTTGAAGAATAAAATTGATACACTCGTCGATGTTCTTATTTTCTTTAGCATAGGATTGGGCAAATAGTTCATCCCCTGCAGCACGATTGTCGAGATACTCTTTTATCGTCTTTTTAAATTGCTCTGTTGTACTCATAATATTTTGTTTTTAAGAAAGTCTATATTTTTTGCCATTTATCCTCTCAGACTTTTCCCATTGAAAAGGATAGTCTTTGTTATTGCTCTTAATCTATCAAGCGTCCTCGCTCCGTATTTTTCAGAAAGTTCATTAAGCATAAGGTTTGTAGAGATTATTATAAGATTTCCTTTTTTCTCTGCATTATCGACAAGCTCGGGTAAAACCATTCGCTTATTACCATATAGATTTGCTTCCGATTCTATTCCTACGTCGTCTATATAGAGTAATTTGCAGTTCATAAATGATTCCGGAGATGAATTAATGGTTTTAAAATCGGCAATCCTCAAAATTTTATTAAGTTTTGAATGAATAAGTACGGGAAATATCTTTGAGAAAATAAGCGTCTTTCCACGGCCGCAATTTCCATACGCCAGAATACCTCTCCCTTTGTTATCTTCCAACCATGAAGCGACATCTTCGTATTCAGGAAGCCATTGCGGTTCTTCTAAAAAGTATTTAAGCCCGTCAATAAGCATTTTTTTTGCATTTGGTATTTTTATCATCACCTTTTCGGTCTCTTTAAAACCCAAATGGTGCATGTTTTTTATCTCTTCTTTAAAATCCATTACCAACCCTCCTGATCGTTTTTATATTTATCAACTGAATCATTTTTAAGGACGGATTTATTATCAAATCCATCGTTGTCCGCCCACTTAGCTAATCTTTTAGACACCTCCCAAGTAGGCTGTTTTTCGAACCTCATCTTTGTTCCAGATTTATTAAGCTCGCTCCAATAATCATAAAATGCACGAATCATTTTATTACCGTATTTTTCTAAAAAAGGAATGAGAGAATTTGCAAATTCTTTTTTACGTGCGAGAGTAGCGGCTTTAGCCGCGGCGGATTTCGAACAACTCTCTATATTATCTTTACTTTCCTTTACTTTAGTTTCCTTTACTTTACTTAGCGATGATTTGCGATCGCTTTGCGATTCTTCTGCGATCGGTAGGTTATCGCATTGCGATTGCTCTGCGATTTCTTTTTGATTATTCCATCGAATCTCATTGCCCATTTTCCCCGCTATACTACGCCTATTCCTTAGTTCGTCAAGTGGCATCATTCTACGAATAAGGCTTAATGAGAAAAAGGTTTTTTCTTCGTCAACCTCGAAAAGTCCATATAAACTAATTACTGTCTTAACCTTTTCGGCAGTCGTGTTATAGCGCCGTGCTAAAATGGGAACGAGATTAAGAGGACATTTATAATCGGGTTGTTCTCGCAAGACCTCTACAAGCATCCAATAAATACCGTATCCCTCAAGTCCTAATTGATCGATGAGTAACATACATTTTGGATCATCTTTTGCATTACTGTCATGAGAAAAATAACAACTATCCTTTTTCATCTTTCATCTCCTTTACCTGCTTTTTATAATAATTTATCAATTCTATTAGCTCAAAATCGCTCCATTGTTTTGTTTGATTTTTTTTGTAAGCTAAAAGGTTAAATCTTTTTTCACCTATCTTTTCAATAAGATTTCTTTGATACCCTATTAAATGATCTCCGTCATAACTGTTACATCCCCGACATTCGGCATTACAGTTGTCCTCATCGTATCGAGTAGACATATATCTACGAGAATAAAAATGCCCACAATCAGCCTGTGAATATGATTTTATCTGACCGCAAGAGATACAACGAAAATGTTCAAATCCATATTTCTTACTATCTCTTAATCGGATAAATTCAGAGAAAACTTTATCTAATTTATCTTTTAAACCACTGCTTTTGTTTTTACTTTTTTTGTAAAACATATTCTCATTTTTTTAGATTAAAAAAACTGTCTATTCTCCCGAACCGACAGTTACATGATGAAACAAAACAAAATATAGCAATATTTAATCTTCACTTAGATATGCGGGCATTATTACACCAATAGCCTCGCTGTGTAGAAATTCAATTAATATAGGGTCTCCTTTTGATTGGAATGTCATAGATATAGCATCAATTCCACATGCTTGAGAAATCATATTGAATAGTCTTATATTTAAGGCTATGGCATCTATCTTATTTATTCCATTAGGAAGTATCTTTTTATAACTAGGATAACTAATACCGTCTATAAATGGATATTTCATTTCATTCATGACCATATTGGCATTTTTATTATAAAACGTCTTGCAAACAATTCCCTGATCCGTTATCTCTGCGAAATCGTATTTCAAAATTTCTTTATATTGAGAGAAATGAAGAAATTTGCCCTCAAGAAGTTTTATTTGCTCTTCAGGGAAAGTGCTAATCTCTGAAATTGGGACTATAATCAAAACGTGCCCCTCTGTAGCGATTGCCTTTCCCTCATGAAAATAAATATGCTGCAATGCATATTGGAAGTCATCATTAGAACAGCAAACGTGCATTTTACAGTTTTTATTGAAATTAATTCTCTTGCTTTTCATCTTCTTTCGATTTATACGGATACACGTCCAGTATTTTAGTTTCAGAAATGGACTCTATTTCATAGTCGGCCATCGTGCCTTTCATCCCCGTGTCGGTTTTGTTCTTTGCGTCCTCTACTGATTCCGCTTGAACTAAAACGTAAATAGGGGATTTCTTTTCCTTTCCGCTCTTCTCGTCGATCGTGAGATAGTTGATTTTTACCTTAAACCATTTATCAGAATCTATATCCTCACACGGGAATAATTCCGAATAGTTGGCACGTTTAATATCCGACACCGTGAACTCGCCACTAATAAACGGCTTCGATTCTTCAATAATACGGGCTTCAGCTTCTGTAAAGCTTAAAGCATCTACCAAATAGGACTCAGTAACTTTCTTACTTGCTCCGTCATCCATTACTTTGTTGTAACGAATTTTACATTCAAACCAATTATGCATCATAACTTTTAATTTTTTAAGTTCATATTCTTTTTAATTCTCTCGATTTCATCATTTACATATTTCCTGTTATTAAGATAGGAAGTCCATACAGTTCCATGAGTTCTGTTTAATACCTTACCTATCTCATGTAAAGAACAACTGTTATCAGACATTATACAGGAAACGACAGACCTTTTGTCGCCTATATCCCGTTTCCTTGAAGAACCCTTTAATTCCGAATCGGAATAACCCGAAACGGATAATATTTCTTGGTATAGTTTATCAGGGGTTTTATTGTGTTCCATTTTCAATCTTTTTAATCATTAATTTTAATTGCCTCGCTTTGTCCACTTCGCGGGTGGTTAGTGCTCTTTTTCTAATAATGTCCGAACAATCATTTAAAAGCTTCAAAAGCTTCTTTGTATCGGTTTTACTTAAAGGCATGACATTAATTCATTAAAATACTGTTCATCTGTGGGTACCTCGTCATCGCTACCGGTTATCTGACTAGCGATAGACTTTTTATCCATGATGATTTGAAAAAGCTTATCATCTATACTGTCCTCACCTATTAGGACATAAGAATTAACAGCTTCCTTTTGGCCTATACGATCCTCTCTACATTCACATTGATTTAAATCTGCATAAGTCCACGGGAGCTCAATAAACATCTCATAGGATGAAGCCGTAAGAGTAAGACCGACACCGGCCGCCTTAATGGAGCAAATGATTATCTTTGCTTTCCCGGATTGAAAAGAATCTACAGCCCACTGTTTTTGTTGCTGTGAATCTCTCCCGGTAACGGTGACGGCATTAGGAAAAGCTTCTTTAAGACTGTCTACAATACTGTGATGAGAGCAGAAAATAACGATGTTTCTTTCCAAGTTCCCTATAAAGTCTATCGCCGCTTTCACTTTTCCCTCGCCGGAGATACGCCTTAAATTCATAAACTTTATAAGGGCTTTCATCCGCATCTTTCTTTTCGCTTCAGAATCGGTACAGCCTTTGTATTCCATGAGGTATCTTTTCAGATCATTTAAGCATGTATCATATTCATCACGGTTACATAAAGGTGTTATTATAGTCGTCCTGGTAAGCTTAGGCATTTCCTTGAAGACGTCCTTTTTCTCTCTCCTGAAATAACAATTTCCTTTTATAATGGATTGCAATTTCAAAAGATTGCTTCCCTTTCCGTAATCGCTTATAAATTGACCATATCCGCCAAATTCATTAATTCGGCCCATGATAGCTATTTGTGTCGCTAAATCACCTGGAGAGTTCACAACCGGCGTACCTGTAAGCAAAATAATATAATCTTTTCCGCTACAAATTCCCTTTGAAAATTTAGATTGCTGTGTCGACGCGTCTTTCAATTTGTGACTTTCATCAAAAATAACAGATTTAAATTGTTTGATCACCGATTGAAAAACCACGTCTTTCAGTTTAAACCCTTTCGGAGCGGAAACGACAAAGTATTTTCTTAAACTCTCATAGTTGCAGATAACAACATCGTACATGTTCATTGACCCTATGAAATAAGGAAACGTAGACTTGACCGAATCAGTAAGAATGAGAGGCCTTAAACTTGTGAACTTCTTAGTTTCCCTCTCCCAATTTATTTTTAAAGAAGAGGGACAAACGACGAGTGCCGGCGTAGCTTTTGCTTTCTCAATAGAGATTAAAGCCTGCATCGTTTTCCCTAGCCCGGGCTCGTCGCCATTTATGAACCTTTTATATTTCAACCCGTTTTCTATCCCCTCTAATTGATAAGGGTATGGTGTTATTTTTTCCATTTCCAACCATTTAATTCATAAACACGTTTCTTCGCCAGCTCTCTCTCATTCGGGAAATAAACTCTTTCCCCGTCTACTTTGTGAGCGCCGCCAACACCGTTAACAGGCTCTTCTTCTTGGTAAATCTCAAAATTCTTACCACATATTGAATAAAAATATTCTCCAGGTTTCATCATTACATATGTTTATAGATTTCTTCTTCAATGTCGTTATCTGAAGTATGGATATACTTTGCAACCATTAGATTTGTAACTATGTTGTAGAACCTTGAAAAGGTGTATTCATCCATCGCCTCAAAACTTATTGAGATATATTCCTTTCTTCCACCTCTGCACTCTTTGAATAATTTCAAGTCTTCTTTAATCTGTAACAGAAAAGATTCCTCATTGTATATCTCATAGTATTTTTTTTGCCAATTTGGCATATTGTCGAGAACCAATCGAAGAAGACCGAAAAACTTTTTGTGGAACTTGATATTCCTAGCTTTTTTAATCTCGGCTTCTACGTCAATACCGATTTTAAGTTTCTTTTTTTCGTCCAAGTCAGAATCGTATAACGGTACTAACCCCACACTCGTTACTCTGCAATAAATCTTCATACAAACGTCCAATATTTAAAAGAGAGATCGAGATATTTTTCTTTTCCTCTTTGATAAATTTCCGAATCTCTCGTTATCATTTTTTTAAATACTTTGAAATTCTTCTTTGAAATGGCATATATGAAATCACGATTTCCGTGTTCGGGGTTGAGAGAGTGAGCAATATCCATGTACCACGCCCGACTTCGGTCCCAATCAAAGAAATCTATACAATTTTCAAATTGACTTTGTGTGGTGGCAGCAGTCGTTTTCAAGTCCCCACCGAAACTACCAAGCCACCAATCCCATTTGCACCTCGTGTCAAGTTCGTAATGAAAGCAAACGTAATCAAAGACTTGTTTTTCTTTCACCATGAACTTTTGAGTTTCTGCCCTATCAAGAACAAATTTAAAAAACTGATCGTTGCGAGTTTCTCTAAAAAGAGCTTTTCTCATTTCCTTTGCCCATCCGAAATCTTCTGAAGTATATTTCTCTCCATCAACTTCAAGAGTGTAGAAATTTACTTTTGAAATTTCCGTTATAAAGGCATCGACGAGAGTACCTAAATGAAAAGCCCTTTGCTTGTCTTTCTCAGACGTAAAACAAAGGGCCGGATAGAGCTTATATTTAAGGGCCGTGAGATCAGAATTGCTGACCTCACGACGATTATAATACGAATCACTTGGCTTTGACATCGTCCACCCATTTTATTTGAGGACAATCAATGGATTTATCAAAATTCTTATTAGCTTCACGTTCGGCGTACGTAACCATAAAATCGAGTTTCTTAGAAAGTTCCTCGATAGTCATATTAAGACCTACTCCCGTCCACCAATATTGAATGATATTCAAAAATCCTTGCTTATCCTGAACTTCTATTCTTTTACTAACCTTTGCGTTTACGACCGTTTTAGGAGTGAAAAGACTTGCCGCGGCGCTTGCTTGTTTCGCCAGAGCGTCCGCTTGCTTTCTCTTATCTTCCTCGGCTTTTCTATCCGCCTCTTTCTTGGCCGCTTCATCGGCATCCTTTTTGGCTAATTCCTCGGCGGCTTTCTTGGCTGCCTCTGCATTTGTTTTCTTTTGCTCTTCTATTTTTTCTAGTTCGATTTTCTTGGAGGGAAGCTTTAAGAGCAAATCATCCTTTAGAGAACCTATTTCGGATTTATATTGCTCTTCGATAGAATCCTTAACTTCATGATAAGCGTCGTTGCATATCTTTTTATATAAGTCCTCGCTTATGTTTTGAGGCCTTACCGGACTGTCAAAATAGTTTGATATTTTAAACGATTCCAAATAATTAAATATCGAATCTTTTACCGTTCCGATGTTTTCAAGAGTTGCATCCGAAAAAAGAGTGTTCAGCATGTCGATATTTTCATCGAGTGCTTTGTTAGTGGCTGCGTGCAGTTTTTCGATCGCCTCGTTATGTAGATTTTCTTTCGAAATATTAAGCAGTTGTTTTCTTCGCTGCCTCTCCCTCTCCTCTTCTTCTTTTTTGAGCTTGTAGGCAGCGTAATCGTTTCTGATTTTTTGCAAGTTGCAAATAACGCTTTCGCTATTTTTTGCGGAAATAGAAAACTCCATTTCGGTGAACGCTTTTTTGATCTTATCGAACATCTGCGTAACGGGCTTTCTCCGCTCGTTAATATTCTTTTCGGTAAGTTGAACACGGGAGATATACTTTTTAATCTTCTCGTCTTTTTCATCGTCCATCTCTCCACTAGAAACTTCGGAGTATAATTTCTCTCCATATTCCAGGCATTTAGAAACGCTGTTATTATTTTCCTGATATGAATTTAAAGTCAAATTCTTTATATCAGAAATGTTTTCTAATTTGATTAATTGATTATCCATAGCTTTTTATTAAAATGGTCCGTCTTCTTCTTCAACTTTAGTACCCTCTATTTTTATCCTCTCTCCGAAAGGAACAACTTCTTTCACCTCTTCTATGGGTGTTTCATCGTCATCTGCCTGCATTACCGCCCCGTCTCCTACATTTAGTCTAGGGAATGTTTTAAAGGCGTGTTTGATAATTTTTGCTGCAAAAAAGCCTGAATCTATTCCGCTTCCATCTTTCTCTTTTCCATATAATGGGTTAGCATCACCGTTCACATATTTTCTTGCACGATCATCCCATTTCTTATTGTTTTTTTCGGAATACGTCATCAAACGTTTTACGTCCTCAATGTCCATTACTTTATAGTCTATGGAGTCGTCTGGGCGAGTAATTTTTACATATCCTGCAATTATTTTCGCACCCTCCTTTCGCGGGAATGTTTTAGTATAGTTAACAAAGACTTTTCCGTCTTTTTCCCCATAAGCGAATGAATCGCAATCGTAAACTATCACGGGGTTGTTAATGTCCTTTACGTGTCCGGAACGTTTTCTCATCAAAAGTTCTCCATACCCTGAGATTTTGAGAGCTGCTCTTTTCTCCCAAATGTCATCCCCTTTTTTATCTTTCCCTATCTTTACACCTCTCGACTCGAGATAACACTGAGTAGTGTAGTTTTTCTCAAGAGAAACTCCGTCGATAGCTAATAACAGAAATGCGTTATATAACGAGAATCCGGAGCATTTTTTGAGTGCGTCGCTCTCGGTTACAATCGCTGAAAATAGATTCGATTGCTCTTCATAAAAGCTTTCAGCTCCATCTCCGAATTTTGCTTTGTAGACAAATATGAACTTATCCGCCACATGTTGATTAAAAGGAATATCTTCCTTTTTCAATTTTTCTAATTCTTCTAAAAAATCCATTCTATTGTTATAATTAAATGATTAATTGTGGGCGGAACCGGTAACGATCCGGTATGCACACTCCTAGTTGTGTACAGAGCGTTCCATACGTCCGCCCGTTTTGCTCGTAGTATCTTTACCGTGCCGTTGGCGTATCTCGGATTCGACTTGCGAGCAGTAATAATCAAAAAAATATTTATGCTGATTTTCTCATTCTTCTTTGTCGGCGATTCATACCGTTGTTCGGTGTGAATTCATGAGAAAGCTTTCCTGATTGGTGAGTACCTTTGTTTGTAATATGATTCCCTTTTGAATCATAGCGATTAACTATTGATTTCTCAGGGTGCATAAACGAATCAAATATTTGATTTCTTTTTGGTTTACCGAGTGCCCGTCTCGTTTTCATTGCATGTTTCATTGTCTTTTGTTTTTAAATTTGATTTTGGTTGGCTCTTCATCTTCCCATTTTACAGAAGGAAGCATATTCATGGGAAGAGAAAAAAGATCTATCTTTGAATCATCAGGAAGCCACATTCCAATTTTTCTCAATTTTTTTGGCTTTCCAGTATACCCGAAAAGCTTTCCGTTGCCATCTCTCGCTATGTAAATTATCATAGTTCCAAGCAAATTATGAACTCTCTACCTTTTTCAGTCCAAACTGTTAACATCGAGCTGCCAGGCGTTCCATCGGAACGTGTAAAAGTGTGCGTATGAGTTTTTGTCAATCCTTCGTTTTGATACTTATAGGTTAAAAGCCATGTACCGTTTTGCTTGTATTGAATGCCTTTTTCTTTCAGCTTCTTATTCAGCGTTTCGGCACTCATACCAAGCTCTTTTGCGATCTGATTTGTCACATAAGTACTTTCGCTGCTTAATACCTTATCGTAATACTGAACTTTTGGAGCTGAGTTAACAATAACTCTCTGTTGGGCGGCCGCTAAATCTTCGAGTACGGCCCTTTTATTTTGCTCGGCTTTTAATTCAGTAGCCAATTGAATGAGGAAATCGGGAGATTTAATCGCCCTTTCAAGAACTTCATCCGTCATGTAAGTACCTTTCTTCCTAATCGAGGGTAATACTTCTGATGTTATCCATTTGCGGAACTGCTTTGCTTCAGGTTTACGACTATCCAAAATGACGTCATATAGTCCGTCTTCGTTTACAAATAATGCTTGTTGAGTTCCGCCCGCCGTTTCAAGGGGGTAATTTGAAATGACATCCTTTCCAAGTCTTTGATTTACACCTCTAGGCGTTAACCCTAATATCTTGCAAACATCCGATAAACAGAATAGCGGGTTATCTAAATCTCCTACAACTCGGATATTACCAAATCGGAGATCACAAAAAATTTGAATGTTATTCTTCATCGTAAAATTTGCTTGAGTTATCTTTAACTTTAGGAAGTTTCCCTTTTCTAGCCCAATTGACAGACAGAGCGACTATCAAAAAGATTAAACCAATTGTCCATTTAGGACTCGTCTCGGCCACTGCAATAGCTATTAAAGCTAGCAGTACTAATAATAGAAATCTAAACATTCTCATTTCTATATGCTTTAGCGTTAAACAAAATTGCGTGTCTTTCCACGCTGCCAACCTCAATTGCGGGCGTCCCCTCATTTATCGGATTTCGTGGTGCAAGTAGGATTCGAACCTACACGGATTTATTATAACTAGTATTATTAAGTCCAACCGATCAACACGGCTATGTCTACCATTCCATCATTGCACCGAATAACCCTTATACGCTTTTATATTTCATATAAGGGTTAAGCTTTAATTGTTATTTGACATTATAAGTTGGTAGTGCATTACCGCCCATAAGCATGGTGATTGAAACCCTACTCTTATTTCGAATCATGTCTACTTTCTCTTTTTCAATCTCAAGTTGTCGAAGCCTGATATACTGATCCGGATTAAGTCCCATTTTCATACGGTATGCGTCATCGGCCGCCGCCCTGCTTTCTTCTGCCTTTCTTCTGGCAAGTTGCATTTGCGCCGCGGCTTCTTGTGTCTGCTTTGCTTGAATTTGCGCGGCCGTATGATTGTATTCTTCCATAACCTCTTGTGTAGGGCTTGCTTTATCGATAATTACTTTCATCAGCTCAATAGGAATACCGTCTTTGTGTATCTTTGCTTTTAATACGGTTTCTATCTTGGAAGACATGTTATCGTAAATTTCTCTTTTGCAAGTAAGCTGCATCATTGGCCATTTACTAATCTCATTCCTTACCTCATTGCAAAAGTCTTTCTGAATATCATTCTGATACCAATTGTCGCCGAACTTATCTAAAAGTAAAGGAGTTTTTCCGGCCGTAATCTTAATTAAAGCATGAGCGGTCAAATCGACGGGGGTGTTGTCCGAACTCATAATATCGTTAAACTTCTCGTCGTACTGTACCGGAATTATTTTAAAGGTATGGCATTTGGTCGTAAAAGCCTCCCATGATAACCCAGTAGATACAGGATCATAATCAACCCCGCCATGTCCGAAAAACCACGGGTTCTTTACAAAAACACCCTCTTCCCCGGCATTAACTTTAGCCGGATTGCAAGAAGACAAACACATACACACTAAGGCCAAAAGCCCGAATAAAAAAGTTCTCATAATTAATTATATTTTTGTGAAACAATAAATTAAGAAGAGGATGTTTTTAGCATCCTCTTTCAATACGGGTTAAAAACATATCAAGTGGGTGATCTAATTTGCTTCATTGTGATTTAAACTTTTGTGTTCATTTCCTTAATAATCTCTTTAAAACGCTTTCGTGTCATATTGTTCGGCACAAATCGTTTTTCAACTTCTTCAAAAGGTTGAGGGTTATCGAGTGTATCGATTGCCTCTCTTTTTGCTTGTTCCATACATTTTTCAATGTATTCTTCTCTTGTCATGTTGTAGTTTGTCACTGTGTCTACAACAGATGAAAAACGGCAATATAATCCGTTCGGCTGCTTAGCTATAAACGACATAAATTTTTAATTAATGGTTTGTTCCCGTGCCCGTTCCGAAACTTCGAGCATACAGCATAAAAATGCTACGGGTATTTACATAGCCTTGGAAATTTAATTTCAATTTATAACCTCATAAGTGACTATGCTGACATCTGTCGAACATATACGTATCGTTCTTCGCTTTCCGGGTGCTACGATTAACTCGCCTGCCGCTATTTATTTTTTAAGGGTGCATTTCCTCACACCTTGCGGTTTCCGCGTCAAATATCATTTTTGATCTCCGTGCCGGGATCGAACCAGCGACTTATCCGCTCCTAATCAAATTCACGGATCGCTCTACCTCTGAGCTAACGGAGAGTTATCAATCGCTTAGGCCTCACGGCTTCTTTAAATAAAATTCGGTGATTTCGTTTTTTGAAAAGTAGTATAACCCTTTACGCTTATGGCTTGGAATGTCGCCAATCCTGGCACGTTGAGTTAATGCCTTTGTTGAAAGGCCCAGCCATTCGGCACACTGCTTCGTGTTCAGTAGCTCGTCTTTTGGTTTCATGTATTCCGCTACTTTTTGAGCGATATAGTCTAGTTGGCTAGGCGTAATCATTTATTTGCTTTTTTGGCGGTTATGTAAATGATTCCCTTTTCCCATACTATTTTAGTACTGTATGTTCTGTTTTCTTCCGGATGTATTCGGCTCAACTGATAGGCTATCACCCTGGCCGTATTCAATTCCGGAGGAGTCCCTGAAAAGGGCCTTGTAGAGTTTAACTCTATGCTACGAAGCATGTCATAAGTTACTTTCATTTTTTTATTACTTTTATTGGGATATAAAAATAGGAATCACTATATTTGTCACGGTTTATGAATGAAGATTGCGACTCATGTCGTGACCCTTATTTTTATGTCCTTTTAGTTTAATTGCTTTATTAATTGCAAAGTTAGCCCGTTTGTTCTAACAAGCAATATTTTTATAGTTAATTTTTAGCCCAAATGTTCTATTTGTATTGAATCTAAATAATAAAAAAATGTATGAATCTGTAATACAAAGAGTTAATAACTTATTAACAGAAAACAAAATAAGTGAAAATGAATTTGCTAAAAGAATAGGAATACCCCAAAAAACGGTAAACAACTATTTAAGCAACAAGAGAAAGATAAGTATAGAGTTTATAGAATCATTTTCCAGATCGTTTGGGCTAAGTATAGATTGGGTATTGAACGGAGAAGAGCCTGTTAAAAGTTATTCATCTGGTAGACCATATTATAATGTTGACTTTTTAGGAGGATTTGATTTATCCGCTCCAGACAACACAATCAATCCTGATTATAACATAGATTATCAACCTTATAACAAAGACGGCGTGATTTGGTGCAACATAACAGGTGAAAGTATGGAGCCAAAGATAAATAGTGGGGATAAAATAGCCATATCAGAAATATTAGATTGGGATAAATGCCTAGTATGTGGGGAAATTTATGCGATAATAACAAAGAATAATTTGCGAACAGTAAAAATAGTATATGAGGATACTGGAGATAAATTCATATTGAAAGCCATCAATAAGGAGTTTAACCCTCAACCTATAAAAAAGAACATGATACTTAAGGTTTTTAAAGTATTAGGTTGCATAAAAGCTTTTTGAATATGAAAATTGCCATATTTCTTTTATTATCGCTCACTCCCTTACTCTCATTTTCACAGAATGGATTATACCTTGTAAAATATCATGTAAATATGGGATATACCTCAGAGAATAATCTTATTATTGATTTAGGAATTAGACGAAACAATTGGTATTATGGTCTCTCTTTACAACCTAAATTTATTACTGGTAAAAAGGGAAGCGATTATACCGGAATTATAGGTTGGGATGAACATTCTAGCGAAATAAAGAGTGATGGTAAATACTATGATATAGCTGAAGCCGAAATAGGTTATTTTTTCACACCAAACATTTGTGCCGGTTATGGCATTGGGCTAGCAGTACAGTCAAAATATCAGAATAGATATGATGATACAGTGATATTGAGTTGTGATGGTAATTATTGCGTTTCTAAATCATTCACGGGTAGCGCTATTTCTGGAAAATTCTTTATTATATATTATTTTGATAACGACAATAAAAATAATAGATGGTATATAAAAGGCCAATGTGACAGCGTCTCAAGAGTGGGCCTTTCGGTTGGGTATAATTTTAATATTTAGCTGATTGTTGGACTTTTAATATTATAGTTATGAAAAAATTATTATTATTACCATTGTTGTTTATTTCTACCTATCTGTTTTCGCAAACAGATACGATCGGTGTTTTCATTGAAAATAACAACGTGAAAAAAGAGATAATTCCAATAAAATGCACTAAAACAAAGTATAATGCACTGGGTGGAGCCTTAACGTTTGGAATCGCAAACACTAATATAAAAACTGTGTTTAGCGGAAATACGTCAAACAATATAGCTAATAAGAATTCTATATTCTATTTTTATTTTCCAACTCAATACAATAATGAATATATAACATCATTATCGGTAAATCCCACAATGGTAATAAACGGGTCTCCTCAAAATTTTGGAGTAGCTCGATTAAAATCAAAATCAAATACGAGGGAGTTGTCTTTTGGTAAAATAAATATATGGAGCGACACTTCTATTGGTGTGGACGTTGATTTTTCTTTTTTTAAAATAGAAAAGATAAGAAATGGCATTTATAGATTATCTTTAAATAAAGAAATAAACAAAGGTGAGTACGCCTTTGTATATATAGCCCCAAATGGAGCTGGAGCATTTTTACCAATATATGATTTTAGTATTAAATAATTTATGAAGAAATTTTTATTTATCATCATTCCTTTTTTCTTATTTTCATGCGGGTCTTATTCCGGAATTTATACCCTGGATGCATATTGCAATAACATAAACCTTGTTTCAAACAATGGACATAATTATATTTATGGAGATTCTATAATTAAAATAACTTGGGTGGTATCTCCGTATATGATGAATTTCAATTTGACAAATAAAACAAACAAGGTTATTCGAGTTGTATGGGATGAAGCTTTATTTGCAGATATAAATGGAAATTCGAGTCCTGTAATACATTCAGGCATAAGATACATGGATATGAATAATTCCCATCCGGCAACTTCTATCACACCGTATTCAAGTCTATCGGACATGGTCCAACCAATAAAAAATATATATCTTGACAATATATGGTCAGGATGGAAACAAAAGCCGATATTACCCAACTCAGCAAATACAAAAGCTGAATTACTTATTTTGAGAAATAAATATATAGGGAAAAGAATGACGGTTGTGTTACCTATTAAGATAGGCGATGTAACCAATGAATATGTATTTTATTTTAATATAAATGATTTTGTGCAAAAAAAATAACCCGATACGTGTGTTAAATGTGTTACACTTTATGTTTATATATTGCAAATGATTGGTCTATAAGATAGTATTCGAATCGCATCCGGATCACTTTAGAATATCAAGCAGTTACAATATAAAGTAACTGCTTTTTTTGTTGTATTTGTATAAAAAGCCCCCCATTAGAAGGGCTCATCAGCAAAAGTTTATCGGCAAAAGTTAGGGGGCTAAGCATAAGTATTAATAGGACATCACATAAACAACTATCGAGCCTGCGGCATAAACAAAATTGTCGTATGTTAGTTCTTTCGGTGACTGACGTCCTTAAGTTTTTTTGAAAACGTATGGACGTCAACAGTTTTAGGGACATACGAGGTTTTTAGAAAGAGAAGAACGTCACTGATTTGTTGAAATGATCGAATCTTTCTGGCTATTTGAAGAGAAGCTGTCCGAGTAAGGAAAATTTGCGTATTCCTCCGTTACATATACCCATCTCTCCCCGTTACATTTATTGGCTGTATATCAATGTAATATCGAAAAACGATTGAAACAGTACCGTTTTTTCGATTAATCAAAAGACGAAAGTAAATTTATTTTCTCTCGGCTCTAAGTACCCGAATGTCATAATGCTTAGTACCCTGACTTCTACTAATGAGCCATTAGAATACTTATAAGAGTACTTGACTATATTTGTTCGTAACTAAATTGCAACTGAAAATGAAAGCCAACATAGAAGCCAGAAAAGACAAAACAAAATATGAATACCCAATCATAATTAAATTTCGCTATAATATTCGCACAATTGCTATCAAAACCGGATATACTTTGAACCAAGTCGGGGCTTATAATTTTAAATAGCGACAACCTCGTGAAACACAATAAAAAATGCCCAAAGCTCTAATTAACCATTTTTACAGCGTTGGCTCTTGGAGATCAATCACTCTCGTTCCATAAAATTTGCTGTCAAATTCAAAACGATTCCTTATTAATCTGAAAAGCAAGACGAGATCACCACGAGAGATATTACCCTTCTCATTTACTAAATTACTCGAAATTTGTTTGGCTGTTTCAAGAAATTTGACGAATATTGCATATAAGTTGTGCATGCGACAATTATGTATTATAAGGTAATATAAATATAACATATTAAATATCAAACAAATGTACAACTCATTATAAGATGTTTTATTTACCGATTAATTCTGACTATAGGCCTATAATAATGTCTTTATATACTTTTGTTGGATATCTATTGAATCTAATATGAATATGCATGAAACAAATTCTCTCGTTAACGAACGTAATTTGGTAATCCGATTAATAAATGGAGATGAAAAGGCTTTTTGCGAATTATATGCTGTATATAAGGATCGTTTGTTTTATTTTGCATTAAAATTCGTAAAATCTCCTGAGTTTGCAGAAGATATTTTTCAAGATGTATTTACTTCAATCTGGCAAACACGCCGCTTCATTGATCCCGATGCATCTTTTTCTTCCTATTTATATACTATCGTCAAAAATAGAGTATTAAACCAATTGCGAGATCAAACGAAAGAGCAACAAATTAAGGATAAAATTCTTTCTCAGGCTATTGATTATACAGATAATACGACCGATCATATTCTCTCAAACGATTTGAAAGAACTGATTAAGCATGCAGTGGAGCAACTTACGCCAAAGCAGCGAAAAATATTCGAAATGAGTAGGGAAGGTCTGATGTCTCATCAGGAAATTGCCGATACGTTAAATATTTCCGTGAACACGGTACAACAACATATATCTTCTTCCTTAAAAACAATTCGTTCTTTTTTAAAAAAATATTCCGATTATGCCGATTTATTACTTCTTCTGATTTGTCTTAATACATAATAAATGTTAATCCAACTATAGATCATTCATTTTCTAGTGTATTATTATAGAAAGATAAGAATACTCTTTCGATAAGATAGAATGGAAGAAATTAATAGATTACGTCGTTATATATATAATGTTTATACTCAAGAGGAAGCGTTAGATACTTTAGAGCATATCAAGAACCCGGATTATCTAAAAGCAATAAATTTAGTGGCTAACGAAGTATGGGAAGAATCTTGTGAAGCTCAACCAGTTTCCGATTATTCTCATGCGGAGTATAAAAAAGAGGCACAACGTCTTCTCAATCATCTCGAACATCAAAGATCTATATGGCTACAACGTTTAAGTATTGCTGTAGTCAGCTTTGCTGCTGTCATATTATTATGCGTGGGAGGAGTTAGATTTTATCAAGAGAAGCGACTACAAGTCCCTTATACGTATATTTCTACATCATTTGGTGAGAAAAAACGAGTTACGTTGCCCGACGGTTCACAACTTATTTTAAATTCATGTTCACGGATATGTTATCCTATTCGTTTTACGGGAGATGTTCGCAAAATAGCATTGAACGGAGAGGCGTTTTTCAAAGTTGTGCACAATGAAAAGTTGCCGTTTGTTGTAAAAACGAATCATTTCAACGTTCGTGTATTGGGTACGCAGTTTGATGTAAAAGCTTATTCTTCTGATGAATTGGCATCGGTTGGGGTAAAAAGTGGAAAAGTACAAGTAAACATGCCTGAGGCAATGATGAAAATCGGCTGCAGAGAAGAAATTTCGATCAATATTGTATCGGGTGAATATACGAAGAGAGTTAGACAAAACGGGACGGATTTATGGATAGAAGGAAGTACGCTTCGATTTAATTGTACTCCTATTCGTGATGCTGCCAGAGAACTAGAAAGAATATATAATTGTCGAATCACTTTCGCATTCGGGCAGAAATTCAATAATCTGATTTCGGGAGAACATGATAATTTGAATTTGAAAGCGGTTCTCAACTCAATAGAATTTGTTACAGGTATTCATTACAAAATAGAAGGAAATCATGTTCTTCTTTACCATGATTGAAAAAGAAGAATAGAAGATGTTGTTGAACTTAAATATAATATCGTATGAAAACAATTACTTAGTTAACCGTAAAAAAAGAGAAGCACTCCGCAGGAATGCTTCTAATGTGACATCGGCGTCCGTTCAAAAGCTTCATTCCCGTGAATGACGACGATATGCCATTTTTGTTAATAATTTATTTTATAACAAATTATCAAAACATTCAAATTTATGAACATTCTTTTTAATATTGAAAAGAAGAAGGTGGATAGTAGTTATATTTATATTTTCTTACTATTTGTTTTTTTCTTTTGTGTGTCTTCGTTAAGTGCGCAGTCCACGCGACATAAAAATATCACGCTACGTGTGCAAAACGAACCGATCGAACGTGTGTTCAATAAAATTAGCAAACAAACTAATTTTAAATTCTTTTACGACCAAACAACCATTAACAAAATTCCGAATGTAACATTTACTTTTAAAAATGCTACGATTCAGGAGGTCTTGAAAGAGATAACTGCCCAGACAAATCTTTATTTCAATCAAGTAAACAATACGATATCAGTTACCTTCTTGCCTAAAGAAGAAAGTGCTCCTTCTAAATCTTCGCATTCTTCTCATTTGAAAAAGATTTACGGAACGATTTACGATTCGAATAATAAACCAATTATCGGAGCGGATGTGATAGTAGAGGGCACAAAATACGGATCGATTACTGATATAAACGGTAAGTTTAGCTTTGAAGCTCCCGAATATGGGCTGTTGCAAGTCTCTTATATCGGTTATAAGGAACAACAAATTTCGATAAATGGTAAACAATACTTTACGTTTACATTAAAAGAGAACTCGAAAGTGTTGGATGAAGTAGTGGTAGTAGGTTACGGAACGCAGAAAAAAGCAAATCTTACAGGGTCGGTAGACCAAGTGACAAGCAAAACATTTGATGGAAGAGCAAATGCCAATGTAACCCAAATGTTGCAGGGAGCCATTCCCAATCTGAATTTGACATTGACAGACGGTAAGCCTGATCGTTCGGCTACTTATAATATTAGAGGTACCACTTCCATCGGTCAGGGAGGCAGTGCTTTAGTCTTAATTGATGGAGTCGAGGGAGATCCACAATACTTGAATCCAGATGATATAGAATCTGTATCTGTATTAAAGGATGCTGCTTCCTCAGCCATTTATGGTTCACGTGCTCCTTATGGAGTAGTACTTATTACGACCAAGAGCGCGAAAAAGGGTAAGCCACAAATCAGTTATTCAGCTAATTTTACGTTTGAGAGTCCAACCAACATTCCTGATTTTGTAACCGACGGTTATACTTATGCCGAGCATTTTTATGAGTCTTGGTATAATTATGCACATTCGAATCCTTCCAGTATTAATAAAACACAACAGTTTTCTACGGCTTGGCTTCAAGAGTATAAAAACCGTAAAGAGAAAGGTGATTTTGGCACAATCGTAAGTGATGGTTCTTGGGGCCTAACTAAAGGTCGCTATGTATACTTTCCGGATAAAGTAGATTATATGGACATGCTTTATAGAAATCACGTGTTTGCTCAGACCCACAACGTGGCTATATCAGGGTCGGACGGCAAATTCGATTATTATCTATCGGGACGCTATTATAATTACGGCGGACTTTACAAAAGCCCTAATAATAGTGACAATTATACGATGTACAATACACGTCTGAAAGTAGGCTACCAAGTATACGATTGGATGAAAATTAGTGATAATATTGATATGAGTAATACGAGTTATCGCAATCCGATAACCTATAATGAAAGTAATAATGTTTGGAGAGGTATTGCCGACGAAGGGCACACGTCATCACCAGTCTGGAATCCGGATGGAACGATGACTTACAGTGCCGTCTATTCGGCAGGTGATCTTCTATATGGAAATAGTCATAGAACTTATAAAAATGATTATGTAAAAAACACATTTGGCATCAATACCAGTTTTTTTAAGAATACGTTGCGTGTCAATGCCGATTTTACCTACAAAAATCAGAATTATAATTGTGATACTAAATGTGTACGGTCTCCTTATTCGAAAACAGAAGGAGTTATACAAACACTTCCGGGTACTCAATCCTATATTTCCGAGAATCCAACGAATACCATTTATATGGCGACTAACGAGTACGCTGAGTACGAAAACACATTTGGAAAACATTATCTGAAGGCACTACTTGGCTATAATTACGAACAGTCGCAATATAAAGGGTTATACGCTTATAACGATAACCTTTTGACGGAAGATGTAGATAATATCAACCTGGCTTTGGGTACAGATAATAAGAATATAACAGGAAGTTGGTCCAAATGGCGTACTGTTGGCGGATTCTTTCGCTTGAATTATATATTCAACGAGCGTTATTTATTGGAAATAGATGGACGTTACGATGGCTCTTCGAAATTTCCGAATAGTCAACGTTGGGCGTTTTTTCCCTCCGCTTCGGCCGGTTGGCGCCTGACTTCCGAACCATGGTTTAAGGTCAATCCGAAGTACCTATCTAATCTAAAATTACGTTTTTCTTATGGATCTCTGGGTAACGGAAATGTATCTCCTTATTCTTATAACGAAACTTTTGGTATTTATCGAAATCGTATACTTGGTGGAACGGTTGTTCCGTATACTTCAGCTCCATCTCCCATTCCTACAGGTTTGACTTGGGAAACGGCCCGTATGGGTAATCTAGGAATAGACGTGGAGGCATTGGATAGCCATTTGAATGTGACGGCTGATTTATATAGTCGCAAGACGGTAAATATGTATACGGTTGGTCCGACTCTTCCAGATGTATACGGGGCAAGTTCTCCAAAAGGAAATTATGCCGATATGACAACGAAGGGGTATGAGATTTCTGTGGCATGGGATGATGCTTTCAATTTAGCGGGTAAGCCGTTTCATTACAATATCCGTGCTACTTTGGCCGATTATCAGTCTACAATAGACAAATACAATAATTCTACTTATTCTCTCGGTACGTCCAATTCCCCGAATTATTATAAAGGAATGAAAATCGGAGAAATATGGGGATTCATTGCAAACGGTTTGTGGCAAACTAATAGTGAAATAACTGCTGCTGAGACGAAAGCCAAAGCGGCGGGGCAGGCCTATTATAATCCGTTAATGGTAACAGATATAGATTATAAATTATATCCTGGGGATATCAAATTTGAGGATTTGAATGGAAACGGTTATATCGATCGAGGATCGAATACGGCGAAAGATCCGGGTGACCGACGTATTATCGGAAACAGTGAGCCGCGATATATATATAGTTTCAATCTGAAAGCAGATTGGAATCATATTTTCTTTTCCGCCTTTTTTCGCGGTGTAGGTAAGCAAAATTGGTATCCAAGCAGTGAAGCATCCTATTTCTGGGGACAATATAATCGACCGTACAATCAATTACCAAAATGGCAACTTGCCCATTATTGGACGGAAGATAATCCGAAAGCCTATTTACCTCGTTATACCGGTTATTATGATCCATTTTTTAGTGGCTCGTATTATGCTAATAATCGTTATTTGCAGAACGTCGCTTACTTGCGTTTGCAAAATATGCAGATCGGCTATAATTTGCCGGGCTGTTTGATCAGTAAATTTGGACTAAAAAAGATGAGTATCTTTTTCTCGGGGGAGAATTTATGGACCTGGTCACCTCTATATCATCGTACTAAAGATGTGGATGTAACTAATATTTATGGTGCTGATGTGGATGCTAGCACAGATGGTGACGGATATAATTATCCTACGATGAAGAGTTTCAGTCTCGGTTTGAATATTACCTTTTAAAAAATGGAAAAGATGGAAAAATTATTTTATATATTGATGACGATCGTTTTAGGCGTTTTCGTTCAATCTTGCGATTTGACCGAAAATCAGGAATCGACGGCAGACCGTGCCATGATTTTCGGTTCTGAGACGGGACTTAAAACGTATGTCTATTCTTTTTATAATATGCTTCCCGATCAGGGAAGTGCTTTTAGGCAGGATGCGATGACTGATTATGGAGCAAATAACACAATAAGTACGTATGAGTCGGGAGCCTATACAACTCAGACCTCCACGAGTTGGAGTTGGGGTGATCTTCGTAATGTAAATTATTTTATCAAGTATAATACAAACTCGGCTGTAAGCGAGACAGTCCGTAATAATTATACAGGTATGGCCAAATTTTTTCGGGCTTACTTTTATTTCGACAAACTAGTTGATTACGGAGAGGTACCTTGGATAGACGAGCCGTTAGAATCTAATGACAAGCGTTTATACGGAACCCGCGATACACGGGATGTGATTATTCGACATATTCTTCAGGATTTGGATGATGCCTATCAGAATATTACGGTAAGTAGTATTACGACCAATTCGAATACGATTAATAAATGGACACCATTGTTATTTAAATCCCGCGTGGCTCTCTTCGAAGCTTCTTGGCGGAAGTATCATAACGGCACCGATTATGTGAAGAATTGCAAGATTACTAGTGATTCTTTGTATCAAGTAGCTGCAGATGCAGCCAAAGCTGTGATGGATAATGGACCGTATAAAATTCATACAAGCACGGCTTATGCAAATGGTCGAGGAGCTTACCGCGATTTATTTACGAGCGATAATGCCGTAACCGAAGAAGTGATGTTAGCCGTATCGTTAGATGCTTCACTCGATGTTTTGGGACAACAAAATTGGTGGTATAATTCTTCTTCATTTGGCATACACTTATCCATGACTCGTCCGTTTATGAAAACTTACCTTAATTCGGATGGCACGGTTTACAATGAAAAGAATACAGATGGATCGTATAAGAATTTCGTAGAGGAGACTTCTAATAGGGATTTACGTTTGAACCAAACGATTATCGGTGCCGATTATACCTGTAAGAGTACTTCGGGAAATTATGTATCGACCCCACCTAATTATACAGGACTGACATTGACAGGCTATCAATTTACCAAATATGTAATGGATGATGCGTCTTGTGATAATGGGCAAACGAATATTAATGATATTCCGATATTCCGCTATGCAGAGGTGTTACTTAATTATGCAGAAGCTAAGGCAGAGCTCGGAACAGTAACCGATAACGATTGGAAAAATACGATCGGAGTTTTGCGTCGTCGTGCAGGTATTACAGGAGGTGATTTGGATCAGAAACCTACAGTGGTAGATCCTTATATTCAAAAGACGTATTATCCAGGTATTTCCGATCCTGTAATATTGGAGATCCGTCGGGATCGTGCCATCGAACTTTGTCTGGAAGGACTGCGTATGTTGGATTTGAAACGTTGGGCGTGTGGAAATTTGTGGAAGGATGTAGAATGGACGGGTATTTATATTTCTGCTTTGGATACCCCGCTCGATATGAACGGTGACGGTACATACGATGTGTATTTTACTACTGATGTAAATTATAATGGTACTTATAAGGGCATCGCTGTTCAATTGAAAGGGACGCAGACGGTAAAGAAGCTTTCTGACGATTCAAATGGAGGTTACGTGTATTTCTATAATGAGACATCTCATACATGGAATGATAATATGTATTTATATCCGATTCCAGCACAGGTTATTACAATGAATCCTAAATTGACACAAAATCCTGGTTGGTAAATATATTGTATGAAGGTGCGTCATAATGTCTAATAACAGAGATTACCCGCGCCACAAATTTTGTGGCGCGGGTATAATGACTAAGAACAGGAGTACACCTTTGTCTAACTGATAAAAATAATATAATTTTTTCTAAAAATGAAACGTATACTAATAATAGTTACATGTGTATTTGTCTGCATTCTAGTAGGAGCCCAATCACTAAATGTAGGTTCTTATAATATTCGTAATCAAAATAATGATGATGTTCAAAATGGAAATGGGTGGCAACAACGCTGTCCTGCTATTTGTGATATGATTAATTTTGAGGGACCCGATCTCTTCGGTTCTCAGGAAGTATTAGTCGGTCAATTGCACGATATGCTGAAAGGTCTGGACGGCTATTCATATATTGGCGTAGGACGTGATGATGGAAAAGAGGGAGGAGAATACTCTCCCGTTTTTTACAAAACAGCCAAATTCAAGTTATTAGGTTCCGGTCATTTTTGGCTGGCAGAAGACACGAAACGCCCCAATAAAGGATGGGATGCTGCTTGTATCCGCATTTGTACGTGGGGCCGTTTTGAAGACCGTCATACGAAATGGCATTTTTGGTATTTTAATCTTCACATGGATCATATCGGCATAGTGGCACGTCGTGAGTCGGCTAAATTGGTAGTGGCTAAGATTCGTGAACTATGTAAAGGTGAACCCGTCATTTTGACTGGTGATTTCAATGTTGATCAAAACAACGAAATATATACCATATTTAATTCCTCCGGCGTTGTGAAGGATTCGTATGTCTATGCAGCACATCGTTTTGCAGAAAATGGAACATTCAATGATTTCAATTCTGATATGAAGACGGACAGTCGTATTGATCATATATTCGTTTCACCGGCTTTTAAGGTGAATAACTATGCTGTCCTTACTAATTGTTACTGGACTCCTATAGCAGGTCATGAGACACAAAAATCTACGGCAAGTTACCAACGTCGTACACCTTCAGATCATTATCCTATTATGGCTCGTATTATATATAAAAATACTCCGTTAAGATAATTAATTACATTAAAATAAATAAGTTATATTAGCAAGAACTAACATAAAAGAATTGGTCGAGTGTATGATTATCCGAGACTTTAAGTTATTGACAATTAGTTACAATGAATATATCAAATGTACTCGGCCAATATAGAAATATCTGCAGTTTTCTTTTCGTCCTTATGTATCAAGAATGACATATGCCCATAAAAAAAAATTCTTCTATACGTTTTAAAAAGGACTTAAGGACGTCAACAGAAAAACTAATATACGACAAGTCATCTATATTCTGAAAGATTACAAAATGAATGGATATTAATGGGCATAATTTTCCATTAACATATTAAACTGTCTACAAAATTATTTTCATATTAAGCAAAAAAGCAGGTCAACAAACCCATTGTTTTCTGAAAAGCTATATTTTTGCCGTATGAAACAACTTTTTAACCTTTATTCGGGCTTTACTGATATGATACTCAGCCAAAGCCATATTAAAAAGATTCTTTTTAATCAGATTAACATTTCTTTTGATTGGAATCGCATACAGACAATAAGCAAAAGAATTTATATGAAAGCATATAGATCGAATGTACATTCTGGTTACGATTCCATCGCTTTATCTAAAATCAAACTTTGCGTATTGTATGGGCAGAATGGCAAAGATAGGGAAATGGGCACTCTGTCCATTTAAAATGCATTTAGGAAATCATTTTCCAAGATTTAATACAAATGAAATTTGTCGTTTTCTAAAAAGCTATATTTTTGTCATATGAAACAACTTTTTAATTTGTATTTTGGCTTTATTGATTTGATAATTTGCCAAAGCTATATTAAAAATATCTTTTTTAATCAAATTAATATTCTATTTGATTGCGACCATATTCAAACAACGACAGAGAGAGCCTACATCAAAGATCGTAAACCAATAAAATACTCGGGTTATTATTCTATTGATTTATTTAAAACCAAATTATTATACATATGGTGTGGACTGAATGACACTGAAATGGAAGACCAACTTATAACAGATTTTATTCAATCGTTTTATCTGTTTCGGTATGGCTGAGTTACTTTAAAACGACATTACGTTTTAGGTCTACATATCTTCTTGTAACAAAGAAGCAAAAGGAGGCAATTGAGTTCATTTGTAATCTAATGAACATTCATCTCTAAATTAAATACTGATTCGCTCTACACATATATTAATCTCTACAGAATTCTGATATTTCACAAAGAAGCATCAAAATATGAAACTTGAGTATTTTAGCTTTGAATAATCTGATTAATAAGAAAAGTTTAGAAGGTAGCTTGTTTTTGATACCATCATGAAAAAAATAGAAACAGATAGATTTATTACTTTAGCATTAAGTAAAGGCAATGAAAAAGTCTTCGATACTGTGTTTTTGGACTATTTCCCTAAATTAAAAAAATTCATAAAAGGGTTTATTAATAATGAAGAAGAATCCGAAAATATCGTTCAGGATTTATTTATGAATCTATGGATAAACCATAAATTATTAGCGGACGTTGATAATTTGAATGCCTATTTATATAGTATCGCCAAGAATGCTGTATTCCATTTCTTAAGAAACTCATCAAAGCATCAATTTCGTTCTTTAGAAGAAGGTGAGAATATTCTAGAAAATGGTTCTAACGCTGAAGATGACTTGTATATTGAAGAGCTTTTGTCAGTTATTCGATTTGAAATTGAACAAATGCCGCCTCAACGTAGGCGAATATTCAAAATGAGTCGTTTTGAAAATCTCTCCAATGAGCAAATAGCACAACGGCTCAATATTAGTAAACGTACTGTTGAAACGCATATTTCCCTTACTCTTTCTGAATTAAGAAAAATATTATTTATTATCATTTTATTATTTATTAACAAAATATAGCTCCGTGTATTTTCTTTTTATAGACTCTTAATTATAAAAAGAGAATAACATGGATAAACAAAAAACGTATCAGATTCTTCGAAGTTTTGTGGATGGAGTAATTCCTGCAAAAGACAGAGAGATTGTTGTGCGTTGGCTTATCAGTGATAAAGATGTTGATGTTAAGGATGCAGCATTAAAAGAAATATGGAAAGCCACGGATACCCATACAGATAATTCTCTACAGCAGTCATTAGATTCTTTTCGTCAAAACAGGATAAACTTTGCATCTCAAAATCGTTATTCGATCGTCATGAAGTGTATCATGCACTATGTGGCGATATTATTCTTGCCCATTATGGCAGGTTTAACGGTGTGGTGGATATCTTCCGATTATTATAATAAATCGAATAAGATGATCGAATGTTATGTTCCGAATGGTAACGTAAAATCTGTTGTTTTGCCTGACGGAACAATCGTTTTTGTTAATTCAGGAACAACATTGTTATATCCAACTATTTTTACGGGGGATACTCGTCAGGTCTACCTTTCTGGCGAAGCTCATTTTGAGGTCGTAAAAGATGCGCAGCATCCTTTTATCGTTAGAGTGGGACAATTGAATGTTCAAGTATTGGGCACTCATTTTAATGTTGATGCTTATTCGGATAATAATGATGTGACGACAACATTGGAAGAAGGTTCAGTGAAACTTTGCGATAGTGGAAAGAATAAGATATTGTGCGTATTGAAACCTAATGAACAAGTAGTGTTCAATCGCCAAAAAAGACAATACAGAAAGTTTACCGTTGATGCTATGCATTATATTTCTTGGATCAATGGTAATTTAAACTTTTACAATAAAAGTATGGATAAAATTATCCCGATATTGGAACATCATTTCAATGTAAAAATAATAGTTGATCCTACACTCAATATGAAGGAAGAATATACAATGAACTTCAAACCGTACGAAAATATTGATGATGTATTAAAAGTCTTATCTGCATTATCAGGTGATATGTCGTACGAAAAGGAACATCGAATTATAAAACTCTATCGGAGTAGAAAGGAGGTCGACAAATAGAAAAAAAGACACCAAAATGTCCATCGGCCAAGAAGACATTTCAGTGTCCGAAATAATTCATACAAATTAATCTCATTAGAATAATTTATATTAATTCCTAAATACAAAGATATGAAAAATATTTCATTTAATTTCGCGTATATATTATCAAAAGGAGTTAGACTACTTTTTTTGTTAATCATTCTTTTGATTTCAACGGCTGTTTATGGTCAAAATCAAACTATCAAACTGCCTACTAAGAAAGTAACTGTTCAAACGATCGTTCAAGAAATAGAAAGACAAACAGATATGTCTATTGATTATAGCCAAAACACCTTAAATCCTAAGACTATAATAAAATTTAATTCCAAGACACTTCATTTGTCGACTTTATTGAATCAAATGCTCGGAGGTTTGGGACTCGAATATAAGATTGCAGGAAGGCATATCCTTATTATAAAGAAGGAAGAACATAAAGTTGCTAAATCTGCATCAGAAGTCATACAATCAAAAGCTCGTAAAAATGTAGCTGGCAGAATAGTAGATGCTGAGACAAATGAGCCCATTATCGGAGCTAATGTTCGTGTTGGTGATACTGGAGCCGGCGTTGTCTCTGATTTAGATGGGTGTTTCAAAATGTCGGTATCCGCAAATGCCAAATTAATCATTTCCTATATTGGCTACAATAACCAAATTGTAAATACCGCAGATGGTACAAATTTCAATATTAAATTACATAGCAATACGCAGAACCTTTCGGAAGTTGTGGTAGTGGGTTACGGTACACAAAAAAAGGTTACTTTAACTGGTGCTGTTTCAGCTATTAATAGTAGTGAAATTGTTACTACAAAAAATGAAAACGTTCAAAATATGCTTACAGGTAAAATTCCTGGCATTCGTGTGCTTCAGCGATCTGCAGAGCCTGGTGAGTTTAATAATTCTTTTGATATTCGTGGCATGGGAAGCCCCTTAATCATTATTGATGGAATTCCTCGTGATAATATGAATAGAATTAATTCGCAAGACATTGAATCTGTCTCTGTTTTGAAAGATGCTTCTGCCGCTATTTATGGCGTTCGAGCTGCGAATGGAGTTGTTTTGATTACAACAAAAAAAGGCAAAAGCGGATCACTCGAACTAAATTATGATGGAAACATTACATGGCAAAATCTTTCGGGAATGGTTAAAACAGCAAGCGCTGTGGACTGGATGACTCTTAAAGATGAAAAGAGCATGCATAATGTAAATGGAGGTACCCTACCCTATTCTTTGGACGATATAGAGGCTTACCGTAACGGTACTAAAAAAGGGACCGATTGGTGGAATGCTGTCTTACGCAATTGGGCCCCTCAAACAGAGCATACAATTAGTGCAACGGGAGGTAATGATCGAACACAGTTTTATTTAAGTGCCGGATATTTATATCAACAAAGTTTTTTTAAAAGCAACGATTTAAATTACACAAAATATAATATTCGCTCGAATTTAACTAGTAAACTCACCAATCGTTTGACTGTTGGTTTAAGTATGAGTGGAATAATGGACCAGAAAAATCAACCTTATACAAGTGCTGCTTGGATCATTCGTACTATGCAGCGTGCTCCGGCTTTGCAACCTATTTATGCTAATGATAATCCAAATTATTTAATGTATGGATGGATTGAGGGTGATAATCCGGTAGCTATGATAGATGCTAACTTAACAGGATATAAGAAGTATAATAATAAATGGTTTCAGTCTTCTGCTAATTTTTCTTATGATATCCTTTATATTCAAGGACTTACGGCAAAAGGTCTATTTAGCTATGATTACGAAGTAAGTGATAATCGTCTATATCAGAAAGCTTATAATGAATATACATATGATCAAGCCTTAAATAGTTATATCCCAAAGGCTGTTCAAGGAACGAATACTTTTCGACGTGAATTTTATTCTAATCAATCCCTTCTGTATCAATTCAGTTTGAATTATGCACATACTTTTAATTTAGATCATAACGTGAATGCCTTATTGTTATGGGAAGGTAGTAAACGTCAGGGTGATAATTTTTTTGCACAGCGTGAACTTGCTTTAAATTTGGATCAGTTGTTTGCAGGTAATACCTTGAATCAACAAGGTAATATGGATACGGGTGCTGGAGCTTTGTATAAAGAAGTCAATTTGGGCTTGGTAGGAAAGTTAGGCTATGATTATAAATCTAAATATTTAGCAGAATTTGATTTTCGCTATGATGGATCTTCTATGTTTGGATCTGGCCATCAATGGGGTTTCTTTCCTGCTGCATCTGTTGGATGGCGTCTTTCGGAAGAAGATTTCTGGAAAGAATCTAAACTATCGTTTATTAATAACATGAAATTTCGTGCTTCCTATGGTAAACTTGGAGATGATTCCGCTTCAAGTTATCAATTCATAACAGGATATACATATCCTTCAGGAGGAAGTAGTAATAGACTCCCCGGTGGATATATTTTCGATGGAACTTTTGTTAATTCTTCTGCTAATAAAGGTATTGCCAATCAGAATATAACTTGGTATGTTGCCAAAACACTAGATTTGGGCTTTGATCTTGAGGCTTGGAATGGTTTATTCGGGGTAACATTCGACTATTTTAATCGTAATCGTACCGGTTTGCTGGCGACAAGAAATTTAAGTTTGCCAGCAATTGTAGGCGCAAGTTTACCACAAGAAAATTTAAACGGAGATAATACGCATGGATATGAATTGGAATTTTCTCATCGAAATCATGTTGGTGATTTGGGCTACAATTTAAAAGGTATATTTACTTTTACAAGGACAAAAAACACTTATGAGGAACGTGGAAAAGCCGGAAATTCTTATGATAATTGGCGTAATAACAATAATAACCGAGTACAAAATATAATATGGGGATATAGTAATGGTGGTCGTTACCAATCTTACTCAGATATTGCTAATAGTCCAGTGTATACAGACTATGGTACGTTACCGGGTGATTACGAGTATCAAGATTGGAATGGTGATGGTATCATTTCTGATTTGGATGTACATCCAATAGGATATCAAAACGTTCCATTAATTAATTTCAGTTTGAATATTGGGGCTAATTGGAAAGGGTTTGATTTGAACATGTTGTTTCAAGGCACAACAATGCAATATAATCGTTATATAGAAGAATTGCATGAGCCTATGTGGGGAAATGCTTATTCCAACGCTCTTGAATATTTTATGAATAGATGGCATCCTACAAATTTAACTGCAGATCCATATGATCCCTCCACAACTTGGACTTCAGGAAAATATGCTTATACGGGATCATTATCCAATGAGTATTCTGAATATAACGTACACAATTCTAGCTATATACGTTTAAAAAGTATTGAAATAGGTTATTCTTTATCACAGAAAATACTTAAAATGACGGGGATTAAAAATGTTCGTTTTTATATCAATGGATATAATTTATTTACAATAAAAAGTGTACCCTTTGATCCTGAACATTCTGGTAGTGATTCATATGGAGATTTATATCCTTTAAATAGGACCATCTCATTTGGAGTAAATATTAAATTATAACCATAAATATCAAAATTATGATGAAAATATCAAAATACATATTGTTATTATCTTTAGCTTGTGGTGCATTTTCTTGTATGGATTTGAATGTACCACCAATGAACGTTGTTCAAGATAAGGATATTTTTGGATCTGAGGCTGGCATTAATAGCTATTTAGCTCGAGTTTATAGCGAGACTCCAATGGAAGATTTTAGGTATTCTCCTGCAAGAGGCTTTAATATGTTTTGGATTATTAGTCCTTTCTCAGCTTTAACAGGAGAAGCATTAAGCCGTGATCAAGGGCCAGGTACTGAAGGTACTAAATATTGGGGAAAAGCTTATGTTTTGATTCGTGATATTAACTATTTTTTAACGACATTACCTACATATCAAAAAAACTTCTCACAGACTCAAATAAATACTTGGACCGGAGAAATGTATTTTTGTCGTGCTTTTGCATATTATGAGTTAGCAAAACGCTATGGTGGTGTTCCTATTGTTAATACAGTATTGAAGTATCCGGAACAGTCGATAGATAAACTTCGTATCCCTCGTTCTTCAGAGTCTGCGACATATGATTCAGTTAAGGTTGATTTGGATAAAGCTTATAACTTATTGCCGGAAACAAATCAAGTTGGTCGGGCTACTAAATACGCTGCCGCAGGTTTAAAATCAAGAGCAATGTTAACAGCTGGATCAATAGCCAAATATAATACGATTTCCTTAATTGATAAAAAAAATAATCGCTTATGCGGTATTTCTTCCGACAAAGCAGTTTCTTATTTTAAAGAAGCTTATGATGCTACAAAGTTGTTAGATGGTCATTTTAAACTTTATAAAGATTCTTGGAAAGCTGATGATAAAGGAGCACAATATCAAAATTATATAAATTTATTTTTTGATCAAAATAGTAGTGAAAATATTCTTGTAAAACAATATTCTTATCCTAATTCTGTACATGGATATGATTGTTATAATATCCCTCGTCAATTTATGGTTGGTGGATATTCATCAGAGGTTAATCCTACATTAGATTTTGTTAAAATGTTTGATGGACTTCCCAAAAATGCAGATGGAACCATTAAAACTCTTGATTCGAATGGAAAATACGTTTTGTATGATAATCTAACAGATATGTTTGCAAATATTGAACCTAGGTTAAGGGCAACGGTTATTTATCCGGGAGATACATTCAAAGGAGAAGCTGTTCAAATATGGCGTGGTATATATACTGGTGATACAAGCAATGGTATTAATCCTTTATTAACAGAAGATCAAAAGACGTCATTAATTAGATATGAAAATGCCGATTGTAAAAATGACATCATCACTTCTAAAGATGGAACACAAACTGCTTACAAACTACCCAATGGTAAAATGATGAATCCCGCGGGACAAAGTGGCGTTTTTTATAATGATGGAACATGTGCATTTACTGGATTCTCTGTTCGTAAATATTTAAATCCGAATATGTCTGCTGCTTTAGTCGTAGAAAATCATTCCGATCAGACTTGGATTGAAATGCGATATGCAGAGATTCTCTTAAATCGTGCTGAAGCTGCTTATGAATTATATCAGTCAGGTGCAACATCATCTACATCTTACCTTAGTGATGCATATAGCTGCATTAATCAAATCAGAGAAAGAGCAGGTGCTACCATATTAACAAATGAGAACCAACTAACAATTGACACAATACGGATAGAAAGGCGAAAAGAATTAAGTTTTGAAAATAAGATATGGTGGGATTTGAAGCGGTGGAGAATTATTGATAAAGAGCAAAACAACACTTTGTATAGGATATTAATGCCTTTCTATGCTGCAAATGCTGGAAAATGGTTCTTTGATTCAATTTATTCAAATTCGCGTTATACGTTTGATACGAGATGGTATTATGAAGATATTCCAAGTGATGAAATTACGAAGAATCAAATTATACAAAATCCAGGTTACTAAATTTTAATTTATGACTAAAATGAAAAAGCTGTTTTATTTTTTATCAATAAGTTTAATCCTGCAAATGGGAACTTCTTGTGTTAGTTATGACAACTATGATGGACCTGCAGAGACATTAAAAGGTTCTATTGTTGAAAAAGGTACTCATGACGCTTTTCAAACTGAAGTATCAGATAATGGAGTTCGTATTAAATTAATGGAATACAGTTGGAGTGATAATCCTACTCCTTATTATTTTACAATTAAGCAAGATGGTACTTTTAATAATACTAAAATTTTTAAGGGCGATTATACTATCCTGCCCGAAGGTGCTTTTGTACCTCTAGAGCCAACAGATACTATTTCTATTAGTGGAACTGTTATTCAGAATTTCGAGGTTGAGCCCTTTCTTAAATTGAAGTGGATTAGTGAACCGGTAGTGAGTGGAAATACTATTTCGACACAAGTTCAGATTATGAGGGGAACCACAAATGTAAATTATCAGCAGAATGTTATCGATGTATATTTATTTATTAATAGTTCCAGTCTTTATGTAGGTAATAATAATAATGATAATCGTTATTCTGCTCATCTGACAGGAACGGATGCTCAAAATTGTATTGGTAAAACAATTACTCTCACAACGACAGGTTCTTTGCCTGGTGGACGTACATATTATATAAGAGCAGGCGCACGTATAGATTGTAACATTGAAGGGAGCAAACGTTATAATTATAATGAACCAAAAGCAGTCGTAATCCCTAAGTAAATTTACTATTTGATTGATCTTTGATAGGGCGTTTTACATTGTTGTTTTTTTGTAGAATGCCCTATTTTTATTACAAAAAGCTGTTGTATATAAATATATTTACTGTGAGAAATCTTTTGTATATGTGTATTTTTGAGAAATTACAGGGATATTGAGATTTTTTGATAAGTAATTTATATATTTTTGATAAGTAATAGAATGTTATAACAATATATCAATAACATTCCTTTTTATTGCAAATAAAAATTTAATATTTACGAATGAAAAAATATAGTATGTTTTTATTATTTGGAAGTCTGACATGTTCTCTACTTCCAATGATGTGTATAGCGCAAAAGTCTGCGATTAAGAATTGTAAAGGATCAGAGAAAAGCGCATTTCAGACTTCTGGAGCATGGAAACCTATAACGGATGTTCGTTCAGATGTAGCCATTGTATATGGTACATCCGACCAAAAAGATTTGACTTTTGAGCAACGAGTGGATAGCTGGCGTAAAAAAGGTTACACTACTCATTTTATGACAGGTATTGCTTGGGGAGAATATCAGGACTATTTTACTGGAAAATGGGATGGCAAATCTCACATGGACGAAGGCCAAGTTACACAAAAAGGCGATACTATCTGGCACGGATATATGGTGCCTTATATTGTTCCGTCAAAGAACTATATTAAATATATGGAAGAGATGCATATCAAACGTGCTATTGATGCAGGTATTGACGCTGTTTTTTTAGAAGAACCTGAATTTTGGGCAAGAGCAGGGTATAGCACAGCTTTTAAGAAAGAATGGAAAGAGTACTATGGTTTTGATTGGCGCCCTCAGCATGAGTCAGCAGAAAACACATATCTGTCTAATAAACTGAAATACTATTTATACTATCGCGCTTTAAATAAATGTTTTACATATGCAAAGACTTATGGAAAAACCAAGGGGATGAATGTACGTTGTTATGTACCCACCCATTCACTATTGAATTATTCTCAATGGCAAATTGTAAGCCCCGAAGCAAGTCTTGCTTCTTTGTCTTGTGTAGACGGATATATTGCTCAAGTTTGGACAGGTACTTCTCGAGAGCCAAATTACTTTAATGGTATTGAAAAAGAACGTGTATTCGAAACTGCTTTTTTGGAATACGGTTGTATGGAATCAATGACAGCTCCTACTAAGCGAAAAGTATTTTTCCTGACTGACCCTATCGAAGATCGGGCTCGAGATTGGTCTGATTATAAAAAGAATTATCAAGCTACTTTTGTTGCAGAACTTCTTTATCCAGATAATAACAACTATGAAGTAATGCCATGGCCAGACAGAATTTATGGTGGTTTGTATAAAACCAATTCTGAAAGTGAAATTAAAGAACATATTCCTCGTTTTTATTCGACTCAGATGCAGGTCATGATAAACTCACTCAATGAAATGCCTTTGTCTTCAAATAAAATAAGTGGATCGACGGGAATAAGTATATTGATGGCCAATTCACTGATGTTTCAGCGAACTGTTGGTCCTATTGCGGGTTATAGTGATCCTCAATTGTCCGATTTTTATGGCTTAGCTTTACCTTTGCTGAAGCGAGGAGTCCCCGTTCATATCATTCATTTGGAGAACGTTTCTAATCCTGATACGTGGAAAGAAACCAAAGTATTGCTTATGTCATATTCAAATATGAAGCCTCTTGATTCTGAATCTCATCAATATATTGCAGATTGGGTTAAACACGGTGGCGTTTTGATATACAGTGCATGTGATAATGATCCTTTCCAGGCAGTATCGGAATGGTGGAATAAGAATGGAAACAAATATCATGCACCTTCTGAACACTTATTCCACCTTATGAATCTTCCAATAAATGCACAAGCTGGCCTATACCATTATGGAAAAGGTGTAGTTTATGTGATGCGTAAAGAACCCAAAGAATACATCTTAAAACATAACGGCGATGCGGATTTAATATCGGTAATAAAATCTTTATATGGAAAATACGCAAAGATGGGGACCTTGAATTTTAAGAATTCATTTTATTTGGAGAGAGGACCTTACGATTTAATATCTGTCCTTGATGAAAGTCCTGTAAGCTCGAGACCTTACAAAAAGAGGGGCTTGTTTATTGATCTCTTTGATCCAGAATTACCTGTAATAACTGCCAAAGAGGTCGGCTTAGGAGAAGAATCTTTTCTATATGATATAAATCGTGCTCTCGTTTCAAAAGGAGCGCAGGTTTTGGCTTCAGCTTCGCGTGTATATGAAGAGCAACGCACTAAGAGCTCATATTCTTTTATCACAAAGAGTCCTCTTAATACGACCAACGTAATGCGGATATTATTACCCAGCCTACCCCAAAAGATTACAGTGACCAATTCTGAAGGCCGAAAGATAAACGATGTAAAGCAAAAATGGCATGCTGAAAGCAAAACTTGTTTGCTAAGCTTTGAAAATAACCCTGACGGAATTAAAGTTTCTATTGATTGGTAATCAATAATAAATTGTATTCCGAATTATAAACTAAAAAAAGATTATGAAACATAAACTTTTTATTTTCTTATTGTGCTCATCTTTCGCTTCTTTACAAGCACAAACTTCTAAAAATGAAGTAATAAATAATATCTTTTTGGCCAGTAGCAATTATTATGCCTACCCTGTGCCAACTAAAAAACTTACTCCGCCGCCAGTAGGATATAAACCTTTTTATATCAGCCATTATGGACGTCACGGCTCAAGATACATGACATCTAATAAATATTATGCTTATACCATTGAAAAGATGAATCTAGCAGAGAAGCAAAATGCATTGACATCCTTAGGACAAGACGTACTGAAACGGCTTAAAGCAGCTTATTCTGATGCCTATCTTCGCGATGGCGATTTGTCAAAACTTGGAGCTTTGCAACATCGCGAAATAGCAAATCGGATGTATCACAACTATCCTGAGGTGTTTAAAAATGAGACTTCTGTTGATGCCAAATCGTCTACGTCAATACGTGCTATTTTAAGTATGGCAAATTTTTGTGAAGAACTTCGAGGACTGAATTCAAAATTAGACATAACCTTGGATGCCTCCAAACGGGATTTGTGGTATATTGCCAATCATCCCGATAGCATCGTACCTGTTCCATCAAATGAAGAAATAACAAAAAAGTGTCATCAGTTCGATAAGAAGATGTTTAATCCTGATAGAATGATTAAAGCCCTATTTTCTAATCAATATTTTGTCAAACAAAATATTGATGCCAGTTATTTGATGGATTCTTTTTGGAATATTGCAGAAGATATGCAAAATTTACCGGAACTAAAAATATCTTTCGGGGATCTTTTTACAAAAGAAGAATTATTCGATATATGGCAAGCAAAAAATGTAGGTTGGTGCATGGGACTAGGATTGTTCCCTTCAGCTACCCCAAAATATAAGGCACGATATAATCTTCTAAGAAATATACTCGATACAGCTGATAAAACTATTCATTCCAAGAAAAATGCTGTAACACTTCGTTTTGGTCATGATACCGACGTTGGCTCTCTAGCCTACATCCTCCATTTAAAAGGTTGCGACAATATTCCTGAGGTTCCCGACAGCCTTTACAAATATTGGGCAAATTTTAAAATTATACCGATGGGAGGTAATATCCAGCTTATTTTTTATCGTAAACAAGGAAGTCATGATGTACTTGTAAAATTCTTGCTTAACGAAAATGAATCTTCGATACCTATTAAAACTAATTGTGCTCCATATTATCATTGGAAAGATGTCGAAGCTTATTATAGGTCTGAATTAAAGAATTAAACATATCCAATAATTGTAATAATAAACAGACATATGTCGCAGCCATAACTAACGAATGTTACTGCGGTAACTAACGGAAGTTACCCTAACAACTAACGTTAGTTGCGTCTACAACATCCGTTAGTTACCGCAGTAACATACGGTTGATTTTTTTAGAAGCTAAGGCAAAAGTGAAGTCTATTCTATAATAAATACAATAACTGGGGTGGCGATAGTGGTGCTATCAGGGCATTTGTTATGATGATAGCAACACCTCAGTTCGGCATAAGTTTAGAATAGAGTTATTATCCTGAACTGAGGTAAGGATTACTTACCGATTAAAATAACATCCAATCTGCTCTCTTGGCAAAACTCATTTGCACTTGCCGACATTTCTATACACAAGATACTCATAAAAGCCATTGTCATGTTTTTATTATTATTACCAAAATAGGCTATATTTAATGGGGGCAGACGAAGCTCTTTGTTTTTCTCAATAAAAATGACTAATATTGCAAGCGAATATTTTTACTCAAAAGGTTATAAAACAAATCACGATGAAAGTTGTTCTAAAAGAGAGCCAGGGTATCCCACCTAAAATACTTTGGATTTTAGCTATTGTAGCAGGTGTATCAGTTGCCAATTTATACTATAATCAACCCCTACTGAACATGATTCGCGTAGATTTGAAAATAAGTGAATTTCAAGCAAATTTAACTTCAATGATTACACAAATCGGATATGCCATAGGTTTATTTTTTATTGTGCCTACTGGAGATTTGATAAAACGAAAAAAAATTGTACTCATTTGCTTCTCTCTGTTAATCATATCTCTTCTCTCTATCGGTTTTTCACATAACATATATTCTCTTTGGACAGCTTCCTTAATTACAGGCATTTGCTCTATTGTACCTCAGATTTTCGTACCTATTGCCGCACAATATTCAATGCCCGAAAATAAGGGGCGAAATGTAGGGATTATTATCTCTGGTTTATTAACTGGAATATTAGCCTCACGTGTACTCAGTGGAATTGTGGGTGAATATTGGGGATGGCGTTCTATGTTTTTCATTGCTGCATCTCTAATGCTTGTATCTACGATTGTAATTGCTACAGAAATCCCCGAAATATATCCTACTTTTAAAGGAAATTACAAACAGCTTATAAAGTCATTAGCATCATTAATTATTGAATATCCCCGTTTAATGATTTATTCATCAAGATCAGGATTGGCGTTCGGTTCGTTTTTAGCCATGTGGTCTACTTTGGCATTCAAAATGAAGCTTGCACCGTTTTATGCGGGAAGTCACATTGTCGGTATGCTCGGATTATGTGGTATAGTGGGGGCTTTAGCAGCTTCTTTTATAGGCAAATATGTAAAAGAGGTTGGAGTAAGTACATTTAATATCATTGGGTGCGCATTCATATTTATAGCTTGGAGCATTTTAATTTTATTCGAGAACTTTTATATTGGACTCATATCAGGAATCATTTTATTAGATATAGGCATGCAGTGTATTCAGCTTAGCAATCAAGCTTCCATTTTCGAGATTTGCCCGACTGCATCAAATCGAATAAATACTATTTTTATGACTACTTATTTTATAGGAGGTTCGATAGGTACTCTTTTCGCCGGAATAGCTTGGAAAATAGATCAATGGTACGGAGTATGTAGTGCAGGAGTTATTCTGATTTTATGTTCACTGCTTGTTACAATCTGTGAAAGAAGGTATACTCTACATCAATAAATCGGAAAGTAAAACTTTTATCTTCTAAACTGTGGCTCATGCCTTCGAATCGCATCCTGATCACCAATTAAAAAGTCAAACAGTTACATTATAAGCAACTGCTTTTTTTTGTATAAAACGGTACCTTCTTAAAAGACTGTGATCATAATTAATACCCATCGTTAAAAAAAAATGAAAGAATATATTATGATATTGAATCTTAATAACTTTACTAATAGCATATATTGATTTTGCCATTCGCTATAATATTTGAACCTTGCTGTGTCAGTATAGTTCCGGTAGGCAATTCAACAATTACCATTGCAGTATCTGCAGGTATAATTATATTCGTTTTATTAATTATATTCCTAGCTATGTATTTTTTTGATACTATATCAAATAAGTCACATCTTTTGCTAGACCCTAAATAGAGAATTCTTACCTTCTTTTTGTAGGGATTATAGTAAAGATATTCCGGATAATTTTTTGGCATATAGAAATCTGTGGCATTACAATTAAGGCGTAATACACCTTTTATATTTGTAGTAGAAATAACAGCCCCCAAAATACCAACAGGAGAAGAGCTATACACGCTGAACATACTTTCTCTAGGATTACCATTTATCCACCGTGGCCCATCTCCTAGGGCAACAGGAGTAACTCCCTTCAAAGATGGTTTGCCATAAGAATCTACTCGCCTTAATCCTTCATATGCGATATTATCGTTAGTAATATTTCGCAGATCAGAATTCCATTGATGATGTTTGTCTATTTGCATAGGGTAAAATAATCTGCAAGCACTGGAATTATTCAGCATCCATTTGCCTATAGCCCGGGCATATTGGGGTTGATATTTAACAAGTGGGACAAAGGGCCAAACTAATTTGATGCTATTCATCAAAAAAGCATATCCACCTCCATCAGTAAGACTTCCTTGTAGTCCACTAACATCATATTTTCCCCATTTTCCTACAATAACTCCCCAACCTGTTCGTCCAGTAGGACTTTTGCAGCCGTCAAAAACCCAATTGAACATTTTGCTTAGATCGTATTGTGTACCTTCTGTTGCATTTAGATATGCAGCGGTGTAGATCCCAAGCGGTAGAAGTATTTCATAAAAACGGCTTTCTTTCTGAGATTCTAATGCCTGTATAGCCTTTTCACAATGATACAGATATCGTTTGTCTCCAAATTTTTTGTATGCGCACAACAATACATATGCATGTCCGCCGGCAGCATCTTGTTGAAAAGGAATATCATTAATGATCCCTTTCATCTTGTTATAATCGAAAGATGAAAAATCGTAATTACCATTTAACACAGAATCAGCTCTTACGAATTGATCTGCAATTATTCTTTGTATAGAATCTGCTCTTTGAACGTGTGGAAAGACATCGCATACTGCATAATAAAGGGCATTTGGGAGAATATTATACCACCAATCTCTTCCGTATCCCCCTCCTAGAAGGGCTACTTTGGAATAAGTATTATTCATCATTATATTCCAGCCAACAGCAGAATTGAAATAGTTTTGAAGCATTTTCACATAGTTGTATCCATCTTGATTGGTTTTGTCTATACCTATTAATCCTGCTCCAAGTACTGCTGCCATAGTATTGACACTCTCATGGAATTCTCCATCATTATTTAAACCTTGGCGGATATCCTTTACTGCTGTATAAAGTCCAAATGCCGATTGACCAAAATTCCTATGGCTATTGTCAAGCCAAATGAGAGGACCAACAGAATTATTTCGATGCCAATCGAAAACATAACCATCAAAAGCTTTAGACTTCGATTTCCAATCCAACATTTTATATGATGAAGGAATATTGGGCATCATATTTACTCTTGCTATGTCCGTTTGTTTGATGGGATTGCCCAAACTTTGAGACAAAACACCTATTGGGTGTGTCAAAAATGACACACCCAATAAGAAATATAAATAGGAATGATTGGTTTTCATTAATAACCAGTATTTTGTTTTAGTACATTGTTACTCTTATCAATCTCTGTTTGTGGTATCGGGAGCAAATAATCTCGATTATCATCAAAGTTGGCACCCTTTGTTGTACTGTACTTTTGTGCATAAGCTTTCATCACTGTTCCAAATCGTTTTTGACGCATCAGATCGTCACGTCTCCATCCCTCCATACCTAGTTCGCAACGCCGTTCGTGCCATATAATTTCTCTTAATGCCAATTTGTCTGTTGTTGTAATATCAGGCAATGTGTTAGCTGTTGTAGCTGGCACGTAAGCCTGTTTATCACGACGAGGATCAAGAGGAGTTGTATTACGTGCTCTGCGGCGAACCTCGTTGAGATATATCAGAGCTATAGCCGGATTTCCGTCTTCATTCAATGCTTCTGCATACAAAAGTAATACATCTGAATAACGTATCATACGAATATTATAAGGAATCATCCATACATAATAACCAGCTTTCTCCACAGTAGGAACTGTCATCTTGTAATCGTGAAATCCCGTAGGAGATTGAGAATTATCTTGGCATTCGGTATCGCCTACATAACGGTCGCCTGTTTGAGTGAAAACGTATGTTATACGCGGGTCGTCTTTATCGAACGCATTATATAAATCTTGAGACGGTACATGAAATCCGTATCCTTGATAACCGCTGACGTTACGACTTGTAAAATAGTGAGGAACATTTGTACCGGTTGCCACATCTTTATCATACATTTTATTGGGTATCTCGAAAACGGATTCAGAGCTATTTTCATATGCCGGACGCCAATTCATTCCATAATCGCTTAACAGAGAGTAGTCTTTGTCGATTTCAACTATCTCTTTCAGCACCGTTTCGGCTTTTGCATATTCACCTCTAAACATATAGTTTTTTGCCAATAACGTTTTTGCAAAACCACGTGTGACACGATAAGTGTCATCTCCAGAGTATGAACTTTTGGCTGGTAACTCCTCGGCAGCAGTAAGATCTGAAATAATTTGACTGTAGACACTGTCTGCAGAAGCTCTTGGAACTTTCAATAAATCAGCCGGTTTCATTGGAACAGTAACTAATGGAACTGCACCAAAGGTTGTGACAAGGCAATAATAACCAAATCCTCTCAATGCTTTTGCTTCATTAGTATAGCGCGTGAGCAATGTTTTGTCGCCTGTGGCATTAGGTGCATGATAAATAACATCATTACACCGATTGACTAAGTCATAAAGAATACTCCACCTACGAAGCACTTCACTATTTGTTGTAGAAACGATAAAATTGGATAACTCCTGAATCTCCGATTTATCACCTTCGCTACTTCCACCTTTTAAAGCATCATCCGTTGTGCAATCCCCAAGAAAATAATGGTCTAGAGCATATTCGTTCCAAGTCTGGCGTAATTGAAGGTATGTACCGGTCAACGTTTCTTTGATTTCTGACTCTGTTTGGTAGAAATTGTCGCTTGTGGTTTCACCATAATTAGGTTCATTAAGAGAACAACTATTAAAACTTGTTCCGATGAGAAGTACAGATAATAATATTAATATCTTTTTCATAATAATGTTCTTTAAAATTTAGAATTGAAGATTTACACCAAAAGTAAATGTCCTGCAAGAAGGATAATGAGTCTGATCATAGCCGGTATTCAGAGCATTGTCGACACCTATTTCTGGATCCAGACCTGAGTATCCGGTCAAAGTAAATACATTTTGCCCCGAAATATAAAGTCTGCAGCTAGAAAAAAGTTTTGATTTTTCACAAATGTTACGGGGTATATTGTAACCGAGCTGTATATTTTGAAGACGCAGATAACTACCTTTTTCTACGTAGAAGGAAGATGCCCTATAATTGTTGTTGGTATCTGTATTTGTCATTCTAGGATATTTAGCATTATCACCTTCTTTAGTCCATGCCCTCGTATAGGCCTCAGCCAAAGCATTCTGTAAACCGGCTTGCGCCAGATTGCCTTTTGAGACATTGTAGATGTCGTTGCCGATCATACCCTGGAAGAACATACTTAAGTCGAAGTTTTTGTATTGAAATCCCAAGTTGAAGCCATAAATCAGATCGGGATTAGGATCGCCGATGAAAGTACGATCTTGATCATCGCTCAATATACCAGACGTTCCTAATTTTGCGAATTTGAAGTCACCGGGCTTTGCGTTCGGCTGAATTTTTGTTCCGTCCTTGTCAACATAGTTGTCAATCTCTGACTGATTTTGAAAAATTCCAATTTGTTTGTAACCCCAGAATCGGCCAATAGGGCCACCTACGTATGTACGACTTACATTACCTGTTAGATAATCGGAAGTAAGCTTAGTAACTTTGGTTTTGTAGGTTGACATATTAAGGCCTGCATTATATGAAAAGTCCCTCCCTATTTTGCCATGATAATCGACACTAAAATCAAATCCTGTATTCTTCAGGTTACCTGCGTTGAAATATGGATTGTTAGAATATGCTCCAAATACAGGGATAGGAACTTGTAGCAGCATATCTGTCGTTTTTTTTATGTAGAAATCCATGGTTACGTTCAGAGAGTTTGCAAACAAACCCATATCTAAACCTACATTTGCCTGACTATCTTTTTCCCATTTTACATCCGAATTACCAGTATAACTAGGTGCATATCCTTGTGAATAGCCGGAACCGAAATACCATTGGTTTTCATTTGTTGTCCCAATAAGTGTCAGAGCAGCTTTCCTATCGATGCGTTGGTTGCCATTTTCGCCCCAGCCCGCACGTAATTTTAAATTGGAAATAACATTGCCGAAATTAGAATTTGTAAAAAACTGCTCGTTACTGATACGCCATCCTAAAGATAAAGAAGGAAAGAATCCCCAACGGTTTCCTTTTGCAAATTTTGAAGAGCCGTCGGCACGGAAACTGGCAGTTAGCAAATATTTATCATCATAAACATAGTTAATACGCCCCAGATATGACATCATAGACGTTGATACTCTACTGCCCGATGTGGCATCGCCAGCTGTTTGTGCATCCAATATTTGGTAGATGTCGGAATTGCCGAGGGCAGCACGTTTGTATGCATTTACGATCTTCTCATCATTTTTTTCGTATGTAATGGCAAACATAGCATTCAAACTATTTTTCCCGAATTTAGCATCGTAGTTTAATCTATTTTCGAAGATATAGTTATTAATTAAATCACTATTGTTTGTCAATTTTGTCTCCGTATTGTATTTGCTCTCTTTATTGGCTAAGTTATCATCAGAGAATGTTGCGGTATAGATTGGGACAAAATTCTTAAAGTTGTTGTTAAAACGTTCGAAGCTGAATTGTGCTCTATATGTCAGGCCTTTCAATAATTTGATTTGTGCGAAAGCGTTACCAAAGACATTAAAAATATCATTATTACGGTTTGGCAAACGAAGAAGTGAAACAGGGTTTGGATCAAAAGACCATTCGGTAGGTGCATATTTATTATACTCGTAGTTCTCCGAAGAAGCGTCTACCAAAGGATTGATAACGGGAGTAAATGGGTCTGCCTTTTGAATAAAATCGAATGATGGTAATTGACCGGCATCTCTTTTACTGACTTTGGATAGAGTAATATTGGTACCGACCATGATATACTTACTTAAATCATACTCTTGTTTAAGGTTGGCATTCAGTCTTTTGAATTCTGTAGTAATCAAAGACCCTTGATCGTCTACGTAACCGACACTTAAGTAAGAACGAGAATTGTCGGAGCCCTTACTTATGCTAAAGTTATAGTTCTGAGTAAAGGCAGAACGTGTACACTCTTTCCACCAATCTGTGTTGTAACCCTTTTTATACTGATTTGTGAATTTGCTCTTCATTGAATTTTGGAAAGATGCATCACCTGCATAAGCAGTGGTAATAAAGTTGTAGAACTGATCACTGTTCATCATATCAAGAGCTTTATAGCTATTTTTCACACCGACAAATGCATTGAATGAAATAGCTGTACCCTCTTTTCCATTTTTTGTTGTAATCAGTATGACACCATTTGAACCTCTTGAACCATAGATGGCACATGCCGAAGCATCCTTTAATACTTCAATTCTGTCAATATCAGTAGGGTTGAGGCTACTAATGTTGTCCATAAACTGTCCGTCTACAACATACAGAGGATTATTATCATTAACGGTTCCTAAACCTCTGACACGTACTATTGCATCTTCACCCGGTTGACCTGAAGCCGCTGCAACAAACACACCAGCAGCTTTACCAGCAAGCATTTCAGAAACATTTGTTTCTGCCATATTTTTTAGATCCTTTCCACTAATAGATGATAGAGAACCTGTTAAATCACTCTTTTTTTGTGAACCGTAACCCACAACGACAACTTCATTAAGCATGTTGTTATCAGTTTGCAGTCTTATATCATATATTCCACTTCCTGTCACCTTTATGTTTTGGGTAGTGTAACTGACATAAGAAACGGTGATTTGTGAAGAGCGAATGCTCAATTTGTATTTTCCATTCAAATCGGTGGCAGTGGCATTCTGAGTTCCACTTTCACGAATTGTTGCCCCAATGAGTGGCTCGCCGGTATTGCTATCAGCGACAGTTCCTGTGATCTTCTTTACTTGCTGTGCTATTGCTCCAGTGCAAGTCAGAGAAATAAATAACACAAATAAGATGAGTTTTTTCATGATATGAAATTTTTAGATATATGATTGTTTTGTTATATTCTTTGCCAGTGGATAGGCCAACAATTGTAAACCTGCCACTATAATAATTGCATATTTTAAAGCAAAATCTTGAGAAAAGAAATAGGCTAATAATATGAATAATCCCAATCCAAACGCACGACCAATAAATAATCCGAACTCATGGCTTTGAATGTAAGCGTATTCGTTACGTTTTTCTATTTTTGCAACGACATCGATAGTTTTCATCATAATTGGAAAATAAGCTAAGTCGAATAGCGGTTGGAATACTACTTTACACAATACGAAGAGGATGACACCTATGGCTGAAAAGAGAATTCCATTGCAAAGTGTACCAACGAAAAAGATAAACAATCCTCCTATAAAAATCTTCAGACGATCTTGAGGTCTTGCTATTCTGCCGAGCACATACACCAATATAGCTGTAAAAGTACCGCTAATTCCCTGAATCAAGCCTAAGCTTCCTTCATTACCGATGAATTTAAGAATCAGTATAGCCGGGGCTGTAACAAGGAATCCTTGAACCATACCTTTAAGTCCTGCAAGTAATAACATTTTTCTCCATAAAATATGATAGTGGAAGAATAGGAAAGGCTTTGGCTTCTGATCGATAAAATTGCCATGATGAAGAACAATGCACGCCAATATGGCGACAATAACAACAGCAATTGTTACGGCTTTATAACATAGGTTTAAATCAAAATATAGACCAAATATATTTTCCCCATCCATTTGACTGATAAAACCTCCAATAAGCAACGGTATCGTTATAGACATAATAGAAAAGAAAAATGATTCTAAGCCGAAAAAATAGTTACGGTTATTGTCTGTTGTATTATATAAAGTTAGCAGATAACGGTTTGTCCAAAAAAAGCCTGAAGCTGCTCCCAAAAGGAATCCTGTCATTCCAAGTTCGAAAATGCCCAATGATTTGATGAACATCATTATAAACATAGAAATGCCACTTAGAAGTATTCCTGCTGAATACAAATTTTTTACGCTGAAAGATTTCATCATAAAACCATTCACAATAGATGTTGTAACAACTCCCACATACATAGCCAACTGATAATATGCAACCAGAATCGGCTTACTTGTAGAACGCATCACGTATGCTCCAACAAATATTTCTACGACAGGCAATACCATAGCATAAAGAAGGTTTGTAATAAGTATAACCTTCATATTGTGAGGCTGTTGTGTGAATAGTTTATATTCTTGAATAATACCTTTCATTTTTCTTATTTTAGAGAATTAAATATTTTGTTTATCGACAAATCGGCTTGACAGATTACTTCGTCGCTTGCTCCATAGTATAGGTGGATAATATCACCGTCGACGATTTGTCCATTCGTGAATACTACGTTCCCGAAAAACCCTTTTTTCTCATATTCAGCAGTGGGTTCCATTATAGGTTCCTTACTTCGTCCCAAAACCTTTGAAGGGTCTTTTAGGTCCACTAATAAAGCACCTAAACAATAACAGTTTTGTTCATTGGCTCCGTGGTAGATTTCCAGCCAGCCTTCTTCAGTCTTAATAGGTGAAGCACCAGCTCCTATCCGTACACTGTCCCAAGTATTTTTCCTAGTTGTGGCCAAACAATGATGATTACCCCAATGCAAACGGTCGGTTGATTCAGCCAGCCATAAATAGTTACCACCGAGTTCGGGGCTGCTAGGGCGATGGAATGCATAATAAAGATTATCGATTTTCTCTTCAAATAGAGCACAGTCTTTATTGTGAGGAGGAAATATCATTCCAAACCTGTCAAAGTGTTTCCAATCAGTAGTATGCATCAGCCCAACACCAACAGCAACAGATGATACTTCAGTAAAAGTAAGGTAATATCCGTCGGATGTTGTAGCAACACGGCAATCTTCTATACCGAATGATTCTAAATCACCTTTTCCAAAGATGGGAGGATAGTTTGGGTCGTCGCTGAAATGTATACCGTCAGTACTGTTGACTAAGCGAAGATAAGACATGGTTGTCAGATAGTTTTGATTATCATAAGAGATGACACGAGGATCTGAACAATCTAGACGAGGATCATCTTTGGCGAATGATACGACTTTTATTTCTCCTTTATTATCATATATGGGGAAACTAATTTTACCTTCTCCTTGAACGGGACGTTCAGCAACTCTCAATAAAAGCCATGTTTTATCTTTGTATCTGAAAACTCCCGGATTCAGTAGGCAAATAATTTCCATTCCTTTAATACTCGGACTTAAATCAGAAGGAGAAAGAAGTGGATTAGATAGATTTCTTTTTGCTATATCCATTGATATTAAATTTTAAAATTTTCTAAAAGCAAAATTAATATGGATTTGAAATAAGAGAGTACACTATAGTCTCAAAGGATTATATACGATAGAAAATGTCGGAACAGGGTTTGTTCCGACATTTCGTTATTCGATGTACAAGAGTCTCAAAAGAGTATACTATATTTTTCTGAAATCGTTAGGAGAGCATCCGTAGCCCCCTTTGAATTCTCGGTAGAAATAGGATTTGTTTGAAAAACCAGACTTATAAATAATTTCAGAAACAGTCATTTTTGTTGTTCGCAATAACTTTGCCGCATATTCCAATCTCACATTTTTTATGTATTCACTAGGTGTCTTATCCAATAAATCTTTAAATTTTCGATAAAAAGAAGCTTTGCTTTGACCTAAAAATTGCTCAATCATTTCTGCCGATAAGTTCTCATCTGATATATGCTCTTTAATAAAGTCGTTCACCCTTTCAAGTATCTCCTTGTCTTCTTCATGCATTACCTTCCCATTTCGGATAGTAAGAGACGAAAGGCTTGAATTAAAGTAGTCTTTGAGTAATATCTGTCTAGTCAACAGATTTTCTATGCTCGAAAGAATCTGACGTGGATGGAAGGGCTTAACCAAATAAGTATCTATACCTTTATTGTATGCGTCTATTTGTTCTTCAACAGAAGATTTGCCGGAAATTCCAATTATAGGAATATAACTGGTCTTAAAATCCGTTTTTAATCTATATACAAAATCCAAACCCGATTCAGCAAAATGAAGATCTGTGATGATTAAATCTGGATGATTCCTCTTAATAGCTTCAAGAACTTCATTCGCGTTATCGAAGTCAAATATTGTATAATCATAAAGAATATTGGAAAGTAAATTTCTTAAATTTTGTTCATCTTCTATGATGTAAATCAATGTCTCGGGATGTCTCTTTTCTCTGGAAATATTTTCACTTGTCTGCATCTTGCCTTTGCTCGGTTCAAGTTTGATAACGTCCTCCCGTGTAATATCCAACGGCGGAATAGTAACGACAAATTCAATATATTCTCCAAGTTGACTTTTAATTTTTATACTACCATCTAGATATTCTATAAGTTTTTTTGTTAGATTAATACCAATACCATTGCTCACCTGCATATTTCCGGAAGCTACTTGGTCGAATATTTTATACTCGTTGAAGATGTTATTTATCTGTTCTTCTGTCATGCCTCTACCCGAATGTCTGACAATAAAATGGAGTGATGAATTCTTGCTCTCTTCCTGATAGAAATCCATCTTGATATATCCTCCTTGTGGGGTATGCTGGAAAGCATTTGAAATAAGATTGAATACAATTTTGCTTAGAACGCTTTTGTCGGATATAATGGTCGATAGATTTTGACTATTATATTTAAACTCTATTTTATTACTATGCTGAATCGTTTCATAATTTTTAATGATAGATAGGATGTGCTCTTTTGTATCAATTTTTTCGGGACAGAGAGGTTCATAACTTGATTTACTTTTCTTAAATTCAATTAATTCTTGCATCAGTTTCTGCATACGCTCGGCATTATCTTTTATAACGTCCACGTATTTTTTAATTTCATTGTCAAGCCCACCCATCTCTGACAAGTATTGTGCAGGAGTATATATAAGAGTAAGCGGAATAGAGAATTCATGAGCTACATTCGTAAAAAATGTAAGTTTAGATTCGTATATCTTCTGATCTTGTTTTTTGTCTATATCTGCTAAAAATAGTTTTCGACTCATACGAATGCGGTTACGAATAATAGATGAAGCTATAATTCCGATTATTGACAATATTAGCAGATAGCAGAGTATTGCCCAAAAGCTAAACCACCAAGGGTTATCAACTATGATTTGGAGACGATAAATTCTATTGTTCCAAACTTTATCACCATTAGAGCATTTCACCTCTAGTAGATGTTTGCCTATTGATAATTGTAATACAAGATTAGGGTCAGTACCCATCTCGAACCATTGCTCTGTCTTGTCTATTCTATATGCGTATTCGCAACTTTCTGTATTGATAAAGTCCTTTGCTATAAATTTGAGTGTAACATTACGTTCATCATATTTCAGTTTAAGTTTGCCTTCTTTTATGAATGTAGCAATATTTATGTCTTTGTCGTATATTCTCAACTCACGAAGCTCAAGTCGGGGACAAAAATTGCGAAGATGTACATGTTGCGGGTTAAAATAGTTGAGCCCATTGACTCCTCCAAAATAAAGATTCCCCTTCTCATCTTTGAAAAATGCGCCGTCAGAAAATTCATCATTCTGTAGCCCATCCTTTATCGTATAGTTTTCTAATCTTCCGTCTTTGCTTATCTTGAAAAGGCCTTGATTTGTGCTGAGCCAAATATTGCCCAATAAATCTTTTACTACACCATGTATCGTCTTGCTTTCTAAATTTCTGTTGTTGTATTTGGTAAGCTGATAGCTCGAGGTTAATAGTCTAATTCGATTTAAACCGTAACTAGTTCCTACCCACAGGTCTCTACCGTCCTGAAAAAGACATAGAATATCATCGTTTGTCAATGTGCTAGATGTCAGATCTTCTAATTTTGAAATTGAAGAACTGTTCGTATCAAAACGGTTTAATCCACCACCACGACTTCCGAACCATATGTAGCGGTTGTTTGGCGATGACGCAATGGCATATATGATATCGTTGTTGAGAGTCCTAGAATAGTTAGATGAAGAATAGCGTTTAAATTGAGTAACTATATAATTACCTCCTTTTTTAATAATATTCATTTTAATTAAACCGTATCCTGCTGTACCTAGCCAGACTGTCGAATCATGGTTTGAAAAATGAATATTGTATACCGATTTAAATTGTGAAAAGGTAGAAGGTATAATCAGTTTACTCAATTGGTTTGTTTTAGCGTTCAAAATATTCAATCCATAACCATCCGTTCCTATGAAAATGTCGTTTTGACCGTTTTTACGAAGGGCATAGACAGAATTTGATATCAATCCAGAACCCTCATTACGAAACAGAGAAATCTGCCCTGTCTTAGTATTTAGAAGTTGTATCCCTCCTCCTTTTGTACCTACCAATACTTGATTATCATGATAGCTACAAAAACTTCTGACGGGAAACGAAAACAAAATAGTATTAAAAAGAGGAGTATATTTATAGAGTTGAGCGACTCCCTTACCATCAGTACCCAACCATAATATATGTTGGCTGCCTATAAAGAGGGTAAGGACAGACATTTTCGTAGAAATGCCATAATCAACACTTGAATATTTTGAGCTGATGAGGTCGTAACACAAACAGCCTCCTCTTATAGAACTTATATAAAGTTTCCCACCATCAAGCAACACTTGCGAAACTTGGGAGCTACGAGATATGGTTATTGTTTTCTCTATTCTAGCATATTTGTCCAACATTATAAGCTTCTCTCCTACTTGAGCAATATTTTGTTTGTCACTGATGAATAACTTTGATACTGATACCGTTATTGACTTCAGATCTCTTTCTCTCAAATACCGGGTATTGGCGTTTATAGAGATATATTTGAGAACACTATTGTTTAGCAAAAACCAGGCTCCACTTTTTGTAATTGACAGCTCTTTTACCTGACAGGTGAAGTCAATTGGTATTCTTTCAAACCTATTATTTCGAAATTTGAAAAGGCCTTTACCTTTAAACCATCCAAAAATAGTGCCATCACCGGACTTACCGATACTATACGATTTTTCTGCGCTAGGTACCTTCTTAGGCGAATTTCTAAGATAATAACGTTTGATCTGTTCTGTCTTTTTATCAATTCGATTGATACCATTATCTGTAGCAATCCATAAGTAGTCTCCAGACTCGACAATTTGCCTTACAATATTGTTGCTTATAGAATTAGCATTATTGCTACTATATTTATATGTCTTAATATCACGCCCATTATATGCATTAAGTCCACCCCATGTCCCGAACCACATAGTGTGCTCTTTATCTTCCCAGATACAGTTAATAGAGTTATTAGATAGGCCATTGACATTCGAAATAAATTTCGTAACATAAGAATCTGCATAAGAATTTTGACTTATTATCGCAATGAATGTAATAATTGGGAATAATGGTTTCAATAGAGTAAATTTCATGATTGTTTAATGAGGTTTGGACAAAAATAATCAAATCTTTGTAATGCTACAAAATTATCAAGAGCTAAATTATAACAAACATAAAAACTAATATGCACATTTTAAAACAAAAAATCTACTTTTAGCTAGTAGAAGGTATCAATAAGGATTCTATCTCTCAATTAGGCGATTGTTTAGGAATCTGGTTTACTTTATGCGTTTTATAAGAAAGAGGCAAACTGAGAACTCTGGTCAAGAAATTCATGATATCCCCAAAAGAAATTATTCAATATAAGAAAAAGTGATAGAAAGAGCTTATTATAAAGACCGCAAATTAAGAAAACGCCAAAGTAAAGATTTCATTGTTCTATTTCTTTTCTATACCGAACTACTACATTCAGTAAAAGACGATAAATATTGCAGAAATGAAAAACTATAGCTATGTTTGCAACTACAAAGTTGATTGTTTAATTTAAATCTTACAAAAATGAGTTTTTTAGATATAGCCCAAAATAGATATACAACCAAAAAGTATGATCCGAACAAACAAATTCCGGAAGAAAAGATTCAGCAACTAAAAGAAATTATAAGGCTAAGCCCTTCGTCAATAAATAGCCAACCATGGAAGTTTGTTTTCATAAGTGATAAAAAGGAGAAGAACAAATTGGCCCGTGTCTCATACTTTAACGAACATAAGGTGAACGATGCAAGCTGTCTAGTGATATTTTATGCAATTGACAATCTTGCCAAATTTGAAGAACAAATAGCTCAATACTTACCGGAAGCAGCTGTAATGTACTACAATGCAAAGATAAAATCATTACCCGAATTCGAAATCAAATCGTGGCTGCAACACCAAGTATATCTCTCTTTAGGATTTTTTCTCGGCGCTTGCTCATCAATGGGAATTGACTCGACGCCGATGGAAGGTATTCAAAAGGAAGGATATGACCGCATAATGCATCTTGATGGTTACAAACCTTTGTTTGCAGTAGCGTTGGGATATAGAGCAGAAGACGACTCTAACCAACCGACAATAACGGCTAAATCTCGTTTACCGATAGAAGATGTCATTCAAACTGTTTAATATAGAATTCATATTAGTACGAAGAACTTAAAAGATAGAATTGATCCACTCAAGCTAAAAAGAACAAGGCAATGTCAACAACTGATATTGTAATGTCTTGGCCAGTCGATAATCACCATTTGCATTAGGATGTAAACGATCTGCTGCAGCATTGTGAAAATAAATCATATTTGAATCGTATAAAGGATAAAGTCCCGATAATGAAAACAAATCGATTACAGGCACTGACCAATTAGAACTTGCCTGCTTCAAAACTTTCACATAAGCATCTATATACAACCCACATTCGTTGCTGTAATTTTCGTCAGGCTGTATATTGTCTTCGCCAAATTTAGCAAAACCTCGGTGTATAGGCGTCATCACCACAACCTGTTTGGTTGGATAATTTTTCTTTATGTACGACAACACCTTATTAATACGTCCGCAAAAAGTTGAATCGACAACGAGCGGAGTTCTATATAAACAGTTCACCAAGCGACCATTATGATTTACCACTTGCTTCGTTTCATCATAAAAACCGCCTATCGGAGTGTTCTCATTATAATCATTCGTACCGGCAAAGATGAAAATAGCATCAATATTATTTCCACGTTCACTATGCATCTTTACCACCTGTTGGTAAATTCCTGTCCAATCATCTCCATTCTGACCATACACTATTGGCCTAAAGTCCAACAAACGACACAAATATTCCCACCACACACAAGTTGTCCCGACACGGCATTTGTCAGTCATTGAATCTCCCAATATAGCAATTCGCTTGTTTTTCCATTGAAAAGATGTTACTTTCTCAGCTTTTGATATCTGTACCGGTGGAGCAGTTTGTGCTTGTGCCCACAATAAAGGAAAGCTGCACATAACGAGCAGAAATAAGTATTTTTTGCTATGAAAACACACCATAAAACATTTGATTAATATCTTCATATCCGATTTATTTTTCATTCAATAGGTATAATGTAGTGCAAATATAAATATTTGTATTGGCAAGCCATACCATACAGATAAGAAAATTGAGGTTTATCCCACAAATACATACTAATTATCACATTAAACCTATTTCCCGACCAAATTGAAAGTCTGTAACCACCTGATTTATTTATTCTAACAACGAATTTCGACCAATAAATTAGTTAGATAGACAATTAAATTTGTATAATTACTTTGGTATTGAACAAGGTATGTACTATCTTTGTCACCGGAAATATTAATGCGAAACAACATGGACGAGGCAATCATTAGTTTTAACAAATTATTGGAGGAAAGCATCAAAAGAAATTGGGATTTAGATGCATTGACAGATTATAAAGGCACGACATTACAATATAAAGACGTTGCACGCAAAATAGAGAAAATACATATTATATTGGAAGAAAGTGGAGTGCAAAAAGGTGACAAGGTAGCCATTTGTGGCCGAAACTCATCGCATTGGGGTGTGGCCTTTTTAAGTGTGCTTACCTATGGAGCTGTTGCTGTACCCATTCTCCATGAATTCAAGGCAGATAATATTCATTCTATCGTAAACCATTCGGAAGCGAAAATGCTGTTTGTCGGCGACGTCGTATGGGAGAATCTCAATGAAACGGTAATGCCGATGCTAGAAGGCATCATTCTCATCAATGACTTTTCGATACTGGTTTCAAGAAATAAGAAACTCGATTACGCCCGTGAACACCTGAATGAGCTTTTTGGTAAAAAATACCCCAAGAACTTCAGAATAGAGCATATATCATATTATAAAGACAGTCCGGAAGAGTTGGCTCTTATAAACTATACTTCAGGAACAACAAGCTATTCGAAAGGTGTGATGTTACCATTCAGAGCCATTTGGTCGAACGTTCAATTTGCACTCGATCACCTGCCTTTAAGTAGTGGCAACGTGGTAGTATCGATGCTACCCATGGCACACATGTATGGTATGGCGTTCGAATTTCTATATGAAGTATGCAACGGATGCCACATTTATTTCCTCACCCGAATGCCGACCCCAAAAATAGTATTCCAGGCTTTTGCAGAAATAAGACCTCATTTCATTGTCGCAGTACCGCTTATCATTGAAAAGATTATAAAGAAATCGATATTGCCGTATCTGCAAACACCGCAAATGAAAATACTGCTCAAGGTACCTATTATCAACGATAAGATAAAAACGGCCGTACGTGAAAAGATTGTCAATGCTTTCGGCGGACGCTTCTGCGAACTTATCTTAGGAGGAGCCCCATTCAATAGAGAAGTAGAAAACTTCTTGCATAGTATTCATTTCCCTTACACCGTAGGATATGGTATGACCGAATGCGCCCCGCTCATCAGCTACGCTCCGTGGGATACATTCGCCAAATATTCATGTGGACGATGCATTGACAGAATGGAACTAAAAATACTTTCACACGACCCCTACAATACGGTGGGCGAAGTGGTGTGCCGAGGTGCTAATGTGATGTTGGGATATTACAAAAGAGAAGACGCCACCAAAGAAGTGCTAGACGAGAACGGATGGCTACATACAGGCGATTTAGGATTAATAGATACGGATGGCAACCTTTACTTAAAAGGACGCTCCAAGACAATGCTGTTGAGCTCGAACGGACAAAATATCTATCCCGAAGAAATAGAGGACAAGCTCAATACGCTTCCTTATATATCAGAAAGTGTTATCGTACAACAAAATTCTAAATTGGTAGCACTCATCTATCCCGATTTTGAAGATGCTTTTGCTCATGGGCTAGACAATGCAGGCCTCGAAAAAATAATGGAAGAGAACCGTATACAATTAAATGCTAACCTACCGAACTATAGTCAGATAAATAAAATAAAGATATACCCTGAAGAATTCGAAAAAACGCCCAAGCGCAGTATCAAGCGTTTTCTTTATCTAGAAGCGAAAGGATAGACTCTGGGCTATCTACCACATAAGCTGGATGAAATTTCTGCAACTCGGATTCGGGGCGGAAGCCCCATGTCACGCCACAAGCTGTTACACCAGCATTGAATGCCGTTTCCATGTCGACACCCGAATCGCCCACATACAAAACATCACCAGCATTGACGCGAGCAATTTCCATAATCTCAAATACAACCGCAGGATTCGGTTTACGTTCAACGCCATCGCGTTGCCCGAATACTGCTATATATCGTATATCAGCAAAATAATGTCGTATTAATTTGGAAGAAGCTTCCTGATATTTATTAGATGCAACAGCCATAGATATACCACGTGCCTGCAAAGATTCCAATAATTGTGGAATACCGGGATAAGGACGAGTCTCATCAGCGCAATGCAAATTGTAATATTCCATGAAAAATTTACGCACTTTAAGTACATTTGCTTCTGTCTGCGCTGCTTCAGGTAATGCCCTCTCAAAAAGTTTGTTGATCCCATTCCCCACTCTAAAGCGATAAGAAGGAATATCATGAATGGGATAGCCCAATCTCTTTAATGCATAATTAGTGCTGTTACCCAAATCGGCAATGGTATTTAATAGTGTACCGTCTAAATCGAATATAACCAGTTTCTTCATCTTTTTACCTCCATATTGTAAGTGCAAAGGTACGTCTTTTTACAATGTGGACAAATACGTTTCAACAATATTAGAAAGACAAAGGTGCCCTACCCTATCAGTTGAAACTATGCTTCTCATCGCATCATATATCTGATCGTCAATCTATTATACAATGAAACAGTGACGTCTTTATCTTTCTAAAACGACGTATGCCCCTAAAAATATTTTCGTCCATACGTTTTCAAAAAAACTTAAGGACGTCACCGAAAAAACTAACATACGACACTTGCGACTCACGACCGTGAGTCGCAAGCCACTTACTTATGTCACTTTGGAAACATAAGAAAGCTACCACAACAAGTTAAAGAAGTAGACAATACCAGATAAGGAAATGTCATAGACAACATGCAATAGTTACGTCCACACCATAAACATCTTAACGAACAATCACAAAACAGAGTAATCAAAATTTATTCAATATTCAAACCGATAGGCAAAATGATTTACAAGTGTAGATTATATGGTTATAAAACCTGAAAAGTTATCCCAAAACAGAGTTAAATCTCAGAAAACAGTTGATTTACGACATATTTTGAAAGTTTTTTCAAATATTTTCAGAAAAAACGAACCAATTAATTTAATATTAAGTATATTTGTCTGTTCTAAGAGATCTGATAAGACGAGAATTTTCTCTTTGCAGCGATGTGGATAGTCACTTTTCTCCGAGTGTTAGGCTTCTTGTGACACAAGTTTTATTAATTTTTTATTTTTATTTAAATGAACATTTTTATTGCCGGATTGAACTATAACATTAGTGATTCCGAGTTAAGTGAGTTGTTTGCTGCCTATGGAGAAGTTTCTTCAGCAAGAGTTATTAAAGACCGTCAAACAGGTCGTTCTAAAGGTTATGGTTTCGCTGAAATGACAGATGACGAAGCTGCCAAAAAAGCTATTGAAGAATTGAACGGACAAGAAATTAAAGGCCGTGCGATTGTTGTTTCTGAGGCACGTCCTAAAACAGATGCTCCTCGTAATAACTACAACAGCCGTCGTTATTAAAAGACGAAAGTACAGATTATTTATTTAATCAGTAAAACAATGAAGCATCCGATTGATATCGGATGCTTTTTTCGTACCATATAAGACCGATAAAATCATCTCATCGCAACGGTTATTCAATTCAATAATCTGTCGGCAAGTCACAGGATCACTTATTTCGGTACCTCCGCAAACATCTACCCCCAACAAACTGTTCGATCTGATCAGATCTTTCAACATCAGACACAGAACGGGCAAAGACAAAGAGCCGTTCGACCAATTCGTTATAATATTCTCGCGGCTGAGCACATCTTTATCGAGCGATATATAAATAGGTACGCCAAAATGAAGAGCGTGCAACATATTCACGGCCCGGCCTTGCCTGACAGAAGTTTCATCAATAATCTTCACATGATAAGACGCAGCTTCTTGCAAGTCAGTAAATTTTTCGGCAACTCCTACAATGACCACTTTCCGCAGAAAGGAATGAGTATCAAGCATTTCTTTGACCCACGAACCACACGACAGAATACGCCCAAAAGCAGGAGGTTGCATGTCGGGATGGTGATCAAATACAACCAATGCAAAAGGTTCTTGAATCTTTTCGCACCACAATTTTGTCATATAATGATAATCGCCTGTATCGATGAAATGCACCCCCCTAAAAGAATAAGGAGCTATCAACGAACGGAGAAGCGAAGCGGCAGCCACATCACAATAACGTCTGACACCCGACATTTGTTTACAGTCAAGACAGACACATGGATATATCTGTCCGAAAGATTCATGAAGAAAGATTCCGGAAAAATCAGTCACGATAATCGGATTATCTTTCGGCATTTTGCAGATTATTCGAACACTTCAGCTTCTTTAAAAGCAACGGCTTTATCCAAATCTTTGTCCGATAACTTCACGTCCTGCAATGCTATAGGCCAATCTACCCCGATCGTCGAATCATCATAGCGAATAGACGCTTCGTATTGAGGGGCATAAAGATTATCAACCTTATACGTAAAAACGGCCTCTTCGCTAAGCACCAAAAAGCCATGAGCAAAGCCACGAGGAATAAAAAACTGCCGTTTATTTTCATCCGAGAGTTCCACACTGACATATTTTCCAAAAGTAGAAGATGATTTCCGTAAATCGACAGCCACATCAATCACTCGCCCGGAGATAACCCTAACCAATTTGGCTTGCGAAAAATCCCCCTTTTGATAATGTAAGCCCCGAAGTACACCATAAGAAGACTTCGACTCATTATCTTGCAAAAAATTGACTTTACCGATATGTTCTTCAAATTCCTTTTGTTTGAAACATTCCATAAAGTATCCCCTGGAATCTTTAAAGACTTTAGGTTGGATAACCCATACCCCATCTATTTCCGTTTGTACATAATCCATCTTTTCTCTTTTTTTATAGTGCAAAGTTAGTGCAAGTCGAGAGCAATACAAAAATAAATCCCCAAAATTTATTTTTGTATTGCCAAGACGCAGCCTAACATGGGCTTCGCCAGAGTTAGTGCAAATCATAATCCAAGCCGCCGAATAGTACATATTATAATAAACCTGTTGAGAAAATGTTCATAACAAAAAGTCGGGTTATAGTTGGTCTTTCGCAAAAAGAAAGTATCTTTGCAGTATGATTCATTTAGCAAAACACATAGAATTATTGTTGCTGGACAACGATTGCGTGATCATTCCACGATTGGGTGGATTTGTTGCGCACTATACTTCTGCTAGTATAGAAGATAAGGAGCACGTCGTTATTCCTCCTTATCGCACTCTAGGATTCAATCCACAACTTAAAATAAACGATGGTGTATTGGCTGAATCGTACATGAACTTGTATGGCATCAATTTTTATGAGGCCAATAAGAGAATGAATAGTGAGATCGATGAACTTCTATCGATTATTCACGAAGAAGGCAAATACAAATTTGTCAACATCGGCGAGTTGCATTTCAATATATACGGCATTTATGAATTCAAGCCTTACGACAACAAGCTTACGTCACCTGAGTTGTACGGATTGGACATCTTATCTATCAAAGAGTTGTCCGGCCAAGTATCAGAATCGGCAACTCCCGTTGTTCAACCTATCCTACTCAGTACAGACAAGAACGAACAGGAAGAAGACCGTGACGCGTATATTATTCGTCTGAACCGCACCTTTGTACGCTCTGCAATAGCAGTAGCAGCCATGATATTGCTTTTATTTACATTTTCCACTCCGATAAAAAATAACAATATCCTATCCGACAATCAAGCTAAAATAGTTCCTGACGAAATATTAAATCAGCTGAAAAGTAAATCAATACTCACCCGATTGGTGAGCGATGAAACAAAACCGTCGGCCCCTCTTAAGACCGCAAGTCTGACGAAACCAAGACTAAAGAGCGAAAATCATATAAAGGAACAAAAAACGGAAGAACGGCAAATACAAGAGAAAGACCTTTACCAACTGATTATCGCTAGCAGTATTTCAAAAAAACAAGCCCGTCTATTGGCAAAAGAACTAAAAGAAAAAGGTTATGACGATGCCCAAGTTCTGACATCTGGCAAAATGGTCAGAGTGAGTATTGCACAATGCAGTGACGAACATAAAGCACAAAACATGCTTAACAAACTTTCTAAAAAAACAGAATATAAAAATATGTGGGTCATGAAGGAAAAGAGTTCTCCTTCTACTGACGACCACCATGAGCAATAGGTATGAAAAAAATACGCTGTCCAAAATGTGACGAATTTATAACTTTCGACGAAACAAACTATTCTGAAGGACAAACATTGGTATTTGTATGCGAGAGCTGTGGGAAACAATTCACCATTCGCATACTGAAGAAAAGCCAAAAGAGCAATCCCGAATCGGAAAAATCACAACCGATAGATTTCGGGTATGTCACTGTGCTTCAAAATGAATTCGGCGCCAAACAAGAATTTCAACTTCAACTAGGCGATAATGTTTTCGGCAGACGCAACAAAGGTACGGTCATCAACCAACCCATTGAAACACGTGACCGCAGCATCGACCGCATACATTGCATCATCCATGTAGCGATCGGCAAAAACAATCAAATTATCTACACACTTCGAGATGCTCCGAGCCTGACAGGCACTTTCTTAATGAATGAAATATTAGGGGATAAAGATAAAATCCATATTGAAGACGGAGCTATCATTACCATCGGAGCCGCCACTATGATTTTTCATACCCCACCCGAATAAGATAAAAATCATTTAATAAATATTATTAAAGACTATCTCTATTAAGAACATTTTATATAACTTTGCACGCAAAATAATTAAAACAAGATGGATTGGTTACACGATTTAGTATTCGGGGCAAGCAGTGGTCCGGGCATTGCTCATTCTATTTTTTTATTGGCCATAATAATAGCAATAGGAATTCAATTAGGAAAAATTAAGATTTGTGGAATATCTCTCGGTTCCACTTTTATATTGTTTGTAGGTATCATCTGCGGACAATGCGGATTATCCATGGATCCCACAATAGTGAATTTTTTACGTGATTTCGGTTTAATACTCTTTGTCTATGCCATCGGTATGCAAGTAGGTCCCGGTTTCTTCTCTTCATTCAAAAAAGGAGGAATCACGCTCAATATGCTTGCCATAAGCATTGTAGCACTTGGCGCTATCACTGCCTTGGTCCTGCACTATATTACCGGAATAGATATCAATACGATGGTCGGTATCATGTCGGGAGCTGTAACAAATACGCCTGGACTTGGTGCTGCACAACAGGCCTTAAAAGATATGGGGCATGCAGCATCCAGCGATACCATGGCTATGGGTTATGCCGTAGCATATCCGCTCGGTGTAATAGGTATTATCCTATCGATGATTATCATCAGATATGTATTTAAAGTCAATCTTGATAAGGAAAACGAAAATATTGCCAATGAGGCTCAAAACATGGTACACTCTGCCACGCCTTTATCACTCGAAGTTTTAAATCCAGCCATATTTGGAAAGAAAATCAGTCAACTCACTGATCTATTAGGAGACAGACACTTTGTCGTATCCCGTTATTATTCGAATGCCACCAACGAGTTCGGCATTGCTGAGCCAAATACTGCATTAAATGAAAATGATAAAATATTTGTCATCGTTGATTCGCCAGATGTAGAAACAGTGACCTCATTCATAGGCAAGACTATTCCAATGGAACGCAACCAATGGGTACGTTCTAATACCAAATTTATCAATCGCCGCATTTTGGTTACCAAACCGGAAATAAACGGCAAAAAGCTGGGAGAATTACAACTGCGCAAGCTATACGGTATAAACATTACCCGCGTCAATCGCGCCGGATTGGACCTCGTGGCTTCCCCGGGACTGACTCTTCAAATAGGCGATAGAGTTAATGTCGTTGGAACAGAATCGACCATTGCAGCAGTAGAGACAGTATTGGGTAATTCCATGCGGCGCCTTAATCAGCCGAATTTAGTTACCATCTTTATTGGTATCGTACTCGGTGTTATTCTAGGCAGCCTCCCCATTGCCATTCCCGGATTATCTCAACCTTTCAAACTAGGTCTTGCCGGTGGTCCGCTTATTATTGCAATCGTCATTTCGCGCTTCGGTTACAAATGGAAATTGATCACCTACACCACGCAAAGTGCCAACTTCTTACTAAGCGAATTGGGCATCTCCATCTTTTTGGCATGCGTCGGCATTAACGCCGGTCACGGATTTCTGGACACAATTGTTAACCAAGGCGGTTTAGCATGGATAGGGTACGGATTTATCATCACTTTCCTGCCTCTAATTATTATCGGAGTTATCGCCCGTAAGGTCTTTAAGATCAATTATTTCACTATCATCGGTATGATTTCTGGCAGTATGACTGATCCACCAGCATTGGCCTACGCCAACAGTACAACAGGGACAGACGCACCAGCCATAGGATATGCAACGGTATACCCTTTGACCATGTTCTTCAGAGTATTGATTGCCGAACTGATTATACTCATATTCGTATAGAATAACCTCAATATATCAAAAAAACACAGACAGCGGATAGCGCAAATTTATTTTGCCTTTCATTCCATACTGTCTGTGTTTTTTTGTTTTTCTAAAAAATCAAAACGACTTCCTATTCTATGGACTCTTACGGAGATTTTATGCTATCGTATCAGGGCAGTTTTGAATAGCCTCCAATAAATCGGGATGAATAGTATTGTTTGAGGCAACAATATCATCTTTGTCCAAACACTCTTCGTTGCCATCAAAATCAGTCACCAGTCCTCCGGCTTCTCTGATAATCAAAATGCCGGCAGAAATATCCCATGCTCCAATATAACATTCTATCCAACCATCCAAACGCCCTGCAGCAATATAACACAATGCAACCGCCGCCGAACCGTTCATACGTATTCCAGCAGCCTTGCCATAAAAAGTCTTTATCAGATGAATTGCCATCGGAGTATACTTAAGAAAATCATAAGGGAGTTCCAAACAAAGTAATGCTTTGTCTATATTATCTTCTTTATTCACTTTCAAACGCACTCCATTCAAATAAGAGCCACCGTTATTCCAGGCATAATAACACTCGTCGGCACAGATTTCGTATACCACTCCAAGAAGGATTTCATCACCCCGACGCAATGCAATTGAAATAGCAGAAGGAGCATAATGATGAATAAAATTAGTCGTCCCGTCCAAAGGATCAATAATCCAACAATACTCTTCTCCTTGATAAGAAACCGTTTTCTCTTCAGTAATGAACCCGGCCTTAACAGGCAATTTCCGAAGAGCATCGACAAGCTGTTCTTCAGATTGTTTATCCACATACGAAACATAATCATGGCTATGCTTCTGCTCGACCTCATCCATCGAAAGGCATTCTCGTTGTTCTCTAAGATAACTTCCCACGGTGCAGGCTATTCCGCAAACGGATAAAGTCAGTTCTTTCAAATCGTTTATCATATCCAATGCAAACTAAAATTTATAAATCATAGTACAAAGTAACAGAAAAATAAATCAAAAGTCCACAAACAAGATATATTAAAAACACATGACAAGATAAAACGAAGAAAAACAAGAAGAAAATATTTGAATATCAAAAAGAAAAGCCTTACCTTTGCACCGCCATTACGAGTTAATGGCATAATTCAAATCAATATAATTAAAACAATTTTTTATGGCAACAAAAATCAGATTGCAAAGAAACGGCCGCAAAAATTACGCTTTTTATGCTATCGTTATTGCAGACAGTAGAGCGCCACGTGATGGTAAATTTATTGAGAAGCTGGGAACGTACAATCCTAACACGAATCCCGCCACAGTAGATTTGAATTTCGACAAAACCCTCGATTGGGTATTGAAAGGTGCACAGCCTACCGATACCGTTCGCACGATTCTTTCTCGCGAAGGCATTTATATGAAAAAACATCTTCTTGGAGGTGTTAAGAAAGGTGCTTTTGTTGAAACCGAAGTAGAAACTAAATTCAACGCATGGAAACAACAGAAACTAGGCAAGTTGAACGACGTTAAACAGAAGGCTGAAGAATCAAAGAAGGCTGAAGAAAAGAAATTATTTGAAGCTGAGCAAAAAGTGAACGAAGCAAAAGCTAAGGTTTTAGCAGATAAGAAAGCTGCCGAAAATGCTGAAAAAGCGGCAAAAGAAGCAGAAGTTGCTAAAGTAGCAGAAGAAGCTGCCGAGGCTGAAGAAAAAGCTGCTGAAGCTATCAAAGCCGATCAAGCTGCAGCAGCTGCTGCTATTGAAACACCTGCTGCAGAAGAAGCTCCAAAAGCTGAATAACTTTCTGCAAAAAAGCTTTTATGGAATAAGATATTTTACATCCATAAAATCAACTAAAAAAGACCCAAGTGTACGATTTGTAAACTTGGGTCTTTTCTTTTTACTGATCATATTGGATATTCTTCATTATGAGATTCGCCAATTACTTTAATTTGCGATGATGCCTTTGGATCAACATATTTGCCAACCGATCCATTATCTCGTGATCTTTAGGATTATGCGACTGATACATTTCGAGTATGGCATCTCCCCCACTATAATACGCGATGGCCGAATTTTTAAACACATTATTTTTCTCAAAATAATCCATATAAGCCTTCATTCTATTACAAAAGGAATCTTTACAATCATATAAGGCACGTTCATCAAACTCAAACTCCATTCCCATGTGATGTGACATGGCAGATTGGCAAGCATCGTCCAACCTCGAATCGGGTATGTTGGCCTCGAAGAAATGATTGGGTTGTTGATAAGCAATATCAAACCCCAGTTCTTTCCATTGTTCAAAACCTTTAGCTTTCCAATAGGGTATCCAACACAAATATTTGTTCTGCGCATGGATATAATCACTTATGGGTTTAGACAATCTTTTACATGTGGCAACATCTTCGTCCAACCAATAAAACCCTGCTAAACTCAAATTTTTATATTTCGCAGCCTTAAAGTGTTTTATCAGCTCACCCACATACCATACCATTGCCTTAACTTGGTCCGGTTGTTTGCTGAAGTCGAGCGAGACACCATTAAGAGCGCCCCAGTCTTTCTGATTGGGTAATGCCATCGGCAAGCCTATCACCACTTGGTGTTTGAATCCGGGATTCCCTATTTCTTTCTTCTCTTGTTGAATGCATTGATCTAATGCCGATAACGCTTTATCTTTTTCAAATAAACGATTCAACAACCACAACCATTCTTCTTTCCGAGCATTTTCTTTATTGTAACCATAGGCATACCCCTTGCCCTTACCGTTTGAGAAATCCAAAAATAAGAATCCATCGAAAAGCCAGTCTTTATGCCCATCGGCAAACCGATGCACTACGTATGGAACAAATTGATCTTTTGTCCAGTCCAACCGATTCGCCCCTCCCTGATAAATCAAGGCCAAATCGCTGATCTTATCTGTTTTGTATTGACCAAAGACCGATTGACCGCTACACAATAAAAACATGATAAACAACGCAACAGCTTTAAAAGCTTTACGCAACAACTGTTTGACTTGTAAACCGTACTTCATTGATTTCCTTTATTTATTTTTTATTGTAATAACACTAAACATATTTTATTCATCCTAATTCGTTTGATGTTGATCCACACCTTTCATACTCAATGCTATTCTATTTCGCTTCAAATCCACATCAATGACTTTGGCCCAGATCTGCTGATGTATACTAACGATATCAAGCGGATTTTGCACAAAACGATCGGCAAGCTGAGAGCGATGAACAAGACCATTTTCATGGATACCAATGTCGACAAAAGCCCCGAAATCGGTTATATTAGTCACAATGCCGGGAAGTTCCATACCAATAACAATATCTTCTATATCATGCACATTGGAGTCAAAATGGAACTCATGAATAGCATCACGGGGATCAAGCCCCGGCTTAGCCAGTTCTTTCATAATATCATTCAAGGTAGGAACCCCTACCTCATCGGTTATATATTTTCGAACATCAATACGGGCACGCAACTCTTTATCGCACATCAAATCGGCAACCGAACATTGTTCATCATTTGCCATTTGTTCCACAATATGATAACTCTCCGGATGTACAGCTGAGCTATCAAGGGGATTCACCGCCTGAGGGATGCGTAAGAAACCGGCAGATTGTTCAAAAGCCTTTGCACCCATACGAGGTACATTCATCAGCTGTTTGCGCGAAGTGAAAACGCCATTTTCCGAACGATAATCTACGATGTTATGAGCCAATTGCGGTCCCAAGCCCGACACATAAGTAAGTAAATAGCTACTGGCTGTATTCAAATTGACCCCGACCAGATTGACACAATACTCTACGGTGCGATCAAGCGAATTTTTCAACAACGCCTGGTCCACATCATGCTGGTACTGTCCCACTCCTATGGATTTCGGATCTATTTTAACCAGTTCTGCAAGCGGATCCATCAGGCGGCGAGCAATAGATACAGCTCCACGAACCGTCACATCTTCATCGGGAAATTCTTCACGGGCCACTTTCGACGCCGAATAAATAGAAGCTCCCTGTTCGCTGACAACATATATCGGAACAGGCTTGGCAAAAGGAATGCTCTCTACAAAACTTTGCGTCTCACGGCTGGCTGTTCCATTGCCGATGGCAATAGCTTCGATGTGATACTTTTCAATCAAATCATTAACCATTTCCATTGCTTGAGCCGGATGACGAGCAGGAGAATGTGGAAAGATAACGTCATGATGTAACAAATTACCCTGATTGTCCAAACACACGACCTTACATCCTGTGCGGAATCCGGGATCGATACCCATCGTAGATTTCAAGCCCAAAGGAGCAGCCATTAATAACTGTTTCAAATTTTCAGAAAAAACCCTGATGGCTTCTTCGTCTGCCTTCAGCTTGCTTTTTGCAGCGAACTCCGTTTCGATAGAAGGTTTAAGTAAACGTTTATAACTATCCCGCAAAGCATTCTCAACGAAACGTGAACTTTCACTATCGCCATGAACAAATATCCGCACAAGCCTACCGAGTGTATCGTCTGCATCGGGGCTGATATCCACTTTAAGGAAACCCTCTTCCTCACCCCGCCTCACTGCCAGGAGTCTATGCGAAGATACCCGACGAAGCGGCTCGACAAAATCAAAATAATCACGGTATTTATCCGCTTCTTCCTCCTTGGATTTCACTACTTTGGCAGAAACAACTCCTGAATATCCAAATTCACGGCGCACACAATTACGGGCATTTTCATCCTCACTGATCTTTTCGGCAATGATATCACATGCGCCTTGAATAGCCTCTTCTACGGATTTTACTTCGTCTGTGAGATAACGCCGCGCAAAAGCAGCCACATTATTTTCCCGTTGTTTCCACAAAAGATCCGCCAATGGTTCAAGTCCACGCTGACGGGCAGCTTCGGCCCGAGTTTTCCGTTTCGGTTTATACGGCAGATAAATATCTTCTATTACATTTTCTTCCCAGGTTTCATCAAGCCGTTTCTGCAAGTCGGCGGTCATTTGTCCTTGCTCAGTGATAGTTTTTACAATATATTCCTTGCGGCGTTGCAATTCGTGCAGCTTGTCATTCAGTTCTTTTATATTTTGTATAGTCACTTCATCCATTCCGCCCGTTGCTTCTTTACGATAGCGACTGATAAAAGGTATCGTAGCGCCTCCTTCAAGCAATACGATTGTACGGTCAACCTCTTTCAACGAGAGGTTCAATTTAGAAGCGATGAGTTTAGAAAAATCTTCCATTATATATGAGTAATCAATTGACATATCGATGTATATACGAAACACCGACCATTATACATTCATGTGGTTTCAACAAGCATTCAAAGATAAACAATTTTATCGAAAAACAGTCCAAATTTATTCATAAAAAAAGACGCCCCAATGGACGTCTTTTTTTATGAATATAAAGTTTTTCTTTTTATAATCCTCTGCCGTGACAGTTCTTATATTTTTTACCACTACCGCAAGGACATAAATCATTACGCCCCACTTTCTTCTCGGCAACAAATGGCTGGTGCTTTTGTTCCGGATTCTCACGGGTGTCCTGATCGGCCGCCTGCTGCTGTCCGGGATTTGACAGATCCTCTTTGTGAGTTTCGTAGTGTGTACGTTTCCTCACATCATCGGGATCAGCCTGTTGTAACTGCGAAGGATCTTGAACAGGTATCTGTCCGTGCATCAATATCGAAACGGTCTCATCATTAATCTTATTAACCATCGAATCAAACAAATTCACCGATTCCAGTTTATAAATTAACAACGGATCTTTCTGTTCGTAACTTGCATTTTGAACCGAATGTTTCAAATCATCAAGCGAACGGAGATTTTCCATCCAAGCTTCATCGATTACATGCAATATGATAGACTTTTCAAAATCTTTAACGACCTCTTTAGAGTCACTCTTATAGGCCGCTTCCAAATTACAAGTAATATTATATACTTTCTTACCGTCGGTTATTGGAATCAATATATTCTTATAGAGATTACTTTGCGTCTCGTATACTTGTTTGATAACCGGATTAGCCAAAAAGGCCATGTGCTCGGTTTTACGTTTGAAAGCAGCCATCGCCGTTTCAAAAGCTTTCTCTGCCAACTCTTCTTTCTTCCCATTCAGATATTCTTCCTCCGTAAACGGCGCATCAATAGCCAAGACCTTGAGCAATGACATCTTGCAGTCTTCATACGAAGCGGTACTTTCAACAGCTTCAGCACTACGATCCCACATCATATTAACAATATCCATTCCGATACGCTCGCCCATCAAAGCATGACGACGTTTGGTGTAAACAACCGTACGTTGTTTATTCATCACATCATCATATTCCAACAAACGTTTACGAATACCGAAGTTGTTTTCTTCCACTTTCTTTTGAGCACGTTCAATAGATTTGGAAATCATGGGATGTTCAATCATCTCACCCTCTTTGAATCCCATGCGGTCCATAACTCTGGCAATACGTTCCGAAGAGAACAGACGCATCAAATCATCTTCGAGTGAGACAAAGAATATAGAAGAGCCCGGGTCACCTTGGCGACCGGCACGACCACGCAACTGACGGTCTACACGGCGAGACTCATGACGTTCGGTACCAATAATGGCCAAACCACCTGCGGCGCGAACTTCCGGACTCAGTTTAATATCGGTACCACGGCCTGCCATATTGGTAGCAATAGTTACCATACCGGTGAAACCGGCCTTTGCAACAATTTCGGCCTCCTTCTGATGCAACTTCGCATTCAATACGCTATGAGAAACTTTTCTCATGTCGAGCATACGGCTCAACATTTCGGATATTTCGACAGAAGTAGTACCAACCAATACGGGACGGCCTTGCTTAACCATATTTTCTATCTCTTCAATAACAGCGGCATATTTTTCACGCTTCGTCTTATAAACCCTGTCGTTCATATCCTTTCGGATAATAGGACGGTTAGTCGGAATAACGACTACATCAAGTTTATAAATATCCCACAATTCGCCTGCTTCCGTTTCAGCCGTACCGGTCATACCGGCCAGTTTGTGATACATACGGAAATAATTTTGAAGCGTAATAGTTGCGAATGTTTGAGTGGCAGCTTCTATTTTTACCCGTTCCTTTGCCTCTACAGCCTGATGAAGACCATCCGACCAACGGCGACCTTCCATAATACGACCCGTCTGTTCATCAACAATTTTCACTTGTCCGTCCATCACAACGTAGTCGTCATCGCGTTCGAACATGGCATACGCTTTCAACAGTTGCAGAACAGTATGAACGCGCTCCGATTTAATAGAGAACTCATTCAATAATCTATCTTTCTTCTCCAGTTTTTGTTCATCTGTCAGATCGGTTTCATTCTCCAACTCAGACATCTCTGACGTAATGTCAGGCAAAACGAACATCGTCGGATCGGATTGAGTTCCAGACAAATAATCAAAACCCTTATCAGTAAGGTCTGCACTCTTCATCTTCTCATCAATAACAAAATAAAGCGGTTCCGTTACCTCGGGCATCCTCTTATTATTTTGCTCCATGTAGATTTCTTCGGTCTTCAGCATACCTGCCTTAATACCCTGTTCACTTAAGAACTTGATCAATGCTTTATTTTTGGGCAGTGCCTTATGACTTCTATACAATTCCAAAAAACCCTTTTCTACCTCATCTTTATTATCCGAAGCAATCAAGCGTTTGGCATCGGCAAGATATTTGGTAGCCAACGCTTTTTGCAAGCCCATCAATTGCTCTACCAACGGACGAAGTTGTTCAAACTGCTGGTCATCTCCTTTTGGTACAGGGCCCGAAATAATTAAAGGCGTACGTGCATCATCAATCAATACGGAGTCGACCTCATCGACTATCGCATAGTTATGCTCGCGCTGAACCAAATCTTTAGGACTAACAGCCATATTATCTCTCAGGTAATCGAAGCCAAACTCATTGTTCGTACCGAAAGTAATATCGCAGAGATATGCATTACGGCGTTCGTCCGAATTGGGTTGATACCTATCGATGCAATCCACACTCAATCCGTTGAATTCATAAATCGGCCCCATCCACTCGCTATCACGTTTTGACAGATAATCGTTGACTGTAACGACATGTACACCATTACCGGTCAGAGCGTTAAGAAATACAGGCAATGTAGCGACCAATGTTTTACCTTCACCGGTTGCCATTTCGGCAATTTTACCTTGATGAAGAACCACGCCACCAAACAGCTGTACATCATAATGCACCATATCCCAGGTGATCTCGTTACCACCTGCCATCCAATGATTCTGATAAATAGCCTTATCCCCTTCAATGCGGACAAAATCTTTCTTTGCAGCAAGTTCCTTATCAAAAGAAGTAGCTGTCACTACAATTTCCGGATTCTCGGCAAGACGGCGAGCTGTTTCCTTTATGATAGAAAAAGCAACCGGCATAACATCCAGTAATGCTTTTTCATAAATTTCGAGAATATCTTTTTCTATTTTATCAATTTGATTGAATACCGCTTCACGATCTTCCAGTTCCAATCCTTCAATACTGTCCTTCAACTCTTGAACTTTGGCACGTTCATCCTTGGCAGAGTCACGTACATATTGCTTTATTTCTTGAGTTTTGGCACGAAGTTCATCATGGCTCAACGGAAGAATATCCTCGTATGCAAGTTTCACTTTCTCTACATACGGCTGAATTTCTTTCATGTCGCGAGTAGATTTATTGCCTAAAATTTTGCTTAAAAAGTCATTAAATCCCATATAATATTTTCTTATGTATTAGTTACTAAATAAAATTGATTAACGCCGCTAAAGCATTTGCAAAGTTACGCTAAAATGCTTAAAATACAGCATTTTGGTGTAGTTTTTTAGAATAAATTCTATTGAATATTCTGCAAAGGAGCAGCCTTACTGGCATTGGGGGCTCTGATATGCAGGCAAGACGCTATTGTCGGAGCAATGCAGTCGACGTTGACAGGAGTATTGATAATAGTCGGTTTGTATCCCCCACCCAATATAATAAGCGGCGCAGGAATATATCCATTACGGACTACTTTGTTGATGCGGTGCTGTTCGTCTACAACAGACCAACCGGGTAATACCGTAACAAACAAATCTCCGGAACGGAGTCGGCAATAACATTTCCGCATTTCATCGAGCTGTGGACTCCATGCACCAGTCATCAATTCATGAGCCGAATGGGCCTCGTCTACACCGGTAAACTGCACCAGAAAGGCAGCAGCCTTATCTTGAACAGTTTCCATATCCAACTTTTTCCGCTCAATCAGCTTGTGATTAAGAAAAAGTTGATTGTCATAATATCCTTCAACATATTGTCCATTGCCATAAAGTGCCATGAGGTACATATTCAGCAATGCCGAACAATGTTTCATATTAAATTCACCCTGCGGAATGCGATATGAAGGCATGTCGGCCTCTTCTCCATCAACATAACCGGTAGATGTAATAAGAAACAACACGTTCTTCAACCCCACTTGCTTTTCGAGCATGGAAAGCAAAGACGCCACACTGGCATCGAGCCTGACGTATGCATCTTGCAATTCAAGGGTATTCTTCGATTGATGTTCGTAATTACCGGCATAATAAGTAAGGCACAACATATCAGGCACATCGTCTTTACCCATCTGGGTATTGGCAAGCAATACATTTGTGAAGCTGTTTACCTCATCATTAATATACGGGCTGGTCAGATATTTAGCATATTTGTCGGTCTTAGCATCTCCAAAACGATGTTTGAAGCCCACCGTATTCCAACTCGGAAGATATTTATAACGTTCTATATTATTATAATAAGGTCCCCATACGATATTGGAAATCCGATTGTCAATCGATTTGGTGTTATTATAGTCGCCGGCCCAATAAGGCATCACCCCATAGTATGTAGTTCCGCACCATTTACCGCTTTCTTCATCGATCCAAAAAGCCGCATCTGCAGCATGTCCGGCAGACAAGACAGCAGCATCACGAAAAGGAGATACGGCATAGATTTTCGATTTATGCTGAGTGAATATTTTCAATTCGTCAGTTACAGTCGAAGCCAATAAGCGAACAGGCGAAGAACATTTACTTGTAGAAGTCCCCATATAGGCCGGATCATCGACACAATATACCGGATGCATCGTAGACACATCGTACCAGCTCTCGCCTACAATACCGTGCAAAGAAGGCGTCGCGCCCGTATAAATAGTCGCTACCGAAGAAGCTCTATCCCTCTCTTTATAACCAAATTGCAAATTACGAATAACCATTGCTTCCCGCCACAAACGCTTGAATCCGTCTTCTCCATACAAAGAAGAAAATGCATCCAAGTAGTCGGTACGCAATTGGTCGATAGTAAGCTGTACGATCAGATGCGGAGATTCCAACGACTGGGCTTGCAGTCCGGCAAAAGCAAAAAGTGTTATTAAGGAAGCAAATAATTTATTCATTTCTTATTTTTAAAAGTCAATACGACATGACTTGTCAAGCGTACCCACAAACTTAGGGCCAAAAGTACAACAGTTACGCCAAATTTTTGTGGTATGAAAACGCCAAACACTATAAATAATGTTAATACGACTAGAATAATCCGAACAGGTAAGCTTTTTCGACCTATCCTTTCTGATATAATGATCCAAGGTAAGCAGAAAAGATAAAAAGGGTGAAATACCAGAATCAAAAAGTTGCTCCCCACCGTAGGATGAGTAGAAAACAACATTAAAAAAGCGATGATACATCCTGCAATACCGGCGGCCCCATAAAGCACAATATCATACATCCATACAGCCTGCTTTTTTTTCAGTCCATATATCGAAACAGAAATAGTCAATGCTAAAAGAAGCAATGCACACTGGAATGGAGTCAAAGAGAATCCGTCTTTTCGAGTCGTATTGCAAATAACTAACCTATTATGCTTTGCCACCAATACACGCTTACCGGATTTACCGACAATAGAAGCCTTTTGAACAAAGTCACGAAGATAAAAAGGAACAAACATCATCTGCCGTTGCGTAATTGGTTTATCAGCTCCCGCACCGATCAGCAAATCAATGCCGAATTCATCCCATGGATGCCCCACGGTATACTCATGAATCAGCTCTCTGAATGTTTTTTGTTTTTCGAAAGGTATATATGCCACCTTACCGTCAATGCACTCTTCTATTTTATCGCGAGGACGTGTCGAACAGTTGTCATAAAAGAAATTGTACCGATAAGTCCGGTTCTGCGGCATGTAGTTGATAAGAAGCAATTCATAAAGCTTCTCTTTCTCTGCCGAAGTCAAATTGAGCACTTGCTCTTCCACACTACGTTCATGCATGGCGTAGTTGTCTACAAACTCTTGGTAATTCTCTACGCCAAGTTCATAGTCCGTTTGCCCCAGGGTAAAGCGAAACACAAAATGGGGCTTGCGAAAATCAAACATACCGTAATTGAATACCGCGTCAATTTTCTTCGAAACATTTTTATACCGAATAGCCGTATGACCGAAAAGATTATAGATCTCCGCACCTGGCGAACAAGTGATCAAACTCACCTGGACGCTATCTTCCGTTTTCTTTTGCTCTACAGGCAACGCTTTTACCAGCAACGGCAAAAGCAGAAAAAGAATAAAAGGAATTATTATCTTCTTCATTTCTCCCTTAGTCTATGAGTCTGTATATCCTGCCTATAACTTTCTACATCAGGAAAAGAATCCAAGCCTACAACATGCCCGTCATAAAAATTGATCAATACAATAATGCGCTCATTATTTGTATTATACCGACGATATTCCCATTGTTCTCTACCACTCACAAAACGGCGATAGTCGGGACTGCCTTTCATCACCGTATTCACTTCTTGCGGAGTCATGCCATTTTGAATATTCTGTAGCGATCTAGACGTCACAAATCCCAATGACGAACACGAGACACACAGAAACGATATCAATAAAAGCGAGATAATATTTTTCTTCATTTCATATCTTTCTATAATTCGAATACAAAGATAGTTCAAGTTATAGAGATTATAAAATTCTGAGACAAAAAAAAAGCGCACCGTAATATTTTAAATACGCTGCGCTTTCTATTTCATTTAATCTCAATTTCCTCTTTCATATCCATTTCTTCTCCTTGCGAATCGTAAAATACGTATTCCAGAAAAGCCAGACTCTGATTAGGAATGATTTTGATACCCCAGCCGTATTTCATTTGCCATTTACGCTTCAGCGACCACAGTCCCTGATTAATAAAAGAAGCAACATACGGGTGGACATGCAATGAGAACGATTTCATTTTCATTTTATGGACCAAATAATCAATTTTACTTTCGAGCGTATCGGTAAACAAAATTGACGAACGGATCTTACCCTTACCAAAACAAGTAGGGCATGTCTCCATCACATTGAACTCCATTGCCGGACGAACACGCTGACGGGTTATTTGCATTAATCCGAACTTACTAAGAGGAAGGATATTGTGGCGGGCGCGGTCCTTTTGCATATTGGCGCACATCTTTTCATAAAGTTTCTGCCTATTAACAGCTTCACCCATATCAATAAAATCCACTACAATAATACCTCCCATATCTCTCAATCGAAGTTGGCGAGCCAATTCGTCGGCAGCGCCAAGATTCACTTCAATAGCATTGGCTTCTTGTCCGTTGACATTTTTTGTCCGGTTGCCGCTATTTACATCGACTACATGGAGAGCCTCCGTACTTTCAATAATCAGATAGGCACCGTTTTTATACGACACCGTCTTACCAAACGAAGATTTAAGTTGCTTGGTAATATTAAAATTATCAAAAATAGGCAGTTGCCCTTTATACAGTTTAACAATATCCACCTTTTCGGGTGCTATCAAAGCGACATAATTTTTAATTTCATGATATTCAGCTTCTTGATTGACATAAATATTTTCAAACGAAGCATTGAATAAATCGCGAAGCATAGCAACGGCCCTACTATTCTCCTCATAAATCAGAGAAGGAAATTTAGTGGCTTTCTGAATCTTTACAACTGTATCTTCCCAATGTTTTAACAGAACTTTAAGTTCACTGTCCAATTCCGCAACCCGTTTACCTTCGGCAACCGTTCTGACAATCACCCCGAAATGTTTCGGTTTGATGCTCATCAATAGTTGCTTGAGACGTACACGTTCTTGCGATGATTTAATTTTTTGCGATACCGACACCTTGTCATTAAAAGGAATAAGAACAAGATAACGTCCGGCGAATGATATTTCGGAAGTCAAGCGAGGTCCCTTTGTAGAGATAGGCTCCTTGACTATCTGCACCATCACTTCTTGTCCCACCTTGAGCGTTCCGGCTATAGTGCCTTCCTTTTCAAGTTCGGGAAATATGGTTGCTTTCGAAATAGAATTCAATTTTTTCTTATCGCTTAAAGTCTGTTTGACGAACTTCTCGAGAGAATTAAACTGAGCTCCCAGGTCCAAATAATGAAGAAAAGCATCTTTCTCATAGCCGACGTCCACGAAACATGCGTTCAAGCCCGGCATCAATTTTTTGACGCGTCCCAAATACATGTTACCTACCAAAAAAGAAGCGTTTTGTTTTTCGTTTTGATATTCTACCAAGCTCTTATCTTCGAGAAGAGCAAGTGACACTTCTTTGGGCTGTACATCTACTACTAATTCACTTGTCACAATGTTTTTCTTTGTTATTTACATTACAAATATAAAAAACAAACTCAAAAGACAGAGCTTTCAAGTTTGTTATAAGGCTTTGACAACACACCTTGTCTATTTACGAGACTTATGTCTGTTCAATCTTAGTCTTTTTTTACGCTTATGCGTAGACATCTTGTGTCTCTTTTTTTTCTTACCACTTGGCATAATTAAAAAAAATTTATAAGTTGATAAAACAATTACAATAATTTACTTTTTAATCGAAATAGTGAAAGTTTTAGCCGGTTTGAATACCGGAATATTATGCTCCGGAATAATGATCGTGGTATTTTTAGAAATGTTACGAGCAGTCTTCTGAGCTCTTTTCTTTACGATAAAGCTACCAAAACCACGCAAATAAACATTTTCGTTTTTTGCCAAAGATTCTTTAACTACTTCCATATACGATTCAACAACTTCCAATACGGATGTTTTCTCAATTCCTGTCTTTTTCGCGATTTCGCTAACGATATCTGCTTTTGTCATAGTTCTTAATTAATATATAAATTATTTATTCTCTATTATTTCGGACTGCAAATATATGAACTTTCGGGCTTTATTAAAAATTTATTCCGTTTTAATTTCAAAAAAAATAGCATCAACCGAAGGATTGGGTAATATTTTCTATCTTTGCCGTCTATATTCAGTTTAAAAAGCAATAATCAATGTCTGTTTTTTCCGAAATATTACACAATTGGTATACCGCAAACGCTCGCGATTTACCATGGCGTAGAACGTCCGACCCTTATTTTATCTGGCTATCTGAAATTATTCTTCAACAGACTCGTGTCGATCAAGGTCTGGACTACTATTTACGCTTTGTAAATCGCTTTCCCGACATACGCTCGCTTGCCCGGGCCGACGAAGACGAAGTGCTGCACTATTGGCAGGGATTGGGATATTATTCAAGAGCCCGAAATCTGCACGAAGCGGCAAAAAGCATGAATGGTAGCTTCCCTACTATATATAATAAGGTATTAGAGCTGAAAGGTGTCGGTCCATACACGGCAGCGGCCATCTGTTCCATTGCCTATGGAATGCCATACGCCGTAGTCGATGGAAATGTATATAGAGTCCTCTCCCGGTATTTCGACATAGAGACTCCTATCGACTCTACCCAAGGCAAAAAGGAGTTTGCCGAATGGGCGCAGTCATTGCTCGACAAAGATCATCCCGGCGAGTACAACCAGGCCGTCATGGATTTCGGTGCCATTCAATGTACTCCGGCGATGCCCAAGTGCCACGATTGTCCGCTATCAGACTCCTGTTTGGCACTTGCTAAAGACAAAGTGAATCAATTGCCTGTCAAAAATCACAAGACAAAAACTTCCGCCCGGTATTTCAATTACCTATTGATACGTACCTCAAAGACGCTTTGGCTACACAAGCGCACCGATAAAGATATATGGCACAATCTTTACGAACTCCCGCTAATAGAAACGCCCCGACAGTTGGATGCCTTGCAACTTTTGGAGGATGAAAGCTTTCACTTATTGACAACGGCTATTGGCAGCCAGGTGCAATTATCCCATCTCGAAAAGGTAAAACATGTATTGAGTCATCGAATTATTTATGCCGATTTTTACTTATTAGAAATCAAAGAAACAACAATCCAACTTCCTGTCCATTATTTTCCTATCCCGATCGCAGAATGGAGAGACTATGCGATGCCTCAATTGGTCTATCGGTTTTTAGAGAAAATTGCAGTACCCCAATAGCATTCTCCCTTTTCATTTTTCGTATAGTTCGCCCTATTCTATTATAAGCATCGATATCGGTCAATTTACTTATCCCCCCCTATCAAAAAGCCGCTCAGCTGCACTCTGACGCAATAGCCATTCCATTGAAAACCAATAATATAGTAAACGGAATATAAAACAATAAAATAAATGTAATAAGTTTTGTTACATTTAAAAATAGATTGTATCTTTGCTCCTGTTATGAGTAATACAAGATTTGCAACAGCGATACATATACTCACCTTACTGGCAGTAAGCCCGGGAGAGTATCTTAGCTCCGAATGGATAGCAGGCAGCATCGGAATCAATCCCGTTATAGTGAGAAAAGAACTGAGTATGCTACACGAGGCAAAACTTGTTTTTACCCGCAAAGGCAAAGATGGCGGATCGACTTTGAACAAACCCGCAACGGAGATCTTTCTGGCAGATATTTACATCGCAGTAAAGAATTCCGAAGTATTGGGTAAAAAAAACCAATGTCCCAATCCACTATGTCCAGTAGGAAAAAGAATCAATGAGAAACTGGAAAACTTGTTTACAGAAACAGACAGAGTCGTTATCAATTTTCTAAAAGACAAGACATTGGCAGATTTTGCAAGTCAATTCCATTAACACTCGTTCGGAAAAGAATTAAACAGTTACAATTAAAAATTAAAACATGATGAAAATTGGAATTACAGGCGCTACCGGACAACTAGGTCGTTTGGTAGTACAAAAACTGAAAGAAAGAACAAATGCAGATAATCTGACCGCATTGGTAAGAACACCCGAAAAAGCTGCCGACATGAACATCGCTAGTCGGGTATTTGATTACAACAAGCCCGAGACATTAGCCGAATCGTTAAAAGGCATAGACTACCTTTTGCTCATTTCGGGTAACGAAGTAGGTCAACGTAAGCGTCAGCACGAAAGTGTCATCAAAGCAGCTCAACAAGCCGGCGTGAAATGGATAGTCTATACCAGTCTTCTCCATGCAGATACATCAAGTCTGAGCCTTGCCGTAGAGCATGTAGCCACAGAGCAAGCCCTCGCCAAATCGGGCGTTCCGTTCACATTGCTACGCAACGGATGGTATACCGAAAACTATACGGCATCCGTTCCAGGTGCAGTGAAGGCCGGTGCCTTGATAGGTAGCGCAGGCAATGGAAAAATTTCATCTGCTGCAAGAGCCGACTATGCAGAAGCGGCAGCCATTGTATTGACCACTCCGAATAATGAAGGAAAAACATACGAATTATCCGGTGACGAATCATTTACGCTAACCGATCTGGCTGCCGAAATATCACGGCAAACAGGAAAAACGATTCCTTATACCGATCTTTTCGAAGATAAATACGCAGCGGTTCTCACGGGCGCAGGCCTTCCCACACCTTTGGCAAGAGCCCTTGCAAGTTGGGATGTCAGTGCCTCTAAAGGCGATCTTTATGACGATAGTCACGTACTCTCAAAACTGATAGGACACGCCACCACTCCCCTATCGGCAGTAGTAAAGAAAGCATTGAACGCTTAACTCCTCATTTTATCATTAACCATCTATTCCGGTGGTTAATGATAATACAATCCTACATGAACAACGATACCAATCAAGAAAGGCAATCTTGTACAGCAAGCCCCGTTTGATTTTTATCAAATAAATAAGGATCAAAATCTTCACCGAGCCAATCTTTAAGCTCTTTGTACTTTTCCGAACGTTTGTATTTTGTAGCTTCCACCACACCCTGATAGCCCCATATTCCACCACAATCTTCGGGTGGGCAGGCATTTTCTCCAGCTATCAATTTTGGTTGATGGCTTTCATCTTCTGTATATGATCGATGTTCCAACAAGGTTATTGTATGAAACCACGAATCACCAAAATCATATTCATACTTTAGCTGTTCACCCTTTTTGGCCAACAATTCCGATAAATGAATTTTTCCATAAGCCACCATATCCACGTTGCACATGCCAAAATTCATATTTTCTTTCACGCTGTCTTCCGACATATAATAAACTTTGCCCCTCATAAATTGATGCAAGTGTTCATCCCACCAACCCATTGCCGTTTGAATCACTTGATGCAATTCCGGCAACAAAATATCCGAAGGAACCTCCACGGTTCTCCATACATCTACACAGCAATTATCCAGCCTTATTTCAAGCAGATAACATTCATTACATATTGTCTTAGCCATATAAAAAAATATAAGTTTCCGATTCCCAGCCTCAAAGATAAAAAGAATATGGCTAAAAAAGTATGAGCCTGTTTAAATTTTATTTAATAATAATCTTATGGCGGCAATTTTGACCATTTCCTCCGCCGAATCAAAAGTCAATTCATAGTTTCGACAGAGCCTTCTGTTATTGTCCAGCCACGAAAAAGTTCTTTCTACAATCCATCTTTTATGAATGGGCCTGAATCCTTGCTCTTTATAGGAACTAATCACCACTTGTATCATATAACCGAACTTGCTTTTTATGTTTTCGATCAATTCTCCCCGATATCCTCCGTCAGCCAATATGACTTTCACCCCCGAACAAAGTTCTTTCAAAACCCGCATGAGCAAATAGGCAGCTTTACCATCATAAACATTCGCTATGGTAACCATTACGGCAATAAGAAATCCGTTCTTATCGACAACTACATGACGTTTTATTCCTTTAACTTTCTTGTTCCCGTCAATACCCTTCAATGAACGATTATTCCCCCACTTGACACTTTGGCTATCAATGATTCCAACACTAGGTTCCATGTTCTGATTACGGCCAAGACGCACACTTCCACGCAAACGTTCCAATAGTAAGTCAAATTCTTCAAGCGAAGCCCATTTGCGATAATAGTAATAAACCGATTCCCATTTAGGAAATTCCTTTGGCAGCATACGCCACTGGCAACCCGTCTTTACCAAATAAAAGATGGCATTCCAAATCATCCGTAAATCATATTTCCGCTTTCTTTCTTGCAGGTTCAACACTTTTGTTATATATTGCCACTCGGTTTCCGTTAAATCAGTTTGGTACATTTTCCTTTAGGTTTGGTCACTTCAAAGAAAGTAACTATCCGGCTGATACGGAAACCTCTTTAGAAAAAGATGTTAGCTAATTTTAAACAGGCTCTATACGTTCATATCTTTTTTTATTTCCATTTTTGTTTTCATAGAAGAAAAAAAAGCTGTTTTGTTTAGAAATGACAATAAACAAACATTAAAATAACTCATAATTTTCAAATACGCTTGAAAATTATTATATTTGTGGTAAAATATTAAGTTATGATTGAAATAATTGATTCTATAAAAAAGTATAATTATTGGAATGGCAACGTTGTCGATTCGGGATATGCGCGCACACTGTATACTGATAAAATAAGACAGTATATTGGCAATAAATTAGTCAAAGTTCTAGTTGGACAACGTCGTGCAGGCAAGAGCTATATCTTACGCCAAATAGCATCAAATTTAATCTCACAAGGTGTTAAAAGTGAGAACGTGCTCTACATAAACAAAGAATTCATTGAACTGATAACGCTACAGAATGCAGTAGAATTAGAGGAACTGTATAAGAAGTATCGCCAGAAGTTAAAACCAAAGGGTAAAGTCTATCTTTTTATTGATGAAATACAATATATTGAAGAATGGGAGCGATTTGTAAATTCTCATTCTCAGGATTTTGCTGAGCCTTGCGAGCTATTTATAAGCGGTTCGAATTCTAGCTTGTTGTCCGGAGAATTAGCAACTCTTTTGTCCGGTCGTTATGTTGAGTTTGAAGTGTTTCCGTTCAGTTATATCGAGTATTGTGGGATCACGAACCAGCAAGTGGGCGATGACAGTTATAAAAGATACCTTCAAAGTGGTGCCTTGCCCGAGCTCTTCAATTTACCAAACGAGGAGATGAAACAAAACTATGTCTCTTCTATTAAAGATACTGTTATGTTGAGGGATATCGTAGGTAGATACAAAGTAAAAGATGTGAAACTACTGGATGATCTGTTTGTTTATCTGGTAAATAATGTGGCAAATATTGTGTCTATAACTAATATAATAAACTTTTTTGCCTCAAGGAAAAGAAAGACTAATTACGAAACATTATCAACCTATATTAATTATCTTGAAAACTCTTTTTTGATTCATCGTGCAGAAAGATATAATATTAAAGGTAAAGAGACTATTTCGGGCAACTGTAAATACTACTTAAATGATTTAAGTTATCGTAACTATCTCTATTCGGGATATGGATATGGAGTTGGTTATCTGTTGGAAAATGCTGTCTATTTGAGTTTGAGGCGTGTAGGTTATCAGGTTTACGTGGGAACAATCAAAGATACGGAAGTCGATTTTGTTGCTATAAAGGGTGACCGGAAACTCTACCTACAAGTCACTCTACAACTGACCGAAGAACAAACAATGAAAAGAGAATATCGTTCATTAAAACTTATAGATGACAATTTCGATAAGTACATAGTGAGTATGGATAACTATAAAATTCCGAACAATGAAGGCATTAAGCATATCTCTGCGTGGAATTTAGATATGATTTTAAATGAGTAATTATTCAGAAAAGTCTTTTTATACCTGTATACAGACTGGCATTTACAGCAGACGAAGCCTAAACAAAATATAAACGGAAGAAATAAAAAAATAATTTGCATAGCGTCCGATTTCTATTTAAATTTGCAGGAACAAACTTATTAACGTTATTAAAATGTCTGTCAACAAAGTCATCTTATTAGGAAACGTAGGGAAAGACCCCGATGTGAAATATTTCGATAGCGGTCAGGCTGTCGCCACTCTTTCTATAGCCACCACCGAGCGTGGATATACTCTTCCCAATGGCACACAAGTTCCTGAGCGCACCGATTGGCACAACATTGTTGCTTCCAACCGAATAGCCCAAGTCATAGACAAATATGTCCACAAGGGAGACAAACTTTATATTGAAGGCAAACTTCGTACTCGGTCATATACCGACAAATCGGGAGCCCAACGATACATCACCGAAGTTTATGTCGAAAACCTCGAGATGTTGACTCCGAAAAATTCATCAACGCCGGAAAGTAGCTCTGCTCCTCTCTGACTATTGTTTAACTAAATTTTTTATTTTTGGATTCAGACGTATATTTATACTTTATAGGGGCAAATATTTTCAGTTCAACAACGATTACGCCCCCTACCACATCCGCTCTAGTAGCAATTGTGTTAGTAGGTATCCTGTTGTTTGTTTCGGCTTTCGCTTCGGCATCCGAAATCGCTTTCTTTTCGCTGTCGCCCACCGACTTGAACAAAATCGAGTCGAGCGAATCGCTCTCAGACAAACGCATCACCTCACTTCTGGCAGACAAAGAGCAACTGCTCACCACGGTGCTTATCACAAACAATTTAGTCAATGTCACGATCATCATGCTCTGCAACTACTTTTTCGGCAGCTGTATTCATTTTGCATCGCCCATTGTAGAGTTCATCATGCTGACGATCATCCTTACTTTCGTACTCCTGCTCTTCGGCGAAATCATGCCCAAAATATTTTCTGCACAAAAGTCGCTCGCTTTCAGCCGTTTTGCGGCTCCCACCATCATTCTCCTACGCTCTTTCTTTCGTCCGGTATCGTATGCCATGATACACTCCACCACTTTCATCAACAAATATTTCGCGCAGAAAAGTCAAAAATACAACATTTCCGTCAACGAACTGTCACATGCATTGGAGCTCACCGATAAAGAAGAAATATCGGTCGAAAACAATCTCCTCGAAGGCATCATACGTTTCGGCGGAGAAGCGGCCAAAGACATTATGATACCACGTATGGACGTCGTGACTCTCAACGTTCATGCAACATTCTCAGAAGTGCTCACCTGCATCAAAGAGAACATCTATTCCAGAATTCCGGTCTATATCGATTCGTTGGACAACATAAAAGGCATACTCTATATCAAAGATTTGCTTCCTCATCTGACAAAGAATGACAACTTCCGTTGGCAGTCGCTCATCCGCCCCGCCTATTTTGTTCCCGAGACCAAAATGATTGACGAACTGCTGCGCGAATTCCAAGCCAACCGCGTTCACATTGCCATTGTTGTCGATGAGTTTGGCGGCACTTCAGGCATCGTTACCATGGAAGATGTCATCGAAGAAATTGTCGGAGAGATACACGATGAATACGACGACGACGAAAACAACTTTATCGAAATAAACGACCATACGTGGATATTCGAAGCCAAAACGTTACTGACCGATTTCTATAAGGAAACCAACCTTGAAGAAGACTTTTTCCAAGAGGTAGAAGGCGATGCCGATACCATTGCCGGCCTGTTGCTCGAACTGAAAGGAGAATTTCCTACGCTTCACGAAAAAGTAACCTACCGAAATTACGAATTCGAAGTGCTAGCCATCGATAGCCGACGCATCAAAAAGGTCAAGTTCACCATCAAAGAGACAAGCTCCGAAGCGAACAAGAGAAAAGAAGCATCCGAAGAAGATAAATAAAAATCATGCCCATACTTCAACAACACCAGATCGATACAGTCCAATGGGCCGTATGGCAAATCAGCGAAAGCGAAACGCAACTTCGGCTGTTATTCCCCTTTTCACAAACCGAAGAAGACCAACTCCAACAATTCACAGCTCCTCATCGCCGTCTGGAATGGCTTGCCGTACGAGCACTTCTATATACCCTGTCAGGCAAATACTTGAAAATAGATTACAACGAGAATGGCAAGCCCTACATAGCCGACGGTTCCTACCACATCAGTATCTCGCACACCAAGGGTTATGCGGCCGTTATTCTGAGCCCGGGTGCCGAAGTAGGCATCGATATCGAACAATACGGCAAGCGAGTAGAAAAAGTCACAAGCCACTATCTGCGGGCGGACGAAAAACCTGCCGTATACCAAGGAGACCAAATATGGTCGCTTCTCTTGCATTGGTCTGCCAAAGAAACCATATACAAATGCCTTAATCTACTCGAGGTAGATCTCATCAAACACCTGCGTATCTTTCCTTTTCAAGTCCAAACAGAAGGTATTTTTCACGCTGTCGAATACCGCACTCCGCAACAGCATCAATACGATATTCACTACCGGCTGCATTCAAACTTTGTACTTACCTATACATGGGTTGAAAAATAGGAGATGCACACCCCATTAACACAACAAGTCGCTGAACAATAGAGACTTATCGGTAACTCGTTTTTCGGAACGTATTTCAAGTTGAACATTCGCCAACATTCTGATACTATTTTAACCATCCCGAAGCGGCACCAGCAAATACGCTATGAATCAACGCTATATACACCATTAACGACGAGCTTATTCCTCTTTCACCTTCCTTAATATATTATAAAAGTGAGGCCAGCTACTTTGAATATGTCCAATAAATCGTGACATTTGTATTGAATTGCACATTAAAACCATAAATAAGCTACAAAGATGTCACTAAAATACGGAATTATAGGAACAGGTGCCATAGGCGGATACTATGGAGCCAAATTGAGTAAATCCGGCCACGAAGTCCACTTTCTATTTCACAAAGACTACGCCTTTGTTAAGGCCAACGGACTTCAGATCGATTCCGTTGACGGTAGTTTTCACTTGTCCCATATAGCGGCATACCACCATAGCACAGATATGCCCCAATGCGATGTAGTGCTGGTTTGCCTCAAATCTATCAACAATGGCCTGTTGAAAGAAATGTTGCCCCCTTTGTTGCACCCAAACACCTTGGTCATTCTGATAGAAAACGGTATAGGACTCGAAGCCGACTTACAAGAGCAATTCCCTACCCTCCGCATCGCTGCGGGACTCGCCTTTATCTGCTCCGGAAAATTCGAACCGGGCGTCATCACACACCAATCTCTTGGCAGACTGGTAATAGCCCCCTATTCTTGTCAAGACTCTGCCTTGCTGAAACAGATCGTAGACGACTTCAGCACATCGGGCATAAAGGCTGCCTGCAGCGACTATGCAACCGCCCGCTGGAAAAAGGCTGTCTGGAATATCCCGTTCAACGGACTGACGGTAGTGCTCAACACCACGACAGACATGCTGTTGAGCAACAAAGCCACCGAGTCGCTTATCAAAAGCATGATGATAGAAGTCATCAGAGCCGCCAACAGCATCGGGTTGGAACACCCCATCAGAGAGTCGTTTGCCGACACCATGATAGCCGTCACCAAAACCATGCCGCCCTACTCGCCCAGCATGAAACTCGATTTCGATTATCATCGCCCCATGGAAGTATACTACCTCTATTCGCGCCCCGTCATCGAAGCCCAAAAACACGATTTTGACATGCCTCTGACAGTCATGCTCGAAAAGCAATTAACCTTTATCGACTCTTTACGATCCTAATAATCGCCGGTCTATTTCAACTTCCATTCGGCATCTTTTGCCAGTACATACACCGAAGAAGTGGTGCCACCCATACGGCGGAAGATGGGAAACGGGCCTTTGCATAACCCTTGCAACCGCCTGTAAGCCGTTGCCCTGGTCAACTTCATCAACAGTCGGAATTCCCTTGCCGTAATGCAATCATTCTCTTCAAAAAATTGACGCAATTTCAATTTCATTTCCGCGTCCGACAGATCGGATGAAATATTATAGGCCTGCGAACGTTCGAAAGTCGTGTTCTCCAACACCTTATTCATCAGTTCCACATCCGGTTCAAAATGGATGGTCTTCACCTTTACCTGTTTACTGTTCAATTCACCAGGCTCGTCCACTCCCGGCGCGGCGATGCCGACGCTGAAATAGCCGATACCGGCAATATGTACACTGGTGCCCTCCGATAGTTTGGCGGTGAGCACATACGCCAGTCCATCCACCACACCCTTCACATCGCCTGCTGTAGGCGATGAAGCATGATTTATCATTTCACACACATCCTCGAACGACATGCGCTGCGGGTTGGATACTCGTACGTGGTAACGTTTCTGTCCGTTTTTGCGACTTGGATTGTCGTAAAGACCATACCTGATTGTTCCCATAGTATTGGTTGTTAAGCTATTAATAAAAAGTTTTCAAAAGGCGTCTCACACGTGTGATACACTTGTCTCACAGTTGTGATACACCTGTCGCACAAGTGTGAGATAGGTGTCGCACAGCTGTGAGACGGTAACTACATACTACAAAGATAACTCTTTTCAGGTTAATACGCAAACGTCGTTTCAGTTACATTTTACCGCTATCGATCTACTTCCTTTTTTATTCGTGCAATCAAATCGGCGTCTTTATATTTGCACTAAATAATAAAATAACCACCAGCGGACGGCATACGAACCGCCTATTAAACAATTAATAAAGATATGAATGAATTGAAAACCGAGGAAAGTGCAAAAAACGAGCACAAGTTAAAAAGAGTCATGCAACAGTTGGACAACTTTTTCAAGGACCGATACGAAGTCCATTTCAACGTATTGTCCGAACGGACCGAATTCAGGAGCATAGGCACCGATGCGCCCTACAAGCCCATCGGCAGGCGCGACATCAACCGCCTGATTATCGAAGCGCTGTACGACGATATAGACTGTCTGGACCGCGACGTCTATCGCTATCTGCAGTCGAGCTCCATTCCCGAAAGCCAGCCCATGAAAGACTATATAGACAGTCTGCCCGAGTGGGACAGGCGCGACCGTATTGTAGAACTAGCCAAACGTATCAGCGCTGTCCCGACATGGATAACACTGTTCCATCGTTGGATGTTGGGTATGGTAGCACAATGGACAAATTTCAATCCGATACACGGCAACGCCCTGATGCCCATTCTAATCAGCAGAAAGCAGGGACATAAAAAATCCACATTCTGCCGCCTGATATTGCCCGAGGAGCTCCGCTTGTACTATACGGACGAATTCGATATCAATTCCAGAAGCAGCTATGTAGACAAAATATCGAAATTTGCACTGATCAACATCGACGAGTTCAACCGGATGGGCGAAGTAAAAGCCGCGCGACTAAAGAACCTGCTGCAAATGGCAGATGTCAAAGTCAAACAAAGCAATGGCGGAGGCTACGAACGCAAACAGCGCATCGCCTCTTTCATCGGCACGTCCAACTTCAAAGAGCTGCTCACCGACCCTACCGGATCACGGCGCTTCATTCCCATCGAACAGTTTCAGAAAATTACCAGGTTGAAAATCAACTACCGGCAACTCTATGCCCAACTGCGTCATGAGTTGCACGAACGCAAACGATATTGGCTCAATTTACGCGAAGAAAGCAGCCTCACGCGGCGCAACCTCTCCTTCACCCGCCGTCCCATCGAAGAAAACCTCTTTTTCGAATGCTTCGCCATCGCACAGGAAGGAGACAAGGACCATTTCTCCATATCGCAACTATATGAGACACTACGCAAAAAGAGCCCCTCCACCATGCGCGATATTAAGATAGCAGCCTTCGGCGAACACCTCGCGATGCTGGATGTGCCCAAAGTCCGTACCAATGCGGGTTTCATATATATGGTTAAAAAAGTATCAGAATGTCGATGAATGTTCACTTCGAAATACGTTCCGAAAAACGAGTTGTCGATAAGTCATTATCTTTCAGTGACTTGTTGTGTCAATGGGGTGTGCACTCATAAAAAAACGATTTGCAATCAGGGCAACGCAATTTATTGCTATTCGTTATAAGAACGAAATTATATTTAAATATTTTATCAAACAATGAGATTATCCAAGTTATTGTAATAACTTGCACCCGAAACAATTAAGTTTGTATTGAAATTTTTATTTAGCAATATTTTCCCCCTATCTGTTTTTTCGGGGTTTTTCTTCGCCATAATTAATGGAATTCAGCTTCTTTTGTTGGCATTTAAGGTTCGCACGTAACTACAGATACATCATGCGAATCCGATTTATGTGTTTGTACGTAATAATCACCACATGGGCAAAAAGCCCAACTTTTCCAGGTGTTTTTATTGCGATTATTAAGTAGAAAAAAAGATTGCGATAGAGCGCAATCATACAACTTTATGACATTATAGTATAAAATGAAAAATTTATCTATCGGAGATTTAAAAATACGAATTCCCATCATTCAAGGTGGAATGGGCGTAGGAATCTCTTTATCCGGCTTAGCCTCGGCCGTTGCAAACGAAGGAGGTGTTGGTGTGATTTCATGTGCCGGCCTAGGACTTTTGTATAATAACTTATCAACTAATTTTAGCGAGGCATGCATTTTAGGACTTAAAGAAGAACTGAAGACAGCTCGTGAAAAGATAAAAGAGACACAACAAAAAGCAAAAGGCATTATCGGAGTCAATATTATGGTCGCTATGTCAAACTTTGCCGATATGGTGAAAACGTCCATATCAGAAAAAGTTGATATCATTTTCAGTGGAGCCGGACTTCCGCTCAATCTGCCGGAATTTCTGGAGAAAGGGAGCAAGACGAAACTGGTACCTATCGTTTCATCAGCTCGTGCCCTGGGAATTATTTGTGAAAGATGGCATAGCCTGTACAATTACCTTCCGGATGCCGTAGTAGTCGAAGGGCCAAAGGCTGGAGGACATCTGGGCTACAAAGAAAATCAAATCTTCGACGAACACTATTCGTTGGAAGAAATCTTACCTCAGGTAGTAAGCGAAACCGCTATCTACGAAGAGAAGTATCACAAAAAGATTCCTGTCATTGCAGCGGGCGGCATCTATACCGGATCAGATATATGCAAGATGATGGAATTGGGTGCTTCGGGAGTGCAATTGGGCACTCGGTTCGTAACGACAGACGAATGTGATGCTTCGATGGAATTCAAACAACAATATCTGGATGCAAAAGAAGAAGATATTGAGATAATCAAAAGCCCCGTCGGAATGCCCGGCCGTGCAATCAGCGGTTTCTTTTTAAGCCAAGTGAAAGAAGGCATCAAACAACCCAAGTATTGTCCTTTCCACTGTATCAAAACCTGTGATATTTCCAAGAGCCCCTATTGTATTATGCTGGCTCTATATAACGCCTTTAAAGGAAACTTTAAAAACGGATTTGCTTTTGCCGGTGCCAATGCATATCGCACCAACCGAATAATGAGTGTAAAGAATACGATTTCCGAATTAATGACTGAATGGAAAGAGAAAGAACTTTCTCTCAAGAAGAAATAATGTGATATCAATCGCAATGTAATATCACAAAAACGATAGAGGGTTGCACCCATCGCCATGCGACAAGTGCAACCCTCTATCGTTTTTGGACAATTACACAATCATAATAAGAGATTTTGTAACAAAAGAAAACTCGGATTAGTTGACTTCCTTTATTAAATAGATGATAGTAGGTAGATGGTCACTATAGCCATTGAGCCATACTCCACCCGCATGAGTGCGCTTGGGATATCCTTTATAATTACCCTCGGTCTGTATCATATAGTCACGGCGAAAGACTTCGTTCTTTAGAAATTTAAGGGTAGAACGATCGTCTCCTAATAAATTACCATTAACAACAATCTGATCGAAAAGATTCCAATTACCTTTGTATTCCAACGTACCAATACCCTTAGAACGGAGCGTGTTCCACCATGGATTGTATAAATCGGATGGAGACTTCACTTCCTTCTGCTCACGACGAGCTCCCAATTCAGCTTTCATGCTGGCATCATCGGGATCGTCATTCATATCTCCCATAATAATAATCTTCATCGCGGAATTGAGCGTCATTAATGAGTCTTTGACAGCCCTTACCTGACGTCCCGCCGACTCACGAAAAGGAGAACCGGAAAAACGAGATGGCCAATGATTGACTATTACAGCAAGGTCATCGCCGGCAAGCTTGCCTCTGACCACCAGAAAACCACGAGTTTTGAAAGCAGTGTCGGTAGTAGCATAGGGTACCAGGCGCTTACTGTCGACTTGAAAGAAACGGGAATTGTAGATCACGGCACAATCCACACCACGACGATCGGGACCTTCGATATGTACAAACTGAAGATTGCGCGGGGCCAACGCCTTCTGATGTACCAAATCGTCGAGCACATGGTCGTTTTCTACTTCAGAAACTCCGAGGATAGACAATCCCAAAGGCAACATATCGGTAGACATCTCGGATATAACCTGGCTCATATTGTTCAACTTGGCATGATATTTCTCTTCAGTCCATTTCATTGCACCGTCGGGCAAATATTCGTAATCGTTCTTGCCCTCATCATGATGGGTATCAAAAAGATTTTCCAAATTATAAAATCCTACACTATAAACAGCATATTTTTTATTCTGCGCCAAAGCGGCAGATAAAAACAGTACAAACAAACAAAATGATAAAAATAATCTTTTCATATCTCTTAATTATTATAAAATAGGTAAAGCATATAATAAGCTTTTGAACATCAAAAATATATTTTATTTTTCCTATTTTTAAATTTGAAGTAATATTTTTTTATTATTTTTGCATTACAATACAAAAATACAAAGAACTATTAATACAAAAGAAGAGATGAGACTTAGGAAATCATTTTTGCTCTGCACACTATTCTCCGGTATGGGAATAGCAACGCATGCCCAAGTAGCAGATACTTTGCGCAACATGCAACAAGACAATGCATCCTACACCTTTACGGAATCGCAACTCGGTGAAGATCAGGATGCCAATCAAAATGTCATTTCGGTGATGTCGTCACGCGACGATGTATTCTCGGGCATGGCGGGTTATGTATTCAGCCCCATGCGCTTCAGCGCCAAAGGCTTTGACTCGCAATACAACGAAGTATACATGAACGGAATACGCTTCAATAATCCGGAATTGGGCCGTTTCAACTTTGGCGGCGTGATCGGTGGATTGAACGACGCAACCCGCAACTACGACGGTATTGTGGGGCTGATGCCTTCTCGTTTTGGGTTTGGCGCAGTAGGTGGATCAACAAATTATCAACTCCGCGCAAGCCAGTATGCCGACGGACAGAAATTCAGTTTAATGGGAGCTAACCGTAACTATGTGATGAGAGCGATGTATACCATCTCCAAAAATTTGGGTAAAAACTTTTACCTTACATTCTCTACATCATATAGATGGGCTCATGAAGGGTATGTAAAGGGGACTTTCTATAATGGTTTCGCTTATTTTCTTTCTTTAGAAAAGAAATTCAACGAACATCACAGCCTTTCGCTCACGACATGGGGCAGTCCCACAGAAAGAGCACAACAGAGTGCCGTAACTGATGAAGTACACGATTTGGTAGACGGCAGTCTAAGTTACAATTCATATTGGGGATCGCTAGAAGGGAAAAAACGTAACGCAAGAGTCATTACAGACTATGAACCTTCGGTAGTACTGAGCCACACATGGAACATCAATCATAATAATAAATTGGTAACTGGATTCGGGTTCAAATATACGAACTATAAATCGAATAGACTTGGATGGTATTATGATGCAGCTGATCCACGTCCAGACTATTATAAATATCTGCCGAGCTACGACACTGCAAACCTGACAGGCTGGCAAAACGGTACGGCTCGACAAATTAACTGGGAAAAGCTATACACTGCTAACTACAATGCAAACAACGAAACTCATGCAGGATACTATAATATGGAAGACCGTCATAATGATCAGTTGTATTACTCGTTCAATTCGACATTGAATACACAGATTGAACGCAATACCCACCTCACTGCGGGCATAGACCTAAGCACAACGAAAGGTATGCATTATAAAAAGCTGGCAGATCAATTGGGCGCCGATTATTTTTTGGATTTGGACAAATATGCCGAACAAGATTTCGGACTAGATAGTAAAGAAATGCAGAATGACTTGGACAATGTAGGGCGCAAGCTGCATAAAGGGGATAAATTCGGTTACAATTATAATCTCTTTGTAAATAACGGTTCGGCATGGGCGCAAATAAATAATAATAGCATCAGCCATCTTTCTTGGTTTGTTGCCGGTAAAGTCGGATTGACAACAATGTGGCGTGAAGGCTTGATGCGTAACGGGCGTGCATCGGAAGGAAATGCATCCAAAGGACAAAGCAATAAGAAAAGTTTTGGAAATTATGCATTGAAAGGTGGTATCACTTATGCCGTTAACGGGAACCATCAGTTTACTATAAACGGAATATACGAACAACGTGCACCCTTAGCATACAATGCTTTTCTAAACCCACAGATACGCAACGTTTATATTAATAATTTGAAAGCAGAAAAAATTTGCGGAGCAGATGCTACATACAGTTATAATTTCGGTTTGATATACGGACGTATTACAGGATACTACAACGTATTTAAAAATCAAACTGAAATAGAAAATTATTTTGATGATAATTTGGGTACATACGTATTTCAAAGCTTGAGCAACGTTCGGAAAGTACACAAAGGAATAGAAGCCTCTTTGAGTCTGAAACTGACCACACGGCTTACATTAACAGGTGTAGCCGCAGTGGGGAGTTATAAATATGGCAACAACCCGACAACAACTCAAAGTAATGAAAACTCTACCAAAGAATATGATTTGAAAGATGTGGTTTACTGCAAAGGCTACCATGTCAGTGGCACTCCTCAAGAAGCTTATGATATAAACTTAAGTTACAACGTATCCGGATGGTTTTTTTCGGTAGACGGCTCATACTATCGCAAAAACTATATCGATTTTGCTCCCATACGTAGAATTTCGACATATACAATCAAAGATGCAGACGGTAACTACATCGTAAACAATACTCAAGAGAAATTGGCCAATGCTTTCTTGACAAATGCCAGTATCGGAAAATTCATCCGTCTCAAAGGAGGCAAAAGTCTAAATATCAATTTAATGGTAAATAATGTGCTGAACAGAAAAAATGTAAAGACATCGGGATTCGAGCAAAACCGGATAGACGGCAACACTTATAAACCCTATTACTACTATATGCAGGGCATTAACGGATTTTTGATGATAGGATTACGTTTCTAAACATACGGACAACTAAATAACTCAGATAAAATGAAAAATATTAAATATACAGTATTTGCATTGCTATCGTTGTCACTTTTCATGACAGGCTGTATGAACGATAACTTTGATACGCCATCGAACGAAGGTTATAAACCTTACAGCGGCGATGCGGTCAATACGACCATAAAAGATTTGAAAACCAAATATGCAACTGCTATCGACAATAGCTCTATAGCCCTGATTGACAAAGGTACGATCATTGAAGGAACAGTAATCAGTACTGATGAACATGGCAATTTCTATCAACAATTGATTCTCCAAGACGCCACAGGTGCCATTCAAATAAGCGTTAGCGGTAAAGGGCAACACATTTATTATCCAATAGGACAAAAAGTGGTGGTGAAATGTGACAGTTTGTATATTGGAGGATACGGAGCGGTAGCCTTAATCGGTATGGACTACTATAATACCAGCAAAGGTAAACATCAAGTAGGCAGAATGAACCAAGCGAAAGAAGAAACCGCATTGATACCAGACGGTAAAGCCGCAGCAAACAATCTGCCCACACCGAAGGAAATAAACAAATACAATGATTTGACAAAAGATGACATCAATACACTCGTTACTCTTAAAAACGTATCGTTTGACGACGCACAATATAAAACTTTTGCTCCCGAAACAGAGCAAGACGGAGGATATGCTGTAGATCGTGATATCACTTTTGCAGGAGGCGGATATACCATTGTCCGCACCAGCAGTTATGCCAATTTTGCTAACATTGTACTTCCTGGAGGAACAGGAGACTTAACCGGCGTATTGGGTTATTATAATGGTACCTATCAATTTATTATCAGAGACTATACTACTGATGTAGGAAAAACTTTTGTTCCATACGATAAGACACGTACTCCACTCTATAGTGAAACTTTGGCCAATTCACTAGGTTCAATGACAGCCAATCACGTCACATCGGCAACCGCACCCGACATTGCAGACTGGACATATAGCAGCAGCTATAAATGTGCTGTAGCAACGGGATATGTAAACAAGACCAATCTAGCTGTAGAAAGTTATCTAGTATCTCCCACTATTGATTTATCAAACGTAAAGCAGGCATTTGTTTCATTCAAAAGTGCCATTGCTTATGCCACGGCAGCAACGGCAAAAGACAATCATCAATTACTTATCAGCACCGACTATGCCGGAGATCCTGCTACGGCAACATGGACAGTGGTACCAGCTCGTCTACATTATTCAACATCCGGAAGTTTTGACTTCGGTAGTACCGGCAAAATAGGAATACCTGGCGATTTCGTCGGTAAAAAGGTATACTTTGCCCTAAGATACAAAAGTACGACAAAGGCCAGCACATGGGAGGTAAAAGATTTTATGGTTGATGAAGGAAAAGGATCGTTAATATTATATGACAATGGGCTATACAATGACAACGGAGGATTTACATCATATAGTGTAACAGGAGCTCAGACTTGGAATTTAAAGACAACTTACGGATTTAAAATTAGCGGATTTAACAAAACCAACTTGGATAATCAGGATTGGGCGGTATCTCCGGCAATTAATCTGGCGGGCACAACAGCTCCAAGCATTTCATTCGATCAAGCCATCAATTATGCCAAGGGTAATGATCTGACTCTACTGCATACATTATGGATCACAGATAGCTTTACGGGAGATCCTTCAACAACAACATGGACACAACTAACCATACCTGTATATCCAACAGGAAATGATTGGACGTATGTCAATAGTGGTAGTATTCCAATACCAACGTCGTTTGCAGGGAAAAAAGTCTATTTTGGATTCAAATATACAAGTAATACAAATGTAGCCACGACATGGGAAGTTAAGAATATATCAATAGTAGATTTATAAACAAACCTTTTAGCTTTATTTTACCCCCGGGTAGTCTAAGTATAATATATCTTCCCTACTCGGGGATAAATATGGATTTATGCAATATAAAACCGTATGACTTTTAAAGAACAGAAATGAAGAAACGATTATTTTTATTATTATTTTTACCAATATTATGGGCGTGTAATAGTTCCAATAATTCGGAAGTCGAACAAAAAAGCGAATGGGAACAAGGAGGAAAAGTCATTACCGGGCGAACTGAAATACCCAGACTAAAAAATATCTCAGGAGTTGATCAATTTATAGATCATTCGACTACGCTAAACGGACAAAAGATAGAAACGTACTGCATGGAATACAACTATATTAAATTCCATTCGCGTTGGGTAGCATTCTACATCACAGCCTCAAATGCTTTTTCAGGAGACGGAGTGGTACGCTCAGACTATGGCGGAGGTCCAGGTTTTGTTGTAGATAAAGAGATTCCGACCGCTTATCAAACAAATAAAAGTGATTATAACCCGAATTATGATAGAGGTCATCTATGTGCCAGTGCAGACCGTTTTTATTCACAAGAAGCCAATAATCAAACATTCTATTACAGCAATATGAGCCCACAGTTGAATGCTTTCAACGCAGGGATATGGATGTATCTTGAAAATAAAGTACGGAAATGGGGATATGATCGGAACCTATGCGATACCTTATTTATAACGAAAGGGGGAACAATCAATTCGGAAGATATGATCATGTCGTATACCAAAACAGGTACTCATAAAGTAGCTGTACCTAAATATTACTTTATGGCATTATTGGCAAAGAAAGGGAATACGTATCATGCTATAGGGTTTTTACTGGAGCATCGAAATAATTATCCTTCTTCAAAATTTGGATTTGAGCAATATGCTATGACCATTAAAGAATTGGAAAAACGAACAAAAATAGATTTTTTCCCGAGTCTTCCAGATAATATTGAGAAGAATATAGAAAATATAATAGACCCCTCTTTTTGGCAGAATTTAAATTCTGACAATTAAAAGCAAATACATAGAGGAATATATAGTGAAATATGAATAAAGTGGAACAGGATAGCACAAAACAACATATTACAGCTCAATCTTTATTTGACGATATATTGGCAAATCATGAGAATAAAAATATGTCCATCAATGAAAAATATGAAGCGATATACCTCGACTTTTTAATGATGTTAAAAGAAAAGACGAGAGATAGCGAAATCGTATTTTCGGGTCCGTTCCCACGCATGACTTATCTATTCAAAAAACATCAACTTCCAGAAACGATTTACTTTCATATCAATGGATTCAGAATACGCGGCAGAGAAAATAGATCGAGAGATCAAGCGGAATTAAAAGATGCCTACAAATATGATTTAAAAGCATTAACCGAATTTATATCGGCCATATACGGAGAAGAGCCTCAAAACAGACTAAAACAATTACTTCGTTTCCCATATAAGACATCAGAACGAAAGAAGGCATTAGTAAAAAACATACGAATTGCTGTAGAGAACTGGGATGAACAATATATATATGGTAGAAGTGAAATCGATGGACAGAATATAATCAAAATAGACTACACAACAAAAGGTATCGCTGAAAACAGTTTTGAATATTTCAAAGATCTATTTTCGGCAAACTGCCAAATAAATATAGTAAATCCCTCTCTTGAAGACGGAATTTATTATCCTGAATTAATGATCCTTGAACCGGACTACCTGATAGAGATAAGTTCGATAGCCGCTTGTTTCACAGAATACAGCAATTCGGCAATTAATTATTTAGTCAACAAAATAAAACCAGCGGTAATATCGGCTCCTATTTTACTCGGAAACTTTGCTGGTCAACTTCTAGACGAATTGATTAATAATAAAACGAAAGATCCTATTAAATATGCTGAAAGCGTAAAAAGGTTCTTCAAAAATCATGCTCTAGATCTAGCTACATGCAACGATATAGATCAGCATTTTCATATAAATGCTAAACAACAACTGGAGAATCTGACAAACCTTATATCAAAAACGTTTAAAGATCTTACCAATTTACAGTTTGATGAGCTCATCCTAGAGCCATCTTTCTTGTGTGAAACGCTTGGTATACAAGGACGTATGGACTTACTACAAGCCGACTATCGAATATTGATGGAACAAAAGTCGGGACAACGAAACTTTAAAACTGGAAAACATAAAGAAGCACATTACATACAAATGTTACTTTACCAAGCTGTATTACACTACAACTATGCATTAAAAAATGAACAAATAGCCAGTTTTTTACTCTATTCAAAATATCCGAACGGACTCATAGAAGAAGGCCCTGCTCCCAAACTACTACTGGAAGCTTTGAAAATTAGAAACGAAATAGTAAAGAACGAATTATCGTATATTGATAAAAAGTCAGTTAAAAAGATCTTTGAACAGTTGACTCCTGACTATTTAAATATGAAACGCAAAGACGATAAGCTATGGAAAGAATATCAACAGCCACAACTGAAAAAACTACTAGACTCCTATCATCAAGCCACCAAATTAGAAAAAGTATACTTTGAACGTTTTTTTGCCTTCATAGAAAAAGAAAATATTTTATCGAAAATAGGCAATCCGAATAATGAAAACGATGGTTTCTCTAGAATATGGAATGCCACGCTAGAAGAGAAGAAACAAACGGGTGATATCTACCACAATTTATCTATTATAGAAAAAAAAGGTACGCAACAAGATAGCGGATACGATGAAATAACATATCAATTACCGATAACGGAAGATTGTTTTATATCAAACTTTCGAATAGGGGATATTGTTATAACTTATCCATATATTGAACAACAAGAGCCCAATGCATTGCAAACAATGGTATTGAGAGGTAGTGTAAAAGATATACAAAACGAAAAAATCATTATCAAACTAAGGGCACCACAACGAAATGAACAACTATTTAATAAAGACAAAAGATGGAAATGGGCTATCGAACATGATTTTGTAGAATCGTCGTATGGAACAATATACAAATCTCTTTATTCCTTTTTTAACGCTCGAAGAGATCGAAGAGAACTATTATTGAATCAAAGACAAGCGGAATACGACAAAAGCAAGACATTGAACGGCGACTATGGGCCTTTTAATGAATTAGTAATTAAGGCAAAACAGGCTCATGACTACTTCCTGCTTATAGGCCCCCCAGGAACTGGAAAAACGTCTTTTGGTTTAGTCAACATTTTGATTGAAACCCTTACTGATAAAAACACATCCATTTTACTGTCGTCATTTACTAACAGAGCTGTTGACGAGATTTGCAGTAAATTGGTTTCGCACCATATACCTTTTGTCCGTCTCGGATCCGAAATTTCTTGTGACCCAGCGTATAAAAAAGATTTGCTATTCAATAAAGTAAAAGAATGTTCTAATGTTAATGCCATCAAACAGTTGCTTTATAACTCACGCGTTGTAGTAGGCACAACATCTGCATTAACCGCTAAACTAAATATATTTAATATAAAACATTTTGATTTGGCCATTATTGATGAGGCTTCTCAAATATTAGAACCACAACTACTCGGACTAATATGTGCACAGCATAAAGAAAACAATGCCATAGAAAAATTTGTCTTTATCGGTGACCATAAACAACTACCGGCCGTAGTACAACAATCGACAAAAGAATCGGAAGTTGAAGAAGATATATTAAGAGATATAGGACTCACAAATTGCCGTGAATCTCTGTTTGAAAGACTCATCAAGTTGCAAAATGGTAACTCAAACATGAGTTATATGTTAACCAAACAAGGACGGATGCATCCTGATGTAGCACAATTCTCAAACAAATATTTCTATGAAAGCAAACTGCGACCTATACCACTCAAACATCAACAAATAGAGTTGAATTATACGTCATTTGACAGAAGTAACGAAATAGAAGGCATCATAGCTACCCAGCGAGTGTGTTTCTTTGCTTCTAAAAGCAACCCTACCCCATCCATAAAGATAAACATACCAGAAGCTAAAAAAGTTGCTGAAATCATATACACCATTTGGCAGCTCTATGGTAAATGCAGCAAAATATTCGATGCAAATAGAACGATAGGTGTTATCGTTCCATACCGCAACCAGATATCAACGATACGAAAAGAACTTAATGAGTATAACGTTGAAGAATTAGAAAATATTACCATAGATACAGTGGAGCGTTATCAAGGTAGCGAAAGAGATATTATTATTTACGATTTCACCATTCATAAAGACTATCAACTAGATTTTCTAACAAATAACTCTTTTGTTGAAAACGGCAACATAATTGATAGAAAACTAAATGTGGCATTAACCAGAGCTCGTGAACAAATATTTTTGATAGGTAACCCCGATATTCTGAACGGTGACGAGACATTTAAGCATTTAATTGAATATAGCAAAAACAGACAAAGTTACATTGCTTAGTTAGAAAAATAAACAAATAATTAAACATTATTTTCTTCTTCATTACACTCCTCTTCGCTAAGGAAGAGATCAATCAAAATAAAAAATTTAATATATACCTAATAGAAGAATAAATTAACGACATTTTAATAAAGCCCCAAAAGTAACGAAAACGCAGCTTTTATTAAACAATATAAAGATAAAGCATAAAGAATATATAAAGCATGGGCATAATACCACTTTTTTTTATTACTTTTGCGACAAGTACACAAAAAAGTCATTAACAAAAAGGGAACCTGATGAAAATAAAACTAAAGATTTTATTCATAAGCTTATTTTGCATAGCTTTTACTTCGTGCCAATCATACAAAACAATACCTTATTTACAAGGATTGGACAGTCTTAACTTAGAGAAAAGTCAAACATTACCCCAAGAAGTTCGTGTCATGCCCCAAGATTTGGTAAGTATTATAGTTTCTTGTTCAAATCCGGAATTAGCTGTTCCCTTCAATTTAAGCGTACAAACAGCTGTTAGCTTGGTACAGCAGAATCAAGCGGTGACAACTCAACCTGTACTTCAACAATATCTCGTAGACAGCAATGGAAATGTTGATTTCCCTATATTGGGACAATTGCACATCGGTGGAATGACTAGAACAGAAGTAGAGAACCTCGTGAAATCTAAATTAAAACCATACATTAAGGAGGAACCGGTTGTCACAGTAAGACTTTCCAATTTTAAAATATCCGTCATAGGTGAAGTCGCTATTCCAGGTACCTATAACATCGTAAATGAAAAAGTCAATATTTTTGAAGCATTGGCTTTGGCAAAAGACATGACGGTCTATGGCCGTCGAGATAACGTACATATTATCAGAGAGGATGCAAAAGGACACAAAAAAGTAGCAACCCTAGATTTAAGTAAAGCTAACATACTACAATCTCCATATTACTACTTACAACAAAACGATATTGTATATGTGACACCAAATAAAGCCAAAGCAACAACGGCAGACATCACTTCGAGCACCACTATATGGTTCTCTATAGTCGGTTCTTTAATGTCACTGGCAAGTATCATGATCGCATTATTTAGATAAACATTAATATGATGAACGAAGAAATTAAAAACAATAATTCAAATAACACAGCCACAGAAAAGGAAGAACAAGTCTTTGACTGGAAAGCATTATTGTTTAAATGTATTTTACATTGGCCTTGGTTTATAGTATCTTTTGCCGTATGTATATTCTGCGGATGGATGTACCTTCACTATACGACCCCAATTTATAAAATAAATGCGTCAGTATTAATTAGGCAAGATGATAAAAAGAATAGCAAAAACGTAAACAGTTTAACAGGTTTAGCCACAGACCTATCGGATATGGGGATTTTTTCATCAACACAAAATTTTGATAATGAAGTTGAAGTATTACGTTCAAGGACATTAATTAAAAATGTGATAGAAGATTTAAATCTATATACAACCTTTTACCAAAAAGTTGGCGTAAAAAGAATGGAACTTTATAATGACAGTCTGTTTGATGTTGTATTACCAACAATATATGCGGAAAAGTTAGGAGAAAAGGTAATATTTAAAACAATATACTACCCTAACGGTTCAATGGACGTAGAAGGATTAGTCAATAACACCGAGTACAAAAAACATTTTTACCGTCTGCCTAGTATATTGCCTACTCCTATGGGTACATTCTGTTTTAAACCTGCTAAAACAATAAAAAAAATAGCAACGGCACAAGAAATAGAGATAGCCATTCAAAACCCTATTCATTTAGCAGAAAGCTATAGTAGTAAATTAGATGTTACTCCAAGCTCAAAAACAACAACAATTGCTTTATTAACTTACAAAGACAACTTGAGAGGGAGGGCTGTCGACTTCATCAACAGATTAGTTAGTGCCTACAACGAAAATGCTAATGATGATAAAAATGAAACTGCAAATAAGACTCGTGTATTTATTGACGAACGCATCAAAATAATTAATGATGATTTGTTCAATACTGAGAAGGACTTAGAAAATTTCAAACGCCAGTCCGGTTTGACGGATTTAAAGAGCGATGCAGAATTAGCCGTACAGGAAAATTCTGAATATAACAAAATACAGGCAGAAAATACAACAAAACTGAATATTATACGATATCTCAAGAAAGAAATAGGAGGTAAGACCTATAAAGTCCTTCCAACACAAATAGGTCTTACTGATGATCAATCACTACCTACTCTGATAGATAATTACAATAAACTAGTCATTGAGCGCAACCGTTTAATAAAAAATTCTTCAGTAAATAATCCCGTAATAGCTAACCAAGATATGATAATTAAGGCATCCAAAGATGCCATAAGATCAACATTACACACAATAGAACAAGGATTGACCATAACACAAAAAGGAATTAATGCACAAACAAGTAAATATAACTCTAAAATCAACAAAGCTCCTACTCAAGAGCGCCAATTTTTAAGCATATCTCGGCAACAAGAAATTAAGTCTCAACTATACTTAATGCTACTACAAAAGCGTGAAGAGAATTCTATAGCGTTAGCATCAACAGCAAATAATGCTAAGATTATTGATGCAGCTCTAGCCGACGATGCACCTATCTCACCTAAACGTAGCATCATTTATTTGGTTTCTCTGGTTATAGGAATCGTCCTACCTATTGGAGGCATATACCTTAACGACATCTTAAGATTCAGAATTGAAGGCCATGAAGATGTAGAAAAGCTGACGAAATGTCCAATTATAGGTGATATTGCTTTGACTGATGAGACAGAGCGAAAGGGAAGTATTGCCGTGAGAGAAAATATAAACAATTTGATGGCTGAAACATTTCGAAGCATTCGCACGAATCTAAAATTCATGTTAGGTGACGACAAAAAAGTCATTATGGTTACCTCAACGACCAGTGGCGAAGGTAAAACATTTACCGCAACCAATTTAGCAATCAGTTTCTCACTGCTAGGTAAAAAAGTTATTATAGTAGGATTGGATATTCGCAAACCAGGACTTAATAAAGTCTTTAAGATACACCATTTTGAGACAGGATTAACTCAGTTCTTAGCACATCCCAATACTACAGATTTATTAGCGCTAATAAAACCTTCGAAAATTGTTGAACGTCTCGATATACTTCCGAGTGGTACAGTACCTCCAAACCCTACAGAATTAATAGATAGTCCTGCACTTCAGAAAGCTATCAATATGTTAAAAGAGAAGTATGATTATGTCATACTGGATACCGCACCTATCGGATTAGTTTCGGACACACAGCTTGTAGGAAAATCAGCAGACTTATCAATCTATGTTTGCCGAGCTGATTATACTCCTAGAGCAGATTTCATGCTAATCGAAGAATTAAGAAAACAAAAGAGGTTGCCTAACCTATGCTGCGTTATTAACGGTGTTGACTTTGCACAAAAGAAGTACGGATATTACTATGGATATGGCAGAAAATATGGATATAATGGCTATGGTAGACGTTATGGTTATGGTTATGGCTATGGGTACGGTTCCGACTATGAAAATGTTAATAATAAAAATCCGGAAACAGAAAATAGAGGTAATGGAAATAAAAACCACACTGATGTAACCAAATAAAAAAGGTTTCTTCAAACAGCGTAATTAATAATGTGCCAAAAGTCGAAGTTTATAAAGCCATATACGACTATTGGCACATTATTAATTATAAAAAAAGGGATATAGATGTAACGAAATAAACGAATAAAAACAAGCACTTTGAAAACACTATTATCACTACCACCCAATTTAGTGGAAAGTTTTTATCAATTAGAAAAAGTAAATCTAGATCAATATTTTTGTACATCTGATCCGATAGGTTCCAAACTAGGCTCTGGTGGAGGAACAACATGGTTACTCAATGCTTGCAAAAAAGATGAAAACGACACAAGACCTTTTAATGAATGGCTTGGCAAAGAAAAGAGAATTTTACTCCATGCTGGTGGACAAAGCCGAAGATTGTCTGCTTATGCCCCATCAGGGAAGATACTAACACCAATTCCTGTGTTTGATTGGGAAAGAGGGCAACGATTAGGACAAAATTTATTATCGTTACAATTGCCTCTTTATGAAGAAATACTAGCGAAAGCGCCTGCCAAAATTCATACCCTAATAGCTAGTGGCGATGTATACATTAGGACAGAGAAGTCGCTACAAGATATTCCTGAAGCCGATATCATTTGTTATGGTTTATGGGCCAATCCGTCATTGGCTACCAACCATGGCGTATTTGTGATGAAACGCTCCAACTCTAAAGAGTTGGATTATATGCTACAGAAGCCAAATATTGAAACACTAGAAGCACTATCGAAAACACACCTTTATTTGATGGATATAGGCATATGGCTATTTAGTGACAGAGCTATGGAAGTTCTAATAAACCATTCATATTTAAATGATTCTAAAGAGATCGGCTATTATGACCTGTACTCCGAATACGGATTAGGATTAGGCAAACATCCCCAAATAACCGATAAAGAATTGAACGAACTATCAGTGGCCATTCTCCCACTACAAGGAGGAGAATTTTACCATTATGGTACTAGCAAAGAACTATTATCTTCGACACTGACTATCCAAAATAAGGAATCTGATCAACGAAAAATAATGCATCACAAAGTAAAGCCTACCCCTGCAATTTTTGTGCAAAATGCCATTACAAACGTTACATTTTCTAATAAGAACGAAAACATTTGGATAGAAAATAGCTATATAGGTAAAAATTGGAAACTAGGCTCTTCTCAAATTATCACCGGTGTTCCTTCCAATTGCTGGATTTTATCATTACCTGATAATATCTGTATAGATGTCGCCCCTATTGATAAAAAAGGATTTGCTGCTCGCCCTTATGGTTTTTTTGACATATTCAAAGGCGATGTTTCGAGCGAAAAGACGATCTATCTAAACAATACGATAACCACATGGCTTAACGAACGCGGTATAAAACCGGAAGAACTCGAAGGAGACACTTCGGATATTCAATCGACAAAATTATTTCCCGTTACAGAATCAATTGAAGAATTGGAACTGCTTTTCAAATGGATGATATCAGAGCCAAAATTGGAAAGAGGAAAAGAATTATGGATAAAATCAAAAAAACTTTCCGCGGATGAGCTATCTAACCAAGCCAACCTTTCAAGACTTTACAAACAACGAGAATCATATAGAAAAGAAAACTGGATAGAGTTAGCAAAGAATCATGAAAGAAGTATATTTTATCAACTTGATTTAGTCGATGCAGCACAAGAATATAGCCGTTTGAATCTCCCCATTCCAGAAGTATTAGATGACAATGCATCTCCAATGACAAAAATACACAATCGAATGCTTCGCTCGTATATCTATCAATTAAAAGGTGATAAGACTGCTCTAAAAGAGCAAGAGACAGCTTTCAGTTTGCTACGCGACGGACTTATGGGTGAATTATCGGGAAAAGAAAGTATTCCACATTTGAATGTATACCCAGATCAAATTGTCTGGGGCAGATGCCCTGTAAGAATTGATGTAGCCGGCGGTTGGACAGATACGCCACCCTATTCGCTCTACGCAGGAGGAAATGTAGTCAATTTTGCCATCGAACTCAATGGACAACCTCCATTGCAAGTTTATATAAAGCCAACATCTGCAAAGCATATTTTATTGCGCTCCATAGACATGGGAGCGACAGAAATTGTTTCGACTAATGAAGAGTTAATGGACTATAAGAAAGTCGGATCGCCTTTTTCGATTCCGAAAGCCGCTTTAGTATTAGCGGGCTTTTCGCCATTAGTGTCTTTCAAAAAATATAAAACGCTCGAAGAGCAACTTAAAGAATTCGGAGCAGGTCTCGAAGTGACATTACTAGCGGCAATACCTGCCGGCTCAGGACTTGGAACAAGTTCTATATTGGCATCTACAGTACTTGGCGCACTTAATGACTTCTGCGGGTTGGAATGGGACAAAAATGAAATATGCAAGCGTACATTAGCATTGGAACAATTGCTTACTACCGGCGGAGGGTGGCAGGATCAATATGGAGGAGTACTTCAAGGTGTTAAGTTCTTGCAATCGGATTCGGGATTCAATCAAAGCCCATTGGCACGTTGGTTGCCGACAGATCTGTTCACATCCCCCGAATATAGAGATTGTCACCTACTATATTATACAGGTATAACTCGGACAGCAAAAAATATTTTAGCAGAGATAGTCCGTTCTATGTTTCTAAATTCCAATTTTCACTTAAGACTGCTCAGTGAGATGAAACGTCATGCTATCTCCATGAATGAAGCGATCCTTAAAAATGATTTTGTCGAGTACGGTAAATTGGTATATCAAACATGGCAACAAAACAAACAGCTTGATCGCGGAACAAATCCCCCTGCCATAGAAGCTCTCATCAATCAAATAAAAGACTATTGCTTAGGATACAAACTTCCAGGAGCTGGTGGAGGAGGTTATTTATACATGGTCGCTAAAGATCCACAAGCGGCCCAATACATCAAGGAAATATTATCAGAACATGCTCCAAACGAGCGTGCCCGCTTTGTAAAAATGACACTATCCAACAAAGGATTCCAAGTGTCGAGAAGTTGATACAACCATGAAAATAGTAAATACAAAAAACGGACGTTCTTACCTATATCCTTTCATATTGGTGACGTCACTATTTTTTTTGTGGGGATTCGCCCATAGTATTCTGGATGTACTGAATAAAGACTTTCAGATAGTCTTTCAAATGACTAAGGCTAAATCGGCTCTAGTACAAATGATGGTATATGGTGGGTACTTCCTAATGGCTTTACCTGCAGGATATATAACAAAGAAGATGGGCTATCGCAAAGGTGTCATTGTAGGACTACTGCTTTATGCCTTCGGGGCCTTTCTATTTATACCCGGTTGTAAATTAGAATCGTTCCCTTTTTTCCTTCTATGCTTGTTCATTATAGGATGTGGACTTACATGCTTGGAAACGGCAGCAAATCCATATATTACAGTTTTAGGAGATCCAAAATATGGTTCAAGCCGATTAAATTTTGCTCAAGCATTCAATGGATTCGGCTGGATATGTGGGCCATTGGCAGGTAGCCTTATCATTCTATCCGATTCAAAGAATATCGACAATCTGGCAATTCCATATATGGGAATCGGTATTGCGGTATTAGTAGTAGCCATTCTCTTTGTGTGTGTCAAGCTTCCTGAAATAAAAGAGGAAGAAGAAGATAAAGAAGAACGGATATCAATGGACCACATGAACAACAGTTTATGGAAACATCCACACTTCCTGTTTGGTTTATTGGCCTTGTTTTTATATGTAGCAGCCCAAACGGGTATTAACAGTTTCTTCATCAACTACGCTACTGAATCGACCATTTCTTTCAGCCCGAAAGAAGCTGGATTGCTACTATCATTTGGCGGTATGGGACTGTTCATGATGGGTCGTTTCCTTGGCAGTTGGCTATTGAGTTTAATCAAAGCCTCTACTTTACTTTTTATTTTTTCTATTGGAGCATTAATCTGCATGACACTAGTAATCATAAATGCCGGATGGATTTCACTCATCGCGCTTTTCATCTGTTATCTTTTCGAATCGATTATGTTTCCTACCATTTTCTCTATGTCCATTAGAGACTTGGGCACATATACCAAACAAGCATCTTCTTTCCTCATCATGTCTATTGTCGGAGGAGCCATAGCCCCATGGTTGATGGGACTGATAGGAGAACATTCTATTAACATCGGATTTATTATCCCGTTTCTTTGCTTTATCATTATTGCTATTTATGCCTACAAATACCCCAAATTAATAGCAAAAATACAATAAATAGACCGCGATATGTGCAAAGTTTTTACTACATTTGCAACAAATTATTAAAGAAAAAACATGAAAAAGAAAATTGCATTAATCACAGGTATTACCGGACAAGACGGTTCATTCCTTGCAGAATTTCTATTAAATAAAGATTACGAAGTACATGGCACACTTCGCCGTTCATCGTCTTTCAATACAGGAAGAATAGAGCATCTTTATCTCGATGAATGGGTACGCGACATGAAAAGAGAGCGCCAGGTAAATCTGCATTATGCAGATATGACGGATTCAAGCTCTCTTATCCGTCTGATTCAAGAAATACAACCCGATGAAATCTATAATCTTGCTGCTCAAAGTCACGTTAAAGTAAGCTTTGATGTCCCCGAATACACTGCTGAAACTGATGCTACCGGTACACTTCGCCTGCTTGAAGCTGTTAAAATGTTAGGTCTTGCCGAAAAGACACGTATCTACCAAGCTTCCACTTCCGAACTCTTCGGTCTGGTACAAGAAATCCCCCAAAAAGAAACGACACCATTTTATCCACGTTCACCATACGGTGTAGCCAAACTATATGGATATTGGATCGTAAAAAACTACCGCGAAAGTTACCGCATGTTCGCCGTTAACGGCATCCTCTTCAACCACGAAAGTGAACGTCGGGGCGAGACTTTCGTTACTCGCAAGATAACATTAGCCGTAGCTCGTATCGCACTTGGCTATCAAGATAAGCTGTACTTAGGAAATTTAGATTCCCTAAGAGATTGGGGGTATGCCAAAGATTATGTAGAGTGCATGTGGCTGATGCTACAACACGATAAACCGGAAGACTTTGTCATTGCGACAGGCGAAAATCACTCTGTTCGCGAATTCACAACTCTTGCTTTCAAAGAAGCAGGTATCGAACTTCGTTGGGAAGGGCAAGGCATTGATGAAAGAGGAATTGATACAAAAACAGATAAAGTACTGGTCGAAGTAGACAAAAAATATTTCCGCCCCTCTGAAGTAGAGCAATTGCTTGGCGACCCTAGCAAAGCAAAAGAAGTACTTGGCTGGAATCCGCAAACAACTTCTTTTCCCGAATTGGTGAAAATAATGGTTGAACACGACTTGAAATTTGCAAAGAAGCTCCATTTGAAAGCAGAATTGGACAAACAAGACGGAACATTTATGTAAAAGAAAGAATGGAAAAGAATTCAAAGATTTATGTTGCCGGACATCACGGGTTGGTGGGGAGCGCTATCTGGAAAATACTCGAAAACAAAGGATATACCAACTTAGTGGGCCGCACCCACAAAGAATTGGATTTACTTGACAGCATGGCAGTCAGACATTTTTTTGATGAAGAACAACCCGAATACGTTATTCTGGCTGCCGCTTTTGTGGGAGGTATCATGGCAAATAGTATTTATCGTGCAGATTTTATCTATCGTAACCTACAAATCCAGCAGAATGTTATCGGAGAGAGCTTCCGTCACAATATAAAAAAATTACTATTTTTAGGCAGTACGTGCATCTATCCAAAGAATGCTCCGCAACCGATGAAAGAAGATGCTCTACTGACCTCTCCACTCGAATATACAAATGAACCGTACGCCATTGCCAAAATAGCAGGACTCAAAATGTGCGAGAGTTTTAATATGGAATACGGCACCAATTACATTGCTGTGATGCCTACCAATCTCTATGGACCGAATGATAATTTCGATTTGGTAACCAGCCATGTCATGCCGGCCATGATTCGAAAGATGATTCTTGCCGATGCTTTACACCGTGACGATTGGAAACTTATTCGCAAAGATCTCAATAAGCTCCCGGTAAAAGAAGTGAATGGAAGTTCTTCTAAAGAGGCAATAACAGAGATGATGAAACAGTATGGCATATTCAGCGACAAGTTAGTACTATGGGGAACGGGCAAACCGCTTCGCGAATTTTTGTGGAGTGAAGAAATGGCAGATGCTTCCGTATATGTGCTCGAACATGTAGACTACAAAGACCTGAATGGATTGCCGAACGACATGCAAGGTAAGACAACGTTGCAGCTCCAGGAAGAAAAGCACCAAATACCCGAAGTTCGCAATTGCCATATCAATGTGGGTACAGGAAAAGAGCTGACAATTGCCGAACTGGCAAAACTTATCAAAAAAACGATCGGGTATGAAGGCTCGGTCGAATGGGATGATACCAAGCCGGACGGAACAATGCGCAAATTGATTGACGTATCCAAACTTCATCATTTAGGTTGGCATCACAAGATAGAAATAAATGCAGGTGTAGAAAAGTTGGTCGATTGGTATCGAAAAAACTAGAATATTTTCAAACGATAATAAAAGTGTGTTTAGCAACACACTTTTATTGTTTTATATCTGCCCTAAATATTGTATTTTTGTAATGAAATCCATTAAATAATCAAATGATAATGAAACGAACTCTTTTACTTAGCTTGGTTTTGATAACTCTTGGATCCCCCTTAGCCTTTGGGCAAAAGACTATTGACGAGGCAATCCTTAACCAAATCAAGAAGTCATACAAGAACAATGTAACAGACAAAGCTATTCGTAATGCGATAGGCAACTGTGACCTGAAATCTTTAGCAACAAACGAAGATAATCAGAATACTGTTGACACGCATTTCTCTATTGAACTTGATTCAAAAGGCATAACCGACCAAAAACAATCCGGAAGATGCTGGTTATTCAGTGGACTTAATACGATGCGTGCCAAAGTCATTGCCAAATACCATCCGGATAGCTTCGAATTTTCGCAGATTTATCTGTCGTTCTACGATTTATTAGAGAAATCGAATATATTCTTAGAGCGAATCATTGAAACGAGCAAAAAGCCGATGGACGATAAAACAGTAGATTGGCTTTTTCACAATGTGATTAACGATGGCGGCAACTTCACCGGGGTAGCCGATTTGATTGCAAAATACGGTGCATTGCCCCGCGAAGCGATGCACGAAACAAAAAGCAGTAACAATACTTCTCAAATGAGTCGGATATTGGAACTCAAGCTACGTGAATTTGCCCTTCAACTACGTGAAGCCTCAACCAAAGGAATCAACATTTCACAATTGGAAAAACAAAAAGTTGAGATGCTCAAAACCATTTATCGAATACTTGTTCTGAACTTGGGAGTACCTCCCACAGACTTTGCATATACAATGAGAGATAGCAAAGGTAATATAATAGACAGCGGAACTTATACCCCAAAATCTTTTCGCGACAAATATATCGATAAAGATGCTTATACCGACTATCTGATGATAATGAACGACCCAACCCGCCCCTATTATAAGAATTATCAAATAGACTATGACCGACATATCATCGAAGGAAAAGACTGGACCTACGTTAATCTGCCAATGGAAGATATTAAAGAGATGGCAATAGCTTCGTTGAAAGATAGTACAATGATGTATTTTTCTTGCGATGTAGGCAAAGATCTCGATTCCAAACGTGGTCTTCTCGATATGAACAATTATGACTATGCGTCATTGCTAGGCATAACATTCAATATGGACAAAGCACAACGTATTCAAAGTCTTGCCAGCGGTTCTACGCATGCCATGTGCCTTATGGCCGTAGACCTTAACAAAGAGGGAAAATCGGCAAAATGGATGGTAGAGAACAGTTGGGGAGCCGACAGTGGATACAAAGGACATCTCATAATGACCGATCGTTGGTTGGATGAATACATGTTTCGTTTAGTCGTTAAACGCAAATATGCAACAGCAAAGGCTCTCGAGATAAACAAGCAGAAACCGATTAAACTGCCTAGTTGGGATCCAATGTTCAAACAAGAAGAATAATAAAAGTTGGATTACTATATTCTTAAAATCGGAATATAAGAAAAAAAGTATTCATCCTTATATCGCTTGCGACTCACGCTCGTGAGTCGCAAATTTCGTACTTATCTAATATTTATGAGCTCTACAACAAAAGTCTATTTCATAAATGCAAAGTAAACAGCCATGATCAAACAAAAACAAGCTGCTAAATGATTCCAATGAAAAGATTGATTGCCAAACACAAAAGAAGTGATACCGGCAAACACAATCAATGTAATACACTCTTGCAATACTTTTAATTGAACTAAAGAATAAGGGCCACCATTACCTATATAGCCCATCCTATTGGCAGGTATAGAAAAACAATATTCAATAAAAGCAATGCCCCATGACATCAAAATAATCAAAATAAGCGGCCAATGTGTCGTTATTTTCATTTCTTGTAACTTAAGATGACCATACCATGCAAAAGTCATAAACGCATTCGAAACCACCAATAATAAAATAGTATATAAAGACTTCATATCATCATTCTTTAAAAAAGCCCGGCAAAGATAGTAAATTCAAACACTATAAAACAAATAAAGAGGCACCATAAAAACACGCTAATAAAAAGAGAACCATGCTAAGCACGATTCTCTCCAATCTTAAAATATACATTCTATAAATAATAGAATTCGTTTTATTCAATAATAAAAGGACTCTTACACTACAATGGCATATACTGAACGAATGCTTCCATTGCCTCATAAGAAGCCAAACCTAGCTGATCATAGATGGCTGCGGTATTGCGATTGCGATCTTCACTACGCTGCCAGAACAAACGCTCGTCATTGCCCAAGAATGGAGCACTTTCCATCTGAGACTGATGCTTAAGAATACTATTACGCTTAGCACGAAGCTCCTCAGGACTCAATGGAACAGCCATTTCGATATTCTCAATTTCCCATTCGGCCCATGCACCACGATACATCCATATACGGCAGTCTTTCAGCCATTCAGCTTTAGCTTCCTTTTCCATATCGATAGCGGCAAGTACAGCATTGGTGCATACCTTATGCGTTCCATGTGGATCGGCCAAATCGCCGGCAATAAAAATTTCTTGTGGTTTAAGGGCCTGCAACAATTCAAGCACAATCTTCACATCAGCTTCCCCTATCGCATTCTTTTCAATACGTCCTGTCTCATAAAAAGGCAAATCAAGGAAATGAACACGAGAAAGCGGAATCTTGTTATATGTACATGCGGTGCGAGCCTCGCCACGACGAATAAGACCTTTAAAAGTCAGAATGTCTCGTGTATCGATATCACCATCTTTCTTTTTGTCCAAGAATTTACGAATTTCAGCATATTTATCTGTGATGACTTTATCTGCACTATTATTAAACAACTGGTTGAAACCGTTAATGAAATGCAGAAAACGAATAACTTCTTCATCACCGACAGCAATATTACCCGAAGTTTCATAAGCCAAATGTACTTCATGCTTTTGTTCTACCAAACGGCGGATAGTGCCACCCATAGAGATAACATCATCATCCGGATGCGGAGAAAATACGATAATACGTTTGGGATATGGCTTAGCGCGCTCGGGACGATATGTATCATCGGCATTGGGTTTACCACCAGGCCAACCTGTAATGGTATGTTGCAGATCGTTGAATATTTTAATATTTACGTTATAGGCCGAACCGAATTTAGCCAACAGCTCGCTTAGTCCATTTTCATTATAATCGCGATTCGTGAGTTTAAGAATGGGTTTGCCAGTAAGTTGACACAACCAAACAATGGCACTACGAATCAGCTTGTCATCCCAATCACATGAAGTAACCAACCAAGGACGACGTATACGCGTCAAATCATTAGCGGCAGAAAGATCGAGTACGACATGAGCATTATTGTGAGACTGCAAGTAAGAAGCCGGTATAGAATCATTCATTTCACCTTCGACACAGCGTTGTACCATTACGGATTTTTCTTCTCCCCATGCCAAAAGATAAATCTTTTTAGCTGCAAGAATGGTAGAAACCCCCATTGTAATGGAACTGATAGGAGTATTCTCTATTTTACCGAATATTTTAGTCGCTTCATTGCGAGAATCATTATCAAGCAAAATAAGCCGAGTGGTTGAATTGATACGAGAACCCGGTTCATTGAATGCTATATTTCCCACACGACCGATGCCTAAAAGCGCTATATCAATACCGCCGAAACTTTCAATACGTTGTTCGTAAAGGCGGCAAGATTCATATATATCGTTCTGCGCAATCGTTCCTTTAGGCGAGAATATATTCTGTTTGTCTATGTCCACACGATCGAGAAACATTTCTTTCAAAGAGTTCAAGTTGCTATTAACAGCATCGGCATTCAAAGGGTAATATTCGTACATGTTAAATACGATCACATTACTGAAGCTCAAGCCCTCTTTCTGGTGCATACGCACCAATTCGGCATACAGATTGCGCGGTGAATTTCCACCGGGTAAAGCCATAACACAAAAGCGTCCTTCTTTTTGTTTGTTACGAATAGTCTGTGCTATTTCGAGCGCTACGTGTTGTGTTCCTTCCTCTATAGATGCATAAATATCTGTAGGGATCTTTTCCAATCGGGTCAATACCGATTTCTCAAAAGCATTCTCCGGTCTGTAATACTTGGGTGAGACATTTCTAAGAGTGATTTGAGAAGTAAGGTTTGTTTTCATTACAGTAGATATATTTATATTTATAAAATAAATTCTTTTCAATAAAAAAATTTGTTATTTCTCCTATTTTGTCATGCAAAGTTAGTTATTACGAAATTAAAAAACTATTTTTGCAACTAAAATAGTGTTATATATGAGTAGAAAATTATTTATTATATGTATCTTTTCCTTAATTAATACTTCTATCTGGGCACAGCAGCAAGATTCTGTTATAAGCTCAAGACTTCAGACCTATTTTTCTCAATACAAAAAGACTTTTGTCACACCCAAACTATCTTCTTTCAACATAGATTATGACAACCGTACCATTAATATCTATGCATCAGAAGCTTTTGGATACCAACCATTCCGGCCAAATAGTGTAGATAGCATCTATTCGGATATTAAAGCCCTATTACCAGGACCGGTCAGATACTTTAAAATAACACTCTATACAGACAAAAAGACAATAGAAGATTTAATACCCAACTATTATCGCAAAAAGCAAAAAAAAGACAATGATCGCCTTGAAACAGATCTAGCATCAAACGTCAACCCTTGGGTAAGTAATCTATCGCTGCCTTATAAAGTAACCAGAGGACTACAAGAGCGGCACATAGGCTTATGGCAAAGTCACGGTAAATATTATGCTGGAACAGCGGGATGGGTCTGGCAACGTCCGCGTTTATTTTGCACTACGGAAGATTTGTTTTCACAATCTTTTATCACCCCCTATTTAATACCGATGCTCGAACATGCCGGCGCCATTGTTTTCACTCCAAGAGAAAGGGATACTCAAACGAACGAAGTCATAGTCGACAACGACTCTCCACAAAACAGTTCACATTATATCGAGAACAACACCTCAAGGGATCAATGGCAACGCGCCGAAGGAACAGGTTTTGCTGATCGTAAAAAGACATACGAAAATAGTGAAAATCCTTTTTCAATGGGTTCATCAAGATATATTGAATCGACTCACAAAGCTAATCGAGCATCCGTAGAATGGATACCCGACATTCCCGAAACAGGGAAATATACCGTATATGTATCCTACAAAACACTCACAAATAGTATAAGCGATGCCCGATATACCGTATATCACAAAGGTGAAGCCACAACATTCCGAGTAAATCAGCAAATAGGAGGCGGGACATGGGTATACCTCGGAACATTCGATTTTGATAGAGGGACTTCGGAATACGACAAAATAGTTCTGACCAACGAAAGCGATGAAAATGGCGTAGTAACTGCCGATGCAGTGCGCTTCGGTGGAGGTATGGGGAACATCTCGCGTGGAGGTAGCACAAGTGGACTACCTCGATACTTGGAAGGAGCCCGCTACTATGCACAATGGGCGGGAATGCCCGAAAAGGTATACAACGGAAACAAAGGGACAAACGATTACAAAGACGACATCAACACTCGCGGGCTGATGATCAATTACCTATCCGGCGGATCGGTCTTTAACCCACAAGATAATGGACTGAAAGTTCCTCTTGAACTGTCAATGGCCTTCCATACCGATGCAGGATACGATGCAAATAATTTTATAGGCACACTCGGCATCTATACCACCGATGCGAACAACGGTAAACTCAATGCCGGTACAAGCCGCTATGCATCACGAGATCTTTGCGACATTGTCATTAGCGAAATACAACAAGAGCTAAATAATAAATTCGGCATCAATTGGGAACGTAGAGCAATGTGGAATAGAAATTATAGCGAATCCAGAATTCCTGTTATTCCATCGACTATTATCGAAATGCTCTCGCACCAGAACTTTAAAGATATGCAATTAGCGCAAGATCCCAATTTCAAGTTTTCGATGGCAAGAGCTATATATAAAGGTATATTACGATTTATCACTTCGCAACACAAAGAAAGTTATGAAGTGCAACCGCTACCCATCAGCCATTTTTCGATCCGTTATGGAACTAAAAAGAATACGTTGACTCTCTCTTGGAGAGGAGTAGAAGACCCGCTTGAATATACGGCGTCTCCTCGTAGCTACATCGTATACCAACGAGAAGATTCTGCCAGTTTTGACAACGGTACACCGGTGATTCAGACATCTTATACCCTAAAAGTAAAACCAGGCAAAGTCTATTCTTTCTATGTTACAGCTGTAAATCGAGGTGGCGAGAGTTTTCCTTCACAGACATTATCGGCCATGAGGCTGAAGAAAGAAAAAGGACGAGTGCTTATCGTCAATGGTTTTGATAGACTAAGTGCACCTTATATTGTAGAGAATCCGGATTCTTTAGGATTTGATATTAATAGAGACCCCGGTGTAGCCTATGGCAGTAACATATCTTTATGCGGCAAACAGACCGTATTCAATCGCTGGACTGGAGGACGCGAAGGTTCCGGGAGTTTAGGTTATAGCACCGAAGAGCTGGAAGGCAAAATCATTGCGGGCAATACTTTCGACTATCCATACATTCACGGTACAGCTATCCAAGCCGCCGGTCGATGGGGATTCGTTTCTTGCAGTCGAGAGGCATTCGATGAATATATTGGAGAAGATGAGCCGCTTATCAAACCGAGTGACATCAAACAACTATCCACATACCGCTGTATTGACATACTGATGGGATTACAAAAGCACGATAAATACGGGCTCAAAAAATACAAAACTTTTGATGATCGCATGCAACGCATTTTACGTAGTTACTGTATGGCAGGGGGCAACCTTTTTGTCAGCGGTTCGTACCTTGGAAGCGATATGACAAACGATTCGTCCGATAAAGCTTTTTGCCGTAACATCCTAAAGTACGCATACGATTCATCTCTAACAGACAGCAATGACGACTCGTCCGCATCCGGAAATAAAATGTGCTGCCGATTCATACGCAAACCAAACAAAAGGCAATATGCCGTCATAAATCCCGAGATACTAGAGCCCGAAGATACTGCAATCCCCATCTTAAAATACGATGGAAACAACGGAACAGCCGCCATTTTTTATGAAGGCAACCGCTATCGTTCTTGCATTATGGGTTTTCCCTTCGAAAGCATATTAGGAGAATCTACACGTAACTCATTGATGAATATGCTACTTAGAACATTTGAGAATAAACATTAAAAACAAAGGCAATAATATAGAAGCAGAATTTTTCCAAAAAAAATATATTTTTTCGACAAAAGCAGAACAATATTCGAATTTAATTCTATCTTTGCTTTAAAATAAAATAAAACGATGTACAATATAATATCAAATTTAAGCGGCACTCGCTCCATTGAAATATCGGACGAGAACCTAAAAACTATCGAAAAGTATGCCCTCTTCCGGTATCTGATAGATAGCAACGGTATCGTGGACGAATCCGTTCTCGATAAATTGAAACTCAATATCCGTTCTATCATCGCTGCGGATACAGAAAACTGTAAAGACTTGTTGGATCTTTGCATCGACGTGATATACAACAAAAACATGAAAGCTTTCGGATTAAATGAATTAATAAAATTGTATTTAGCTTGGGTGGAACAAAAATCCGACGCTATCGACGTATACGACTGCTGTTCCAATCCATCCTAAAATGAGCGACAAACTACTGACAGATTGGCTTCCCACAACAAAAAAAGAAATAGAATTAAGAGGATGGAGCCAACCAGATGTTATACTTTTTAGCGGTGACGCCTATGTAGATCACCCCTCATTCGGCGGAGCAGTCATTGGGCGCATACTTGAAGCAGAAGGCTTAAAAGTTGCGATTGTGCCCCAACCTAATTGGCGTGACGATTTACGCGATTTTAAGAAGCTTGGCAAACCACGTTTATTTTTCGGGATCAGTGCCGGGTGTATGGACTCGATGGTCAATAAGTATACTGCCAACAAAAGATTGCGCAGTGAGGATGCTTATACTCCTGATGGTCGACCGGACATGCGACCGGAATACCCATCGGTAATCTATACCAATATTTTAAAAAAGCTTTTCCCTGATGTGCCTGTCATATTGGGAGGGATAGAAGCTAGCATGCGCCGCCTTACCCATTACGATTATTGGCAAGATGCACTTCGCAAATCCGTACTATGCGAAAGCGGTGCCGATCTACTTATCTACGGTATGGGCGAAAAGCCCATTGTTGAATTGGCACAGCAAATGAATAAACATCCGGAGACTGGAATACCTCACGATATTCCACAAACAGCCTATTTAATAAATAAAGAAAAGTTCAAACAAAGCGAAAACGACATTGTCCTCTATTCTCACGAAGAGTGTTTAAAGGATAAAAAGAAAGAAGCCGCCAATTTTCGTCACATAGAAGAAGAGAGCAACCGTTATGCAGCAGACCGTATTACGCAGCAAGTCGGTAAAGATATTGTCGTTGTCAATCCTCCATATTCACCAATGACGACTCAAGAGCTGGATCATTCATTTGATCTACCTTATACTTTTCTTCCACACCCCAAGTACAAAGGAAAGAGAATACCCGCTTATGACATGATAAAATTCTCCGTAAACATCCATCGAGGATGTTTTGGAGGCTGCGCCTTTTGCACGATTTCTGCCCATCAGGGTAAATTCATTGTAAACAGAAGCAAAGAAAGTATTCTGCGCGAAATAAAACATATTTCACAGCTACCCGATTTCAAAGGTAATCTAAGCGATTTGGGCGGACCATCGGCCAATATGTATAAGATGGGAGGGAACAACAAAGATATTTGCAAGAAGTGTAAACGTCCATCGTGCATCAACCCACAAATATGTCCCAATTTAAATACGGACCACCACCCGCTTATCGACATATACCATACAGTAGATGCATTGCCTTATATTCGGCATTTCTATATAGGAAGCGGCATTAGATACGACCTACTGCTGCGCCGTACGGGTGATGTCCAGACAGATAAAGCAACTCAACAATATACCCGAGAGCTGATAGAGAAGCATATAAGCGGAAGGCTCAAAGTAGCTCCCGAACACACGAGTGATCGAGTATTATCACTAATGCGAAAACCATCTTTCGAACAATTCAAACAATTCAAAGAAATCTTCGATCGCGAAAACAAACGATTGGACATGCACCAGCAACTTATTCCATATTTCATATCCAGCCATCCGGGCTGCGAAGAAGAAGATATGGCCGAACTTGCTATTATCACTAAACGCCTCTTCTTCCATTTGGAACAAGTACAGGACTTCACTCCCACTCCGATGACGGTAGCTACCGAAATGTGGTACACCGGATTTCATCCATACACGCTCGAGCCCGTTTTCAGTGCCCATACAGCACAACAAAAGCTAGCACAACGTATGTTTTTCTTTTGGTATAAACCCGAAGAACGCCAAAAAATTATACGCGAACTTCGAAGAATAGGACGAAGTGATCTTATCTCAAAACTCTATTCGAAACAATAACTTATCCGGACTTAACTGAAAATAAAAAAGATAGAGCAATACAAAAATCGAAAATTATTTGCAGAAACCGAATATATAAATTATATTTGAAACTAGAATAATAGTAATCCAGCTTTTATCTTTGTATCATAAGCAAAAGCCAAACTAATGTTATGATATTGAGATCGGATGAAAAGGTAACCAAACGTTACAAAGTATTATTAACCAATTAAGAAGTAAGATTATGATAAAATTTTTATTCCCAGGTATTCAAGATAATAATAAATTATCAGTAGTACTACTCGTACTACGTATTCTCTTCGGTCTATTTTTAGCACATCATGGACTCACAAAAATGCTAGACTTCAGTACTTTGTCTACGCAGTTTCCAGATCCACTAGGCATCGGAACAAGTTTGTCATTGTCCATGGCTATTTTCGGAGAGCTTTTCTGTTCATTGGCATTTGTCTTCGGTTTCTTATTCCGTCTATCTACCCTTCCCATCATATTTACTATGATTGTAGCCTATTATGTAAGTAAAGACGAATTAGCACTGATTTATCTCATCTCCTTTATAATCGTTTATATATCGGGACCAGGGAAATATGCATTGGATACGCCCTTAGCTAAATTCTTTTCAAAGAGATAAAAACACATCAAACAATAATCGGCTGCTTAATAAAATTAGGCAGCCGATCATGTTTATATAAAAAAATCAAAATTAAGCAATTACTTTATTCATTTCTTCCACCATATTCGAAATTCTTTTCATTTGAGTAGGTATTTGTATGTGTTGCGGACAATGAGATAAACAATTACCACATTCGGCACAATTTAGGGCTTGTTTTTTTTCTGGTACACTACGGTTATATCCGTCTAGGAAAATACGTACTTGCTGTTTGTAGTCTGGTGATAACGGATCAGTAGGTAAAGTTCCGTCATTGACACATTTATTATAATATGCAAAATTAGCAGGAATATCCAAACCGAAAGGACATGGCATACAATAATGACAGCCGGTACACGGTATCATGGGATAACTACTATAAACTTTTGCGACGTTTTCAAGCAATGACAGTTCGGACGATGTGCATGGATCGAGAGGAGAATAAATATGTAGGTTATCCTGCAAATGTTCCATATAAGTCATTCCACTCAAGACCGTCAACACATTAGGTAATGAGCCCGCGTAACGAAAGGCCCAAGAAGCAATACTGTCATTTGGACGTCGTGTTTTCAACTTATCTGCCAAATGTCCATTTATCTTAGCCAGTCTTCCTCCGAGTAACGGTTCCATAATAATTGCCTGAATACCTCTTTGCTCAAGTTCTTTATAAAGATATTCAGCATCAGTATTGCGAGGATTCATCTGCTTGGCATACTTCCAATCGACATAATTGAGTTCTATTTGAACAAAATCCCATTTAATATCCTGCTTCAACAGATAATCAAAGACTTCTACATCTCCATGATAAGAAAACCCAAGATTGCGAATATGCCCTTCTTTTCGTTCATTCAGCAGGAAATCCAAAAGACCATTATTAATAAAACGCGCCTTGAAGCTATCCATACCTCCCATACCAATAGCGTGCAGTAGATAATAGTCAATATAATCTATCTGTAATCTTTTTTTGGACGCATTGTACATAGCCAGTGATGCCTCTTTGCTTTGGTCCTGTGGTGCAAAGTTGGACATCTTCGTAGCAATATAATATTTGTCACGCGGATATTTATGAATAGCTATGCCAAGTGCTGTTTCAGAAGAGCCGTCACCATAGGCAGGAGCCGTATCATAGTAGTTCACTCCATGTGCCATCGCATAATCGACAAGCTGATTGACCTTTTCCTGATCAATTTGATCCGTCCCCTGCTTAGTGGGCCACCGCATACAACCGTATCCCAAAAGAGATACTTTATCACCGGTATGGCGGTTGATACGATAAGTTAAGCTTCCGGTCCAATCACCAACAGATCGTACATTTTTGCCATTCAACTTGTCCTCTTCGTCCATTGTCGTAAAGCTGAGTAATGAACCAGCAGCCGAAAGAGTTGCAGCTGTAGTCAAAGCTCCCAACCCAAGCTTTTTCAAAAAGATCCTACGATCAATCATCTTCCTCTTAGACATTTTTATGCGATTTTATCTGTTATTATTCACAAAAATAGAATTTTTATATTAATAATCAGCATATATACCCTTAAAATATTTTGCTATCATTGACCTTACAATATTCATTTGGACACAAAACATGATGCGAATATTCACTAATTTCAGCAAATAGACACATCAATATCACAACCATAAAATTCATTTTCAATAAGCAAGAAGATATTTATCATTCGTTCGTAACACAAAAGACAGAAGTCTCAAAGCCCTTTCATGCCAATAGATAGCACTCAAAGCAGTATTGACAAGTCAGATTATTTAATTATTTTTCTCTATTTATTATAAATAAAAGAATTATATTTGTGGCAGAATAACAATTTCATTTAATAATGAGGTTGTGTAACTGATTAAAATATACCATGAAATCTATTTATCTATAATATATATGACAACGAATCATGCAATTACTTCTCGTATTCAACAGGCGACCGAAGTCGATGTCGATTTGTGTTATCAATGTGGCAAATGCACCGCAGGTTGTGTACTTGCCGACGATATGGAATTCCCTTCATCGTATCTCATCCGACTGTTACAAACGAATAAAGAAGAAAATTATAATAAGGTACTACAGTCCAATACAATATGGTTGTGTTTGAACTGCGAAAATTGTATAGGTAGATGTCCTAAAGAAGTGGATATCCCTCGACTAATGGATTATCTGCGTACCGAGTCTATTAAAAGAAAATGTGTCTCGCCAAACGCAAAACCTATTCTATCTTTCCACAAGTCCTTTTTGAATAGTATACGCAATACCGGCAAACTGAATGAAATCAATCTTATTGCCGAATTCAAACTTCGCACCATGCGCTTATGGCAAGATGTGAAGTTGGTACCCTCAATGCTTGTCAAAGGGAAGCTCAAATTTCTACCCGAAACGGTAAAAAACAGAAAAAATATCATTCGTATTTTTAATAGGACCATCAAAAACACCAAATAATCAATACTGTATGAAATTAGGTTTTTATCCAGGATGTTCATTGCAAGGGACGTCTCGAGAATATAACGAATCGGTAAAAGCATTGGCTCCATTTTTTGATATAGAACTGACAGATATTGAAGATTGGAATTGTTGCGGTGCTACTGCTGCCCATTCCGTTAATAAAAATTTGTCATTGGCTCTTCCAGCCCGAATACTGGCTCTGGCAGAAGAACAGGGAATGAAAGAAATAGTTGTGCCATGTGCATCATGCTTCAATCGTCTGTCGGTGACGCAATACGAACTGGCACAAGATAACGAACTTCGAAAAAAAATAACAGAGACGATCGATATGCCATACGAAGGGACAGTAAAGATACTTAATGTCGTGCAGTTTATTGATCAATATATAAAAGATAAGCTCATTGAAAAAACAGTAAAGCCTTTCGATTATAAAGTAGCCTGTTACTATGGATGTCTGCTAGTACGGCCTCACAAAATATTAAAATTCGACAGAGTCGAAGACCCTACCTCTATGGACGAATTGATGAAAATGATTGGTTCAACTCCCATTGAATGGGGATTCAAAACAGAATGTTGCGGAGCCGGATTGTCGGTATCTCGTACGGATTTAGTAGCAAAGCTATCCGGCAATATCGTCAAAGATGCTGCAGATCGTGGAGCTGAAGCTATTATCGTAGCTTGCCCCATGTGTCATTCCAATTTGGATATGCGTCGTCCCGAGATTAATAAATATTTAAAAGAAGATGTGACAGTTCCAGTAATCTACCTTACCCAAGCTATTGGATTAGCTGTTGGAGCTGACCCCTCCAAACTAGGTTTGCAACGTCACTTCGTCAAAGTAACTACCCTCTAAAAAAGCATAACGAACATGTCAAAAATAGGAGTTTTTATTTGTCATTGCGGTGAAAATATCAGTGCAACGGTAGACTGTGAACGTGTGGCACAAGAGGCCAGTAGATTGGAAGGTGTAGAATTTGCAACCGATTATAAATACATGTGTTCCGATCCAGGACAAACACTTATAAAGAATGCTATCAAAGAGCACCACCTCGATGGAGTTGTAGTAGGCTCATGCTCACCACGTATGCACGAAGCTACTTTCCGCAAAACGTGTGCTGAGGCAGGACTTAATCCGTATATGTGCGAAATAGCCAACCTTAGAGAGCATGTATCTTGGGTACATGAAAAGGGAGAAGCAACAACCCGCAAAGCAATCCAAATTGTAACGGGATTAGTCTCGAAAGTACAACGTAACAAACCGCTTAATACCATTAAAGTACCTGTTACAAAGTGTGCTCTGGTTATCGGAGGAGGTATTGCAGGTATTCAAACAGCACTTGACATAGCCAATTGTGGTCAGAAAGTCATCATGATAGAAAAAAGTCCTTCTATCGGTGGGCACATGTCACAGTTATCAGAAACTTTTCCCACCCTCGACTGTTCACAATGTATCCTTACACCCCGAATGGTAGAAGTGGCGCAACACCCCAATATTACCTTATACACTTATGCCGAACTCGATAAGTTGGAAGGCTTCGTAGGCAATTTCAAAGCGACTATCAGGCTGAAGGCTAAAAGTATAGATTATTCGAAATGTACTGGTTGCGGACTTTGTACAACAAAATGTCCCAACAAAAAAATACCAAGCGAATTCAATGAAGGGTTAGGTATGCGAACCGCCATATATGTGCCCTTTCCGCAGGCTGTTCCCAATAAGCCTGTTATAGATAAGGAAAATTGCTTATACTATCAAAAAGGTAAATGCAAAATTTGTTCTAAATCTTGCCCTACCGGAGCAATAGAGTACGACAAGCCTGATGAATTAATAACAATAGAAGTTGGCGCCGTAGTTGTAACTACAGGATTTAACGTATTGAGAACAGACTTCTTCCCCGAGTATGGCTATGGTAAATACAAAGATGTCATCACGGGGTTGCAATTTGAACGTCTTGCTTCGGCCTCCGGTCCTACCCTTGGCGAAATACGCCGTCCTTCTGATGGGAAGATTCCTCAAAAAATTGTATTTATAGCATGCTGTGGCTCACGCGATCCGGCCAAAGGAATCCCTTATTGCTCAAAGATCTGTTGTATGTACACAGCCAAGCATGCCATGCTCTATCAACATAAAGTGCATGGTGGAGATTCAACCGTATTCTATATGGATATCCGTGCCGGTGGCAAAAACTACGAAGAGTTTGTTCGACGTGCCATTGAAGAAGACCACGTAAATTATGTACGTGGGCGTGTGGCTCGAGTTTACGAAAAAGATGGGAAACTCATAGTAAAAGGTGTAGACACATTGCTTGGAGCCGAACCTGTAGAAATAGAAGCAGATATGGTAGTACTTGCCACAGCCGGTGTTGCCAGCAAGGGAGCCGAAGAACTAGCTCAGAAAATGCACATTTCATACGACCCGTATCATTTCTTTGCCGAAGCTCATCCAAAACTGAAACCGGTAGAAACAAACACAGCAGGTATATTCCTCGCCGGCGCTTGTCAAGCTCCTAAGGATATTCCGGAAACGGTAGCTGCCGCTTCCGGTGCCGCAGTAAAGGTTGTATCACTGCTCTCGCAAGAAAATTTAGTGAGAGAGCCGATCGTAGCGGTTGTCAACCGTTGTGCCCCCCCCCTATTCAGCACATGCGTAGGATGCTTCATGTGCGAAACGATATGCCCATACCATGCCATTGAGCACGAAGAAATAAAAGACAGAAAGACAGGAGCAGTTATCAAAACCATTGCCAAAATCAATCCGGGACTTTGTCAAGGTTGTGGCACTTGTGTATCATTCTGCCGCTCCAAATCCATAGACCTCGAAGGATACACCAACGAAGAAATGTATACCGAAGTGATGGCACTGTTGAATCATTAATCAGAAAGTATGATGGAAGAATCTAATAATAATTTTGAACCGCGTATCATTGCTTTTGTATGCAACTGGTGTACTTATGCGGGAGCCGATTTAACGGGAACAAGCCGCATAAAGTATGCGACGAACGTAGAAATAGTACGCTTTCCGTGCACCGGCCGAATAGACTTCATGTTGCTCCTGAAAGCTTTTGCAGGCGGAGCCGACGGTATTATCGTATCCGGCTGTCACCCTAACGACTGCCATTACACAAGTGGTAATTTTCATGCCCGGCGCCGTTGGATTGTATTTCGCAATATACTCAATTTCTTAGGTATCGACGTACAACGTATTCGTTTTTCTTGGGTGTCTGCTGCAGAAGGTGCCAAATGGGCCGATGTAGTGAACGACACGGTAAAAGAAATAAGAGAACTAGGTCCGTATACTGAATATAAAAAAGTAGCGAACTATTTAGATGAGGAGGTCGATAGTCATGAATAAATTACAGGAAAAAGCAACCAATCTTCTTAAAGAAGGTACCGTTAAACTCATCATCGGATTTGAACAAGGCAATAATAAGATACGTCCTTTATTCTGCGAAAAGCCCGAAGATGTAGAGAAACTGATATATAGTGACGACTGCAGTACCAATAATGCTGTTTATCTGACCAAAAAAGAGCTGATCGGTAATGACAAAATCGCCATTATCGCAACATACAAAGAAGTAGCGAGTATCATACAACTGAACAAAGAGAATCAAATCAAAAAAGAGAACCTCATGGTGCTAACCGTCGGCAAAGACGGAGACGTGACAGAACTGACCTCTTTTGAAGAGATGGAAAAGTTTTGCGAAGAGAGCACTCCTGCACCAGATCCCGTTGTGGCGGCTCTGGTAGAGAGAATAGACAAAATGAGCCGTGAAGAGCGATGGGCCTATTGGAAATCCGAATTAAACAAATGCATTCGGTGCTACGCTTGTAGAGCTGCTTGCCCATTATGTTATTGTAACCGTTGCATCAGTGAGGTGAATTGCCCCCAATGGCTAGATCCCTGGAAGTCGACATTAAGCAATATCGAATGGCAAATCAATCGTGTGATGCATATGTCTGGACGTTGCACCGGTTGTGGTGCTTGCGCCAAAGCCTGCCCGCTAGACTTACCGATAGGAATTCTTACAAAGAAGATGTCGACAGATATCAAAGAAATGTTGGGGGAAGGAGAAGGCGGCAATGTTCTGTCTACTTTCAACCCGAACGATAAAGAAAACTTTATTCATTGATAGAGGTTATGGAAAAATATATCATCAAAACAGAACAGATAGATACCTGGCTAAAACGAATAATCGAATCTATCCCCCGTGTATTAGCACCTGTATCATCGGGAACAAAAACAGAATTCAGAAAAATAAAATCTACCGAAGAAGTGGATAATAAAAGTTTCACAACTACTGTTTCGGCCAAAGCAGCCGCTTTCCCCCCTGTAGAGACCTTGTTTAAATATCAAAAAGACGGAAAAGACACAACATTAACAGAAGAGTCTTTTGATAAGTACCCAGAAACCGTTCTATGGCATGCCCGTTCATGCGATGCGATGGGATTCTCACCTCTTTCGGCCATTTTTGATTGGGACTATAAAGACAACATCTACGATGAGCGACGCAACAAACTAACGATCGTTACTTTTGCCTGTATCCAAAGCGATGAATGTTGTTTCTGTACTTCGGTTGGTGGCGGTCCGGGCAATGTAGAAGGTAGTGATATACAACTCACAACGTTGAACGCTACCGATACTTTGGTAGAAGTTATGACAGAGAAAGGTCAAAAACTGATCGCACTATTACCCGATATTTTTCAACCACTTTCGGAAGAAGTTGATAAAGAAGCTGTATTGGCCAAAATGCCTGTTCGCTTTACCAAAGAAGAAATCAAAGAACATGTATCGAATGCTTTCGATAGTCCCGTATGGAAACGCCAATCGGCACGCTGCCTTGGTTGCGGTGCTTGTGCATTCGTATGTCCAACTTGTGCTTGTTTTGATATTCAGGAAGATGCCCATGGTAGCCACGGCAGACGCTTACGCTGTTGGGACGCTTGCGGATTTTCGCTTTTCACCCAACATACATCAGGCTATAATCCTCGTCCTACCCAAGCCACTCGCTGGAGGCAACGGATTCTACACAAATTTTCTTATATGCCCGAACGGCTCGGCGTATATGGCTGTACAGGCTGTGGACGTTGTTCAAGAGCTTGTCCTGTCGATATGAATTTACAAGAACATTTAATCTCCATAGCCAACTCAAATCATGAATGAGAATATTTATTTACCACATATCATGGTAATCGATAAAATTACCGTTGAAGCTCCGGGCGTAAAGACTTTCCGCCTTAAATTTCAAAACGAAGAAGAAAGTAAAGCCTTTCAATTCCGAGCAGGGAACTTCGCCGAATATTCTGCTTTCGGCGAAGGCGAGTCTACCTTTTGTATTGCTTCTGCTCCAACAAGAAAAGAGTACGTAGAATGTACTTTTCGCCATGCCGGACGTGTAACTTCCGGCCTTGACCGCCTTGAAGAAGGACAGACAATGGGATTTCGTGGTCCATTCGGCAACTCATTTCCTATTGAAGAGTGGAAAGGTAAAAATATACTTTTCGTAGCCGGAGGTATTGCACTGCCCCCTATGCGTTGCGTCATTGACAATGTACTCGACTTACGAGATCAATTCGGCAATGTGACTATTGTGTATGGAGCCAAATCTGTTGCAGACCTTGTGTACAAAGAAGAGCTTGAAGAATGGAACCAACGCTCGGATGTCAATCTTGTAACCACAGTCGATCCCGGTGGTGAGACGCCCGATTGGAAAGGAGAAGTCGGCTTTGTCCCTAATGTTTTGGATAATGTTGCCCCAAATAGCGACAATACCGTAGCCGTTGTATGCGGCCCTCCCATTATGATAAAATTCACATTCCCCGTACTCGAGAAACATGGATTTAAAGATGAGAACATTTACACTACACTCGAAAATAGAATGAAGTGTGGTGTAGGAAAATGTGGTCGCTGCAATGTTGGCAAAATGTATGTTTGCAAAGACGGTCCGGTTTTCTCTAAAGTGCAGCTCAACGATATGGTACCCGAATTTTAATATGATAAAAAGCTCAGATTACATTAGTCGTATACACTTGAGTTTGGAACAAGATACTTTGTAAACAATTATTTAAATAATTGAATATCAAATTCTATAGATATTATTAATGTAACTACAGGTACTTTTATAAAATGAAATAACAGACGTATGTCGCTGCCATAACTAACGGATGTTACTGCGGTAACTAACGGAAGTTATCCTAACAACTAACGTTAGTTTCTTCTGCGACATACGTTAGTTATGGCAGTAACATACGGTTGATTCTTCAAGATGCTAAGACAAGAGCTAAATCATATCTACGATGAAATCTCAATCGCCAATACACAAAGTAAAAAAAAGAGATAATAATATAATGTACAAACAAATTCATTGTACAAAAGCAATAACTACAAGTGACAAAATAAGACCAACAGTAGAGTATAATTGCCTATTTCTTTTCTCACAATTTTGAGAGCTGCAGAAAGCTGATTTCTCACCGATTGGTCAGAAATTGAAAGCGAAGATGCTATTTCGAATATAGAAATATTTTCCTCTTTATTCATTTCGAATATCTGCCGCTGACGGGGTGACAATTTATCTTTCGCTTTCTTAAGTCTCTCAAGAAATTTATCAAAATCAATATGTTCTTCTGTAGAAGGTTGTGTAGAGAGATTCTCACTATTACAATAATTCATGTAATCTTCCATCAACGGATGTTCCAATTTGCATCGCCACTCTTTTAATACAAGATGATACGATATAGTAAACAAATATGATTTAAATGAATATCCGGAACGAAGATTCTCTCTATTAGACCATATTCTCACAAAACTCTCCTGAACAATATCTTGCGTCACGTCTTCCGACTTTACAAGCGAAAAAACAAATCGATAAAGTGGGGAAACCCATCTATTATAAAGTTGAGAGAAACTTTCATAGGCTCCACCTCTAACTCCCTCTATCAATATTTTTTCATCTATATTATTCATCTATCAGCATTCACACATACAAATTTATATATTTTTTTATTGTAGTCTCGTAAAAACAGAAAAGAATTACCCAAAAAAAGAACAATATCATACATCACGACAGCAAATCATTTCAAAAGAGATCATCTGCACATGAATTCATCAGATCTCCTATACAAGAGAAGTTCTTTTTATAAAGCAAAAAAGAGGCCGTTATCACAACGACCTCCTCCGTTTAAATTAAGAGAGAGAAATATTCAATTTATTGGTTTACTAAATATTGAGTGAAATAATCACGCTTTTTCTTTTCAAAATACGATTGATAAGCGGGATCATAATGATGAGATTGACCAGGTAGCACTAACATGTCAAAATCTTTATTTTGTAGAATCAATTCATTCACGAGACGTAAAGTCTGAGCCGGATGCACATTTTCGTCGGATTCTCCTGTTACTAGAAGTAATTTTCCTTTCAAATTTCTAGCTAACTCTTGGTTCGTCTTTACGGTGAAATGATTATCCTCACCGATTCCTTGATAAGTTTCGCCCCAATTTCGATTATAAATAGTGTTGTCGTGATTGCCTGAAGAGGCAACTCCTACTTTATAAAAATCAGGATAAGTACACATTGCACTTACAGCCATTGCAGCTCCGCCCGAATGTCCAAAAATACCTACTCGGTTAATGTCAATGAAAGGATATTTCTTTGCAAGTTGTTCCAAACCACACTTATCATCGGCAAGAGCATAATCTCTAAGATTTCCATAACAATAAGTAGCATATTTTTTATCGCGATATGGAGAACCACCACGATGACCCATACACACAACTATAATACCTCTTTGCGCCAATGCCGTATTGTTGTAACGATCAAATACGGTAAAGTCCGTCCATACAGTTTCGGTAAACGGACCGGGATAAACTTGAGATACGATAGGATACTTCTTATTAGGATCAAAATCATAGGGTTTCCACATAATACCATAAAGATTTGTGACACCATCTGCCGCTTTTACAGTAAACTGTTCGGGATATTTCCAACCATAGGTTAGAAGTTTCGACACATCAATATGCTCTATCGTTGAAAGCAGTTTCCCATCGGTAGAGCGTACGGAAACCTGAGGGACTGTATCAATTCTGGAAAAGTTGTCTACAAAGAGATCCGTAGATGGACTCATAAATACGTTGTGGGTGGCATTTTCGGGTGTAAGACACTGCAAATGCTTACCATTAAAATCGACCCCATAAAGAAAAGCATAATTCGGATTAATCCCTTTTTCGCGTCCATAACCATATAGATACAATCGATGTTTTTGACTATCGACTTTCATAATACGACCTGCTGTCCAATTCCCCGAAGTAACGGCATTGAGTAATTTTCCCGTAGCAGAATAGTGGTAGATATGTCCCCATCCGGTACGATCGGACCACACAAAAATATCATTTCCCTTATTTTCTACTTGAATCTGAAACAATTCCTTATTTAAATAAGGCTTACTTATTTCTTTAATAATCACTTTCACCTCACCAGTACTGGCATCAGCCATACATAGTTCAGCCTCATTGCGAGTACGTTTCAATCTCAAAAAATAGACCTTGTCCGATACATCTTTTACTTTCAATATTTCCAATTGTTGCCAACGCCATTTGCTTACATTTACCTTAGTGATCGAACCTTTTTGAACATCACCCACAAACAACTCTTGCATCGCAACAATACTATCTCCCGGTAATTCGTATTTATAAGTAGATACTACTGGTCCAGGATATCCCATTGAATGCAGTATGGAGAATGTTCTGACGTTGCGTGAATCATCACGAACAATGTAATAGCGATTGGCTGAAAGCCATTGCAAATCGGCAACAACATACTCATAATCTTTAGTTCCATCAAAAGTTAGCTGTTTACGCTCATGAGTCATCATATCCTCCTGCCATAAGTTATGATTTTCGGCTGTTATCTTATATTTCGAATCAGAAGACATACCATAAGTTATGTTCCGATATTCTTTTGGCGATGCTGGTATTAAAGTGCGAAAAGAATCATTGTATACATATACCTTGTTTTTTATCGTGATTTTAGCCAAGAGAGAGTCACCTTGAAATTCAGGAGTATAATTAACAACCGGTTCATACTTCTCACGAGAGAACATTTCGTGTTTCAAACTATCTACAACATGTTCGTTGTATAATTCGTACTTTCCCTTTCGAGCGTCGTATGCATAATAATGGGGTTTATCGTTATTGTCTTCCAACAAATACCAAAACATTTTTTTAATCGGATGGAAAAAAGGTATAATAGTTGTTGAACCAATTTTTGTTTTCAGATTAGGCACATCATACTTTTCGCCTTCATAAACTTCTTCAGGTTTAAGCAAAGATCGCAAATAGTTGTATATGTTAGATTCTTTACCGCTACGAACTATTTTTATGGCCAATTCGTGCAACAAAGGATTTCTATATGGTAATATACCACCACCGATAGCTGCAAATAATATCTGCTGGTTTTCCACACTGAAACCAGAAAGCTTTTCGCACAATAACTGGCGTGCAGTAACAGTATCTTTCAAACAGAAGGCCTTACAAATATCCATCATTGTAAGATAATCTTGCTGGCAAGGTATGGTCGAAATGCTTCTCATACGCTGAGCATAATAGTCAAAGTCGGCAGGGTCGGGTTTAAAATCTTTAAAATACCAACCTCTGAGAACACTTTCTGTGATCTCGCGATACAGTGCTCCTATTTGATTGTATACTTTATATTCACCGATTGATTTCAAAAAATCCGACCAATGTTCTAGGAGATAATTAGAATCGAAAGTTTTTATACCGATTAAATAGCGCTCGCTGTAAAGAAACCAATTTTCGGGTAACGAGCGACGTTCTACAGGCAATTTCTCGATATATTGTTTTGCCAAATCTTTAGCATCTTTCAGTTCGAACATCTTTATCTTCTGCTTGATATACTCTTGCATAAAGGCATCGCTATATTTTCCAGAAGCATACGTTTTGTTCATGGCCAGCAAGTGGTTTTTAGGATTCATTCCACTTCTTATTTGCGCCATAAACTTGTCGGCAGATTGCCCACCTACGAACTTATAAATTTCTTTGCCAGTACCATCAAGCAACAAGAAAGTCGGATAAGCGCCTACTTTATATACATTGGCATATTTCTTTCCATCTTCCGAAAGCATATTAAGCTTAAGACTAACCAATGTTTTATTAAAAAAGTCGGCTACACTGTCTGTCTTAAATACAGTCGCAGCCATTGCTTTACAGGGGCCACAGTAGTCGGTATAACAGTCTACAAAAAGTATCTTATTTTCGGTTGTCGCCTTTTTAAGCGCCTCTTGTAAAGTGGTATGTTCAAAAGCGATTTCCCGATGTTGCGCTTTCAGAGAACAACAACACAATAGAAAAAGAATACACAAGACAAAGTTACGTCTCATCATTTTTCTCATTTCTCCTTTATTTTTATTTATTAAAGTACTCCTTATTCATTCGTATCACCATTAGAGCATAACTGGCTCTTGTCTTCTCGTCGGTATGAGTTTTACTTAAAGTTATTATTTTATTGGCTGTTTCTATAAAATAATTGTGAAGTACGGTATTTGCTTCGTTTGACAATCCTCCAGAGAGATTGTTCTTTGCCATAGTAGATGCCAAATAATTGATGAATGTTAATTGTAAGCCCTGTTTATAGGAAGGAACAGCCTTTGTATTATTGAAGTTTTCGAAGATGACCCTATCCAAATAGGCAAATAAATCTTTCGTAGTAAAAGCATTATTGCCCAGTTGATTCTCACTATCAATTAATAGTTGAATGACATCTTTATCTATGTAATGTTTGTAAAGAACTACCGCCAATCCCATCATCATATCATTGAAATCATATCCCGTCGCTTGTTTAAGGTCTTTTCTCATCACCCATTGCGGTGCTTCATTATATATATGATTTTCCAAATATTGCAGTGCCTCTACTTGTTGGACACGTGGCACGAAAGTGGTAGATACTTCATTTACTCCTTTTATAATAGGATGATTGACACGTCCTCCCACCAATGAATTTATCTGAGTAAGGTAAGACTGATAAAGCACCAATGCTTTTACCGTGAGTTCCGATACAGTACTCCATTTGTTTTGATCAGTAGGTAGGCGGTTGATACGGTTGTTCAATTCTGCATATACTTTTTTGATGTTATCAATACCGGAAATGGCAGACTCCAGGATATTATTCGACAAATATCCTTGTTGCGCATACGGACTCAGTTTATCTTCTGCCGTATAAAAAGATGATTTTAGAGATGGAATAGCACTTCCGTTGCCATAAGCATATCTAATGGCATCCCAATCGTATGTAGACACGCGTGGGAATAAATTTGCAGGAGCGATACCGTCTTGGGGACGAGCCATAAAATTAAAAGTCACTCCCCCCGTTATTGACGCAGTGATTCCATTTTGCTGAAGCCAACTATTAGAACGCAATTGTTCGGGGCTAAATACTGTATAACCCGATTTATTTGATTTCATTCCCAATACTTCACCGAATGCCGAAGCAATCTGTGCAGTAAACACATCCTTACGGACATCTAAGCTATGAATATCCGAAAGAATACGATTATCTACATCACCGCATTGCAAAAAATAAGTGGACAATTGATCATCGGCAACAGCATCGACTATGTTGATACGAGCTGCAAGAATCTCACCTGAAACAGGATCGTATATTTTACTCGAACGTATTCCGGAGAAAGAATAGCCCCAACGAAAAAGGATATGACGATAAGACAAAGAAGCGTCGCTATCGTCGGAACTAAAGCGGAACACATCCTTCCAACCTGCTTTAAGAAAAGCACATTCCCATTGCTTTACAGCTTTTTGAATACATTCGACAAAAGGCTTTGGAGTAATAGGGTCTACATAAATACAGATTTGTTCTTCCGGACGAATGCTCAGCCCCTTACGTTGACGATTCAGATTACTTTTCGAAGCACTAAGCAACCAGCGTAAAATATATTCTTTCTGACGAGCAAGATATTGCTTCGTATCATATTCGGTACGGCTGATCGTTTCGAAGCCAAACGCAGGTTGTGCTTCTTTCATCGTGAGCCGATGCTCCGACAATTGCTGAAAGACAAACTCTAGGCCAAAAGTATAAGCTATATCGGCTTTCTTACCATCCTGAGAAACCGTAACATTATCTATCTGACTGCGCGTAACTTGAAATGCCACTCCTTGAGGGATCATGCGTACTCCATCAATACTTGATAATGCAGGATCGGGATGTGATAAACTGCTATTAGAACTTACACTAAACAAACCATTTGCCATGTTCAGGTCTTTCGTTATTTCAATGATATACGATCCCGAAGGCCCTAAAGTAACCAAAGGATAAACACTTTCAATGGGACGCATACCCGATTTTATGATTGAGTTCATCATACAAAAATCTGTAGAATCAGAAGATACATCCAATGCATAATGTCGCATCAAATATAAATTATTCCCTTTTCCTTTCGAAAAATTTATCACACCGCATGCATCGGACACATAATTAGAAGTGCCTTTAACAACTTGCGCTGTGATCAATACATCTTTATCTAAACCGTTTTTCGGTATTTCTAAAAAATATTGGTTGCCCAATTTGTAAACCGTATAAAAACCTTTGTGTACCACCATTCCCTTTTGCGAAGAGAAATGAGCATAAGTTGTAGAGAGTGTATCCCCTTTCATGTTTCTAGCTTCTGTCGGGACAGACAATAAAAGTGAAGCGAATAACAAAAGTAATATATGAGTTGATTTCATTTGTACGAAATTAATTATTATCAATTAGAGATTTATTCTTTTCATTTTCCCATAGAGTGATAAAACGATAAAGCGATTTATAGTGAATGGCTGTAAGTTCGTCTTTTACCGTATGACTCGCATCCATCGCTCTTTTTTTAATACGCGACATTATTGCCCTATACACCAATGATACACCATTAGAAAGATTCGTTGAATTTTCTGCATTAATGGCAAGTTGTTCTACCAAAGCATTCTGAATGTTTTTTTGATAGGGAGACAAAGGCTGCTGTATGCCAATATTACCGAAAGTATAAGAATAAATCTTATCGGCGAATTCTTCGAGAGAGAAAGCATTCGGATCGAGTTGCTTTTCTTTTAAAAGAGCAGAAGATTTTACCACCATCTTAGCCATATTAGAAGCAATCGGTCCACTTACATACTCATCATTGATATTGGTTTTATCCATTAAAGTTTTCGAGAACAACCATTTCTGGTCATGAAAAAAATATTTATCTAAAAATTCAAGTGCCGCTTCTTGTTTATCCCGTGGAACCGATTTGTATACGATCAACGATTCATCTCTTTCCGGTTTATCTGCATAATGTCCCGCTATTATACGAATCACATGACCAATATAATTCATGTACTGACTTTGAACGGATAGGTACCGTCTACGTAAAACAAAGAAGTCCGAATCATTTTTAGGATTCCATTCTTCCAAATGAGCCATGATGCGCTTTAAATTTTCCATTCCATACGTATTGGCTTTTACATCATCATCGCTACTGTCTTCGGATTGTACCCTCGGATCACCAAATGTAGACTCTACCAAATAAAGCATGCGACGATCTTTTCGTTTTTCGTCTACCCAACGGCGTAGGCTATCAGTTTGCTGAACAATAGTCATGTTGTCGGGCAATAGCCGATATGCCCACTCAATAGCAAAGTTATCGTATGCACCGATACGAGGTAATAGATCGGAGGGAGCAAGTTTATCACCCGGCTGAGCGATGTAATTAAATCTTTGATAATCCATAATTGATGTTCCCAATCCATTCTTCCGAATAAATTCGGCACAACGAAGACTGTCTGTCGGATATGCTGTACTACCTACAAAGTTGTGTCGTAAGCCTAAAGTATGTCCCACTTCATGAGTTAATACCGTAGCAGCCAACTCACCCATTAAGTCTTGCGGGAGGGGATATTCTCGTGCACGTTTGTCTACATTGCTACACATTACAAAATACCAACGCTGTAGTAAACTGAGTATGGAATGATAGAGAGCAATATGTGAAGCGATGATTTCACCCGATCGAGGATCGACGATCATTGGCCCGTAAGCATTAGGGATAGGTGATGCTTTGTAAGATACTAATGAATAACGTGCATCACCCTCGCTATACAATGAATCGGCAGGAGCCAATTCGGCATGTATAGCATTTTTAAAACCGGCTCTTTCGAATGCCGGTTGCCATGCATTTACCGCTTTAATCAAATAAGGAACCAGAAAAGAAGGTGTAGCCCGATCGATATAGTACACAATAGGTTTTGCGGGTTCAACCAGTTCTCCACGCCTATATCTGTCCATATCTTCGGGTTTAGGTTCCAAACGCCAATGAGCCGCAATAGGAATACGCATTTGCATCTGATCTTTATTAAGCGGAATACCATTGAGAGGATAGTTGAAATATCCCACGCGCTCGTCGGCTACTCGAGGCGCCATAGGCTTCTGCGGCAATAACAACCAAGATGCACTTATTTCCCAGCGTGAACTAGGAAAGTCGTTTTTACTGTTTTGAAGTTGATAACTCCGATATGACTGAAAATTAACATTCGTAGGAAAAGACTGTACACTAATGATATCCGTTTGTTCGGATCGATAACCTCCTAATTTCAAATCTTCGGCAGCTCCGCGTAAAGAAAACAATTGGTTGTCGCTATTCATTATCTCAGTGATATCTATTAACGACGAAGTCGTTGATGTCGCTACAATAGGAAGCGATAGCAATACGGAAGGAATATCCTTCTTAAAATAAGACGAATACATATAAGTACTGTCACTCCGATATGTAATTATTGGAGTGACAATTTCTATTTTATTGCCTTTTTTCAGCATTCGAATCATTGTATCGAACACGGAGTCACCCCCATATCCGAAACGCATTTCAGGCGTTCTCTCTTTTCGCGCTGCCCCCTTCAAGATGGTAATAGTGACCAAAATATCACGTTGAAGCTTGTCATCAGGAACTTCCATATAGTATTTTCCATCTTGCTGATAGATGTTGACAAAGCCGACAGACTTGTATGAGCAGTGCTTTAAAAAAGAATTTATAGTTTCTGTTTTGCTGGCAGAAAGTGTATCGGAAGAGTTGTTGGTTGCTTGAATATGCTGCGCATAAAAAGCGCAGCATAAAAATATCCATATATATCGCATGTTTAGTTATTTAAATTATTTCCGATTTGTTGCAAATCAATGTTATAATTTTGAATGTAATAATTGCGTACCATGTTATATCGTTTCTTCAGAATACCATTAGTGTCTTTGGCTGAAGTCAGAATACCCTGCCAAGAAGCCTCTGTAGTATCCCAATCGCTAATACTTGTTGGAACAGTATTGAGAAATGTTTCGGAATGACATATCATCATGAGCATAAAATTGCCCCAATCTCGAAGAGGTGTAGCATAGTAGCCTGGGCCAAAAGTTCCCAAAGCCCATAACTTACTATTCGAACTTAGACTTGCGACACCCGTGTAATTAGTGACACTGCTGAATTCGGTAGATGGAGTAACCGCTCCTCTATCCAAAATATTTTTGATAAATATTCTATTCCATTTATCTTTAAGCTTCCGTTTGTCAGTGGCAGACAACTGACTGATTGTCGTTCCATCACCATACCCTACGCATATATTATAATAGTTATACCAAGCCCCTACCTTACTTCCACGAATCATGAAAGGGTATGAAGAAAAGTTATAATCAATGGAGTCGACTTCCGCGCAAAGCAATATTTTTACAGGCAAATATGCTTTCAAAAAAGCATCGGAATAAGAATCAAACCAAAGTTCTTTGATTAGCGAAAGTTGCTGTTTTACATTAGCAGGATCAGTAGGAAGAACAGAAAAGCCGGCTTTACCATCAGCCATTGTTCCCGTTTTACCTTTTTGCCATCCGGATGGTGTCCAATACGCATCTTTATCTTGATATTTGTATAGCATATAAATGCCGTATTTCTTATAATAATCGACAATTGTTTGATCATAGTCATTGTTTCCTTGCGGTAATTTATAAGCCAACGCATCGCCCGATGGGGTCAGTTCATCTTCCGAATAACCACAAGCCGAAATTGCACACAGCAATATAATAATTGCTGCACAATAGGTTATTTTATTGTATATCGTTTTCATTGTTCTATAATTATCTGGGGTTTTGAACTAATTTATTATTTCTATCAATAGCGTCGTAAGGAATAGGCAAAGCATATAACAAAGAGTTGGATTCTAACGTATAATCTTTGGCATTGCCATCAGTGTCAATATAATGGTGCGATACAGATAACCCCAAGCGTTTGATATCAAACCAGCGAAATCCTTCTTCCATACAAAGTTCACGTTGACGTTCTTGTAGGCAAAAAGTTAGCAATGCATCGGGATCGGTAATATTAATATCGGTATAAGTTTGACTGGCATAGCGTGACCTACGCAAGGTATTCAAATCGTTTAATGCTTGAGTGCACTTAGCCGCGTCGCCATCTATCTTATATTCTCGAATTAGTGCTTCGGCACGGTTTAGATAAACTTCGGCCATTCGAATTCCACAATCACCGTAATTACTATCTGGGGCTTTTCTTTTATATGAATAAAGATTACTATTATTGAAAAATGACGTCAACCTTAAATCGTTAGTACCATACAAACTCATTAATGTAGAAGATACGGTATATGGAGGTTGATAAGGATAGGTTGGCTGAGGTACAAAAAAAGTTTCGTTACCCCAACTAGGAGAGCCATAGACCCAAACGACTTCCGAACTGGCATCAATATCATAGACTCCTTTTCCAGACTTCATAGAGGCAAAAGTTGTGAGAGCCGGCCCTTGCGCCATGGCTACATCGGCATATTTTACAACGTTTGCCATATCTTCCGTACGCCCCATATATAGATAAAGTCTGGAAAGCAAGATATTGGCTGCCAGTTGGTCTACACGGAATTGGGAATCGGCTTTATAATTATCCTTCAGCAATGCGACCGATTCTAACAAGTCTTTTTCAATCTGAGCATACGTTTCACGAAGTGTTGACCTAGAAGGAAAATTATCAGATACAGTCATGGTCAATTGTAGTGGAAGTCCCATGGCCGTATCGGGATTGATATTCTTTCCATCATAAGGCTGGCAATAAATCAGAGCCAACTTAAGGTAATAATAGGCACGAAGAAAAAGTACTTGTCCCAAAAGAGCATTTTTTTCTGTATCCGTACCCGACACTTTGGGTAAATAATCTTTTACCACATTACAACCCATGATTTTCTCATACAATAATTTCCATGAATTACTCTCATCCGGAATAATATTTACGGCATCGAACATGGTCTGATCAAAGGTAAAAATAGGTGTACCTGCCTTATGTTGAGGTGCATAAGTGGTGTATGATAAACCATTGCACTGCATTTCATCGGTAAGCAGGTCAAGATATGTGCTAGAAGTAAACAGATAAGGATATGCTTCTTTATACATCATCGCTTTGATATCTGCGACAGAAGAAGGTCTAATCTCATCTTGGCTCGATTCGTCAAAGAAATTAGCACATGAAGTCAGACACAACAACAATATCACAAGCCCCAATAACAATCTATATTGATATTTATTTTTTTTCATTTCTGTTTTGCTTTAAAATGATACATTAAGACCGAATGAATACGACTTTGTCCTGGGCTGTTGCCCCGATGCGACCTCGGCATCTTGTCCGTGAAAGTTTTTGCTGACTATTGAGAAAGGATTAGACATACTTGCCGATAGACTGAGGGATTGACATCTCAACTTTCGCACCAATTGAATAGGGAAAGAATAGGAAAGAGAGATGTTGTTGCACCTAAATGTCGAAGCATTGACCACACGAGCCGTAGAATAATTGTACATGGCATAGAGCGTAGTAGAAGTGCTACCATTAGGTAACTGAACAAAATTTTTAACTACGTCATAATCAGGCAATCCAGGGAAATTAGCATTGGTCATACCAGGCACCCAACGATAATTCAGTTCTGACGGAAGATTCACGTATTCGGTTGGCAAGACAGACGAGGGATATGCTTCTTGCAAGAAACGTTTACCACCGACCTGAAGATAGAAATTAGCAGAAAGAGTAAACAGTTTGTAGCGGAAAGAAGTCGACAAACCTCCAGTAAAGTCAGGATCAAGCTTACCAACATATTGCATATAAGCAGTCGGGTCGTTTTTTGGATCGCTTTTGCCATCTGTGGTTAAATCTATAATGGGATAACCGTTTGTTTGATTGATTCCTGTATATCTGAAAGCCCATAAAGAACCGGTGGCATACCCTGCTTTATAAAAACTACCACTCGTTGCAGTTTTCCATGACAGATTTTGAATATTGACAGAAGTTACTTTATTGAAATTTTTCGAAGTATTTAGCGACATATTCCAAGTAAAGTCTTTAGACCGAATAGGAGTAAAAGCAATCGTGAACTCATAACCTTTGTTGGTCATACTACCACCATTGACAGGCATATTCTCTATACCATATTCGCGTGGCAGAAGCAGACTTGTAATCATATCTTTACCTTTTTTGATGTAATAATCGAGTGAAAGTCTAATATGATTATTAAAGATACCCATATCCACCCCATAGTTTTGAGAAATGGTTTTCTCCCATCGTAAATTTTCATAAGGCAACTGACTTATATCCAATAGGTAATCACCGGTATTGACATCTACAACACCAGCAGAAACACTAGCACTCGGAATTTTCAATATCAGTGAAGAACTGTAGTTGCTTGCCATATTGCGTTGATAACCGAAACTACCGCGAAGACTGACATCAGAGAATATGTGTTGGTTAGAAAACCATTTTTCGTTTGTCATATTCCAGCGTAAACCACCGGCCCATGCAGGGTTAAAATTTTCGTTGGTGCTACGTCCAAAGCGATTGGATGCATCAAAACGGACACTCAGGTTAGCGACATAGCGGTTATCATAAGCATAATTGAGCGTAAAATAAGTTCCCATCGTATTAATTTTTCGATCTGTAATAGTGGGAAGTGGTGCCTGCTTAAGAATGGAGTTTTCCATAGTGGTAGTACCACTAGTAATAGTGAGCGGAACTTGAGCAAACGATTTTCCTCTGTCACGCAAATAGCCATATTGAGTTGCTGTATTGCCGGTATAGTGAGTGCTCGAAGCTTCTATACCAAGCATCATAGTGAGTGCATGTACTTTATTAAATAAATGGTCGTATGAAATAGAATTACGCCAATTCCAAGTATTGGAACGCGTATTGCTTGTAATATACTCACCCCCTATAGGTAAACGAGACTGGCGATAAAGTGCATCGGTTGGCTTGACCGTTCCAAATTCATACATTCTGATGGCAGTAATTAAGGCAGAGTGCTCCGTAGCATAAGATTCTCCACTTTGTGAAGAAACACTTAAACTAAACAAACTTTGAAATTTTAATGAGCGGGTAATATCATAGTTCAAATTGATACTTGAATTGACAGACAGTGCCTTATTTTGCAATCCTGTTTGATTGCGTTCATTAATAATATTAAATAAGAACTTGGAATAATTTAGATTTTGATAGTATGATAGACTTCCATCATCATTGTATGCAGGAATAGCCCTATTGGTTGTAGTAGCATAGTTATATGGATCTATCTGAAAGAAACCGTTTGTGGTAGAATAGGAACCGGATAGACGGGCTGACAAGTGAAACTTTTCAGAAAAATCGAGATTCATTCCCACGCTACTATTGTATGATTCGGATTCGTTACCGATAGCCGTACCCTTAGTGGAATTATATCCCAATGATGAATAAAATCGGGCTTTATCGTTTCCTCCAGAGAAACTAACACTATGATTGTGGCTTATTGGATTACGAAACAACAATTTGAACCAGTCGGTATTGACTGTTTCCATTTTAGCCACTTGAGCTTCAAATTCATCGGATGTGATCTGCTTATTGAGATATTGGTTTAAAGCGCCAGCATAGCCGATTGTATTATTTGACCAACTGGCAGAAAGCCCACGTTGAAATATTTCTTTTGATACAGCAACACGTTCTTTCGAATTCATGAGTTGAAGTTTATTATAAGAAACTCGCTCTCCAATATTCAAGCCTCCCGAATATGTTACAGACATCGAACCGACTTTACCCCGTTTTGTTTTGATAACAATAACGCCATTGGCTGCACGAACGCCATATATGGCTGTGGCAGAAGCATCTTTCAGAACTGTTATACTAGCTATATCCTGTGGATTAAGCCATGAGATAGAATTTCCTACAAAGTTGCGAATGTAGTCGAAATTATCAGATGTTATTTCTCCGACAGAACTAAATTGTTGAGCATTAAAAGGTAGAGGATCTTCTTGAATGATCCCATCTACAACCCATACAGGTTCTTGACTACCTGTCAAGGTCGATGTTCCACGTACACGAGTTTGTTGACGCACACCCACCAAACCGCTTGTATTGGTCACTACAACACCAGACAATTTGCCTTGCAACGATTGTTCCAAAGAATTCACACCATTCAAATATAAATCTTCGGCCTTAATAACACTTACCGCACCGGCCACACGCGTCCTGTCCAAATCTTGATAACCGGTAACAACGACCTCATCAATCTGAGTGTTATTGACAAGCGTTACATTCTTTTGTATATTCGCTTCTCCTGCTTTTATCACAACATATTGTGTTTTCATTCCTACATACGAAAAGCATACGGTACAAATATCTGTCGGGATATAAACAGTATAACGACCATCAACATCCGTAACAGTGCGATATAGAGAATTTCTTACTTGAATATTGGCACCCGGTAATACCCCGCCATCACTATCTTTTAAGATACCGGTTAACTTGCGTTTTTTCTGTGTATTTCTTTGTTGGGTTACGGTTACAATACGTCCTTCTATCTCGTAATTGCATCTAACATTTTGCATTACCTTATCCAGTATTTCTCTTACAGGTTCTTTCACCCCACGAACTGTAATGCGAGGCATTCCTTTGGCCTGATCTGAATTGTATATAAAATTCAGTCCGGTTTGTTTCTTCACGACATCAAAGAATTCTTTTATAGTTACAGAATTCAAATTGACTGTCACTCTCATCTCATCTACTGTCTGCGCCGCTACTGCATGTGTTCCCGGAATCGAGATCCATAAAGTTAGACAAACGAGCATAATAGTACGTTTCATTACTTTAAACTTAAACATCTCTTTTTCTTTTAGTCATTATTACTACTTTTCTTTACTATAATTTTATTTTGGGTATTTTCTATTTCAAGTCCTGTGACATTTTTGATTGCTTTTAGAACCAACGATATCGAACTATAACGATCAATATCACCCGTATAACGCATTTGTTTTACATCATTTGACATAAATACGATATCCTTTCCATACCACCGAGCAATGGTTGTCATCAATTTTTCGAGAGCACAATTATCAAAGATGAATCTGCCACTATTCCATGCGACATAAGCGTCTACATCCACCTTATTAATTTGAACTTGTTGAGAAGCCGATTGCATAACAGCCATCTCACCCGGTTTTATCTTGTATTCATGACCTTCACCGGTAATCACACTAATCGATCCCTCTACCAGCACCACTTTTGTTTTCCCCGCTTCATCATCGGTATTCACATTAAACGAAGTACCATATTCACGAACCGTACCATTGGGGGTCTCCACATAAAATGGACGTTTACTATCTTTCGCCACATAAAAATAAGCTTCGCCTTCTAAATATACGATACGCTTATCATCCGAAAAATGTACCGGATATTTCAATGTAGTACTATAGTTAAGATGTACCCGAGTACCATCGTCTAATGTTACCCAATATTCACTATCCCCCTGCGTCATCAATCGATTACTATTCTCTTCGGCATTTGTTGTTTGAGAATTATCACTTACAACTTCGACCTTTTGCATCGTTTTATCAACAGCCGACAGCGTTTGTAGATTCACTTGTTTACCATTGGGTAATATGAGTGTTGCATGTTGCTTACCCATATTTTGGCCTCGAAGCATTGCGACCATCGTTTCATGAGATATTTCCGGTCTATATATCACTTTATTGTTTTTCAATAGCCAAATACTTGCTCCGGCAATAACCAATAACAAGATAGCCGCATATCTTAAAGTCTTGCGCCACATCAATTGATAAGAATCATGATGAGTCTTATGGAATAATTTCCGTGCCCGCTCTGCATCTATGGCAGCATATTGACGATACCTATTAGATAATTCCGCTTCGTTCAACAGTTGATCATAATTTATTTTATTCTCGGGTGACCTATTTATCCACTCTTGAAACTGTTTGAGTTCATCATCGCTGATCTGTCCTATCAGCTTATCATGAATTACTTTATTTATGCTTCTTTTATATTTAGTCATACCCATTTAAAATTAGTTTATATAAAAGAAACGATTGAACGAAAAAAGTGAGGGACAAGAAATAGAAATATTTCTAAAAAATCTTTTATTTAGTATATCCGTGACATTAATCCGCATATATATCGAATATAATATCAAAATAATAGATATAATACACAATTAACGATATTAAAGTTTAGTAATACTTCGAGAGTATTACACTTTCTTACCAAAAGTGGAGAACTTTGCAACTCAGTTGCAAAGAGATATTTATAACTTTGCAACATAAAAATTAATATATATAATTATGGAAACATTAAAAAATCAAGAGCATCATCACGAACATGTACATCAAATAAATTCTCTGAACAGTATTTTTATCTTTTCAATTATATTGAATCTACTGTTTGTGATTATAGAAGCGACAGTCGGATGGATGCAAGATTCGCTCAGCCTATTGTCTGACGCAGGTCACAACTTAAGTGATGTCTTTTCACTATTATTAGTGCTTATCACTTTTAGGTTGGCCAAAGTACATCGTTCGAAACATTTTACTTATGGTTTAAAAAAGAGTTCTATTCTCATTTCTCTTCTCAATGCAGTTATTTTACTTGCTGCTGTAGGCGCAATCATTATTGAAAGCATTCATAAGTTTCACGAACCAACCACAGTAAATGGCAATGTCGTATCATGGACTGCCGGTATAGGCATCATCATTAACGGTGCAACAGTCTTGATGTTGATGAAAGGACAAAAAGGGGATTTGAATGTACGAGGTGCCTTTTTGCACATGGCCGCAGACACTCTTGTTTCAATAGGTGTAGTGATCTCCGGCATCATTATTACTTATACCGGATGGAATATAATAGATCCTGTTGTAAGCCTTCTTATCGCCTTAGTTATTCTTATATCCACTTGGCAGTTACTTTCAGAGAGTGTCAAATTATCACTGGATGGTACCCCTCAAGGTATTAACCTAGACAAGATTAAGGCTATTATGAAAAGCTGTGCACATGTTGTAGATGTACACCACATACATATCTGGGCAATGAGTACAACAGAAAATGCATTGACTGCCCATATCGTATTGGACGATATCAACCAAATTGAAAAGGCGAAAGACGAAATAAAGAAAGAATTAAAAGAAAATGGAATCGTTCATTCCACATTAGAAATGGAAACACAAATGTCCACATGTAGTGATATGGCGTGTGAAGAGACTAACTGAAGACAAATAAACAAGAATCCATTTGGTTTAATATTACGACAACAGCATTTACAGATACTTTGCCACCTCCGTATGACACCATACCGTACTGCCTCACAGCAGGTTAACGACACACCGTATACAACGCCAGCGAAAAGAGGCTCCAAAATCGGCTCGAGAGCATATTGTGGATACGTTATTTTCAGCAGACCTCTATTTAGAAACGCTCTAAAAAGCACGCTACATATATCTGAAGAGTCGATTTTTACATGGACGGGGATGCTCCACTCTTTTTGATAAGCACCTTATCTCGACGAAAGGTATCAGACAAGCAAATGCGACAATCCCTCGACAAATACTTTTACATCTACCTCTGTCTGCATCAATATTTTTTCGAATTCCTCGCATACTTCCTCAAATTTCATCGTTATCACATTTGAGACTCGGGCACATGATATGCCTCCTGCCCTTCTTTCAAACCGAGCGTATCGCACCGACTATAATTGATTATTCCCATAAGGTAGTCATTTCAGGGCAAGTTTACAATTAAGGTTCAGAAGTCTCACACGTGTGAGACTTCTATACTCTTGTAACATGATCTTTTTCAGCTTAATGACTTATCTTAAACAGAGGTATTATTAAAAAAAAAGAAAGAGTTGTTTTTTGAGGCTGCTTTTTGAGTCAATCTATTGAATTCATTTCGGAAATATAGCGAAGTAAATCTAGAAATGAATCCGATAAATGCGACAAGAAGAAGCCAAAAGAAATCGAAATCGTTCGTTATATTAAGGCAATAACAATTGCAATAAAATAAAATCATTACGATTCATTTTCTCTCTAAGTGTCGCCATTGCCCTTTTCTTTTGAGTCTTAACTGTTTCCAAAGATATCTGCAAAGTATCTGCTATCTCCTGATTTTTTTTACCATCCATATACATGATGAATACTTCACGACAACGTTTTGGCAAATTATCGATAGTATGAAAAAGCTGACGATATATCTCTTCGCTAAAAAAATGATCCTCACCGTCATCGTTTAGCTTATAAAGTTGATGAGTTTGCGCCATCTCTTGCAAGTAATTGTATTCAACGTTTTTATGCTTTAAATAATCAAGAGAGGCATTCCGAACGGCGTTATACAAAAAAGCTCGAAGAAAACCAGTAGATTCAAATTGCATTTTCTTCTCCCAAATCGTAGAAAACAGATCTTGAACAATATCTTCTGCAACCTTATATTCATCAACAAATTGAATAGCGTAACTTACCAATGCTTTAAAGAAATTCTTGTAAAGCAGATTAAAAGCAGTATCATCCCAACGATTATACTGTTCTATCAAAATTCCGTTATTCATATATATTTAACTAACCGCACAAAGGTAGCTAAAAAAAGATAAAGGCAAGAAGAAATAATAAAAATATCTATTTAAGCTCCCGCTAATGAGTTGGAAAGGATAACTAGAAAAACAATAGCAGTGATACTGACATATAGCCAATCACGCTCACGCGCGAAATCAATGAGCGAAAGCAAAATTCGGATAATTGGCGTGAGCATTAAAACAAGTACGCCAACTTGTATCCAATTTTTCGCTTGAAATTGTAGAAGCCCCGCAAATATACCTTTTATAGTAGTAAATGATGAAGGTTCGCCATGAAAAACAGTATAGTCAGGCATTGGTTCACCGCCATGACAGATCAAATAATATATTCCACTGGCAAGAGCGATGGCACAAGCCGTCATAACTCCTACACGAAGAGCAGTTCCAATAAGCAACTGCATATCTTTTTTTTGTTCTATCGATTCCATTTATTTTAAAATTTACCAGCGATACCGTTGTATATCATATTTATTGCAACCAAAACAATGGCACATGCAAATATTTGTCGAAGTACTTTCACATTAAGCCTTTTCAATAAACGAGCACCAGTTAAGGCTCCCGTTAATACCCCTACCATAATAGGGAAAGCGATACCCGGTTCAATATAGCCCCGTTGTATGTATACTACTGCAGAAGCTACAGCAGTAACACCAATCATAAAATTGCTAGTAGTGGTACTTACTTTAAATGGGACCTTCATTGCCGAATCCATAGCCAACACTTTGAGTACCCCGCTACCGATGCCAAGCAATCCCGATAATACTCCAGCACTGAGCATAATAGAAAAGCCTCCACAGACATGAGTCAATTCATAACTTTTCACCCCCCCTTCTTTTGTTGGATATGTCCCATAAAGCTTTAATTTGCGTGCCAAATCACTACCTACAACATCTGTATGATCAGCCGAACGGCGTTGTTGCATTAAAGCAGTAAACATCAAAACGACACCAAAAATAACGGCGATAGTATTAGTTGGCATCCATAATGCAATAAATGCGCCGCCCACAGCACCAATTGTCGTAGCTATTTCAAGAAACATACCTAACCTTATATTTGTAATGCCTTCTTTGACATAGGCACTAGCCGAACCGGAAGAAGTGGCTATCGACGCAATCAAAGCTGCACCAATGGCATAATGAAAGTCGACATGGAAACAAAGAGTAAGAATGGGTATCACGATTACCCCACCACCAAGTCCTGTAAGGGAACCAAGAAGTCCAGCCAAAAAAGCGGAGCAAATTAAAATAAGTGTAAAAGTTAGAACAGTCATCCTTTATTTATTTTGAATGCAAAGGTATGATGAAATATATTAGGTATCGTATTCAATTCAATAAAATTATATATATTTTATTCCTTTTCGTGCAGTATTTACCTAAGACGTTCGTATAATTAATATATAAACGCTTTAAACGAATAACAGATGAATCGTTTTATCAAATCATTATTATCATTTGATCATTTTGTTAGGCATTTCATCATGTACATGGAATTCAGACTACCATCAAGGAAATATCTACAACAAAGATTTATTGCAAGTTTGGGAACAAGAGTTTAAACCCTATCGCGATAGAACTTGGATGCATACAGGTATTTGTGGGAGCTGCAAATATTTTAAGTTTTGCAGAAGAAACGGGATGCATCTTCGCGACGAGAACGGTGACTTACTCTTCTGCCATTTGAAAAAAATTACAGAAATAGAAGGGTGGTACTTTCCCCCAAATTTAATTCAGTAAATAAGAGATTGCTATTAAATTAAAAGGATATTATCAATAAGAAAATTTACAAGAGGTTACTAGCGCTTCTTTCTAAATCGAGCAAAAAGGTTTTCTTTTCTAAACCACCTGCATATCCAGTCAATTTGCCCGTCGAACCAATCACACGATGACAAGGAACAATGATGCTTATCGGATTATTATGATTTGCATTGCCTACAGCTCTGCAAGCTTTTGGTAAACCTATTTGACGAGCAATCTCAGCATAAGTGCGTGTTTCTCCGTACGGAATAGTAAGCAACGCATTCCATACTTTTTTATAAAAATCAGAGTAATATGCTGTTGAATAATCGACAGGAATATCAAACGTCGTACGCTGCCCTTCAAAATATTCCATTAGTTCATCACGCGTTCGTTCAATAATGTGAGGAAAGCTTCCGTTTGAGCCCCCCTCGTCATTATCAACATGTACAAAATCGAGACCTATAATTGCCGTTTCTGCATCATTACACTTCAACTCAAGCATTCCAACAGGAGTGTCGATAACGTACGATTTACCTATTACTACCGTTCGTCTTATCATATTAGCTTTATACTATAAGTTGAATTGAAAGTCCCTTTAGGAGCAAGATGTTGCATCCAATCTCTATTTTGGAATGAATCGGTATAATTTACCGTATCACAGCGTCCATACCACGGTTCAATACAAACGAATGGTGCATAACTATCTTGAGCAGGTGACCATAAACCCACTACCGGAGCATCAAATGAGAGTTGTACGTAAGGTTTATGCGAAGCATCCATCAAAGTAACCTCATTGACTTGATTATTTTCAAAAACTAAAGCATCACCATTGAATGTAGTCTTCCGAATACTTATTTCACCATTTGGCATTTCATAGTTTCTTTTTTCAGGTACAACACATCCTTTTTCTCCTATAACCGTCAGTTGAAGTGAATCAGTTTGTGGCTTTAGAGCAAAATAGCCTTGCACTTCTGCTTGCTCGTCATAGTTTTTAAAATTAAATGCAGGATGAGCCCCTATTTGGAAATTCATGTTTACATCCGCCGGATTATGCACTTGCCACATCACCTGTATCTCACTATCAACTAAACGATAGCCAATTTCCAACTCAAAGCAATAAGGATATTTTTCGTGAGTTACTCCATTATCAACAAGTAGATAGCGCAATTCGTTGTCTGTATGTTTTACTAATACAAACTCCATGTCGCGAGCAAAACCATGTTGAGACATAGAATAAGTAAGGCCGTTTTCACGGTATTTCCCATTCCATACACTTCCGACAATAGGGAAAAGAATCGGAGAATGACGTTTCCAATAAGTAGGATCGGCTTGCCATAAATATTCCCAACCTGTTTTATTATTGCATATACTACATAGTTCTGCCCCATAAGAGTTAACAGATATAGTCAGAAAAGAATTTTGTATTGTTTCTATCATTTATTCCTTTTTTTGATTGACAAAAATAACAATTTTATGGTATCGAGACAAGTATTATGATGTAAAATAAAAGCTATTAAGTTTTGCACCTTGTATCCTTAGTATTGTCAGTTGCCTCATTGGCATAAATGGTATCTATTATCTTTTTGCCAACAGCCGTTCTATAGTGCGCCTTATCGTAGAAATTATGTTTGTCAAAGAGGAGTGAATTTGCCGAATGTGAAAAATCAAATACATTATCATTACCAAATATTTGTTTCAACATTGCGATATCCTGCCTATTGATATAGCATTTCTCTGGATAAGGGCCAAAAACTATTTTTATATTAGTATGATGTTTATTACAAATTGCTTTTATTTTATTCAAATAAGACATTTGTGAATGAAAGATAGCACGCGGAAACTCCTTTGGGTGTTTGCCTTGAGCCTCTAACTCTTTCCAATAGCTTTCTTTCCAATAACTTTCTTTTAATTTTCTTATTTTATATTCATTAGGATATATCGCATTATTGTTATATCCGGTATGTGATACTCCATAAGGATTGATAATACCTTTCATACTGTGCTCGTAGCGATGTGTAAACTCATATTTTAGATAAGGAGCAAGAAACAGTGGATTGAAAAAATTTTGCAGGAATGCCATTTGATACGTCACTTTATTTACCTTAGATATCTCTGGAGGCATTATATGCATTGCGTCTGTCTGCATATGATCCTTTGTCAATAGTCCATTTTCCAAAACAAGGAGTAAATTCTTAATGGGCTGATTGGGTTGCTTGTCCAATGCCGACAGTTTCAGATATAAATCGGCAAGTCCTTCGGAATTACCGAAAAAGCGGTAAGGATGGGCGTGAATATACTTATTCCAATCTTCGCAACGATAAGCCATGGTACATGAGGTACCCATAATAAAAGAATCGAAATGTGCCGTATTACGATATAATTTGTACTTATACCATCCTACAGCCCCTTCGTTAAGACAAATGTTAGAGTGGTCGTAATCTTTATATTTGCGAAGAACCAAGAACGGATCCTTTTGTACATAAAACACAACAAGCAGCAAAAAAGGTAAACCCAAGAGTAAACATTTAAAACAATATTTATTCTTATAGCAACGTATACTTTTACTTTTTTCTTTTGTCGTCTTAATATCTTCCCTTTTCATAACGTTCCTTTACATTAGATTTATTTGTTACATTTATTCCATCGTTTATTACAATAATACGATGGGCTCTTATGAGCCACTGGAAAGAGCCGCAAAGATCGAATCTCGTGTGACTATAATCATGGATATGATGGCACTTAATATATCGATATCAACAAAAAGAGGCGGATAGTTATTTTATTGTATACCTTTTATTGTAAATGCTATTAATGATCTTTCGGCCTAAAACAGTTCGATAATGGACTCCATCATAGAAGTTATGTTTATCAAAAATAGACGTATCGGTAGAGCTGGAGAAATCAAAAACATTATCACTACCAAATATTTTTCTAATGATTGCTACATCGTTAGTATTAAGCTTTCTTCTCTCTAAAATAGGCGCTATTACAATCTTTATATTAGTATGATGTTTGTCACATATTTCTTTGATTCTTCTCAGATAGTGTTGTTGTACTTTAAATATCGTACGAGAAAATTCTTTTCCCGGAGTTGCAACAAAGCGTCTTTTTCCGAATTTATACCAATACCCACCCTCCCAATAACGTTCGCCCATCTTTTTGATCTGAAGCTCATTCGGATGAATAGCATCGTTACTATATCCAAAATGCGATCTGCCATAAGGATTGATAATACCCTTCATGCTGTGTTCATAACGATTAGTCAACTCGAACTTCAAGTAGGGTACCAAAAACAAAGGGTCCAAGAAATCTTGTAAAAACGTCATTTGGTAGTATAGCCAACTCACATGCGAAACATCAGGAGGCATCAGATAGCACGGTCCGGATTGCATATAATTTTTTGATAAAAGACTTTGTTCAAATACAAGAAGGAGATTTTTGATCGGCTGATTAGGCTGTTTATCCAAGGCATCAAGTTTCATGTACAAATCGACAAGCCCTTCTGCATTGCCGAAAAGGCGATAAGGATGAGCATGAATATATTTATTCCAATCGTCAGATCGATATGCCATAGTGCAAGAAGTTCCCATGATAAAAGAATCATAATGCTGGCTACCCCGATACAACTTATACTTATACCAACTGGCAGCCCCTTCGTCAAGGCAAATAGTAGAATGATCGTAGTCGGTATGTGGACGAATGACCAGAAAAGGATCTTTATTCACATAGTAAGCAATCAAAAGCAGAAACGGAATAGTAATAAGTACGCACTTGAGATAGAATTTACTTATCATGGATCGTATACTATTTTTGTTTCCTCTATTAACCTTGTTATCTTTTGTCTCCATCTTTTTTTATGTTAGAACTGAATATATATAAAATCTTCTACGCCAAATGCTCCGAACAAAAAGATAAGCATTATCATTACGTAGTAGATAGCCCACCGGAACCAAACCTTCTGCCGAGTAACTAATTTAAGAAGGTCACGCTTCGAATTGAAATACTCGAAAACAAACATCAGTACAACGGCAATACCAAATGCTATCCAATTGAAATCGGGCATTCCAAGATTAGTTTCCTTGAACGATGTGTTTACGCCATCAAAAACATGCCGATAAACATAGCAAATATCGCTCATTTTTTCTATCCTGAAAAATAAAAGAGAGAATGCAAATAGCAAATATGTTCGGATAATGAAGAGAGGCTTATAAATTTGTTTCGGCATATGCTTTTGAAGCCAATCGCGTTGTGTTGCGGCTGCTGTTTCATAAATAATAATGACACCTTGAATCAATCCGTATATAGCATAATTCCAGCCTGCACCATGCCACACGCCAATTGCGGTAAAAGTAACTAATAAAGAGAAATAAATACCCCAAGACTTCCATCTACGGGTTTCGGCAGATAACGGAACGAATACATAGTCGCGTACCCAAAATGACAGGGACATGTGCCAACGACGCCATAACTCGCCGGTTGTGAGTGACACAAAGGGACGATTGAAGTTGGGCGACAGTTTAAATCCAAACATTATACCAAAACCGATAGCCATGTTAGTATATCCAGCAAAATCAGCATATAGTTGAATAGGATACAGTAATGTAGATTCTAGCAATTGTATACCCGAAGCCCCATGTACGGCTCCAAATACAGCATTGAGAAAAGGTGCTATCCGATCGGCAATAACCAATTTCATAAAAGCTCCTACAACAATGAACTTCATCCCGTAGGTAATGTTTTCATAACAGAAAGGGTGTGCCTTTTTAAGTTGCGGCAACAAATCATATCCACGCTCGATAGGCCCGGAAAGGAACTTCATGAACAACAACATATACAATGTAAAGTTCAGCAAGTCGGGTTCAGGATCTTCTTCCTCCCAATAGATTTCTATTAAATAAGAGAGTGCTTGAAAGGTATAGAATGAAATACCCAAGGGAAAAAGAGGCGACCAATAACGAGCGGCAAGCCATCCACCGGCAAGAGCAACAATGCTACCGGCCAATATATATGGAGAAGCTTTAGTGCCTCGCTTTGAATGCAAAAGACGGCCAGCATAATAAGTAAATAGAGCAATGCCTACAGCAACGCAAAGATACATTAAATGATAGTAGCCGATGAATATGACACTGGACAGCAACAACACTGCGCGCTGCCAATGATAGTTTGCTTTGGCATAATATAGCACAAAAGCAAGTATGATTAGTACGATATAGGGTAACGATAGAAATTCCATATCTCTATTTTTATATGCTCACTTTGTTCAGTATCGTATCACAAAGTTCACCCACATTTTTCATCTTAATGATTTCACGTAGTTTAAAACGGATATTGAAATGCTTCTCGGCATCGCTTATTATCTGCATATTTGTTAGAGAGTTCCAACCATCCACATCTTTTGCAGATGTCTCTTCACAAAGTTCCAATGATGTTTTGTTGAGTACCTGACAAAATATGGTATTCAGTTCGGTCATAATTTGTTGTTTATCCATCTTCTTAATAGTTTATAATAAAGTAGTTATTTTTTTTCGATCAATCTTGTTGTTCACATTAAGTGGAAATCTCTCCAAGAAGTGTATTCGTTGTGGAATCATATAAGGCGGAAGATATTCTTTAAGATAATTGGTCAGCGTATCTGCTGAAGCACGATCTGTACTCTCTACAACCAGTTGAATAGTACAGTTACGATTATTATCGTACAATGGTATTGCAACCACTGCTATACTATTATCATAAAATTTACGTGCGACACATTCTATTTCGCTAAGCTCAATACGAAAACCTTGTATCTTGACTTGCGAATCTTTTCGGCCAAAGTATAAGATATCACCATCACTATCCATCGTACAAATATCTCCTGTGCGATAGAAGCGAGTGCCATCTTTTAGGAAAAAAGCTTCTTGATTCTTATCTGGGTTGTTCCAATATCCCGGTGTTAGTTGCATACCCGCCAGGCAAAGTTCGCCTTTTTCATTTGCAGCGAGTATCTCGTTCTTTTCATCGACAATGATCGTCTGCGTGCCCTTCATGGACTTGCCAATACTTAGCACTCCATTGGATTCTTTGTTCTCTCCTTCCCGGTTGAAGATATAATCAGTACAATAAATAGTATTTTCGGTTGGACCATATACATTGTCTATTCGTGCATTGGGTACACATCGGCTCCAACATTCGGTATCATCAAGCGGTAATGCTTCACCACAAAAGAGCGAATACCGCATAGAAGGAGCATCTATTTCGTCCATATAGGGACGTAAATAATGAATGACGGAAGGAACCATTAAGGCGAAGGTCAGATTCTCTTCGTCAAGCAGTTCGAAAACGGCTTCGTATTTGATACGTTTGGGTGAAACAGTATATACACATGCTCCTACCAATAGAGGAATAAGATATGATTGTACAGATAGATCGAATGTAAGGTCGAACATCTGAAGGCAATGATCATTACTGTCCAACTTAATATCCATAGCATAAAAAGCATCGACAAAACCAGCCACATTGCCACGACTAAGCGGAACACCTTTCGGTTTGCCTGTACTGCCCGAAGTAAATAGAATATAAGCCAGAGTATCGTCGGAAAAATTGTCGGTATATTCCAAGCACAACTTATCAAAAGACAAATAGTGGGTCATTATCACCTGAATATCTTTGTAACGGGATGCTTCGCTAGAATCAAGGATATAATTCATGCCAACTTGCGAAACAATATCCAAGCATCGTTGAATAGGCTGCTCTGGATGAAGCGGTACATAACATTTCCCCTCGAGCCATAGAGCAAATATAGAAGCATACGTTTCAATATCATCATTGGCAACCAATCCCACATTCACTTCAGGAATGTTTTTTATTACTGCTCTTATCTTAGATATAGCCTCAGCCATATCACGATAAGAATAAAAACAGCCTTCGATATAAAACGCATTATTATCTTGACACGAAGATAAAGAATGCAACAGAGGCCTGACAATCAATTCATCAAATGTTGTAGACATTTAGTTGTTATCGTAGAAAATTTAACACAAACACTATTTATTCTCTTTATTCTCTTTATTCTCTTTTGTTAAATACAAAAGTACATAAATACTGCATCACTGGTAATTAAAAAACTATTAGAAAACGATTTTCTCTTTCATCACGGGCACTATCTATCCAAATAAGTTGCTCTTTTAATTTGTTCACCACAAAATTAGTAAAAAAATAGAATCAGGTACAATCTGTTTTGTTACTTTAAATATTCAACATTTATATAATATAATGCGAGGACACAGATATAAAGTTGAATACATCCGAGCTTAATCAGTTAATGCTAGAGGTTAAACATGATGGCATTCGGGTACTTAGAACCAAGAGATGGAATCGGTTAAAATAGTATCAGTATCGCTCCCAATGTTCACTTCTGAAAACGGGGTCGAAAAAATGATTTTCGCACGCCAATTTTCATCGCCCCCTTATATCGCTCATTATCAGTACCCATTTGTGAGAAATTATAACGCATTGATTCTCTGCGAGAAGACATGCTTCACAGGTCCATTTTTGACATCACATATATGTATTATCCTGATATAAAGGCAGTAAAGGGACGGATATAGTTTCGTAACTAGAATAGGAAAAGCAGGGTTTTACATATTCACACGAGGTGTCTTTAAGTATCAGTAAGAACAGATTACTTCAACAAATAGGTATTGTCTTTATCCTTCTAAAACGTCGTATGCTCCTAAAAATGTTGTCGTATGTTAGTTTTTCCGAAAAGATAAGGACGTCACCAGAAAAACTAACATACGACAACGACGGTTTGATCTTATTTCACCTTGCAAAAAATCAACCGTATGTTGCTGCGGTAACTAACGGATGTTGTAGACGAAACTAACGTTAGTTGTTAGGATAACTTCCGTTAGTTACCGCAGTAACATGCGTTAGTTATTGCAGTGACATACTTTAGTTTTTAAACCATACGTTTACATATCTTAATAATGATTTATTCTCCTTCTAGCATTGATATTTCTTTAAGTACATTGACCGCTTCTTCCACATTGGGCACATTCTTTATAACCATAGATTTAACGCCTGCCTTATCACGTAAATTAGAACGGCGAGTATGCTTCATCATATAATTAATGAACTTGCCAAAAGATTTGCTCTGATAATAGGAGCTACCTTCTTTAGAAAGAAAGAACATGAACATCTGGCCCGCTTTAAGAAAGACTTTGCCTATACCGAGACGAGCTGCCATACGCCGTAAGGGGACAATGCGCAAAAGTTCTTCCGTCTCAGATGGAATCGGACCGAAACGATCGATAAGTCGAGATTTAAAAGCCGCGACATCACGATCTTCTGTAATAGAATCCAATTCTCTATACAACAGCATACGTTCACTACTACCTGTAACATAAGACTCCGGCAACATCATTTCCAAATCACTCTCCACTTGACATTCATCAACATATTGTTCGCGATTGCCGCTTTCTTCATTTTCTATCGACTCATCGTATAGATCGGAAAACTCGTCGGTACGAAGTTCGTGCACAGCTTCGTTTAGAATTTTCTGGTAAGTTTCGTAACCTAAATCGGCAATAAATCCACTCTGATCGGAACCAAGCAGATTGCCCGCCCCACGAATATCCAAATCTTGCATGGCAATGTGTATGCCACTACCCAAATCGCTAAAATTTTCGATTGCCTGCAAGCGCCGGCGAGCCTCTGGTGTAAGAAGATGAAGTGGAGGAGCCAACAGATAACAGAAAGCTTTCTTGTTATTTCTACCCACTCTACCCCGCATCTGATGCAAATCGCTGAGACCAAAATTTTGTGCGGAGTTGATAATGATTGTATTGACATTGGATATATCCACACCATTTTCGACAATAGTGGTAGAAAGCAGTACATCATAATCATAATTTATAAAATCCATCACAACATTTTCAAGCTCTGCTGGAGGCATTTGCCCATGTCCAATAGCAATCCGACAATCGGGAATACGTTTGAGTATCATATCACGCAATTCGGGCAAATTTGATATGCGATTATTAACAAAGAAGACTTGCCCGTTGCGGCTCATCTCAAAATTGATAGCATCAGCAATAATATCCGGGCTGAAAGTATGTACTTCTGTCTGAATAGGATATCTATTGGGAGGCGGTGTAGAAATGACACTCAAATCACGGGCTCCCATCAATGAGAACTGCAAAGTTCGAGGAATAGGTGTTGCCGTCATAGCAAGTGTATCGACATTAACTTTTACCTGACGAAGTTTTTCTTTAACAGCGACCCCAAATTTTTGTTCTTCATCGATAACCAGCAGTCCCAAATCATTAAAATGAACATCTTTACCCAACATACGTTGTGTACCGATAAGAATGTTGACTTGTCCATCTTTTAATTCTTTAATTACCTCCTGTGCCTTTTTATGACTTCTGGCACGAGAGAGGTATTCTACTTTACAAGGAAAATCTTTCAAACGTTCTGAAAATGTTTGATAATGTTGATATGCAAGTATCGTGGTAGGTACCAATACAGCTACTTGCTTATTATCGGCTACAGCTTTAAAAGCTGCACGAACAGCAATTTCTGTTTTACCAAAACCAACATCTCCACAAATAAGACGGTCCATCGGAACGTCGCGTTCCATATCACTTTTCACCTCAGTAGTTGCTTTACCCTGGTCGGGAGTATCTTCATAAATGAAAGAAGCTTCAAGTTCTGTTTGCAGATACGAATCTTTAGTAAATGAAAACCCCTTCTCTTTACGGCGCTGTGAGTACAATTTGATGAGGTCGCGGGCAATGTCCTTTATTTTTGTCTTTGTTTTGTCTTTAAGTCGTTCCCATGCACCCGATCCAAGCTTATTAAGTCGTGGTTCTTCTCCCTCTTTCCCTTTGAATTTAGATATTTTGTGAAGCGAATGAATAGAGACAAAAACGACATCATTGTTCTGATATACCAATTTGATGACCTCCTGGGTAGTATTACCATTCGGAATGCGAATAAGTCCATCGAAACGACCTACACCATGATCGGTGTGAACGACGTAATCACCAGGCTTAAACTCTTGCAATTCCTTGACAGTAAGTGCAACCTTACCTGAGCGAGCTTTTTCGCTACGAAGATTGTATTTATGAAACCTATCAAATATCTGATGGTCAGTAAAAATACACATTTTCAGCGAATGATCGACAAAACCCGAATGTAATGTCTTATCTAACGGAGTAAAATGAATATGATCTCCTCGATCTTCGAAAATATCATGTAGTCTATCTGTTTGTTTAGAACTATTGCTACCTATATATATATGATACCCTTTCTCCAGATAATCGGTGAAAGATTGTGATACCAATTCAAAATTTTTATGAAATAAGGGTTGTGGGGAAGTTTCGAACGCAAGAGTCGCATCTGGAGTACCAGTAGGATGAGAGCCGAACTCTATGCGGCGAAAAGCCAGAGCCTCCATTGAGAATACCGAACCATCAATAAGCATTTCTTCAAGATTCACTTTTTCAGATCCTTCCGTCTCTTGTGCAATAACAGCTTCAGCCGTAAGCGATTCATCGTGAACAGACTGAATACGTTCACGTAACCATAAGAAATCACGCATTGCCAAGATAGTGTCAGGCGCAATAAAGCTTAAAAAAGAAGTATTATCTGAACTGGAATTCAATCCTAAATCAGGGACTATAACCACCTGACTTATCCGTTGCTGCGATAATTGGGATTCAATTTCAAATGTACGGATACTTTCTACTTCGTCACCGAAAAAGTCAATACGATAAGGGTATTCGGACGAAAAAGAAAACACATCAATAAGACTGCCTCGCACGGCATATTGCCCGGGTTCGTAGACATAATCCACTCGCTGGAACTGATAACTGCGAAGCACTTCGGCAACAAAAGCCATATCAACCTTTTCGCCCACCGATATAGACAATGTATTATCTTTCAGTTCGCTGTGCGATACCACTTTTTCGGCAAGAGCATCTGGATAGGTCACGATACATATTTTATCGCCCTCCTTTTGCAAAGTACTCAATACTTCCGTACGCAATATCTCATTAGCAGCATCTTTCTGCCCATATTTAATAGCCCGGCGAAAAGACGAAGGAAAGAATAGGACCTTTTCTTCACCTAACAGTTGAGAAAGATCATAATAAAAATACCCCGCCTCTTCTGAGTCATTCAACACAAACAAAAATGGAAATTTTACCTGAGACTGCAACAAAGATGCAAATAAGGAAGGGCACGACTCACACATACCGCTAAAATAAAAATGGCGGATGTCAGATTTAGCAAGTGCCACGGTAGCAGTCTTCAAATTTGGATGGGCAGCATATAATTGCTGTAAGTCTTGAATAGTCATGTTTCAACAACATTAATATATTGCAAAGGTACTCGTTTTTTATGAAAAGGACAAAAGAAGAAAAATAAAAACTGACTACAATCAACAAAAAAGAGGAAAATGCAGTCACAGCATCCTCCCCTCCAGAAACAATCGAAACGAAAAATTAATTTTATCTTCTTTATTTGATTCCAAAGATAGTAAGTCCTCGTAAGAAAACAAAATTAGAAATTCAGCATTTACGATTAAGGTGCAAACATACGTGTTTGTGTTGCATAAAATAGTGTTTATAATACAAATATATTTTAGAGCACTCCAATCTATTCTAGAAATATCTACAACGAGCTTTGTTTTTTTACTAACAACCATAGAATGCATTATTTCGCAACAAATCGAAAACAGATATTTATAGTAGCATAAAAAAATTATATTACATATCAGAAATATAAATAATATAATTATTATATTTGTGAGTGGATAATACAAAAATATGTACCTGGACAAATCGGCAATCCGAACGAGAAAAATGAAAAATAGAACAAAAAGATGGCGAATATTGATTCTCGCCTTTCTTTTAGTTGGTGTATTCTCTTGTCTGCAAAAGAAAAATGGCAATATCAGAAATGAAGCTACCGCCGACTCTTTGCTACAAGAAGGAGAAGACTCTTTGTCAACCAATCCTAACACAGCCAAATCTTTTATAACCAAGGCTATGTCGCTAACGGAAGACAGTCTGAAATATTATAAAGGATCTATTATTTATTCCAAAACATTTCTTTATAATTCTAAGTTTGACTCTTCTTTCATTATACTAAAGAAAACTTTACGATATCTAAAGGGGCAAACGAATAGCAAAAATAAAAATGATTTACTTTGTACTGTATATAATGCACATTGTGCAATATTTGGTCGGATAGGACAACTTGATTCGGCATTGTATTATGGTAATATGGCGCTAAAATACTGTACCGATAAAACAAAAGCTCCAGATATTTATATCAACCTATCAGACAACTACAATATGAAAGGCAACTATCCACAAGCGGCCTTATGCCTTCGAAATGCACTCACTATATCAGATAAATACAACCTCAGCGATTTGAAATTTCCCATCTATTTCAGCTTAGGATGTCTATATCTCAACTTAAGAGACTTTCCTAATTCAGACAAATTCTTCAAGAAAGCCGAAAAAGATTATAAGGAGAGAAAAGATAGCGAAAAAGAGATCTATTGCAATAATAGAGGTAATTATTATTACTTTACAAATCAATTTAAGACAGCCGAATTTTGGTTTAAAAGAGGCGTGCCTTTAGCTCTCAAGATGAAAGATCAACTAACCGAATCACTTTATTATAGCAATCTAGCAGATGTCTATCTACAACTAGGGAATTACAGATTGAGCAAATATTACGCCGATAGAGCTGAAGAATATTTTAATTCGATCAATTTCACTCGAGGATTATATTATTTAAATTCCATACGTATCGGTCTAGCTGTTGCCCAAAAGAAAGATCATGAAGCCAACAAGCTAAAAGAGAAAACGATAGACGAATCGGGAGTAGATCCTAATTTGCTATCTATTCGGTATAAATATTTGGAAAAGCTAGCTATTCAAGAGTCTCAATATAAAGAAGCTTACGAATATTTGAAAAAAGAAAACAAGCTAAACGACTCGGTAAGAAATGATTTAACACAAAAGAAAATAGCAGAACTTAGTATGCGTTATCGCCAAGATACCACACTCATAAAGAAAGAGATGCTGATACAACGGCAAAAATCAGAGATGAAAACTTTACGCCTAGGATATTACGTATGGATATTATTATTTATTTTGCTTGTTACAGCTGCCTTATATGTTTATTTTGATTTGAGAAGAAGACATAAACTACAACGAGAAAAATATATTAATCAAATAATACAATACCGAATTAGCAATATTCGCAACCGAATTTCACCACATCTACTGTTTAATGTACTGAACCACGAAATGGAAGGACTTGATGAAGAAAGAAAAAAACACTTTTATACATTGGCGAATTTACTTCGAGATAGTCTCGTGATGGCCGAAAAAAGTTATGTTTCATTGGCTGAAGAAATAAAATTCACACGAACCTATATTGATTTGGAGAAATTTAGATTTGACAATAGTTTTAACATCCGCTGGACAATAGATCCAAACATCAACCTTAATCAAACAAACATGATCCCTATGTTGTTACAAATTTCTGTTGAAAATTCAATTAAACATGGTTTTGTAGGTATTGATAGAGAGAAATGGATTATGATAGACATAACTCAATGCCAAGAAGGAATAATGATTTCTATTCAAGATAACGGTGTAGGGTACCATCCCAATAAGATAAAAGAATATTCTCAAAATAACACTGGAACCGGTATGAAGATCGTCAACCAGACCATTCGAATACTAAATTACAAAAATAGCGAAAAAATAAAATTTGATATTAATAATATAGAGGACAGAACTCAATCAGGTACGAAAACGGATATTTTCATTCCCTGGAGCTTTAAATTCGAAGTTAAATGAAAAAAGAAAAATATAGTGTTGTCATCATAGATGATGACGATTTGTGCATAAACAATATTTGCAAGTCTTTAAGAGGAATGAATAAGTTTGAAATTGTAGGAACAGAAAGAAAGCCGGAAATTGGAAAAAACTTAATTTTAAAGACACATCCCGATCTATTGTTTATTGATGTAGAAATGCCTCATATTACCGGACTTCAACTAGTACAAAGCATTAAAGACAAAGTAGACTGGAACATGCAAGTGGTGTTTTACACAGCCTACGACAAATATTTATTAGAAGCCCTTCGGACATCAGCATTCGATTACCTGCTCAAGCCTTATACAGAAGAAGAGTTTCAAATAGTAATGAACCGTTTTTTAGAATACACAAAAAACGAACATAACGGGAATTCATTTAAAGCACAAGTATCGGATCTTTACTCCCGTAAAAACATCCGATTCTTAATAACTACGATTAGAGGCTACCAAATGATAAATATAAAAGATGTTGGTTATTTTGAATATAACGCTATTAAAAGATTGTGGTATATTGCGCTCCAAGACAAATTAGTCAATATTAAGAGAGGGGTCACGTCAAATGACATATTACAGTTGTCGAATAATTTTGTGCAAGTGAACCAACATCAAATTATTAATGCCGAATATTTAGATACGATAGAAAGTAAGAAATGTCTTTTGTCGCCTCCTTTCGAAAACAAGCCTTTTCTTATTTCAAGAAAATACCAAGAGAACGTAGAAGATCATTTTTATATGATATAAAATCTACTGGTCATCGTTCTTTACATAACCTTGATACCTCTCAGACAAAGCACTCATCACAACTTCATATGCTTCATCTCTCAGAGCCATAACATCATCGTTTCCACTTCCTTTAGGAGGAATAGGATCATGAATTGTCATAATCATGCGATGACGACTAATCCATTTGCAGGTACGAGGCATAATATCAAAAGAGCCATCTATTGTAATGGGAACAACAGACAATTGCAATTCATCGGCCAATTGAAAAGCCCCCTTTTTAAACTTCGCCATGTGACCTGTAAAACTACGCGAGCCTTCAGGAAAGACGACAAGCGAAATTCCATCCACCAAGGATAATTTAGCTTTTCGAATCGTCTCAAGAACCTTGCGCGGACCTGAGCGATCAACAAAAATATGCCCTGCACTTTCGCAAGCTTTTCCAACAAAAGGGATCTTGCGAAGACTCTTTTTCATCATCCACTTAAAGTTACGTCCCAAAAAGCCATAAATTAAGAAGATATCAAAAGCACCTTGATGATTAGGAACAAAAATATAAGAAGTATGCTTATGAAGTTTCTCGCGTCCATTTACCTCTACGGGTAAAAGTAAAACGTAACAAGTCAGAATTGACCAAACTTTCCCGGGATAATATCCCCATATATGGGCACCCCCAAGAAAAGATCCAATAATAGTGACTACAGCCGTCAATACGGTTAAAACCAAAAAGACAGGAAGCGCAAAACAAATTAAGTATATATTATAAAGTACCCTCATTTTTCTGATTAACAATTCCGATTGCAAATATAACAGAAATAATCAAAATACTATAAGTTTGCCGCCAGAAATTTTTGAACGTCCGATATATTCATTCCACGCCTCTGAGCATAGTTCTGCAATTGGTCAAGACCAATCTTACCTATTGAAAAATACCGTGACTGAGGATGGGCAAACATCAAGCCACTAACGGAAGCATGAGGTTTCATCATTCCATTTTCAGTAAGCAAAATACCGATAAAGTTGTAATTGAGTAATTTGTCAAGTATAAAATTAATGGACAAGTCCGGTAAAGACGGATAACCTACAGCAGGACGAATACCTTGAAACTTTTCTACTAACAAATCGTCAATAGACAATTTCTCATCAGAAACATACCCCCACAAAGTTCGCCTAACTTCTTCGTGCACTTTCTCAGTTGTAGCTTCGGCCAACCTGTCGCACAAAGTCTGCACAAGCATCCGTTTATAATCATCTTTTTCATACAAATGTTCCATCTCATTGTCCACTGTTGAACAAAAAACTCCTACTGTATCTTTCACACCCGACGACAAAGGACGGACAAAATCACTTAAGCATAAAAAAGGCTCAGCTTCTTTCTGTATTTGCTGACGAAGAAGTGGCAAGCGCACATCATCAAGTAATAAGTCATCACCATCGGAATTGGCTTCACAAAGCCTCACTAGAGAATGAGTGCGATAGTCTCGATCCAATTGTTGCAACATACGCCCAGCTTCTTTATAAAGTTGCATGGCTTCAGTAGCTTTATTGACTTCTTTTTCGGGAAAAGTATTGAGCCACGAAGCCTTGCACACATCGCAGCCATGTACCTTAGAAATACTAGCAAAACGAGGAGAAAATCCCCACGCATGGAAAAAGTAAATCCAATTGATATAATCGGTTACTTCATGTAACTGATATGTTCGCTCAAAAAATCGTTTGTTCATCTGAATGATAGTTCTTCTCCCCTATAAGAATCAATTACACGAGATCCGTTATAGACTATATTACCATTTATAATGGTATAATCTATTTTCCAATGAGAGTCAAATCCGGCAAAAGGAGTCCACCCACACTTACTGATAACGTCGCAATTGCTAATGGTATATGGTGTTATATTATCTCTTACAAGAACGAGATCCGCCTTATATCCTTCACGGATAAAACCGCGTTGATGAATTTTAAAAAGTCTGGCAGGAGCATGGCACATTTTATCAACAACCGTTGTAATCGTAAAAACTTGTTTTGACACAAATTCAAGCATGCTAATCAACGCAAATTGAATAGAAGGCATACCCGATTTAGCTTTTAATGCCCCTCCCTGTTTATCCGATAATAAATGGGGAGCATGATCTGTGGCTATAGTCTCAATACGACCTTCATTAATGGCACGATAAAGTTCATCGCGATTATTAGGTGTTTTAATTGCAGGATTCACCTTTATTAAAGCTCCCATTTTTTTATAATCAGAAGATGTAAAATTCAAATAGCCAACACATACTTCTCCTGTTATATGCTTATCCTTTTTATTAGAAAAAAGTCTTAATTCCTGCATTGTAGAGACATGCAATATATGAAGTTGGGTACCTAAACGTTGGGCCAATCTATAGGCAGTAGAAGCCGAACGGAAACATGCACTTGTCGAACGAATTTTATTATGATATGCCACAGGCAAATCATCAGCAACAATTTTTGAACTATATTTCTCTATATTCTCATTGATAACTGCTTGATCTTCGCAATGTGTTGCAATCAATATATTCTTTATACTGAATATATCATGAAGAGCTCTTTTATCATTAACTAACATATTACCTGTACTTGCTCCCATGAAGACCTTTATGCCACATACACGATGAGAATCCAAATCACGCAAGACTTCTATATTGTCATTAGTAGCACCAAAATAGCATGAGTAATTCACCAAGCATCTTTGAGCCATCAACTTCATTTTCTCTTCAAAAGCCGCAAGAGTAGTAGTTTGTGGATTCGTATTGGGCATATCCATAACAGAAGTCACACCACCAGCAACAGCAGCCTTACTTTCAGAATAAATATCTCCTTTATCAGTCATCCCCGGTTCGCGAAAATGCACATGTTCGTCTATTACGCCAGGTATCAAATAAGCACCAGCAGCATCAATCACAATGTCACAGGAATAATTAGGAAGAGAAGGACTTTGTAAAACCTGTTCAATGGTATCATTGCAAATAACAACTCCACCTTGAAATACTTTGCCTTCATTTACTAATAATGCGTTATATATATATGTCCGTTTCATGCCAAACAAATAATTTATACCTTTGGAAAATGATGAAATAAACTAAATAATTTTAATCTGATTACCCCAAAGACAGCCTCTCCAAATATACTACTGTTCATTTTGGAGGTTCCCTTCACGCGATTCACAAAAATAACCGGCACTTCAACAATTTTAAACCCACACTTATAAGCCGTAAATTTCATTTCTATTTGAAAAGCATAGCCACGAAAATGGATATTATCCAAATCAATAGTTTCCAAGACTTTGCGGCGATAGCATTTAAATCCGGCAGTAGTATCATGAATGGGCATTCCTGTTATGATACGAACATATTTTGATGCAAAATACGACATTAACACTCTTCCCATAGGCCAATTCACCACATTGACACCAGTTACATAACGGGAACCGATAGCCACATCTCCGCCTTCTTCCGAACAAGCCTTATATAGTCGCGGCAAGTCTTTCGGATCATGACTGAAGTCAGCATCCATTTCAAATATATAATCATACTGACGATCTAAAGCCCATTTAAATCCATAAATATAAGCAGTACCTAAGCCCATTTTCTTAGGACGTTGCAATAAGTGCAATTCTTCCGGAAATTCACCCTGCAAAGACTTTACAATATCTGCTGTTCCATCTGGAGAACCATCATCTATAATCAAAACATGAAAAACTTTTTCAAGACTAAAAATCGCACGAATAATATTCTCTATATTCTCGCGCTCGTTGTATGTCGGTATAATGATAACACTATCAGAGGCTCTCATCAGCACTTTTTATTAGAAGTTTCACAAATATAACCAATTCAAATCAGAACGCATTCTCCTCTTAACATATTAAATGAGAAATTTAACTATATTGGTATCATAAGAAGATACAATACATCAAATAAAGAGACACATACGAAATAACGGTACTAAAAATATCGCCCTTAAAATTATATTCAAACTTATATCTATCAGTTGAAATAATAATAAGGGCCATATATATTGTCTTTCAGAAAACATCAAATATGCCAAAAGACTATATAAGCTACAAGTACAAGTCTAGCAGCTTTTATGTGTCATAATATTCAATACCATATTATCCGTTTCGGTCATAGCATCAGCACCTATTGAAGTCAGATTGTGAATACAACGATCTACATCATTATCAATGATACCTTCGGCAGAAGTAACACACTTATGCTCCATCGAAAGAATTGCAGAAAGTACCGCTGTCGATACCCCCGAAGATATTTTCAATGCACAGCTGGGCTTTGCTCCATCGCAAATCATACCTGTAAGATTAGCTACCATATTCTTCACCGATGCACAAATACGATCGTAATCTCCACCCATCAGATAAGTAATACCGCAACTGGAACCGATAGAAGCCACAACACATCCACAAAGAGCCGATAGTTTACCGAGGCTTTGTTTTATATAGACAGCAGTAAGATGGCTAAGCATTAGAGCACGAATCAATTCTTCTTCAGTATTATTATTTTCTTCGGCATAAACGACTACTGGATTAGTAGCACAAATACCTTGATTACCACTTCCAGAATTACTCATAACGGGTATCATAGCACCGCCCATTCTCGCATCACAAGCCGATGCAGTAACCGACAAAATATGAGAGAATATACTTTCTCCCAAAATTCCCTTACTGAGAGGACGACCGAGTGTTTTCCCCAATTCATGCCCATAATTTCCTTTCAATGCTTCTTTAGCAGCATGCTCATTATATTTTTTCGTATCAAGAATAAAGGAAATTTCTTGTAACGGCGCTTCAGTGGCAAAATCGTAGACAGTACGCATATTGAGAGAAAGGCTATCATCTGTTGTCTCGGCACTACCCGATTGGCGTTTGTCAAGCAACACTTCCGTTTCCAATTCTATGTAAACAAAATTGGTATGCCCTCCGGCAATAATTGCAGTTGCTCCTTTACCATCAGCTTCACACTTTATTTCTATATAAAGTTTTTCAGCAATGTTTTCTTTAAGTGCTATGTTGATGCGTTTTTCATCAATATATTTTTTCCCTTCTTCAACAGCCTCTTTATTAGAATCTTTAATGACTTCAAGTTGATATTCAGAATTGCCAATAAGCGCCCCCAAAGCAATAGCAATAGGCAAACCGATCATTCCTGTTCCGGGAATCCCCACTCCCATCGCATTTTTCAAAATATTAGCGCTAAGAGATGCTGAAATCTTTTCCGGTTTACAACCCAAAACTTCAGTAGCCTTTGCAACACATAATGCCACAGCCATCGGCTCGGTACAACCGATGGCTGGAATTACTTCTTTCTTTACTAATGCGATAATCTCATCACGCTGTAATTTCATTAACATTATTGCTGTTTTTGTTTATTGTAGTTATCCAATCCGGTCTGCAAGAACTCTTTGTACTTACTCACATTTTCATCATAAGAATAAGACTTGCTCAATGGCATACCATTGTTGTCGACCAAGACATAGAAAGGCTGGGCATTCGCTCCGAACTTGGAACGTTGCAAGTAGCTCCACTTATCGCCCAACGTACGCAACGTACGTTCCTGACCGTTTTCCTTTACCGTCATGGGCTGAGACAAAGGAGTCTTGTCGTCAACATACAAGGAAATAAGCACATAGTCCTTGTTCATGATATCGGCCACCTTCGTATCCGTCCATACAGCAAGCTCCATCTTCCGACAGTTCACACAACCGAAACCCGTAAAGTCCAACATCACAGGTTTGCCATGCTGACGGGCATAAGCCATACCGGCATCATAATTCTCGAATTTGGCACGGACCTCATTATTGTACAGATTGAAATCCTGAGTCTTCATCGGAGGAGCAAAAGCACTCACCGCTTTCAAGGGAGCACCCCACAAACCGGGAATCATATAGATTGTAAAGGCCAATGAAATCAGTCCCAAAAAGAAACGGGGGACACCGATACGGGTATCGTCGTCATCGTGTGGGAATTTGATCTTACCCAATAGGTAAAGTCCCAAAAGACCGAAAATGGCAATCCAAAGAGCCAAAAACGTCTCACGGTCCAGAATATGCCAACCGTAAGCCAAATCGGCCACGGAAAGAAACTTCAAGGCAAAGGCCAGTTCGATAAAGCCCAAAACTACTTTCACTACGTTCATCCAACCGCCCGACTTGGGCATCGACTTCAGCCAACTCGGGAACATGGCGAAAAGCGTAAAGGGAAGAGCCAAAGCTATGGCAAAGCCAAGCATTCCGATCGTAGGACCGACAATGCTACCCGTCGTAGAAACGGCAACCAACAGGAAACCGATGATGGGACCTGTACAGGAGAAAGATACCAGAGTAAGCGTGAAAGCCATCAAGAAGATACTCAGCAGTCCGCTCGTCGTCTCCGTTTTGCTATCAACGCTGTTCGTCCATTTTGACGGAAGTGTCAGCTCGAATGCTCCGAAGAACGAAGCGGCAAAGACTACCAACAGAAGACAGAACAGGATATTGAATACGGCATTCGTAGCCAATGCATTCAGCGCACTGGCACCGAAGATCAGCGTAATGGCCAAACCAAGCACCACATAGATCACAACAATTGAGCCGCCATAAGTGAAAGCTTCCCGAATACCTTTTCGTTTATCTTTGTTACGTTTCAGGAAAAAACTTACCGTCATCGGAATAATGGGCCACACGCACGGAGTAAACAGGGCGAGAAGTCCGCCTACAAATCCCGCAAAAAATATATAGACCCAAGACATATCTTTGGGGGCATTGTTATCGCCATAAGCGTTGAGTTCTTTAATCACAGGTTTCCACAAATCCAGGTTAGCGGGAGTCGCTGCAGAAGCTACGGCTGCAGAGTCACCCTTAGCAGGCGCCAAGACAGAATCCGAAACCGCACCGGCAGGAGATCCAGAAGCAGCGGTAGCCAAAGCAGCCTCGGCCTTTGGGTCGGCAGCAGCCGTAGCTGCCGCTTTTCCCGAATGCTTAAACTCTACCTGAGTAGGAGGCATACAGTTCTGGTCGTTGCAAGCACCATATTCCAAATGGCAATTGATGCTATAGCTCGGACGAGTGAACTTGATCTTCTGAACGAACTGAACACTCCCTTCAAAAAAGCGAAGCTTCATCTCGAACATCTGGTCGTACTTCGATATCTCCTTACCACGAGGAGTCAGTTTTCCAACCAACTCGACACCCTGAGACTTGTCCAATGTAAAAGTCGCAGAAATAGGACCACCGCTACCCAAATTAGTGGAGTATACATGCCAGCCGGCATCTATACGGGCGGTGAATACGATTTCAGCTTCAGCACCTTTCACATTTTTCAGCTCTGCTCTGAATTTTACAGGTTCCTGAATCTGAGCATGCAATGAAAGCACACTCAACAACAGGAATAAAACTGTGAGAACTTTTTTCATCTAATAGTATTTTAATTAAGTTTTCAAATATATTTAAATACGTTCATAACCTGATTAGGGTTACTCTTTTTTTATTAAAAAACATTAACACGCGACTTTTCATGGATAAAATCAGGAAAATTATTCATAAAAATAAGTGAGACAAAAATATATAATATAACCGAGGGCACAAAAGAATATAGTAACATATTAGATTATTTTATAATAGCAGGAGGCTCCCTATAAAGAGAGAACCTCCCCAATATAAAATAATAATAAACTCAAATGCTATATTATTCCATGCACTTTCAATTATTTAAATAATTCGGCTAATTTATTAGCCAAAGATTCACCTCGCAATTGATCATCTACTAATTTACCATCTTTATCAACTAAAAATATAGCCGGAATCATCGTCACATTATAAGCTTTTGCTATAGAGCCATCAGTATCACGATAATTAGGCCAAGGTAATTTTTCTTCATCCAACGCTTTTTTCCAAGCAGACTCATCCTGATCACGAGAAATGCTAACGATTTGCAGACCTTTGCCCGCATATAATTCATATTGCTTCCGGATATTCGGGATTTCTTTACGACAAGGATGACACCAAGAAGCCCAAAAATCAATCAACATATATTTATGTCCAGCCAACAACTGTTTGAGAGTTACAGATTTATTTCCTGATTTTGCAGTGAATGTAGGTATCTTACTACCAACCATATCAACGGGATAAATCTCTGTTTTAACCAATTTACCATAGAAAGAATTCTTTGCCGCAGGACTGAATAAATTATAGATTGGACGCTGCTCTTTAGTCAGATAATTATAAAATTTAAGCATCAGAAAGGGTCCCCACCAAGAATCCTTATCAGCTTCAATTGCAGCATTCAAATCCTTATCGCATTTAGCAAAAAAATTCTTTTCAGCCTGATTATAAGCTTTCATTTCATCGCTATGGTCAATTTGATTTAACAACACCGTATCTTTAGCCATAAAAGCTTTGTTCCGCCGTTGCAACAAATCAGCAAATTTTTTATGATATTCTTCAAACGCAGCGTTCAAAGCGTCATGAACTTTGTTTTTCTGGAGATATAAATCATTGAAACGACTACCCGCTACTTTCAACATGAAATCATAATAGCTCCTATCTGCCGATGATTGTTTTAAGACCTCACCAGTAATATTGATATTTACATTATTCAATATAAAAAGATAGCTGCCAATTATTCCTTCAGCACCTAAAAAGACACCACGAGGTTCTTTCTGCTGGCCTTTGAAAACAAATTTACCATTCTTCAACACTGCTTTATTAAAAGGCTTCTCATCTTGATGAGAAAATAATCTCAACGTCATAATAGTACCATCGGGCAGGCCTTTTATCTGTCCACTGATGGTATAAACATTTTGTGCAATACTTGATGTTGCAATCAGCAATACCAAACAAACATACATATAAAATCTTTTCATCTTTCTATTTTAAATTTAAATTTACATTTTATTTATCTACATTTTGCGTAATTGTACCATTTCCATGATTCTCAATAGCCCCTTTTGGAAAAGGCATTGTCCATATATAAGAATCAGGAGCGAGTGAATAATTGGTACCATTTTCTGTTTTAGTCAACGTTCGAGCATAAGCTGTCTCCAGATTATAACGACGATTGTCACAGAATGGAACAATCGTTAAAATAAGCGCATTGTCTTTCGTACGACGTATATATTCTATTGCCTCTGGTACTGTTGCGGCTGTTAGGTCTTGATATTTAGAAGCAAGAATACGTGTTTTACGAACCGTATTCAATACCGACATCGCATCAGACACACTACCGGAGCGAGCCAAACATTCCGCTTTTATCAAATAAACCTCTGTCGTAGTCATACCACCATAATTGAAACGACCGCTAAGATTAGCATAATAATAGGTTTGATCACCTACAGTACGCAACTTCCAACGACATTTAAATTCGGTATCCCCATCCTCAAACTTAGCCCCTCGATCTACTCTAATAGTTTTTTCGGAAGCAGAATAAGAAGACGGGCCGTTACGATAATTATAATTCTCGACATTAGTATATCCCATTGGCGAAGAAATGGTCTGATATTTAGTCGGATTATCCAACGTCGGTTGATATTGGGCATAATAAGCATTCCAATCAAAAAGTGAATTATTGATAGCCAAGGCTTTATTGGCATAAGCAAGAGCATTAGTATAATCGCTCATTTGAAGATAAACTCGTGCGGCAAAAGCATAACCGGTCGCTTTGTTGGCCTGCAAAATCGTCGCAGCTTTATCAGGTAAGTCGGGCAAAGCTTTAGCAATATCATCAAGTATAAAATCATAAATACCCTTAACACTCGGTTGAGTATAAGAAGTTCCTACCTGCGCACTAGTAATAAGAGGCACTCCACCATCTATTGCAGCAGTCGAGGCATTATATGTTTTAGAATAATAATTGACTAACATAAAATAATTCATTGCGCGAATAATGCGAGCTTGAGCAGCAACGACCGCACGTTGCTGGTCAGTAGCATTCGTGGCAGAAGCGGTATTCTCAATAACGAGATTGCAAGTCGATATTGCGCCATACCCGACATAGTAAGTTGACTCATCAGACTTATTGAGGGTTACCCGATTAGCTGTGTTATCCCAAAAGTAATTGGCATGCCATAGCGGATAATAACTTAGATTAGTAGGACTAACGTAGTTATCGTTCAAAAGAATGACAGCTTGAGTAACATCCTCACGCAAAACACCATATTCATAACAAAGCATTGCTTCAAAATCAGCAAGTGAAGTCGGAATCTTTTGTCCCTTGGGAATATTGTCCAAGTATCCGTTGCAACTCGAAAGCAGAGGGGTAAAACCCAATAATGCTACACAGACATATATATATATATTCTTTTTCATTATCAATATTATTAAAAATTAGAATTCAAATGATAAGCCCCATACATAATTTGGTGACGTATACCCTCCCAACATATATTTAGCAGTTTTGCTTTTAGCAATTGTCAATGCATTTTCTACATTAAACTGCAATTTTGCGTTGCTGAGATAAATTTTGTGTAACAGCTGAGAAGGCAAACAATAAGACAAAGAGAGATTTGCTAAACGCAAATTAGAAGCATCAATAACATTTATATCGGCATATCCATAAATAGTAGAACTATTCGAATTATAGTCACTATTTTCAGGGAATAGTGCCCTCGGAACATTTGTTTTCAATTCATCACCAGCTTGTCTCCAACGATTAGTAATAGCCTTATTTACAGGAGCAAATGAAGCAGCATATCCCATTAGAGCGCTATTATATGTATTTGACAATATAGGCAAATCGGTATTACGGAACTTATGTCCTCCCCTATAGACCCACAAGCAAGAAAAATCAAAACTTTTGTAACGCAGCATCAGGTTCAGAGAGGCATTTGTCAAAGGTTCGGTAGTACCGGCATATACAATTGCATCAAGACTTTGAGGATTATTGACTGTAGCTTGGCTATTTCCGTCATAAACTTGGGGCAATCCCTTATTATTTAAACCGGCCCACTTGTATGCATAAACAGAAGCATAAGGATTACCCACAATAGGATAAGAAGAAGGATAATCCAACTGCAAATAATAAACAGGGGCTTTGACGTTTACATAAATAACTTTGTTTTTATTATAGCTATATGTAGCAGTAGCATTGAAATCGAAATTCCGACTATGAATAATACTTCCGCTCAAAGTCATCTCCACACCACGATTTCTCATTTTCCCATTATTAATCATATAAGTGTTATATCCGAATCCTTCGGTAGGAACCCCCATCGTATTGGCCAAAAGGTCGGTACCCATCTTATTATAATATTCGATAGTACCGTTTAATCGGTTATTGAAAAGTGAAAAATCAACACCTATATTGGTAGTAGCCGTTTTTTCCCAACGGAGATTAGGATTAGGTCTACCAACAACATAGCCTTGAAGAGCATTAACACCTGCATTTTGCGAATAGCTGGCTGTCATGTAAGGAGCTGCGTTTTTTGCTATATTACCACCTATACCGTAAGAAAAGCGAAGTTTCAAACGATTGATCCAAGAGACTTTAAAAAAAGATTCACGATCAATATTCCAAGCTGATCCAAATGACCAAATAGGTTTTCTCTGGTATTTTGAATTAGTACCCCACAAATTTGAACGGTCCCAACGTATACTACCGGTAATCATATATTTGTCGTCATAAGAGTATGCTGCATTGCCATAAAAAGAAATAAAACGATCATCGGTATAACGATTATATGCAATGTTTGTTTGGCTAAACGAACCACCGCCAAGAAGACCATAAGTATTAGCCAGCACCGCAGCATTTACCAAAGAATACGAAAGCATATCCGGGTCATAGTTGTAAAGTGTATTGTTATCATAATCCAGTTTAGTCTGTCTCACTTCCTGCCCGAAAAGAGCTGTTACATTGTGTTTTTCGCCAAAAGTCTGATCAAAATTCAATTGTTGACGGAAAGTGAAAGATTTAGACGTCTGATTTTCCCGAAAATAAATGTTCCCATAAGGAATGTTGTATACAGTACCTGAGCTACCGGCCGTTGCATACTGATTAACCATATTGCGAACATAATAAGAATTCTTATCGTACAAAGTATTCGATTTGTCATAGGCATATTCATATTGGCACATCAAATCATATTTTAGCGAAGGGGCAAAAGTAATACCCAATTTGCCATACACACGATTAATAAAATCACGAGAATTGTTCAAATTACGGCCAATCTCATCCAGCGGAGTAATATCCATATTATACAATCCATTACTACTAATTATAGACATAGTACTCTTTGACAATCTAGATGCGGCAGTAGAAGTATAAGAGGTTCCATCATCATTTACTAAACGATCGTAAGGCAAATACGTGAAACCGGGGCTCATAGCATTATATGTTTGGTTAGTAGCATTCTTAAAATAAGTATAAGTGCCTATATCAAATTTCAACCAAGATGTCATATCAAGGGAATTTTTCAGATCAAAACCAATTGAATTGTCCTTGGTATACTTATCATTGAATTTATTGTTTCGATAAGATACCGATCCCATGAAATTATTTTGATCGGAGGCTTTACCAAACGACAAATTATATTGTTGATAAAGCGCATCCCGTTTTGCATATTTCGCCACATCATCATAATAGCGATAACCTTGAGAAGCCAAATTAGCTAAAGTTGCATCGGATACATTCTTCGTCGTATTACCCGCATAGTAATTCAAAAGAGCTTTTATACCTTGAGTAGTGTATGCATTGTTATCAAGTATAGACTGCGCATAGGCTGCTGCATTAGAACCTTGAAGGTTGGGATTACTTGAAGCCCATTCTTTTTCCAAATCGATCATATCAGACGAGTTGCCCAGACGTTCTTTATAGAAATAATAGGGATGAAGAGTCAATGTAGAAGAAAAAGAAACCGATATTTTATTTTTTTTGGCCTTCTTCGTCACGATGACAACTACTCCATTGGCGGCACGAGCACCATAAATACTGGCAGCAGCAGCATCTTTCAATACAGTAATACTTTCAATATCCTCCAAATTAAGATTCGGAACACTCTCACCTAATCTTCCAAGTTGATCATAGCGAGTACTTTCAATAGGAAAACCGTCAACCACATACAACGGGTTGGTTATACCATTCATTGTTGTTGTGCCACGAATCAGATTTGACGACGCATTATAGCCGGCAATCTCTCCTTCGAGCATCGTCGATAAATCGCTATAACGTTTTTGTTGGAGTTGATCTGTAGTGATTTTGGTAAACGAACCAGTAGCACGTTCTTTAGAAATCGTTTGGTAACCTGTAACAACGACGTCTTTAAGATTCTGCACATCATCTTCAAGCATCACTTTAACATTAGCACCTATTTTAACACGTTGACGCACATCTTTCTTTCCGATATATGAGATCAGCAACGTGGTATATTCTTTTTCAATGGACAAAGAGAAAACTCCATTCACGTCGCTAGTGGTACCTACACCTGTACCCTCTTCACGTATAGTCGCACCGATAAGCGGTTGCCCGTCTGACTCATAAATGGTTCCTTTCACTTTACCGGTCACTCGCCTTCTAGGCGTTTCCTGGCGTATTAAACTTTTTTCTTGACGAGGAGTAATCAGTATTTTATTACCTACCATTGTATATTGCAAACGACGAGATGTCAAAACATCACGCAATACCGTTGCAACAGCCTGCTTATTAACTTTGAGCGTCACACTTTCCTTATTATTTATTTCGACATCACGATAAGAAAAAGTATACTTTGTCTGTCTTTCAATAATTGTAAACAATTGCTTAAGCGAAGCATTTTCTACAGAGACATTAATTTTAGCATTCTGAGCATACAACGAAAGCGGAGAAGCCAAGAAAAAAAAGAAGACAACTAGACAAAAAATTGATTTTAATCCATTATCTTTGTTACTCTTTGATGATGAAAATTCATGTTTCATACTCATTAAGATTAAATTTGGGTTGATTTGGGTTTATTAATATTATCTCTCTATTCTATTATCGAACTGAATCGACTAACGGTGTCGGAGAGTTTCGCTGATTCTCCGGCACTTTGTGCAAATTATGTAGAGTCCATTTATTATCTCCTCTTTTTAAGTTAAACATTATATTCTTTTTGCTCTCCCTATATAAATAGCATTTCCTTTAATCTGATAGCTGAATCCATAATGGATACTCAAAATCTGAATCACTTCACGAATATTAGTCTCGTCGAACATACCCGTATACGTATCGTTCAAATTGACAAATCTATCTGTATGAATAGATAAACCGAACTTACGTCCTACACATTCCAACACAGTTTTCAATGGTTCCGAATGAAAAACAAGATCGTGAGTCATCCATGCCATTTCAAGTTGATTGTCGGTCTCAACAAGCTGCATCTTACCTGAGAGTTTCTCATATACAATTTTTTGATTAGGGTGTACATCTAGTACCTGATAAGGCGGACGATTGGCTACTACTTTGACATGTCCTTTCACCAATGCCATTTCTACCTTATCTTTATTTTCATAAGAATATACATTAAATTGCGTACCAAAAACCTCTATATCAATAAACTTCGTATTAACAATAAATTCCTTATCAGCATTATGTACCACACTAAAAAATCCTTCGCCAGTGAGTTGTACCTGTCTTTTATTCAAGCCAAAGTCTTGTTTGTAATCCAATTCGGACTTTCCATTAAGGCGAACTGTCGTACCGTCCGGAAGTCTAACAGTTGTTCGTTCGCCTTCAGCAGTCTTTACTGAAATTTGATTGGTCGTGAGAGCAGCCATTTGCCTATTGTCTATAAACAAATAAACCGACAATGCGGAAAGAATTAATAAAAGAGCAATACTTGCATACTTTAAAATATTTCTTCCAAATCTTCTGATAGCATATTGTTTCAAACCAATTTGAGATTCTATCTTTGCAAACATCTGGCGCCGAACTGATTCACCAATAGGTTGCGTTTGTTTTAACGAATCCCACTCTTTTTTAAGTAGCGAAGCAATTTCATTATCACTACTTCCTTGCACAGCCTGTCGAAGAGCCATCAACTCGTCAGCCGTCAGCACATTCGAAATATATTTTCGAATCAAATCATTTATATCATATATGTTATTCATCTTTTATATTCCTTATTTATATATAATAGCCTATAGAGAGAAAAACATAACATACATATTAACATGTTATAAAACATATTTTATAATTTCTGATAGAATCAAGTGCAAAAAACAAAAGAAAACGTCATAAAAAACAGACGTATGTCGCTACCATAACTACCGTTAGTTACTGCGGTAACTAACGGTAGTTATCCTAACAACTAACGTTAGTTTCGTCTACAACATCCGTTAGTTACCGCAGCAACATACGGTTGATTTTTTGCAAGGAAAAATAAAGCCACAGTCGCCGTTGTCGTATGTTAGTTTTTTCGGTGACGTCCTTATATTTTCCGAAAAAACTAACATACGACAATATTCCATTATCAATATTGTATAAAACGGTTGATACTCCGTTTTATACAATCAATATGAAGTATAAAAATTCATCAGCAATCATAATATATCAAAAAGCGAGATTATTTATTTCATTCATTTTATCCATATTTTCTCTCATTATTGTATTATATATCACAGAATGATAAACTGGAAATAGAAAACGAGACCTGCTAATCTGAATATGCTATAATATGAATTTTGCGAGCCATAATGGCGTCGCACCATAAATAAACTTCCCTGCCATATAACAATATCAAAAGACAAAATGCATCATCAATATATACATTTATTGATAATAAAATAAAACGAATTGATAAACACACAAGAAAAGAGAAAACATATTTTTATCATAAAATAATAAATAATTAATGACTTTTGGGCTATGAAATTATTATTTGGGGGAATCAATCAAGAAGGAAATAAAGAATGCCTTCGTAACAATAAAGAAATGAATTATCAGACAATATTCGTTCATTGCTCAATCTCAAAAGGATTGATAATCGAAAAAGAGGCAGGAATATACAATTATATCATATTTCTAATAAAGGGAACCTGTAGAATGGAAGAAAAGTCTAAAGAAAAGCACATCATCTATTTGGAAAGGTTTTTCTCTCTATCACATGATCAAACAGCAAAAATAGAAATAGAAGAAGACTGTAATTTTATCTTTTTAAAATACGAAAGTCTCAACAATTCTTTTGATACAGGATTCCTTGAATCACTCGAGCCTCTCAAAGAAAAGATCAAATACAATTTCACTACGTTACCGATACGCAATCCACTAAATTCGTTCTTAAATCTTGTCATAACGACAGCAAGCATGGGACTTGACAGTTTAGAATACCAGAGATGTGCAAAGGGCCTTTTTTTTATATATCTGAGGCAGCTGTATACTAAAGAAGAAATAGTACAAACATTCCATTCTACAATCTGCGCAAAAATGGATTTTAAAAAATTCGTATTGGAGAATTATATGAAAGTAAAAACAATAGAACAACTTGCTTCAATGATGCATATTGCAAAAAGTACATTCTACAAACGTTTTAACAAAGAATTCGGTCTTAGCGCTCAACAATGGATCACCAACAAGAAAAAGGAATATATATTGCTCAATAGTACGCAATCTAATATGACAGTAAAATCTTTAATGTATAAATCAGGATTTGATACAGCGAGTAACTTTACACGATTTTGCAAAAGCAATTTTGGTTGTACACCAACGGAATTACTGGAAAACAAAAAATTAACAAACGATATACCACCCCGAAAAGAAATATACAAAGTGATAATAATATAAACTGAAATGATAACTTAATCTATATAGAGATAAATATTTTTGCAAAATCGAATAAAAAATCTTAAACAAAGGATTAGAAAAACATAAGAAACACTGCTAACAAAAGAACATCATACTAACATAAAAAACAGAGTGGTTATGAAATTACAAGATTCCATATTACAAAATGAAGCATCAAATGATGGTTCTACAATAAATTTGTATAAAGAAGGAAATAAATGGCATGCATTTGGATTATCTTCTTTTTTAATAACATATATCTTGCCTTCTGTAATAATCAAAAAAATAGAAATTCTCGAATGTTACGTTAAAAGCCCCATGTCAATAGTATGCAACGACGAACTGAATGTATTGACAAAAGACAACATGATAATGGCAAGCAAAGAAGAATACATACAAATTAAGACAAACCAGAATATCTATTCGGAAGAGGACTATTGCCGATGGTTGAAAAAGATCATCGATTAAACAAGCCTTTTCAAAAGAATCTTCTCTCCCGAAAACAAATCAAAACGAAACAATAACCGCAAAAGCGATGAGGACACGTTAACGCCCTTCACGCTTATTGCGCATATCTCTAATCAAAGATCTGTTGAATCTTATTTCGGAACGATGAATACGTAAAATCTTTTTATAAGATATAACCTTATGAAAACGATAATTGTATTGTTTCTCTAGTTTCTCTATAGCAATACGATTATTGGATATTCCATCAAGGATCACTTTATACTGAGATTCAGAAAGATTTTCCACATTACCCTGATGAATAAATTGCCATGATTTATCGTTGATAGCACGCTTTTGCTCCTGCAACTGAAAATAGATCGGAAAGAATTTAGCGGCTTCGTCATCGGTTAATCCAGCATCTCGAATAATAAATTCCTGCAATTTGGCTCTAAATTCAGCAGGAGATAGACGTGGACCGCCCTCATAAGCAAAAGAGAACGGAACAAGCATAAAAAACAATACAAATGATAAAAGATATTTCTTCATGACTACATTTATTTACCAGATTCTTCGTTAGCTTCGGACAAAAAAGTATACAGCTGATAGCCATCAAGACGCGAAGCGTCTACAGTCTCATCAATATATTTATCTTGAGTCAATTCAGTTGAGACAACAGACTTCTGCGATTTAGCAGACCGATCTACTTCAACCAAATGAATGGCTTTAACCATCAATACTGCTCCTATAAACATAGCAGCCATATAGACATACGGTTTCATTTTCACCCACTTAGTAACAGGCCTATTTTCTATAGTTTCAGGATTTTCCGGTAGTTTGTCCATCAGTTGTGTAGTGAAATCGTCAAAGTAGTCTTCGGGAACCTTAAAAGGGTTTTCCTTACCTACCAGTTTAAGTAATTCGTTTTCTTCTTTCATGACTATAACTTCAAATTTCTCGTCTTTATATTGTTTAGACTTATATTTTCTAAAAAGGTTTAATAGTTCAATTCTATATATTTCTGTATCTTCTTTACGGCATGAAAATAAGAAGCTTTAAGAGCACCGACTGTCGTGCCGAAGATGTCGGACATTTCTTCATATTTCATTTCTTGATAGTATTTCATATTAAATACCATTCGTTGCTTGACAGGCAGCGTTAGAAGAGCTTCTTGCAATAGGCGTTGTGCTTTGTCGCCATTAAAATAGATGTCACAGTCCAATTTCTGTACCATACCGGCATCAGGATTATCAAGGCTCACTTCTGCCTGGGCTTTCTGCTTATTAAGAAAAGTAATACATTCATTCATCGCAATACGATAAAGCCACGTAGCCATCTTGGCGTCACCGCGAAAGAGATTGATACTGCTCCAAGCTTTAATAAAAGTATCTTGCAAAAGATCATTAGCGTCATCATGCGACAACACTACCCTTCTAATTTGCCAATAAAGCTGTTCTTTATAACGCTCAACAACCATTGTGAAAGCTTTGCGTTGTGTTTCTTCATTCTTCAGCAAATCCAATACTTCCTCTTCATTATACATCACTACTTTACTCATACTATTCAGTATTTCAAGTGATTAATAGCTCTATCGAGCGGTTTGTCAAATCCATAATGGTCGTTACAATACACCAATGAATGATTGGCAGCCAAATACACCGTACGATAGTCGATAAACAACGGGATGGCATTAAAGCCATAAAAACGGCGCCCCATATTCAGCCCATTCTCCTTCATTTTTTTCCCTTCTTCAGTCTGAGGTTCCTGGCCGATAGAAAGGCGAATACGATCCATCTTCTCTTCTTTTGGATAGTCAAGAACGAAATAGGCCAAGTCGAGCGGACGTTGCAAGCGAATACATCCATGGCTCACACCTCTTTCTTCACGTCCAAATGTACCTCTAGAAGAAGTGTCATGCAAATATACAGAAAAAGGATTTGGAAACCTAAAAATTATTCGCCCTAAATCGCTTGCTTCACCACTATCTTGTATCAATCGAAAAGGAATACCTCCCTTCAGAAATTTAGACCAATTAATGCGCTTTGAATTTAATTGATGTCCTTCTTTATTGAAAACCCGAATATTATTACGACAGAAATAATTCGAATCACGAACAAAAGCGGGAATCATTTCTTTGCGAATAATTTTGGGTGGTATCTTCCACGTAGGATTCAATTCAAAATAGGTAAGCTCCGAAGTCAGCATCGGCGATTTATGCTGAAATGAGCCACAACAAATTTTCATCTCGAAAAGAGTATCCTTTACAAGATCGACAGCTTTGAGCATAAAAGCTGCAGTGTTGACATACACATAACGTTGCCCCATCGATTGACGAAATTTCCAACGGGCCCGCTCTAGATTGGCACAAAGACATTCCGACTTCTGCCTATGATACGATAGAAGAAGTTCGGTTTGAAGCTTTTTGTAATATAAAGTACGAGGTTGAATATCCAATAAAGTTTGAATCGGACGTGACTTTATTCCTTGGAGCATCTCCAAGTCAAATTTCATCGTGGGGTGCTTCAATGGAATATTAAATAGATGAAACATTTTCTTTTTACGATTCGCGGGCGGTGATACCGTATCCGGATAAGCACTTAAATCTTCATACAGATTATTATAGATAGGAGCCGGATTGACAAAACCGTATTGCAAACCATTAACGTAACAAAGATAGGTTCGAGTTAACAAATATTCCAATCGGGCGGCGCATAAATTCCGATGATCACTTTCATTAGGTTCACACCGCCGCCAATTTCGTTCTGCATCTAATATATTGTTTAAACCAAGCAATTCAGGACGAATTCCATGGCGTTTTAAATCACGGAGAAAGTGAATAAAAGTTGCCTGCCGTTTCGCACCACCGGCAGAGATCCAAATTAATTCTCCACCTCCGCTATAATACTTTATCATAGCCGAATCACGAGATGGGCTAGAATAGCGTACAGATGCGACATCGACAATAACTTGACGAACAAAAGCAGAATCTACATCCGAATGTTTCCACAGTCCCTTACATGAAATAAAAGATAAAGCCATTATCATAAAGGCTACAAGAAGTAGTATAGATGGTATAATACCTTTTCTCATTCGATATTATTTTAAACGTCGATACACATATTTTCATAAGCCAACAACGTATCCTGGAAAGTTTGCTGAGCCTCATTAAGCAACGGGGTTTCATCCTCATAACGCGCTGAGAAATGCCCTATAATGAGTCGACCGACATGAGCATCACGGGCAATCATCGCAGCCTGAGTAGCCGTTGAATGATATGTTTCTTTGGCCCGAGCAATATCATTATCATCAAATGTCGCTTCATGAAACAACAAATTTGCCCCGTCAATCAACGGTATAATTTTAGGGACATAGCGAGTGTCCGAGCAATAAGCATACGAACGTGGGTCGTAAGAAGGAATCGTCAATCGTTCATTGGGTATCACCTCGCCCTCATCTGTTGTAAAGTCGGCACCATTCTTTATTAAATTATAGTGACTCATCGGTACACGATAAAAATCGGCCATGTCTCGTTTCAGATGACTTGGTAATTTCTTCTCTTTAAAAAGGAAACCGCAACAAGGAAGTCTGTGCGAAAGAGGAATGGTATGAACCTCAACCGTACGGTCTTCGAATATAATAGCAGACTCAGCAGAAGAAAATTCATGAAAGATCACTTTAAATGGAAGTTTATAACAAAAGAAATCCATCAGAGGAGAAAAAAGTTTCTCCAACCCTGCAGGAGAAAATACATGAAGCTCGGCAGTACGTCCCAATAGTCCAAAAGTAGAAATCAATCCTATCAATCCAAATACATGATCGCCATGAAGATGAGAAATAAAAATATGATTCAAACGAGAAAATTTCAACCTCGACTTTCGTAGTTGTAGTTGCGCTCCTTCACCACAATCTATCATAAAAAGCTTCTCGCGCAAATTAATGACTTGTGAAGAAGAAAAGTGACGCGTCGTGGGCAGCGCCGAACCACAACCCAATATATGAACTTGAAATTTTTCCATTACTCAGCAAAGATAATGCAAGTAGAAGAGAATAGAAAATAAATTCATTTATTTTCACTCATATTTTACGATCTCTACAAACCCTAAGATCCTTAGTATCATTTACAATATAGCGTTCAATCGGCCTGTAAACGATTTTGAAGGACAATTTGCAAGACTTCTTCCCTGAATGTTCAGGATCACCGAACCGAAAAATGCTCCAATTACTACTAAATGATAAAAGATTCCAAACATGATATTTATATTTCGTCAGTACAAAACTATAACAGACATCAAAACAGATAAAATTCTTTTGATGAACGACTTCGTATCAATGAAAAAACACAAAAGGACTCTCTTCTTCAGATAATAAAGAGCATCAGAAATTCATAAAAAATAATTAAAGCATCATATGCGCGGGCTTCTTATTCCGATAATTTCTTATCAAGCCAACTCATTATCATTGCCTCATGTGTAAAACCTTCTACGTGTCCTTCGTTTGGAAACACTTTATATTCTTTAGGAGACGTTATCAAGTTGTATGCCGCAAATCCACCCTCTACCGGACAGTCGTCATCAAATAATGCAGGGGTATAAAGTACCGAACATTTTATTTTCGATGCAAACGAACGGGTATCTATCAAATCCTGTACACAAAGCACTTCAAGATAAGAACAGGGATTACCATAATATGCCAAATTGCGTTTCAGTTCGCTTTGACAAATGGTGCGGACTTGTATCTGATGACGCATATCGCACGGGAAGGGGTCGAAATAGGCACAAGCCGCAATTCTATCAGAACACAATGCTGCCGTAGCCAATGTAAGTCCTCCACCTTGGCTACCACCTTTCACTCCTATACGATGAGCATCTACCTCAGGACGACTACAAAGAAAGTCTATGGCTCGAACACAGTCCATATAAATGCCACGATAGGCTATGCTATCGCTGTTGCACAACTTATATCCCCATACCCCAGGAACACCAAAACCGGGATGAAAAACATCTGCACTGATGCCATGTCCACGTACACAAAGAGCCAGTTCTGCCCTATCGGTATTATCATTCAAAAAGCCATCAATGTTTTCAAATCCATAACCGTAACCGGGAACTTGAAGCACCGCACGATGTTTGCCCGCAGTACGAGGAACAAAATAATAACCCCGAACAGTAAGATTGCCCAACGATTGCATCTCTACAATATAAACATCACGCTTGCTTTTCTGACAAAGTGAATCTATCCGATGTAACTTAAATTCGGGTTTTATTGCAGCTAACTCAGCTTTTGCTTTCGCCCAATAATCTTCGAAACCGATAGCTGTGCGGTTGTCACATTCAGCCTCTTCGGGTTTCACAGCCATCCACTGAGCATTTCCCGAATAACCGACGCCATGCATCACTGCTGTGATTTGATAGAATCCGGGAGTACTGCAAAGTTTATTCAAATCAATATTAATGATAGAATCGCGAGGCGAGACATTTATGGTGCTATCTAAATAAGATTGATGAAAATCATTTTCAACTCGAAGCCGTATTGTCGCTTGACGAGTAGTATAATAATGAATAGTCGCAACCCTATCGTTACCCAGACAAACATGATCGGCTGTAGGTAAAGAGACACGAACGTATTCTTTAGCTTTATCATTAAATGATTTCAATACGAGCATCGTATGACTGACACCACCCGTATAACCCAAAGAAGAACAATCTAATGATATTTTATTCTCTCCCTTTCTCAATATTTCTTTAGAAATACGAAAGGTAGAATAAGCGTCTCGGTTATTCCAAAAAGTATTTTTGATATTTTGGGCAACAGATTTGCCATTAATCTTCACATCACGGACTTCACATTGCATCCGCATCAGCAAGAGATATGATTTCTGAAGTTCCTTTATATTAAATGCGGCAGAAAGAGTGCAATCGCCATCTCCTTCGAAATATCCTTGCCGTTCCCAAGAAAGCAAAGTACAGACAGACGAACGAGCTTTAGCTCCACGAGTAGACAAACATGCATCACTTTTAAATGCTATATTCCAATCAAGGGGTAATAAATTCTGCGCGGATAGATTCTCTATAAACAATAAAGAAAACAAAACGAACAAAACTCTTTTAGACATAAATAATACGACTTTTTTTATCATAACATTCTTCATTTGTAATAGAATGCTACAAAGATAGCGTTTTTGCTCGATTGAATATTGCAAAATTATAATTTTTAGAGTTCCGTCTGTCACATTCAAGTACTACAATCGAAATCCATTGTTTTGTTAGTGAGGAAAGGCATTCAACCATATCTCTTTATAAATAAGAATCCCTGTGCAAGACAGTTCATCTGCACAGGGATAATAATTCTCGATTTGCTCTATTTTGATATTTCTCGAAGCATTTCTTTTACGGCCGCCTCAATTTGAGCATCTTTGCCCTTTTGAAAGTCTGCCGGATCGTCGTACACCAAGATATCGGGTTCTAGTTCTTGATTCTCCAAATAGTGTCCTCGGTTATCCAATGAACCGACTTCAGGAATACCAAATACCATACTAGGATCAATTTGCGATTCCCACCATACAGCTGTCATAGTACCCGGAACTGGTGCACCAATCAGTTTTCCTATCTTCAGTTCTTTATAGAGCCACGGGGTACCATGGGCGTTGCTGTAATTATCTTCGCATATCAGCATACAAGAGGGCTTAGTCCATTTATTGTACGGATCGCTACCGATATACTGGCCGCGAGGAGTATAACGAGTATATTCTTTGCCACTCAACAATGTGCAGACATCATCATGCAACCAACCGCCCCCGTTGTGGCGGGTGTCTATTATGATCGCTTCTTTGTTACGATATTTGCCAAGCAATTCGCTATACAAGGTTCTGAAGCTAGAACTATCCATCGCTTTGATATGAATATATCCAAGTTTTCCTCCAGAGAGTTCATCCACCATCTTACGATTGCGTTCTACCCAACGCTGATAAAGCAATTCGTTCTCTGCGCCTAGACTGATAGCCTTTATAGTGACGTCAACGTTTTTTCCACCCTCAGGATTATAGAACGAAAGCAATACTTTCTTACCCGTCTTGCCTTCGAGCAGTGGATAATAGTCCATCCCTTTCAAAATAGGCATACCATCTATTTTCATGAGGATGCATCCTGCCTTCACATCATTCTTCTTCAGCGTTAACGGACTTTTCGGAATAATTTCCTTGACCTTCAATCCCTCTCCAGTATAAGTATCATCATAGAACATTCCAAGCGAAGCATCGTTCAACGTAGCTCCCGAGCTATAATAACGGGCGCCGGTGTGCGAGCCGTTAAGTTCGCCTAAGAACTCGCTCAACATATCCTGAAAATCATAGTTGTTGTTAATGTAGGGTAAGAAACGGGCATAAGATTTATGGTAGCCATCCCAATCGATTCCACGGATAGTAGGATCATAGAACTTTTCTTTCACCTGTTTCCATATATGATTGAAGATATACGTACGCTCTTGCATGGGACGGTAATTGAAAAACGCCTCAAATTCGATATTCTTTACTTTATTCCCGTCAATATCTATTTTCTTCATGCTGCCCTTACCCATCATAAAGATAGTCTTTCCATCTTTATCTGTCAACAACTGCCCGTAACCAACTCCCTTCTGAACGATTTTAGTTTCGTCTTCTTTCAAATCGTGCATCCAAAGATCACCGTCATCTTCAAAGGATGTGATATAATAAAGCTTATCGCCTTTGGGTGTCAGCACAGCATCACCAAGAAAAGAAGAATTGCTTGTAAGTCTTACAATACGATCTTTGCTATTTTCTAAATCAAAGGCAAGAGGTTTCACAGCTTCCTTATCCTCTTTTTTGTCTTTATCATCTTTCTTTTTCTTATCTCCTTTTTTGGCAGATGCCTCTTTGTCTTTCTTATCCTTATCTGCTTTTTCCTGCTCTTCGAGTAATGCCAAGTCTTCTTTATTCATCATAAAACGATCATAAGCATCGACATCAAAAAACATAATGTATTCGTCGCTTTCAGATCCCCAACTTCCATGACTACGGTAACCCGCACGATCACTCTGCCAAATCATGGCTTTACCACCCAACACCCATTTAGGATTTACATCGGAATAACCACTTTCTGTCAAATCGTGTATTTCACCACTGCCATCGGCTTTCACTAAAGCAATGTCTTTATTGTTCCATCCTCCAACACCTATATAATCGGTCAGAATCCAACGGCTATCGGGACTCCATACGTATGACTGATCTCCGTCGGAATAAGAATATTCGAACTTACCATCCATCACTGTACGCACTTGCTTACTTTTCAAATTTACGACACGAATAGTGGTACGGTTCTCCAAGAAAGCAACTTCTTTACCGTCGGGGCTATACAACGGCTGAAAAGATGTTTTATCCGAATTAGTCAGATTTTCTTTCTTCAGCTGCGTAGCATAGCAAAATTGTTTTTCCTCTTTGTTGACGATACTAGCCTGATATACTTGCCACAATCCATCAATCTCGGAAGAATATACAAGACTTCGTCCGTCAGGAGAAAAATCAATATTGCGTTCTTGGTATGGGGTATCAGTTATTTGCTTGGTCGTTTTATAGTCTACTGATGTGACATAAACATCGCCTCTAAGTATAAAAGCGATTTCTTTGCCTGTTGGAGAAACAGCCATATCGGTGGCTCCAGAGGACTTTATCTGTTTGATTACATCCTTTTCATCATTATCGGCAACAATCTGCACATTCAGTTTTTGAGGTTGTGATCCTTCGCGCATCGTATAGAGTTCACCATCATAACTAAAACACATCAAGCCATCAGAACTTGCGCTTAAATAACGCACCGGATTAGTATTGAAATGAGTAAGTTGAACAGCATTTTCATCATTCAATCCTCGCTTATAAACATTAAACGAGCCGTTTTGTTCGCTCAGATAATAGAATGATTGTTGATCCGGGCACCATACAGGGGTACGGTCTTCGCCCTTAAATGATGTCAGTTTCTGATATTTTCCGGTTGTGGGAATATAAGACCATATATCACGAGTAATAGACGATGTGTGATGCTTGCGATAAGTATCTTCGTATCCTTTTTTATCTTGAAACAACCATGTCTGACCATCTTTACTAATAGATAAATCTTCCATTGGCATAGATGCAACCATTTTAGGACGACCACCATCAATATTAATGGTATACACTTGAGAAAACTGTCCGGAGGGAAATTGAGCACTTTCAACCGAAGGCTTTTCGTTGGCGGTAAACAACAACTCCGTATTATTTTTAAAAGCCAACGGAATCTCGCCTCTGGTAAATGTAGTCAGACGCTTGGGCTCACCACCATTGCTATTAACAACGAAAACATCTAAACTACCATATCGATCAGAAGCAAAAGCGATGGTTTTACCATCGGGACTCCACACCGGCGCAGTATCGTATGCAGGATTGGACGTGAGCTGCCGAGCTTTCCCTCCCGTAGAAGGAATAATATAAATATCGCCCTTATAACAAAAAGCTATTTCAGCTCCATTGGGCGAAATGGCACAGTGACGCAACCAAAGTGGTGAATCCTGTGCAAAACATAGTAATGTGAAGCTACACATTACGACTAAAGTGAATAGAAATTTCCTCATGCTCCTATTTTTATTTTAATTTTAATTGCAAAAGAATAGGTTTATTATTCATTTTCAGATTTATAGTTGACAAAAGTAGAAATTATTTTGTATTTTCTTATCTTTCTATCTACTTTATTTTGCTTACATCATCACTAAACTATTACCCAATATACCACTTTTTGCTTTATAGCACTAACAACGAATAAAGGAAATAAGTACACAGAGTATATTTCACTTAAAGATCTTTGGTAAAAAAAGACGAAAATATTTTTCATTTATATATGTACATAAACAAAAAAGCGCACTTATCTTTTTTTAATATGAACAGATCCTGGCTCACCAGTAAAAGTTGGGGGACTAAGCATTAGGACATTTGGGTACTTAAATCTGAGTCAGAGATGTGAACATTCCCCGATATGCTGATACTTTCTTATCCCAACATGGGCAACAGGTCCTTGCAGAGCACTATTTTCATACTTATTTCACCGCCCCAATATAAATCGAATTAGGAGGAGGCATAAAGATTTCGTGCGCAAGACACTGATAGACAGCAACAAATTCATAAGGACGAAAATAAATGTTTGTATGTATAAACTTTTAGTTTCGTCCTTATGAATTTTTATGTTTGTCCTTATCATTTTTCGAAAACGAAACTTCGATTTCGTGAATTAAAAGTGTCACATCGATGTGGTTAAAATAGTATCAGTATCACCCCCAATGTTCACCCCTGAAAACGTTCCGAAAAACGATTTCGATATAACGACTTGTCAGTTAGCTCAATCTTGCGTCAATGGGGTGTGCATCTCGCAAAATAGAAATAACACATTCAGAAGAACAATTCTGGCACGCAGGTCTTCGGCAGCCACTTGTATTACTCATTATCAATGCATTTATATGGAAAGATACAAAGCATTGATTATCAACGAGAACAGATTCTTTCAACAAATCGGTGTCTTCCTTACCCTTCTAAAACCACATATGTTCCTAAAACTCGTGACGTCCATACGTTTTCAAAAAAACTTAAGGACGTCAACAGAAAAACTAACATACGACAATTCTATTTATGCCAAAGGTTCGAAAATTTCATCTATGTGATGTACTATTAATAATACTTGCTTAGCCCCCTAACTTTTACTACTAAGCCTTCTTTAGCTATCTGTAGGCTATCATTTAGAGTCGTTCTAAATAAAGGTCCGCTGAAAATAACGTGTCCAAAATACACTCTTGGGCCGATTTAGGAACCTCTTTTCGCTGGCGTTGTATATGGTGCATCATTAACATACTGTGGGATAGTACGGTGTGGTGTCATACGGAGGTGGCAAAGTCTTTAAATATTTGGAAGATTATCTCAAAGAATTTTAATTCGTTGTTTTATTTATGTAAAGATAAATTTTATACATATCCTTCCCCCACACTTTTGCAAATGGGCCCAGATACTACACATCAACACATGGCAGAACAATTGCCACAGATAAAGAAAAAACGCTGTATCGAAAAAGTATCGATACAGCGAACAGATTATATCTATAAAAATATTATAAGGTCTTCAGTATGTCCTGACAAAGCGCATACGACTTTGTCATCATGCGAGGAACATGGAAAGGTCCTTTATAAAGATTTCCTTTGGCAGCTTGTGCTACGGTACCGTCACGATGCAAATAGCCATACCATTCACCAAACTCGGCATCGGGGAAATGAGCATACGTCCACTCACTAATAACCTTGTGACGATACAGATATTCATCATCACCAGTAGCTAGATAAGCGTAGAGCGATGCAATAATGGCTTCACATTGCGGCCACCAGAACTTCATATCCTGCGAATAATCCTGAGGAGGAAGATTTTTGCAGTCGCGGAAGTTTATGATACCACCATATTGCTTATCCCAGCCCCAATCCCAAGACCAGTTGAATATTGTAAGAGCCGTATCGAGCATTTTCTTATCCCAATTACGATTACGTGATTCTTCCATAAGAAACCAAGCAGTTTCGATACAATGCCCAGGATTAATAGTACGAGTCGTATTGGTATCGACAAATTCGCCGTTCGGTCCAACGCTTTCGAGCAATGCATTAAACTCCGGATGCATAAAATACTTACGTAGTTTTTCTATCGACTCATCTATTTGTTGAGTAATAGTAGGATCGTCAACCACAGTACGCAGACGAGAACCGACATTGATCAAAATCATCACAATGGAGTGGCTCTGCAACTTGACAGCTTCGGTAAACTTAGGTTCAAGGAAACCCGGTGTATTGAGAAAACGAAGTGTATCTTTAAATACTTTCAACGCTTTTTCGGCATAAGAGCTGTCGCCTGTTGCCAAAGCATACTCGGACATCGCAATAGCAGCAAATGTCTCAGAAAACACATAACGACGTTTACGAAGAGGAATACCTTCTGCCGTAACCGAAAAGAACATATGATCGTCTTTATCGAAACAATGAGCTTCAATAAAATCGATAGTGCTCTTAGCAGCTCTCAGCCAGTCTTCATTATGCTCAACATTATTATAAGCATACGAGCATACGAAGGCAAAACGTCCTTGAAACCAAACAGATTTGGTCGAATCCATTAAAGAACCGTCACGATCTAAACATGTATAAACACCGCCATTGACTCTGTCTAACCCATGTTGCATCCAGAAAGGCATAATGTTTCCTGTTAAGTCCTTTTTATATGACTCCGACCAATTCTGTAAATACTTTACCTTATCCATCTTTAATATTATTTAATTGAATTCAAATATTTATCAATACCTATTTTAAGTGCATTCCAATAATTAAATTGGCGCACATGAACCATATCGAAGACGAAATAGCCATCCCCTGCGTTAATACATGCATCAACGCTGTTTGTTACAGCAGTCTCTTGTCCACCCTTTTCAAATCCTGTGGCATTACCCACATCCGGACCACCGGCAAACTTCACATCTCCTTTCAATACATCTTTTGCCAACTTACAAAAACCTTGCATGGTCCATTCGGTAGATCCATATACCGCATCTGTCGATGCGTATGCTCCTAACAAAAGGAAATCAAGCTTATTGGCAAAGCCATATTTTGCATAATCGGCATTTGCCCATTGGGGATAAAAGCTTTGCACCTTATAATTGGGACTTGCCCAATTGACACCTACCTGATAATAAGTAGAATACCAAGCGCCCACATAAGCACCGACCTTAATATTGCTATTGATACTACGCACTTTGGCTACAACCTTACCTACAAAATCATATATAGTCTTAGCTCTGAAAGTCAGCCAATCCTTGAAATACGGAGATTGTGAAGAAGGTGCCGAAGTCGTTCCCGGATCCATAATATCAGCAGGAAAGTTTATTGATGATTTGCCGATGTAACTTAAAAACTTTTGCTTCGTTTCGTCCGAAAAATCAGATTGCAAGTCATCAAAACGACAGCGATCAAGAAACAGTGCATCAATATTATATTGACAAAGATCGCCTATCAAATTGAGTACGAACTGTTGAACCTCGTCATTACATGGATTCAAAAATTTAGTACCATAATAATAGGCATCGCTCGGATCGGTCGTTGTCAAGTCCATTTCATTGGTGAGTCCCTTACGAATATTGAGTGTCGTAACCCACGATTTTTTATTTTCATCGCGAAATACCATTCCTTGCTCTCCCAAACCATAAGGATAAAGATTTCCTCCAACAAAAGTATTGATAGCGGCATCAACCTTCAATCCCAGTTCATGACCTATATCTATGAAAGCCTGCAAATAATCCCATGTGGCCGTGCGTTGAAAGAACTTGTATGATCCATCGCTTGCCCAATAATCCAATTTGGTAACCTGATCGACATACGAACTTTTGAACAACACATCACCCATTGTAGGACGAACATCAACTACCACATCCGTAAATCCGGCTTCTTTGGCTTTTGTCAGATCACGTCGGATGTTATCCTTACTATTGGCAAATTCCGAGAAATTGGCAGCTGCATCAATCCAAATATAGCGTGGCTTTGCCGTAACTGTCGTTCCGCCGCTATTTCCTCCTCCGTTATTTTCGCTAGAAGAATTGCCGCTACTGCAAGAACAGACCGTCACAAGGCAAAGCCATACTAATATATTATGAAATAGACGATTCATTAAAATCTTTGCTATCTATACATTTATTTAATAAAACATCCATCAAGCACCGAACGCTCTTTGCCGTCAGAAGGTTTAATAGTCTCTTTACCATTGACAAGCATGCAAGAAGAACCACCACCATCAAGATTGAGAGCTTCAGAGCAACCTAAAGCTTTGAGTATCGTTGCAACTTGAGCAGTGGTAAGACCCGCTACCCCATCTGTCATCTGGCGACCTTCACAAACAAAAAATATCAATTTATTGTTTGTAGCATCATAACCGATGGCCGTACGTGGTTGAGCAGAAGCGGCGGATACATCAAGCATCTCATCCTTATATGTATCCATGATATTCCCATTATGCAACAGCACACTAACTCCGCCGATACCATTCAGCACATTTGTATTATTGAGCGCCGTTCCTTTTGAAGGATGGGTAGCATCAGGAGCAGAAGTCTCTGGAGTAGTCAAATCAATCTTTTTACAAGCATCATAACTATAGTCTGTACCGTCACTTGCATAGTATGTCCACGTAGTATAGAACGTCTTATCGGGTTTCTGAATAAACGCCCCAATCGTGGGATACCAGAAATTGGTCCAATCCTCCGAATAATAGTTTTGATTTGGAGCGAGCATCGTACCATCTTTATAAATCAAGCTTTGAGAATAATAGAACCCTTTGTCCTCAAAGAACAATCCTCCATTAATAACGATCAAACCATTACTACTATTATAAAACTCGGTAGGTGTATTGAGCTTGGTGCCACCCACTCCCTGGGCAGCATCACTCCAACCGACCTTACCAAGTACTCCGAACGTTGCACGTTTCATATCTGCTACGGCCACATAAGCAATAACATGATCATTAGCAACATCGGTTACTTTAACCGGCGACAAATAGACATTGACGTAGGCCGGTAGTGAACCGAACACAGAGTCAACGTTGGTCCAACCCTGCTTTACAATAGCAGGGTTAGCCTCAACCTTATCCCATTTCCAATTGGCCAAAGTATCTTCGTGACTGATACCATCGCCACATGCAGAAAATGAAAAAGCAAATACAATAGCCGATATTAAAATCGGGATATATAACTTAATTGATTTCATAGTCTAAACTTTATTTATCGATACAATCAAATTGAATACCACCAAATGATAAGTGAGTATTGGATACATAGAACATATACATAAAATAGCCATCGTCAGAAGGAGTAAGCAATACATCTCCAAAACGTCCGTCTGATGCATAACCAGTAGAAGTATAATCCTTTACCGTAAACATATATTTTAAGGAAGAACTAGCATCAACAGTTCCAGACAAAGAAGAAGGATCATCAGCACTATATAAATATAAATGACCTGGCAATCCCCAATCTGGCCAATAACCCATTTCATAAACGACTAAGTATTTCGCATTATTGAATAAACGGGTATCAATGGCATTGTTGTTATATCCCCATGCGGCACCGTTACTATTTGCAGTCAATCTGGCAACAGCAGCATTATCAGAACCGGCAGAATAAAGTATATCCGCTCCTCCTTGATAATAACTAAAAAAGTAACCATCACTAGCATTATTTGTACGGGATACCACTCTAGCATTTGAATCTTGACCTCCCCAAGCGGGGCAACCACTAATTAATACATTCTCGGGAGAACCAACAGAACCGTTCTTGACAATCCAACGAATAAAATTAGAAGAATTGTCCACAGTAGCCGTTATAATAGCATCACCGTTTAGATCTCCTTGAACATGCACGCGAGAACCTAATCCGGCGCCCAAATTATTAGCGTAAGAGGTTAATAACGTAGGAGCTGAAGTCACAGAATTTGTTTTATAGATATTAAGGGTAGAACCATTTACAGCGTAATTACTAATAAGCATATTACCAGCTACATCGCTTGTAACACAACCTTTTGCATCGGCACTACCTAAGTTAATAGTCCCAACCTTCGTTCCGGTAGCCTTCTTAAAGTACTGTGGAGTAGAACCGTCACCTAGATCAAGAATAACATAACTACCAATACAAGCCAGTGTAGGATGAATAGCGTCTGCACTTGTTACACCCAGTGTCTCTAAATCAGTAGAAAACATTTCTAATTGACTACCCTTACGATAGCCACTGACAAGCTTTGGTGGAATTTGCTTCTTTACCGTATAAACAGCTTTTGAAGTTCCATTATCCGCCGTTACAGTAAATTGAAAGCCATCATTAAAATTCTGAACAGTAGCAGGATCAGGAGAGATCGTTGCATGCGGTGACAAAGTTACTTCAGCTGTACATTCCGATAAGTCGGCAGCTGTAACCAAAGATATCGTTTTTGCATCCTCGTCAATAACCCCCGTTAAATCACCGGGAGAAGCAATAAAAGCTTTAATTGCGCATTTATCCGACTTAGTCATCTGACCGGATATAGTAATCTTTTTCTGACTACCATCAGGATCTGTGTAAGTAAATTGATTTTTCTTTGTCAAATCCAACACAGTAATAGGCGGATCGATCAGACAATTGTTTTCAAGAACAGCAACAACCTTCATTGACGACATATACTGCTCTGTTGTATTATCACTTTCATCTGGATAATACCAAGGAACAGGAATGACGTAATTGGTCATACTTGCACTATTACTTATATCATATTTGATAGCTTCCTTGCCAGTATTAGGACCCGAAGTGAAATATGCAGTTAGACTCGTTATCCCCGAGCGATTTGCTGTAGGATTAACATAATCGGGACTCTCGCAACCCGTAAGCATAAAGGTTGCAATAATGCCCGCAGTAATATATAAATGAAACTTTTTCATAATGATATACATTTTAATATGTTATTTCCATTCTGTAAACTGAGAGACCTGATTATTGTTACTAATTTCAGTTTGAGGCAATGGAAATCTATTCATCTTGGCAGGATAATTTAAATTTTCGGTATCCACATTGACATAAGTGTAAGTGAATGAATTATCAAGATTCTTCTCGATCTTCAACCCATGACGACGAATGCCGGTAAAAGCAGTAGGAGATAATCCCCAACGGCGCATATCCCAATAATATAAACCTTCGTAGGCCAATTCCACTTTACGTTCGTGGCGAATAGCAGCCATCAAGTTGTCACCTTTCAAGTCACCTATACTAGGAAGTCCAACTCTGCTACGTACCTTATTTACATACGTAATAGCAGTAGGAGCATCATTTGTCTTGTAACAAGCTTCTGCATAATTCAAATAAACTTCAGCAAGACGAAAAGCTATCCAGCAATGAGTACTTGCCTGACGAACAGTGAAAAGATGAGACTCATCTACATATTTGCGAAGATAATAGCCGGTGGTCGTTTTACCATTAGGTGTTGCATCCGTTTTCCAAGTTGCCCAACCGTCTGTACCTCCTACGAATGGCTCAATAGTCCTATTTTTCCACGATGAACCATTATACAATATGGTCGCTGCAAAACGAGGTTCCAACTGGCTATATGGAGGTGTATCTGACACGCCACTCGTAGAGTGCCACTTGCTCCAATCGGGTTTACCACCAGTTGCCAATTCATATTCTTCTACCATATCCTGAGTAGGAGTACCAAAACCACCTGTCATTGTATTACCATCAGTAGCCCTATCACCACCAGGAGCATAAAAACCATCAAAACTATGAGTGACGCCATCAGATGCACTATAAGAATATTGGAATATAGCCTCGCTATTTCCACTTTCAAAAGCCGCAGCATAATTGGTAGTCAAAGAATAACTCATATCAATTACCTTCTTAGCTGCTGTTTTTGCATCATCCCAGCGCTCAGCATAAAGCATCGCCCGAGAAAGGAGTGCATAAGCAGCTCCGCTAGTCAACCGACCATTAGGCGTAGTGCTAACCTGCAAATTTTCGCCTGCATATTCCAAGTCATCATAAACAAATTGCCAACAATCGGCTTCTGCATTGAGCGCTTTATTCGTACTAATCTGTGTTAAATCCTCTGTATACAGAATAGCTTGATGATAGCGTTTCATCAACTCAAAATAATACATTCCTCTAAAGAAACGTAACTCAGCTGTAAGACGTGTAGTAACCGGTTTTGAAAAAGAACCAAACTTTTTTAGATTTGCAAGAGATTCATTTACACGGCGAATTTCCTCATAGTTCGTACCCCAAACTCCCATATATACATCAACATAACTAGCTGTCAAAGTAGAACCGCCATAAGAGATTTCGCTAGGAATATAACATTCGGCATTATAATTCATGCTACCGTACTTGAACTCATCAGTCAATCCCTCGGTCATACCAGCAGCACATTCATAATCGTTATAACTACCCATATATGGAATATCAGCATAAAAATAATTGATAGCCATATTCGCATAGTTTTCATTGCTCCATACCAATTTATCAGAAGTTTTATCGGTAGGAGTCATATTCATATAATCAGTGCAAGAAGTGAATCCTGTCAATGCAGTGACTAATAATAATCCTAAATATTTTGCTTTCATAATTCTATAACAATTAATGGTTAGAATGTAATAGAGACACCGCCCATAAATGTTCTTTGCTGCGGATAATAACCATTGTTTACACGAGGAGACTCAGGGTCAATACCTTGTGGTAAACTATCAATAGTAAAGAGGTTGGAACCTTCTACAAACAAACGCACCTTTTGAATACCAATCGCACTCATCCATGTCTGTGGGAAAGAATAACCTAATTGAGCTGATTTCAAACGGATATAATTACCGTTACGAAGCCAGAATGTAGATGCCAATCCGTTATCACCACCATGTCCTGTTTGAGAAAGAGTCAGACGAGGATACGTTCCGTTTGGATTGTCAACACTCCAGGCTTTCTGTACAAGCCACAAAGGAGAATTGGCTCCTTCCTTAAATGTTTGAGTCCACACCGTATTATCATCATAACCATTATAATAAGTACCCGTAAGTGATACATCAAAGAACAAACCTCCCGTAAATTGAAGATTACAATCAAATCCATTCCATGAACCGCCGAGATTAAGACCGAATGTCATTTTAGGACGATTGGTACGTCCTACACGCGCCTTATCTTGTTCGTTGATAACACCGTCACCATTCTTATCTACATATTTAATATCACCCACATTGGGACGAGTATTATACCAAGCAGACTTCGTTATTTCATCTTCTGAACGGAAAAGCCCATTGGCCTCCCATACATCATATCCATCCACAGAAGTTCCAACATTCTTTCTCCAAGAAGGATCATTGGCACTGTCAGTATAACGCAACCAACGGCTGGTAGAATAAGTAAGATTAGCACCGATATTATAATTAAAAGGCCTGCCAAGAGCCATGAAACGATTACGATGTGTCACTACTGCCTCAAGACCTTTCACATCGTAACGATTATTATTGGCATAAGTCTGAAAATAGCCACCCATAGAAGGAGAGTGACCACCCTCCATATTACTTAAAATGTTATAAGTAAGATTATAGAAATAATCAAATTCTATTCCAAGTTTACCACCCCACAATGTAGCATCAAAACCAACATTTGATGAACGAGTTTTAGCCCATGTAAGATAAGGATTAGCAATAACAAATGTATAGATCGAACTGGTCGTAGAGCCTCCTATAACACGTTTTCCACCTATTGCATAAGTACTTAAATAAGCATAAGCAGGAACATCAGAATTACCCAACAGACCAACAGAAGCACGAATTTTTAGATCATCCAAGAATGTCAGCTTTTTCATAAAAGCTTCGTTCGAAATACGCCATCCCAAAGATAGAGCTGGGAAAAAGCCCCAACGTTTATCGGATACATTACCACTAAATAGATAAGAACCATCATATCGTCCGCTAAATTCTGCCAAGTAAGTGTTGTCATAATCGTATTTCAAACGGAATACATAACCGGCATTACGAGTATGATTACTAGACCCTGAAATAGGAGAATCGGCTGCTGTACCATAACTCAATTCCGGTAGTTCGGCAAAAGGAATATTTTTGGCGTATGCACCGAATGAATTCACTTTCAAATCACGAGCCTCCAACAAAACCATAGCGTCAATATTATTTTTACCAATTGAACGAATATATTGCGCACTAAGTTGTCCTACCAACTGCTCTGAAGTATATTGTCCTTCGCCCAAACGATTATCAGTATATCCACGAGGATCATTTGCCAAAACATAACTTCCCATATTACTTGTATTCATCGTATACGTATTATATGGAGTATCCAAGTTTTTATTATAGGACGTCAAGTAATCATAAGAGCCGGTGGCTTTTAAATTCAATCCTTTAAGCCAAGGAGCGGCATATTCCAAGCTCATGTTCGTTTGCAATTCCGTACTTCTGGTTTTTTTATAACCGGACTGATAAATAGCAGCCAAAGGACTATTAGCCAAACCGGTATTATTAGAAGGAGTTGACGTATAAAGTCCATTCCATTTTTCCGGCAGATAAGGGCGCATCATAATTGTTTGATGAGCAATGGAGAGATAACCCGATTCTGAATCTACAGAAGAATCATCTGTACCACCAGAAGCAAATCCGGGAGTTTGACGACGGCCGACAGTACCAACTGCACCAAAAGTCAATTTAAAATCTTTACCGATTTTAGTATCCAGATTGGTACGAACATTGTAACGACGATAATCAAAATTATCGATATTACCTTTCTGATACATATACCCGGCAGATACAAAATAATGTGTTTCTTTAGTACCGCCTTGCAATGTAACATTGTGTTTCATATTAAAGCCTGTCCTGAATACTTTATTTATATAGTCCACATTATCCCAACCATCAGTCGGATCATTATTGAGCATTGCTTCAATATTTTTGCGAGTATAAATAGGAGTGTAGTCTTCACGTGCAGCAATAGCTCCACTCGCAAGTTTATCCATCATATCTGCCATATTATAATAATCGGCAAATTCAGGACCGTTCATAAACTTCGGGAAATTAGCATTACGAGAAACACCGAATGTGCCATCGTAAGTAACACTTGTCTTTCCCTCTTTACCTTTTTTAGTGGTAATAATGACAACACCACCGGCAGCATTCAAACCATAAACAGCAGCCGAAGCACCATCTTTCAAGACAGAGACACTCTCAATATCGTTAGGATCTACATCATTAATAGAACGAGGCATACCATCGACGATGTATGCTACATTATTCACCGAACCGCGAACCCGCAAGGATGCCTGATCATCGCCCGGTTCACCGGAGACCTGAACAGAAGATATACCCGGTAAACGACCACCGAGCAAACTTGAGAGATTAGTAGAAGGGGCTTCCAAAAGCACATCTCCTTTGATGGCCGAAACAGCACCTGTCAATGATTGTTTTTTAGCTGTACCGTAACCAACGACAACGACCTCGTTTAGAGATGAAACATTATCTTCCATGGTTACATTAATAACTTTTTTACTTCCTACCGGAACTTCAACTTTTTTCATTCCAATATAAGTAAATACCAATACATCGTTGGACGAAGCTTTTACACTATACTTGCCATCGACGTCAGTCATACCACCATTCACGGTGGAACCTTTAATCAACACACTGACACCCGGAAGAGGACTTCCCTGAGCGTCTCTTACCACTCCCTTAATAAAACTCTGCGCATACGTACCAACCGAGATTAACAAAGCTAGCAATGTGAGCGCAAAAATTTTCTTAAATAGTGTAGGTCTTTTAAATGCATTAAAGTTTGTCATAGACTTCTACAAATTAAGATTGATGTTAATACTATTATATAATTCACAATTGCTTTAATAATCCTACAAATATAAACACTATTTTATAATATAACAATAAAATAATAAAATATTTTAGTTATAAATACCTTTTTATATTCATTTTATGCAGAAATAAAGGCTATAAAGCTTCAATATATTACTTTTTCAATATTGTTTTTTAAGTAATAGCTATACCATATTATACTAATCCAATAGTATCTGAAATTCCAATACTGCTAATGATATGATTATTCCTTTTCTAAATTAAAAGTCAATATTATTAATCAAACGCGTTATTTACTTTCATTTTGTCAATCAAATAGAACAATTTAGAAGTATTATAGACATATAGACCTTACAAAATTATTATTAAATAATAATTGCGAATCAATAACATTTCATTATCTTTGCGATCATAGAATAACATTAACCATAGAATAATTACGAAAAACAACATGACTATGAACAAAGAATTAGAACTTAATGCCAACAAAGTAGTGGCTTTTCTTAAGAAGCCAGTAAATGAATTTACCAAAACCGACATTATATCCTTTATACAGGCCAATAATATTGAAATGGTCAACTTCATGTACCCGGGTGGAGACGGCAGACTCAAAACATTAAACTTTACCATAACCAATCTCGCATATCTCGAAACAATTCTCACGTGTGGAGAACGTGTAGATGGTTCAAGCCTCTTTCCGTTTATCGAAGCAAGTAGCAGTGATTTATATGTCATACCACGATTCAGTACAGCTTTTATAGATCCGTTTGCCGCACTACCAACATTATCCATGCTTTGTTCATTCTTCAATAAGGATGGAATACCACTTGAGAGTGCTCCGGAACATACGCTGGCTAAAGCAAGTAAAGCATTTACCGAAGTTACAGGTATGGAATTTCATGCGATGGGCGAGCTGGAATATTACGTTATTGCTCCCGATACTCATTTTTTCCCTGCAACCGACCAACATGGATATCACGAATCTGCTCCATACGCCAAAACAAATGAATTCCGCATACGATGTATGTCATATATCGCCCTAACGGGAGGACAAATCAAATATGGTCACTCCGAAGTGGGCAATTTCACTCTCAACGGATTGGTATACGAACAGAATGAAATAGAATTTCTTCCGGTAAGAGTGGAAGAAGCTGCAGACCAATTGATGCTTGCCAAATGGGTTATTCGCAATCTAGCGAACCAAATGGGATATGATATTACATTCGCTCCCAAAATTACAACAGGCAAAGCAGGCTCTGGCTTACACATTCACATGAGAATAATGAAAGACGGGAAAAATCAGATGCTCGAAAATGACAAGCTATCAGATACCGCCCGCACAGCAATAGCCGGTATGATGGAACTAGCAGAATCGATTACTGCATTCGGCAACAAAAACCCCACATCCTACTTCCGCTTAGTTCCACATCAAGAGGCTCCGACTAACGTATGTTGGGGCGACCGCAACCGTTCAGTTTTAGTGCGCGTCCCATTAGGCTGGTCCTCAAAAATGGACATGTGCAGAATGGCCAATCCGCTCGAAAATAGCAGTGACATAGATACAACTCAAAAACAAACAGTTGAAATGCGTTCGCCTGACGGTTCGGCAGATCTCTACCAACTACTTGCAGGATTGTGCGTTGCTTGCCGCCATGGTTTTGAATTACCTAACGCACTCGAAATTGCAACAAAGACATACGTAAACGTCAATATCCACGAGAAAGCAAACGAAGGAAAATTGAAGGCATTAGCTCAACTACCCGATAGCTGCTATGCTTCGGCAAGATGTTTGGAAAAACAACGCGCCGTTTTCGAAAAATATGGAGTATTTAGTCCCTCAATGATAGATGGTATCATTAAAGATTTGAAATCTTACAACGACTCTTCGCTCCGCGAAGACATCGAACACAATCCGGACGAAGTACAAACATTAGTTACCCGCTATTTTCATTGCGGATAAAATTGGTTTTCATTTATACTTACACAACCAACAAAACCCCATGCAACATCATATTGCATGGGGCTATTTATTTAAGTTATTACTTTCTAGATATCACCTTCTAGAATGCTTTTCTGTACTTTTAGTTGGAGTAGCAGCAGGAGTTGTTACCACTTTATTAGGAGAAGATACAGGTACAGGACGGTCAACATGATTAGGAGTCTTGACCGGACGATCATAATTTCTTCTGCTACTATTATTATTACTGTTACTATTTACGTCGACATTTTTATTACGAGATGAATTACTATCCACATTTTTATCGTAACCACTACCATTATTCCTATTATAATTGCGGTTAGTATTATTGACGTTGCTGTTATTATTGGTATTGGTATTTACATCTACATTCTTGCCACGAGATGAATTACTATCCACATTTTTATCGTAACCGCTACCATTATTCCTATTATAATTGCGGTTAGTATTATTGACGTTGTTGTTATTATTGTTATTGGTATTAGTATTTACATCAACATTCTTACCACGAGGAGAATTAGTATCCACGTTTCTATCATACCCGCCACCATTATTCCTATTATAATTGCGGTTAGTATTATTAACGTTGTTATTGTTATTGGTATTGGTATTGGTATTGGTATTTACATCAACATTCTTACCACGAGGAGAATTAGTATCTACATTTCTATCATACCCGCCACCATTATTCCTATTATAATTGCGGTTAGTATTATTGACGTTGTTATTATTTATATTTATGTTATTGTTTACGTTGCCCCTATTATTATTGACATTATTGTTGTTATAATATCTATTGTTATTATCATTCCTGTTACCGTAGTTATTATTATTGCCTGGATTTCCTATATGAAAGCCCGGGTTACTGTTACGATTATTATAATAGCGGTTATCTCCAGATCTTTTAAAATCTCGATTTACATAAGTATTATAACGATAACCATCACCGTTCATACGGAAGGGTCTGTTATAGTGTGAAACGCGAGAATATCTATAACGATAGTAACTTGTATCATCAAAATCGCCACGATAGTGTCCACCGAAGTAAGTCGTATATGCACTAGGCCAACGGCAATAATATACATTTGGATTGGTATAGGTGACATAAATTCTCAACCCCCAACCGGCATTTGTTTGGTAAATAGGGCGGCAGAAATATTCCACTCCAAGAAAACGACGATATTGCGAAGCGCTCAAAACCCACCTTAGATCATCATTACGTACATCGAGAGCTTCATAATAATCATTAAGCGCCCAGCTTTCACCATAAACGACATCGTCCATAATATTGCAGACAGCACTCATAAAGTCGTAATTGATTTCATAAACATCATTATATTGAGAACTGCTTAATCTCAACTCATACGACATTTTATCTGTCAGAAATAATGTTTCAGTGCGTACTCTACTTTCCGTCATTGCGCTAGCACCGGCCATCGCCATCAATGCTAAGAGTGTGATGAATATCCGTTTCATAATCGTTTGTTTTTTAGGGTTAGTATAATACACTTTATCTTTTTATTGCAACAAAGATAGAAGAAGAAAATCACCCTACGCTATTGTTTTCTCTCTTTATAGATAGGATTTTCCCTAATTATTTAGGGGATTTCACCAATGAAATATTCTTTTCTCCAAGTACAACAAGACGTCTTTTATAAAGCTCGCCTATCCCCTTTTTAAAAGTTTTCTTACTTACCCCAAATACATCATAAATTTCATTGGCACTACTTTTATCAGTATATTCAATCGTTCCACCATGTTCCTTCATATACTGAAGCAATTCTTCAGCAAAACTATCCACTTTCTCAAATCCGGGTTTTTGGAGCATCAAATCAATTTTCTCATCCTCCCGTACTTGCTTGACAAAAGCTGTCAATTGCATACCCGTATATAACGGAGTGAATATTTCACTGTCATAAAGCAATCCACCGAATTTATTATCAATAATAGCCTTAAAGCCCAAATCCGTTTTCTGCCAGATAAGGATATTTACTTCTTCACCCGGTTCATATTCAGGTATTTCTTCAGACAAATAGCGATCTACTTTGGCAGTAGCTACAATACGATAACTCTCCTCATCAATATGGACATAAACAATATACTTTTTGCCCACTTGCATTTTCATTTTCTGCTCACTAAAGGGTACAAACAGATCTTTCATAAGTCCCCAATCGAGAAAAGCTCCGAACTGGTTTACCCAATTCACCTCCAAATAGGCAAACTGCCCGACCTGAACCAATGGCGTGAGCGTTGTCGCTATTAGCCTTTCTTCATTATCGAGATATATAAAGACGTTCAAAAGATCTCCCGGTTTGCATTCTTCCGGCACATACCTTGTCGGTAGCAATATCTCACCCGAATCACCACCATCGAGATAAACCCCGAAGTCTACCTCCTTAACCACTTCCAACTGATTGAACTTTCCTAATTTTATATCCATAAACGAGATTTTTCTATATTTCCAGCAAACAAAGATAATGCAACATGAGCGCAATAACAAAAATTAGCCCTTTTATTTTAATAACCTATTAAAAGTGGTAACCCCACCATAAACATACAATAGCCATCTTCGATGACATTACAGACATTCTATATAAAACAAAAAATCCGCATCAATATTTGAACTAATCAAATATTGATGCGGATTTTATCGCGCTAAGAATTATTTTTGATTGAGGGTGATGCCGTCCAGACAGAAATTAGTGGAAGTATTTACGCCATTCTGTCCTTTATCACTAGAATCGACATCAAACTGAACATACACAGCCTTTGCCAATGCACCAAGATCAAACCATTGCCAATCCTTGGATGGAGTGTCCGAATCGCTCGAATACTTTGCCAAGTAGATCGAAGCAGTACCGACACTCGTCGTTCCATCTGCTGCATAGCCAGTAGCGATAACTTTATAATAGCTTCCCGATTTAAACTTCGTAGCAGGCGAATAGTTATTGGTTGTCATGCAGTTATAAGCATACACACTATTCGATATCCAGCAACCGTTAATGGTATATTTAGAAGGATTGTTAATTTTGAAACGGGTCGGAGTATAACTGTTGGAATAACCGACCAAATACATCGTACCTATTTTCGCTTTTCCACTGACAGAAACAGGGCTGTCTCCCGTCTTCGTATCGGTAGAATTGGTATAAGTAAACCCTGCAAAAGTTGCTCCGGCCCATTTTCCCAAATAGTAATCAAAAGTGAGTAGTTTGTCATTATCTTGAAAAGTAGAATAATAATAGAAGCCCTGTAATGTACCACCTGTATTGGCATAATAACCGTTTGTAACGGCCATGTTCTCAAAGTTTGCCTTTACACTGTTATCATCATCATTGCTACAAGCAGCAAAAGCCGTTAAAAAGATCAATAAAAATAAGTAATTTAACTTTTTCATTTTTTCCGTTTTTAATTAAGATATTTATAAATGATTTTTATTTCGTATAATGTAAATCCTGCACGCCTAGTACTTCCGTAGATATTTCGCCCATCCAACCGCAAGATTGATTCACGGCAGTGGTTATTTTCACAAAATCGATGCCGCTCAGGTTCACTTTATTACCATTAGCATCGACAGCCCAATCTATTTTAAATTGACTCTGCTCAGCCGAGTTGGGATAATTATCGGCATATCCCCAATCGTAACAATAACCAACCCAATACTGGGTTCCGTTTTCGCCTTCGTTTACAGCATTATCAGCCAATCGGGTACCGCTAAAAGACATTTCGTCTGGCATCCAAGCAGGATAATACGAACTTTGGCTATGAAACTCGTTACGATAAACGTAACCGGAATTGCTTTTATTGTCAGTCCATTTCACATCACCATTTGCAGGCGAAGGACGATAATAGGTTATAGTATAATTTCTTGTTTCCGTATTTTTACCATATTCACTACCCGCCAATTCATACCATTCATCATCAGGCAGCCCATTACCATTAGTATCTTGTGATACCCATACAATACCCGGTTCGGCAGATCCTCCGGATTTTCCGGTCTTCGTATCATACATCGAAAGATTAGAATTGCCATATACCTTAAAATCATAACTCCCCGGCACATGCTTAATCGTATGATTGAAACCAACCACAATGTATCCGCCGAAGGCGCCCAACGTTAGCGTAGATCCGTTTTTTATGCTTGCCGTAGCATCCCGAAGAATATCGGCCATCGTATAGCCCTCTTTGTATGCAGTAGTAAAAGTATTCATATACTGACATGGAGCTGGGCAATATTCAAACACAGTATCGGCATAAGCATAATCAAAACCGCTACTTGAAGGACCATCCGTCCCCGCCGTCACTTTATCGGTAAATAGGATGGTATTGGGGTTAAGACCTATATTCTTAATTCGAAATTGCAATACTCCCTGTGGATTGAAACACAGCAAATCGCCACTAGTCATATAGTCGAAAGCGTCGGCTATATACACATTACCCGTATAAGGATTCACCGAGACAGCATAAGGTGTTTTGACTACCGTACCGTCGGTAATAAACTTGTCGCGCACCGTCGTGCCGGTCTTCAGATTGAACACTTTGATGGAAGAGGAGGATGTGGCATAATTGTACTGATACATATAAGCGATACCATCACATAAAGCAAAATTAAGTACTTTCTCGTCGTATGTTTTCTCTACTTCGTCAGTCGTCGTATTGATAGCTACCAGATGATAGTCGCCCTTGTTTATGTTTTCGCCACGAGTAACCACATATACATCACCATCCTTCGAAGCCAGTATTTTGCCTGGATCCGGACCAACGGTAATTCTTTTTAGTTCTTTGAATGTGCTTAAATCTATCACCGAAACCGTATGGTCCACTCCTATTCCACCCATATCAAGACCGCCCGAGTTGGAAACATAAAGTTTGCCATTGGCACTGCAAATACCGTCCGGATTACGTCCTACCTTGACTACGTCCTCCACTTTCAGCGAAACAGTATCTATTTTGGCAACCGTCCCATCAAAAGAACACACATAGGCATAACCCTTAGCGAATGCGATATATCGAGGCTGTCTCGAACTACCGTTATCGGCAAGTAGCGGTATTTGTTTAAGCGATTTGCCCGTAGGAAAGTCCACGACCTCCACATCGCTCGATACATTGACAACAATATACAGCTTGCTTCCATAAAGTTGCATATCATTGGCCGTATCGCCCAATCCTCTCTTATTGATAGAACTAAAATAATTGGTCGACAATGAACCATCCCTATATGAATAACGTGCCAGCGTGCTATTATTCAAATTGAACAGACCTTCATTCAGCACATACAATCCGGCCGTTTCTCCATCAGGGACAACAGCCGTAGTATCTGAAGGCACACTGACATCATGCATATCTTCGCATCCCGTTACCCCAAAACAAAAGAAGAGTAATAGACCATATATTATATCATGTATCTTCATAGCTTCACTCCTATTTGTATTCTAAACGAACGACCCGGCATCGGAAAGTTCTTCACTATTTCGTAATTTTTATTCATAATGTTCAGTACTTCCACTGCTGTCGTCCATGATAAACCCTTATAGGTAAAAACACGCCGCAAAGAGATACTACTATCATCGTATCCACTCAATCTGTTGGCAGCAATATTTTGACCGAGCATATACCGTTTGCCAGAGTGAAGATAAGTATAACTCAACGTAGCCCACGGAGAGACAATAGCACATTGTGCCGAAGCCGATATGCGAGGCGTATATGCAATTTGCTGTTTATAGGTCTTGCCATTACGATCTGTCACATCCAACGCCTTGAGATACGAATAATTACCCGACAAGTCGATGCTCCATCCACGACAAGGAACGACCGAGACTGCGCCGCTCATATCGACCCCACGCATATCCACTTTTCCAAGATTCGTCATGCTCCAGATGAAAAGATTTTTGGTAGGGATGGCTACAATCTTATCGGTCACCCTATTATAATAGGCATCTACCGAAGCGGTTAGTAACGAAACAATACCCCAACGTTCTTTGTTGTAGGTGATACCGGCATCCAACTGGCGCGTTTTTTCGGGACGCAAGTCGGTATTACCTACCGACGTATAATAAAGATCATTAAAAGTAGGTAGACGGAAAATATCCTTATAGAAAAAACGCAACCTGATATCGTGAGCATTGAAAGGCTTCAACGAAAAGCTTGCAAAGGGAGATAGACGACGATGACCGGCACCGGCATCTCCTGTACGCACATGTTCATCAGTCACAGTAGACAACAATGAAGAGGAGAACGTAAAATGAGTATCTACATACTTCATTGCTGCCACAGAAAGCCATGTAAAACGCTGCGGGAAAGAGAAATCGCTCAGGTTGGCATTTAGCCGATTCAGACTCTCGTCAGACGAAAAAGAGAAAGACAATCTGTCACACAAACGATAAAGTAGCGATGCCGACAAATAATACTCCTGCTGAAAATAGCTATTTTCTGTTTTACCTGCCGTATTGTTATAATCCGGATCCAAATAGTGTTGATAGCTCCAATTCCACTTGGCCGAAGCCTGAAAGGCCCAATGCCGATTGAGTTCATGCAGATAGTGGCTTTGAGCGAAAAAGTTCTTATCCCACAAATGTTGTGACGAATGATTATAATAGTAAGTGGTAGATCCCGGTAGCCCTCGAGAAGACTGATAATAATAAATTTTAAGCCTTAATTGTTCATTGTCAGAAAAATTTCCGAATAGTTCGGACTCAAGTCTTAAATTACGCACTTCTGTATTGTTACGTTTTTCTTTCGAAGAGAGGTTGCCTCCCTGATTAGTATAATATAAAGTAAAAGGATAACGTCCGTCCGACGACATCCATTCGGCGGTTTCGGCAAGAGCCCAACGAGAGCCAGCTTTATGCTGAAGATGAAAAGAAGGGTTGATCAATCCCCACGAACCGGTTTTCACAGAAGCCGTTCCATTGAAACGCTGTCCTTTTGAGAAAGTAGGTGTCAAAGTCGATATATTCAGAATGCCTGCCGATGCAAAAAGTCGTGCAGGTTGAAAAATACTATTGTCTTGCCCTATACTCAGCGACACTTGCTCGACATTCTCCAACGAATATCTTCCTATATCAACCTGTCCGGTCTGATAATCGGTTATGGTAACGCCATCATAGCTCACTGCGGTATGTTCGGCACCCAAACTTCGAATAGATACGGTCTTCAGACCGCCTATACCTCCATAATCTTTGATATTGACGCCTGCAAAATGTTTCACGACATCCGACAGCTGCAAAGCTCCAAGTCGTTGCAATTGTTCATAAGAGAAACTCTGTGTCGGAACGGCACTCTTTACATCCCTCACCTGATATTTTTCGGTAACGATCACTTCGGGTAAGCTATAGGTATGAGCCGAATCAACCCTCTGCTTTTGAGCAAAGAGCAACAAAGGACATAGCACCATAAATAGGACACATAATCTTTTCATACCTACAAATGTTTCTTTTTAAATTATCCGGCCGAATCACTTCGCCCGGATAATGCATTCAATAAACATGGCAGTGTTTATCAATAACCTACATCTTTCGTAGACAAAAGAGGTTGAAATGAATAAGATAATAAACCACAAAGAGTTTATTACAATGAACGTCCAACGCTTTTCCATCGAAAGCTGTGAAACTAAAGAACTGCATGGTAGGTTTTCTGACTCGTTCCGTAACAAACGCCTTCCCAGATTTACCGATCATCCAGTGGCATAAAGATTTTGTCTGTTACTAAAATTGGAACATACAGCAGCGGGACTGTCCAGGATTCTCACCTGATTCCCTTTTAATTGCTTTCCACCGATAAAGGGGGATTGCAAGCCAATGCGCTGCAAAGTTATCAATAATATTATAATCTTCCATTCTTTTTCTCACATTTTTTTGAGTATATTTGCCAAAACAAAAAGCTGCAACACTTTGAAACATTTTCTTCACATCATATTATATATAGTGCTGACATTCCCTTTTCTACAAAGTTGGGCAGCTCCCCATAATATCACTTTTAGAGACAAGGTTTACTATGCAGATTCCATCATAAACAAAGTATTGCAACAAGCGCCTACCTACTCTAAGTTTATCAAAGAATACCATGCAGACTATTACACGAAAGAAAGGCTGAATATTGATCGAAAGAATTGTTTTTTCAGATATCTGCCTTTTATGTTTCATATCCGCAACAAAGAGCGGCAATTCATTCGAGAGTTATATTCGAATGTTCACTATACCGCCCCCGATATATACGATCAAAAAAAGATTGCCAGTGTCGGTACTATTCCTCGCCGTAGCAGTCTAATGGATGCTATGATTGAATATTTTCACAGCAATATCTATTCAAACACTCTACTCTATCAGAAAATAATCTCTCCGCTCACCCCCGAAGGGAAAAAATACTATAACTTCGAACTCGATTCCATCAATAACATCAATGGATATCTACAATACAAAATATCCTTTACTCCGCGCCACAAAAGCGATCAGCTAGTTTGCGGCTCGATGGTTGTAAGCGACGAATCCTGGAGCATCCGCCGATTCAGTTTCGCAGGATATTCCGATTTGATCCATTTTGAGAGCGACATAGAATTTGGAGCATTGGGAACTGCCGCAGAGTTATTGCCTGTACACTACAATCTTGCAATAAAAGTACATTTTTTAGGCAATAAGATTAGAGCCTCTTATCTGACAGCTATCACTTATCATGGAATCACTCTCAGCGGACTTAATCATCCGCGGCGCAAAAAAAGCAAATACGATTTAAGCGATTCATTCATACTTGGTAGCGATACGACTTCATATTCTTCGGACAGAAACAAGTTCAAAGACATTCGTCAAATTCCACTCGACAGCATCGATCAAAGCATATACAATGTTCACGACACATTAAAAACCCAAGAGGAAGAACTGAAACTGCAAAAATCCAAATCGAAGATATTATGGGGAGGGATCGGCGATTTCTTGCTCGACCGCTATAACATCAATTTCAACAATGCCGGCAGCATCCGTTGTTCACCCATTATCAACCCCTTTCTGATGAGTTACAGCAAAAGTAACGGTTTCGCATACAAACAAACATTCAAGTACAACAGGCTCTTCCTCAATGACAAACTCCTCCGCATAGCCCCTACTATCGGTTACAACTTTAAAGAGAAGTTTTTTTATTGGAAAGTAAATTCCGAATACAATTACAATCCGTCCAAATTGAGTTCAATACATATCGACGCCGGCAACGGCAATCTGATATACGGTGCCAATATACTGTCGGCCATCGGCGGAGGCCCCACTCAGTCACCATTATCAGTCTATCGGTTCAAAGATTACTATTTTGAAATCTATCACAGCCTGGAACTGCTCAACGGGTTGGAACTCAACACCGGTTTATCGGGTCACCGACGCACAGCCATCATTCCGCATTCCAATTTAATAGGTGCCATTCAAAATGAAAGGCATTTGGCATACAATAGCTGGGCCCCCCGAATCAGGTTGGAGTGGACTCCCGCTCTTTATTACTATATGAGCGGCAAACGAAAAGTCAACTTCAAATCATCCTTCCCCACTTTCAGCGTCGATTGGGAAAGAGGCATCAAAGGCATGCTGAAGAGTAATTGCGGATACGAACGATGGGAGTTCGACATGCAGCACCAGATACAATTCGGACTGCTCCAATCTCTTTATTACCGCATCGGAACGGGTCTATACACCAACCAGCACAGTCTGTATTTCATCGACTTTCTGAACTTCACACGCAACAACCTGCCCGAACAATGGAACGACCAACGAAACAGTTCATTTCAGCTATTGGGAGCAGATTGGTACAATGCCTCAAGCAAATATTTTCAGATGCATCTAGTATACGAATCGCCCTTTTTCATCATTCCACGCATCCTCAAAATCATGCAAAACGTAGTAGTCGAACGCTTCTATTTCAACTTTCTGATGACACCGAAACTGAAACCATACTACGAAATAGGATACGGCGTAGGCACACACTACTTCAACCTCCAAGCCTACGGCTCGTTCAAACAACAAAAATTTATAGAGACAGGCATGAAGTTCACCTTCGAATTGTTCGACAAATAACACTAAACAAATACATTTATTCATTTATTTTGCTTATCTTTACCCTATATCAACCTATTAAACAATAATTGCCATGAAAAATTTCAAAATCGAAGCCGCTATCTTAGCAATAGGCTTAGCACTATTGGGAACTATTCTGAAAAATGGGATAGACAATGTTGCCTTTAAAGACCGTTTTGTAAGTGTCAAAGGACTTGCCGAAAAAGAAGTAATGGCAGACAAGGTCGTATGGCCCATCGCATATAAAGATGTAGGCAACGACATGGTAGCACTCTACAACAATATTCAAGACAAAAACAAAGCCATCGTCAGATTTCTGAAATCAAAAGGTGTGCAAAACACCGAAATCGACATTGCTTCGCCACAAGTAATAGACCTCCAAGCCGATCGTTACAACAACAATCGGTCGCCCTATCGATACAACGTCACTTCAGTTATCACAGTAACCAGCAAGGATGTAAAAAAGGTTCGGCAAATTATGTCCCAGCAACTCGAATTACTACGACAGGGTATCGCCATAGCAAGCGGAAGCGATTACCAATACAATCCGGTCTATTCATTCAGAGGTCTCAATAATCTGAAACCCAAAATGATAGAAGAAGCCACCAAAAATGCCCGCGCCGTAGCCGACAAATTTGCAAACGACTCAGGTAGTAAGCTAGGCAAAATACAAAGTGCTTCGCAAGGACAATTCTCCATTGAAGATCGCGACGCCAATACGCCCTATATAAAAGAGATAAGGGTCGTTACCACCGTAAATTACTACCTGAAAAATTAAGAAATAAAATCATATATTTCTTTGGGTAATAAAGAAATAACTCGTACCTTTGCGCCCGATTTATATAATGTCTAACTAATTAATTAAAAACAAGTATTAATTTTACATGGAGAATTTAAAGAACATTGCCCCTCTTGAAGATTTCAATTGGGATGAGTACGAAAAAGGTCAAGTCCAGGCTGAAAAAAGCATAGAAGACCAAGAGAAGTCTTACGATTCAACTCTGAGCAAGCTCAACGACAGCGAAGTTGTCGACGGAACAGTAATCACCATGAACAAACGCGAAGTTGTTGTCAACATCGGTTACAAGTCTGATGGTATTATTGCATTGAACGAATTCCGTTACAATCCCGATCTGAAAGTAGGCGACACTGTAGAAGTCTACATCGAAAACCTGGAAGACAAGAAAGGGCAATTAGCTCTATCTCACCGCAAAGCCCGTGCTTCTCGTTCTTGGGAACATGTAAACAACGCACTTGCCAACGAAGAGATTATCAAGGGTTACATCAAATGCCGTACAAAAGGCGGTATGATTGTAGATGTATTCGGTATCGAAGCATTCTTACCCGGTTCTCAAATCGACGTTAAACCTATTCGTGATTACGATATGTTCGTTGGTAAAACAATGGAATTCAAAGTTGTCAAAATCAACCAAGAATACAAAAACGTTGTTGTATCTCACAAAGCCCTTATTGAAGCAGAACTCGAACAACAGAAGAAAGAAATCATCAGCAAACTCGAAAAAGGACAAGTCCTCGAGGGAACTGTCAAAAATATTACCTCTTACGGTGTATTCATCGACTTGGGTGGCGTAGACGGTTTGATTCACATCACCGACCTTTCTTGGGGCCGCGTAAGCGATCCACACGAAGTTGTGCAGCTTGACCAAAAACTCAATGTTGTTATTCTCGATTTCGATGACGAAAAGAAACGTATCGCTCTCGGTTTGAAACAACTCACTCCGCATCCATGGGATGCTCTTGATCCTGACCTCAAAGTAGGCGATCATATTAAAGGTAAAGTTGTCGTTATGGCCGATTACGGTGCATTCGTTGAAATTGCAGCAGGCGTAGAAGGATTGATTCACGTAAGTGAAATGTCTTGGTCACAACATCTCCGTGTTGCGCAAGACTTCATGAAAGTGGGCGACGAAGTAGAAGCAGTTGTATTATCACTCGATCGTTCAGAACGCAAAATGTCTCTCGGCATCAAGCAACTCAAACAAGACCCATGGGAAACAATCGAAGAGAAGTATCCTGTCAATTCGAAACACACGGCTACCGTTCGCAACTTCACCAATTTCGGTGTATTTGTTGAAATCGAAGAAGGTGTTGACGGCTTGATCCACATTTCAGACCTTTCTTGGACAAAGAAAATCAAACATCCGTCTGAATTCACCAAACTTGGCGAACCGATCGAAGTTGTCGTTCTCGAAATAGACAAAGAAAACCGTCGTTTGAGCCTTGGTCACAAACAACTCGAAGAGAATCCTTGGGATGTATTCGAAACCATCTTCACTGTAGGTTCAGTACACGAAGGACAAATCATCGAAATGCTTGACAAAGGTGCTGTTATCGCATTGCCTTATGGCGTAGAAGGATTTGCTACACCGAAACATTTGGTTAAAGAAGACGGTACACAAGCTCAACTCGATGAGAAACTCGAATTCAAAGTAATCGAATTCAACAAAGATTCTAAAAGAATCATCCTCTCACACAGCCGCATCTTCGAAGATGCCAAAGGTGGTGGTGACAAGCAAGTTAAAAAATCGAATAACAACCGTAAGAAGAAAGATGATTCTCAGGTTCAAAACCAAGCAGCATCTACAACTCTCGGTGACATCGACACATTGGCTGCTTTGAAAGAGAAAATGGATGAAGATAAGAAAGAAGCTAAGGTAGTGACAAAAACTGAAAAAGTTGAACCGAAAGCCGAAGAAACTGAAGAAGTAAAATCTGAAGAGCCTAAGGCAGAAGAAGCTACAGAAGCTACAACTACAGCAGAATAGTTTTTACTGAATTATAATTTGAACGGAAGAGGTTGCAAGTCAATTTGCAACCTCTTTTCTTTTTATAAAAACAAAATGCACCATTCATAGTATAGTCACCTAAGTTTGGAGATCAACAAATCTAGGAATATATGGTTTACTAAATAGTTGAGTTCGAAATAAAAATAAAGTTTCGCAGACACATCTGTCACATTAACCATCTACCAATCAGCATATTATAAATAAACGAGGCAAAAATAGGACACGAAAAATGCATGATTGAGCTGTTACACAGCGATTTATGAAAGCTGAGTGCCATAGTTGTCACTATTTTTCCTGTCGACACAACGACTCGGACAACCATTATACCCGAATGACCAAATATATAGAACCGAAACGACTGTATCGATTTTTACGCCGCTAATTGCTAAATGCCAGGCGAACAGATTGATCGAAATATCGCTAAACACCTGTACAACATATATATGTAAAACATACGGATAAAAGTTGGTCCATATCAGATAGATTTTGTATCTTTATTCTTAGAAGCATGTCGTTCCACCTATATGAGTTGACCGAATCACCTAGGTGAGTCGATCGTTCCACAAGGGTGAGTTAACCGAATCACATAGGTGGAACGACAAGACATTAATGAGCCGACAGAAATATCCTAAAAACGAGAACCATGATTCAATACGAAGTGTACAAAATTCCTTCTTCAAACAAAGAAGAGCCCGGTCGCTTTCATGCACGGACAGTGAGCAAAGGAGTCATTACCTACGACTAATTGAAAAAAAAGTGGGAATATGCTTCATCGTCAACACCGGGCGACGTATCTAAAATGTTGTGTAGCGGAAAATATCCTCTACTTTCGCGAGAAGGTCCGCGCAACATCAGCATCTATGTTCCCATGCCCGGGAGCTTCCACACGGGTGCGCACAGGACACATACCAAGTGATGAAATAATCGGTTGACATGCGAAGCGGGCGACACACGTTTCATAACGCACTAACAATGAGTAAGATAATACCATTTCGGAGTCCCAAAAATAAGCTTTCACGGCATATATCGCTCATAAACAATAAGATAAGGTGACAGAATATATTGAAAAAACGATTTCAGTATCTGCTGCAGTTAATAGTATTTTTCAATTCCACCAAATCCCCTTATCAGTTTATTCTCTTTCGTTTTATTGATAAAGTTGTTTAATCGCTTTTCAAATTCTTCCGGTCGTTTCCTTGCAGCCTCGATGTATGCAATTCGGATACGTTTATATGTATCGGAAAAATGCTGATAGTTTTCCCATACTATTTGATCTTCTTTCAATCTGTCAATTATATCATTTGGAAAAATAAAAGGGGTGGATAAAACAGTTCGTATTTTATCTTCAAATTTAGGGTGTATCATTTTATTTTCCGATAACCATTTAAGCCTTTCTTTATTGGCTTGCGAGTATGTGCTTTTCGGGGTTCTAGGCGTGAAATGCTGAATTTTATGTTCTTCATCAAGCGATTTTATGGTACTGTCAATCCACTCGAAGCAAAGAGCTTCTTCAACGGCGTCATTGTAGGTAATACCTTTCTCCCCTGACGATTTAGAAGGAAATACGAACCAGATTTCGCTTTTGGTTTCAAAGTTTTCTGTCAGCCACTTTCTCCAATCTTTTCGATTTTCAAAATACTTAAACTTATTGTCTGTAGTCATAATAGGTCATTCAAACTAATTATTTTACAGCCTTTACTTTCATAATAATGGAGCATTTCGTCAATCTTCTTTTTATCATAACTCGTAACGCAATCTGATAAGACATTAACTTTATAGTTTGCCTTAGTCAAGTTATAACAGGTTGATTTGACGCAAGCAATTGCATCTGCTCCTGTTATGTAGAATTCATCTATTCCGTTTTTATCAATAAAGTCTGCGAAGCCCTCACTGCTTAATGCGTTTCCCTTGTATTTTGTGAAAACATTTTCCGATACTATTTTCAAATCCGAAACTAATTCAGCCCCACGTGTATTGTGTTTAAAAGTCCTTGTTCCGGCTGATAAATTTTCGTGCCTTATATAAACGACATAAACATCATTATTAACGGCCCAATCTATGGCTTTATTTATATTGTCAATTATTCCCTTATAATTCTTTGTTATATCATTTTGAATGTCTATTATTACTAATGCTTTTTTCATTTCATTTGCTTTTTATATCCTATTCAGACGATTTTTAGTTATATGTTTAGTGAATGCAAGAAGGTTTCTTGTATATTCTGTTACGCTTTTACCAATTTATACGTTTCAGCCTATTCTCCTGTTTCGGTTCAAGCAACCTTATTACAAAAACAAAGATACAAAATTGCTGTATCAAGACATACTACACACTCTATTATTTTTTTATTCAACTATTTTAAAGCAGGCTCTTAAATAATTTGATAATTATTTGGTTGTCTCAAAAAAAAGGACGAATATTGTATAATTATAAAAGGAATTAAAATCAACAATACGCTAAATATCTATATTTATTTATCGTTGAACCTTCTATTTGCTTATGAATTTCGCAAACTCTTTTAATTAATGAACAGGGAATTACTATTTTTAAATAATTGGAAACAATCTATAAACACCTATATAAATACAATTCAAGAGTTTATAGACAGCACAAAAAAAATAGGGGCTGATTATCAATTGACTAAATCGAATAAGCCCAAGATTGGATTTAATCCATTCGTTATAGCATCAGGCTTATATTATAGAGAAAATTTCCATTCAGATATTCTTAGAGAAATACTTGATCCAAAAGGTCTTCATAAAGAAAGCTCCTTATTTCTCTTTCTCTTGATAGATGCATTGAATAAAAGTGACAAAAACATTCGAATAAGTAAAACCGATTACAACAATTCTCAAGTTTTGAGAGAAAATGATAAAATAGACATTCTCATTAAATCTGAAGAGAGTAAGCATTGTATTATAATCGAAAATAAAATATACAATGCAAGGGATATGGATAGACAAATACCTCGATATTATGATCAGATGAAAAGCAAAGGATACATTGTAGATAGAATCATATATATCCCATTAGATCAAAATAAAAAACCAGATAAATCAAACTGGACACTTGCTGATAAAGAACATGTTGATAATATTGTTACGATCATGCCAGCTTTCGATCCTTATCATTTGGATATTGTAAACGCTTGGCTAGTACCTAGTCTATCATTAGTTTCAAACTTTGATGCTATATCTGTAATAAAACAATATATACAACTTATAAAATTTTTAAATCATAATAACATGGACAAGATAATACTAGAAAAATTTTACAATTCTATTCTTAATGAGGATAATAGAAATTCAGCCAAGTCAATAGTGGAAATGATGAACGATATTCCATACTACAGAACAAGTAGATTGGAAGACTTTTTTAAAGACAATTGTTTTCCATTTAATAACATAAAAATTGGTGATGCAGGTTTAATGTTTGAGAACTTTACATACCGTAATATATATTTAAAATTAGAAATTTGGAACAAATCTGAAAATGATAATTATACTATAATTTTTTGGGCACCAAATAATGAAGATACTGATATAAAAAATTTATTCCCTGATATTGACCTTTTAAAATCTTTCGAACTAGATAATAATCAAGTTCACAAGATAAAAATGGTGTTTAGTTTTGACGAAGAAAAAGAAGTTAAGCAATTAGTTACAAAATTATTAAAAGCGTTAAGTATAAAAAATGCTCAATAAGTTCTTATATCATCCATCAAATAAGAGCTACAGCTTATTATTTAAATTCACCCTTTATTAATGGCTAACAAATTAATAAATATTTATTGCTATGAAGGTCGTTTGATTGCTTCACACATTATTATATCACTATAGAAAAATAGCTTTCGCTCATTTTTTGAATCGACTCACATCAAGACCATAGTCTCTATATTCGTCCACTGCATACTAGCCTTAATTTATTCCTAATTTCAAAAATAACATAAAAACGGACCTAAAACCGACATTGGTAATTTGATGCAATATACTACAAGCCAGATGTTTATTATAAACGTCGTGACTTTATAATTCCTTATTTAAATAAAGTATGCTGAAACCTCTAATAAGATTTTTTCTGCGTCAATAAATAACGAGCATACTGTTCGCCCCAATTGGGATATAATTCGTTGGGAGCTTTAAACGTTTTAAACTTTTCCAATGCCTTCTCCAAAATATTTTTGGCAGCATCATATCCCCCGCCGTACTCTTTAGGAGTATTCAATATAGACTGTCCGAGCAATAGACATGCTCTAGGATTGTTCGGTTCGCTCTTAACAGCTTGATTGATGTATTCAGATGATTTTTTCCCTTCCGTCATCCAATTATGTTGGGGATCAATTAATAATCTTGCTGTTGCAGCGTAACTTTTCAAGCACAAAATCTCGCATTTATTTCCACCTCTTTGAAGAGCCATATCCAATAGCTTATCGGCTTTATTAGCGAGATTCTCACTTTCTTTGGAAGTCCGAAGAGCTTTCATAGAGTAGCAATATGCCGCATAATAATAAGGTAGCCATTCTTTAGCCTCTACATTGCCAATTCTTTCGAACTTGGAACCAATGACTACAAATTCATCGTAATTAGTTCCGACAGAATTTGCCTCTTGAATTAACGTTTTCATATTCAACTTGAACTTTTGGTTACTCGTTTGAGCCTCAATTCCCATCACAAAAAATAATGTGATAGAAAAAATCAATAATGCTTTTCTGTTCATCATATTTAATTTATTAATGAGTTAATAATTTCACTTCTACGGTCGAAACCTAAATTTAAAAACAAAGAAATGACGAAACACTGTTTGATAGGAGATGACAACCTTTTCAACTCACCTTGGTCATTCATTAATTGATAGCCGAGTGTAGAATTGTTATTCAAAATATTGGGTATGGACAAAGACAGGACACCTCGTATTTTCTTTACATTAAATAAATAATTGTACGAGAAATCTATCGAATGAATGTGTGGAATATCTTTAATAATATTACTTTCTTTAATAAGAAAGGGCATGGAAGAGCGATACGAATACGAAATTCCAAATTGAGAAGCAATGCCGGGAATATAATATTTCAATACACACGAAGCATTGTGTTTGGCAGCAAATGAAGGGCAAGCATAATGCCCACCATAGAAATAATCTCTTTTTGTCTGTAAAAATGAATATGAGAGCGTATAACTGAAGTTTTTAACCGAACGTGCATCTTTCCAAAAGACATCAAGCCCTCTAGCATAGCCGCTCCCATCATTCACAACAATAGGAACACCAATCGAATTATTCTGTCGAGGCAAATTTTTAAATTTCTTATCAAAGAGCTGTACTCTTAAAAGATAATTATCATGAATACTAAATTGATAAGTGAAATTATACTGGGAACTTTTTGAATAATTGGCCGGTTGAAGTCCGTAAGTTAAAAAAGTATTGCCAACCTGACTATACATTCCTAGTCCTAAACTAAGCAAGTGTTTTTCGCCAAGATTATAAGATAAAACACCCCTTGGCATAAAAAAGGCCTTCCTGTAATAAATAGAGTACTCTTCTCTGAGCCCAACATTCAACGATAAAGAACGATACAATTTCATAATAGATGACAGATAGCCCCCCAATATTTGTTCGTCAAAATGATTGGCATTGTATTCTTGCCTCTGATTAAAATAATCAAGTCCAAAGCAGAGTCTATAATTACCCAAAAATGTATTCATTTTTGCATGTAATTGAAACATTGCATCATCTGTTGTATCCCTCGATGCTATTCCAACCCCATCAGCATCTACCAACAGTTTGTTTTTCTCTTTGGAAAAGCCCGATGAAAATTCCAACTTAGTATTTTCGTCAAGAAAATACTGATAGCTAAGGAGGTTCATCATATAAAAATTGCGAACCCTATTGTTTACAGAAGTCTGTTCTATGGACTGACTGATTCCCTTGTTATCTTGAGAAACAGTAGATAAGAATGTAATACAATCGTTTTGCCTGATCTTTTTCTGAAACCGCAAAGTACCATCTAAAGCGTTATTATTAGACGTAAATTTCCAACCTTCTTTTAGAAACATCGGATAATATAACGTCGGATTAGAATAAGTAAGAGCACCTTCTACATAGGCTGTCTTATTTGAAAATAATGTTCCCGCATTGGCCGTCGCATATACCGGAGAAAAACCAAAACCAAATATATTCTCACCCGGTATATCATTTATTTTAAGTTCGAGAGAGCCGCTAATTGCATTTCCATATTCTACAGGTATATCTCCAGTACTGAAGTTCATTCCTTTAAATAATCCGGTTTCATATCTTGCTCTACCGGCGATATTACTTATCCCTTGCGTAAAGAAGTTTTTCACTGTGACACCATCAATAGCCACAACCGTTTCATCCGAATTTCCACCTCGCACAAAGAAGCCGGCTTTATCGTCGATATTCTGGAGTCCGGGCGTAGTCCTAAGAGCAAACGACAAATCTCCATTTGAATGAGGATTCGTATATACATCCAATTTGGAAATCGCAACGGTTTTATTCTTACTATATCCGATAGCAGAAGCAGTCACAATAACTTCGTCCAAGATATTATTCTTCTCTTTCATTTGTATTCGCATAGGCATTCCCTGAAAAGAAGAATCCAAATTTATCTCCACACTGACAGATTTATAATTAATGTGAGAGAATTTCAACATCATTTTTCCTTTCTCGTAAGTAACAAAAGTAAAATAGCCTAAAGAATCAGATGAAGCCCCATCGTATGTATCACCCAATTGAATATTTACATTACTTAATGGCATGCCATAAATATCCATGATATGTCCGCATATTTTATATTGACAGAAACCTTTGGCACAAAACATGCACAACACGAGAAAAATCAGAAACCTTTTCATACTAGACACCGCTCTATATATATTATAAATAAAATTAAATCAATTACTTATATTCAGTTTTAGTCTTCAATAATCACCTTTATTACTCTATTTTACAATAACTATTTATTGAAGTTTCAATTACAAATATATAAAATATATATTTAAATTTGATCATAAAGACAAGTATATTTACACAAAACCATTGAACTAATATAGAGATACAAATTAATAAATACAACTATCGAAATGATTCCAATAATTACGCCAATCACACAAGCGTTTCTATATAAATATTTCAAAGGTATAAAAGCAAGAGACAACAAATTATCCTTGTAAATATGCACCTAAGAGAGCATTCTAAAAAGTTATCAATATTAAATTTTCTTAATTAACAATCCTGTTAATAACAACGTATCCTTTTTATGTTTTTCTTTGCACTAACAATACTGTTAGACAAGCTTGATAAACAAAATTATTAATATATAATATGACTATACAATCGAGTACTTCGGAAAGAGCTATATTGGAAGCCGCCGAAAGAGAATTTATGTCAAAAGGGTATGATGGTGCAAAGACCCAGTCGATAGCAAAAACGGCTGGTGTGACCCACGCCATGCTACACTATTATTTCCGCACAAAAGAAAATTTATTTAATCAGGTCTTCAAAGAAAAGACAGGAATAATGATGCAATCCATCATATCTGCTTTCCAAGACACCAAAGGGAGCTTCATTGAAAGATTGCAAAAAGGTATCGAGGCACATTTCGACTTTCTTGCACAAAACCCTGAACTGCCTAGATTTGTAATCAACGAACTGATATCCAAACCGGAAAGAGCGGAATTATTAAAAGAAAGAGTGAAAGATGTGGCCGGCAACATCGCAGGTAAACTTCAAAAAGAAATGAAAGAACTAATAGCGACATGCGAAATAAACGACATCAAGATCATTGATTTACTATTGGACATCGCTTCACTAAACTTGTTTGTCTTTATTGCTTTTCCCATCGTAAAGAACTTCTCGGGATTTTTCTACAAATCTGATAAAGAATTCTTGGAAGCTCGTAAAAAGGAAACAATTCAAATTATTATAAACCGTTTACTCAATAAACAATACGCAGTATGAAATCATTAATATCAATCATGCTCTTTGTGGTTTGCTCCTTGTCTGCCTATTCGCAAAGTCTCACAATAGACGAATGCCAACGCTTGGCACGCGAGAATTACCCTTCGCTTCGACAAATGGACTTTATTGAAAGCGCAAAGCAATATACGATAGAAAATGCAAAAACAGCTTACCTCCCTCAAGTAAGTCTATCATCTCAAGCAACCTATCAGAATGCAGTCACAGAATATCCCGATGCAATGAAAAAAGCATTCGGCAATATGGGAGTGAATATGAAAGGGCTCAACAAGGATCAATATAAGATAGGTGTAGACGTAAACCAGGTGATATGGGATGGAGGTGCCATCAAGTCGAAGAACAGAATAACCCAGTCGGAGAGCGAGACAGAGAAGCAACAAGTTGAAGTAGAACTTTATGGTTTGAAGGACAGAGTGAACGCCTTGTTTTTCGGCATTCTACTATTGCAAGCGCAAGAAAAAGAGAACATCAATATGCAGCAATTGTTACAAAGCAATTGTGAAAAGATTCGGGCCATGATAAATAATCACACGGCTTTGGCGAGCGACCTCAACACAGTTAAAGCTGAACTTTTATCGACCCGCCAGCAATATACACAAATTGCATCGGCTTGCAAATCGTACAGACAGATGTTGAGTCTATTTATACACCGGAATACAGAAAACATGGAATTGGCGATGCCCTCTGCTATCATCGTTGATTCGAAGGCGATAAACCGCCCTGAATTAGCGTTTTTCAGTGCGCAGCAGAAGGACCTGCAAGTTCGACGCTCGGCAATATATGCAGCGCTGCATCCACAAATCGGAGCATTTGCACAAGGCTACTACGGCAACCCGGGATTCAACCTATTCAAGGATATGATGGAGAATAAATGGACGATGAACGTGATGGTAGGTATTCGCTTGAAATGGAACTTCGGCAGTCTATACACTCAAAAGCGCGATTTGACAAACCTGAATATTGCCTCGCAACGTATCGAGACACAGAAACAAACCTTTTTGTTCAACACATTACTCAATACGACAAAACAACAAAATGCTATTAACGAGATGAAAAAGATACTCAATGATGACGATGAAATCATTTCGTTACGCTCTTCGGTAAGAGAAGCATCGGAATCGAAACTTAGCAATGGAATTATCAACGTAAACGATTTACTTAAGGATATCACTTCCGAGAATAATTCGAGAATTGCGAAAGCCACTCATGAAATAGAACTTTTAAACCGTATATATCAATTAAGAAATACCATTAACGAATAAGCCGTATGAAAAAGATAGTTTATTTCTGCTTTGCCGGCATGCTGTTGGCAAGCTGCTCTAACAACAAAAAGAACTTTGATGCTACCGGAACGTTTGAAGCCACAGAAGTTAACGTTTCGAGCGAAGCCAATGGACGGATCATGCAATTCGATATTTCGGAGGGCAGTGAAATACAAGCCGACGAATGTGTGGGTAGCATTGACTCCGTACAACTATACCTCCAGAAGCTGCAATTGGCAAAAAACATCACTTCGGTGCGAAGCAATACACCGAGAGTAAACACACAGATAGCGGCTATCAAGTCGGAAATCAGCAAACAAGAAACGGAGCGCCGACGCATTATCAATCTGATGAAAGGCAATGCAGCTACTCAGAAACAGCTGGATGACATCAATTCGGCCATTACAGTGCTTCGGAATCAATTGGCAGCACAACAATCGACACTACAGAATAGCGTAAACAGCATTAATGCACAGAGTTCGTCTATAAGCATACAAATAGCACAGATTGAAGACAAACTGAAAAAATGCCGCATCGTTTCGCCTATTTCGGGAACAATACTCGACAAATATACGGAAGCGGGCGAAATGGCTGCAATAGGCAAACCCTTATTTAAGATAGCCGACTTGAAGCACTTGTTTCTGAGAAGTTACGTTACGTCAGGACAATTGGCGAATCTGAAGTTAGGCCAACGGGTAGAAGTCTATGCCGACTATGGCAAAGAACAAAAGAGATATAGCGGAACCATATCGTGGATTTCGCCGAAAGCCGAGTTCATTCCTAAGAACATTCAGACGGCCGATGATAGAGAAAACATGGTATATGCCATAAAAGTCAGTATCGTGAATGACGGATATATTAAGATCGGTATGTACGGCTATATCAATTTCATCAAATAATGGAGGCCATCTGTGTTGAACATATTTCGAAGAGCTACGGAAAAGTAGAAGCTCTACAAGATATATCGTTCGAGGTAAAATCAAACGAGATATTCGGCCTCATCGGTCCCGACGGTTCGGGAAAGAGTACGATGTTCAGGATACTCACCACCCTGCTCATACCCGATAAAGGACAGGCATGGGTAGAGGGGTGTGATACGGTAAAAGATTATAAGGCCATTAGAGACATGGTAGGATATATGCCAGGACATTTTTCGCTCTACCAAGACTTGACAGTCGAAGAAAACATGAAATTCTTCGCCGCTCTTTTCCATACGACGGTAAATGCCAATTATCATCTCATAGAGGATATCTACAAATTTCTGGCTCCATTCAAAAATCGCCGTGCCGGAAAACTTTCGGGCGGTATGAAACAAAAGTTGGCGCTATGCTGTGCATTGATTCATAAGCCGAAAGTTCTTTTTCTGGACGAGCCGACAACCGGAGTAGACCCTGTATCAAGAAGTGAATTCTGGGATATTTTGGACGAACTGAAAAAAGAAGGTATCACCATATTGGTATCAACTCCGTATATGGACGAAGCTAATCGTTGTCAGCGTATCGGGCTAATAAAAGATGGAAAGATCTTGCAGATAGATACGCCACAGGGCATTGTAAAACAATATGGAAGTCCTCTCTTCAGGGCGCGAAGCAATAACATGCATCAGTTGCTCCAAGATATAAGGAACTATCCATCAACAAAAGCCTGTTTCCCTTTCGGTGAGTACCACCATGTAACTTTTGATTCAAACGATTGCGACATCAGCACGTTCCATCAATATCTTAAAGACAAGGGGCACCATGATTTGGAGATTAACGCCATAGAAGCAGATATTGAAGATTGTTATCTAAAACTGACTTAAAAAGAGATGGAAGAAATTATTATAGCAGACAAACTCACCAAGCAGTTTGGTTCGTTCACGGCCGTCGACCATATTTCCTTCACTGTAAAACGAGGCGAAATATTTGGATTTCTAGGTGCCAATGGCGCAGGAAAGACAACCGCCATGCGCATGCTCTGTGGACTAAGCAAACCAACAGGAGGAAAAGCTTCGGTAGCGGGTTTTGACATTGCCCGGCAAAGCGAAAAGGTAAAACAGCACATAGGGTATATGAGCCAGAAATTTTCACTCTACGAAGATCTGAAAGTAAAAGAAAACATCCGATTATATGCCGGTATCTACGGGCTATCTGATAGTCAAATCAAAGAAAAAGGTGAAAGATTGATGCATCGTCTAAACATATACGACGAACGAGATACATTGGTAAAGCAACTTCCTCTAGGATGGAAACAGAAGCTGGCTTTCTCGATTGCCATCATCCACACGCCCGATATTGTATTCCTTGACGAGCCGACAGGCGGTGTGGATCCGCTTGCACGCCGGCAGTTTTGGGAACTGATATACGAAGCTACCGAAAGGGGCATAACAGCATTTGTCACTACCCACTATATGGACGAAGCCGGCTATTGCAACCGAATTTCGATGATGGTAGACGGAAAGATTTCGGCACTCGGTACGCCTAAAGAGTTAAAAGAAAAGTTCAATGCAAACAGCATCGACGAAGTGTTTCGCACACTGGCCCGCGGTGCCCAAAGAGGAGAATAATGAAAACATTGCTATCGTTGATAATAAAAGAATTCAAATTGATATTCCGCGACAAATGGACGATCATGATACTGATAGGCATGCCCATCGTAGAGATAGCCCTTTTCGGTTTTGCCATTACGACAGAAATAAGAAATATCAATTTCGCCGTACTTGCCCCCCAACACAATGAAACAGTAAGGCAGCTTGTTGAAAGAATTGATGCAAATACTTATTTCACTTTTGTAGGGTATCTTGATCAGACAAAAGATATAGATAAAGCATTCCGAAAAGAGAAAGCGGATGTTGTGTTGACATTCAAAAGTAATGTCGGTAAGCAAGAGGCATCTTCAAAAGGTGTTCAGCTGCAGATTGTAACAGATGCGTCCAATCCGAACACCGCAAAGACAGAATCCATGTACCTGATGGGTATTCTGAAAGATTACTTCAGCAAAACAGATATTGGAGCAGCGGGAGTAACAAGTTCGGTACGCATCCTCTACAATCCACAACTTAAGAGTACCTACAATTTTGTCCCAGGTATTATGGGATTGTTACTGCTGCTTATTTGTGCCATGATGACCTCTATTGCCATTGTCAGAGAAAAAGAAGTGGGTACAATGGAATTGCTGCTCGTCTCTCCCACCCGCCCTATCTTTGTTATATTGGCCAAAATGGCACCTTACCTCACATTGTCCATTATAAACTACATCACCATATTGGTGCTGTCTGTCTTTGTTTTACAAATACCGATAGTAGGCAGTTTGTTTTGGTTATCGGTCATCTCTATCATTTATGTATTTCTGGCCTTAGCCATCGGGCTTTTCATCTCTACTGTCATGTCTACCCAAGTATCGGCAATGATCGTATCGATGGCAACATTGCTATTTCCTACGATCTTATTGTCGGGAATGATATACCCGCTCGAAAACGCTCCCGTCATATTGCAATATGTATCGTGCATATTTCCAGGCAGGTGGTACATTTCGGCTGTCCGAAAAATCATGATAGAGGGATTGCCACTTCATTATGTGTTGACAGAGATAAATGTGCTGATAATAATGTCTGTCATAATGATAACGCTCAGCTTAAAAAAATTCAAACACAGATTAGAATAAGCCATGATACTGAAATATTTAATAGAAAAAGAATTCAAACAATTCCTTCGCAATTCGTTCATGCCACGGATTGCCTTGGTATTCCCGACCATTATCATCTTGGTATTTCCCTGGGTAGCGACAATGGATGTAAGCAACATTAATGTCAGTGTGGTCGATAGGGACGTGTCGACTATGTCCAGACGTCTCAGCGACAAGATTGCAGGATCGTCCTATTTCAACCTCACTGAATATACAGATAACTACAAACAGGCTCTCGATGATGTAGAAAAAGGAAAATCGGATATCATTGTTGAGATTCCTCAACATTTTGAACGTGATCTTACTACCATTCAGCACGCCACAGTGCAGATTTCTTCCAACGGAGTAAATGCACTAAAAGGAAGTATCGGTAGCGGTTATCTACAAAATATCACAGCAGATTTCAATGCAGACTTGGCAACCAAGCAGGGAGTTACTGTATCAACACCTTTCAGTGTGAACATACAAGACAGATACAACCCCACTCTCAATTTCAAATTATTTATGATACCGGCCTTAATGACCATGATAATCATTATGCTCTGCGGACTGTTGCCGGCTCTGAATATTGTTAGCGAAAAAGAGATTGGAACCATTGAGCAGATTAATGTAACCCCTGTCAATAAAGCTGCTTTTATCTTATCGAAACTGATACCCTACTGGTTAATGGGGTTTATCATACTCACTATTTGTTTCATTCTTGCGGCATTGGTCTACGGATATACCCCAAAAGGCAGTTTTCTCACCATTTACGCCATTGCCATTCTTTTTGTATTGGTCATGTCGGGCATCGGACTCATCATTTCGAACTATGCCGCCACGATGCAACAATCGCTCTTTATGATGTTTTTCTTTATGATGATTTTCATGCTGATGAGTGGCCTTTTCACCGATGTACGCAGTATGCCGGATTGGGCACAAAATATTGCCTTTTTCAATCCCCCCCGATACTTCATAGATACCATGCGTTCGGTATTCTTGAAAGGTGGCAACATAGCCGATAATATCCATAATTTTATGATGCTTTCCGTCTTTGCCTTTGTAACAAATATATGGGCGATGCTCAGTTATCGGAAACAAGTATAATAAAATAATGATGTGTAAGCATTGCTTTTCTAAATTTCATTCCGTACATTTGTCTATCTTGTTTAAATTATTCTTAATATAAAAAGTAACTGATATGGAACAAAAAGAGTGTCCTTTTAAAGGATTTAAGACAAACGGATTTTTAATGCTCACTGTCGAATTTATCATTTTGGCATTAGGTGTGTGCTGTATAGCCCTCTTTCCGACAGACAAATTTGGTGTAAATGATGTCATTGCCATCTTGCTATTCATATCTTTTCTACTAAATTTCGCCGGATTTTTCTCTTTAGAGCCTAATGAAGCAATAGCCATGGTCTTCTTCGGCAAATACAAAGGTACGTTCAAAACTACAGGCTTTTTCTGGATAAACCCCTTTATGAGCAAAAAGAGGCTATCACTCCGTGCCCGTAACCTCAACATCGACCCCATAAAAGTAAACGACAAAATAGGCAATCCAGTCCTCATTGGATTAGTATTGGTATGGCGGTTGGAAGACACCTATCGCGCCATGTTCGAAATAGACTCTCAGGTTTTGGCTAGCGGCAATGCTACCAACAATGCCGGACAAGTGGCAGGACGCATGAGGGCATTCGAAAATTTTGTCAAAGTACAGAGCGATGCAGCTTTGCGTCAGGTAGCAGGACAATATGCCTATGACGATAGTAACAACAACAGCGAAGAGTTGACCCTCCGCTCTGGTGGGTCTGAAATTAACGAACAGTTAGTACAAAAACTTAACGAACGTCTTTCTATGGCTGGTATCGAGGTCGTCGAAGCACGCCTCAATTACCTGGCATACGCTCCGGAGATTGCTGCAGTAATGTTGCGACGTCAACAAGCCTCAGCCATTATTGCTGCACGCGAAAAGATAGTAGAAGGAGCAGTATCAATGGTCAAAATGGCTCTCGATAAACTCAAAGAAGAAAACATCGTAAACCTGACTGAAGAAAAGAAAGCCTCCATGGTGGGCAATCTATTAGTAGTACTCTGTGCTGACGAAGCAGTCCAACCGATGTTGAATACCGGAAACGAAGAAACAAAATAAAAGGTAAGATCAAAAAGCGGGAATGCTTATCTGGGCTGAAGCTCACCACTATTAAAGATCCTTTTGATTATACCCGATATGTTTCTTATAAACAAAATTATTAAATTTTCGGTGAGATAATTATATTAAACTCAAAAGAGTGAAGAGAGCACTCACTCTACATAATTATCTCATCGAATTTCAAAAGAGCTTTTCAATCGTCCTTATAACCGATCGTTAACACGGCACTATGCTGAGTGCAACATTCCCATTTATATCTTACCTGAGTTCGAGAGAAGAAAAGTTATAAACAATTATTTAAATAATTGGCTGTCACATTTTATAAGTATTATAAATATAACTCTGGTAATATCATCACACGAAATAACAAACGTATGTCGATGCCATGACATACGTTAGTTACCACAGTAACATACGGTTGATTTTTCTAGATGCTAAAAGGAGACCAATCTATTCGCTGAAAATCATCAATATTGGGTATTGCTTTCACTCTTTAAAGTATCTATTTTTGTATCAGATAAAATGATTTAATAATAAAAAGATTATGACTGTACAAGAATGGCTTTTATTATCGAATTTAAGAATCTACGATTTATAAAACATTATGATTATGAATAAATTAGTAATAATTAGGCATGGAGAGAGTGAATGGAATCAAAAGAATCTATTCACCGGCTGGGTAGACGTTGAATTATCTTCAAACGGTACTACAGAAGCACATAACGCAGGAAAGGCTCTTTTGAAAGCAGGTTTTGACTTTGATGTATGCTTCACTTCTTACTTAAAAAGAGCAATCAATACACAACAGATTATCCTTAAAGAAATGGATCGCGAGTGGTTGCCGGTATTCAAATCTTATAAACTCAACGAGCGTCATTATGGCGCACTCCAAGGGTTGAACAAAGCGGAAACTGCTGCCAAATATGGAGAAGAGCAAGTACACATCTGGCGCAGAAGTTTTGATGTGCGCCCACCCGAAATGCAAGAGGAAAATCCATACAATGCACGCAAGCAAGCACAATATCGCGATATTCCACAAATGGAGATTCCCATGTGCGAAAGCCTGGCAGATACAATAGCACGTACAGTTCCGTATTTTGAAGAGTGCATCAAACCACTCATCGTATCAGGAAAACGCGTAATGATTGCAGCTCACGGAAATTCATTGCGTTCACTGATCAAATATTTCGAACATATTCCAGACGAAGAAATCATTAACGTAGAGATTCCTACAGGAAAACCTTTAGTATATGAGTTTGACAGTGAATTTAAAACTATAAACAAATATTATTTGGAGTAATGGGACAAAAGTGTGAATTCGACAATGTTGTTGCGGAGACATTATTGATCCCGTTATACATGAGGGCTAAAGAGAGTAAAAGAAAAAAAAGTTTCATTCTAAAAGATGAATTGGCAGAAAAACTTGCCGATGAAATAGACTACGATTATTCCAAATTTGACACTGCCAAATTTAGCTATGTAGGTTGTGCCGTGAGAGGATGGTTTTACGATCGTATCATACAGGAATTCATCTCTTCGCATACCCATCCTGTAGTAGTCAACATCGGTTGCGGACTGGATACCCGTTTTCAAAGAATAAAAGAGAAAAGCAATGCCTTGTTTTATGAAATGGATCTACCGGAAGTCATTGCATTACGTCGAAAGCTTATCCCTGAACCAGAAGGAGATGTCTATATCGGAGCATCTCTATTAGATGTAGACTGGATGGATGAGTTAAAAAATAAGCATCCTGATGGGAGTTTCATCATTATTGCAGAAGGAGTACTAATGTATTTTTACGAAAAACAAGTAAAACAGTTTCTGAATCGTATAGCCGAGCGATTTGAAGGTGGGCTACTTTGTTTTGATGTTTGTGGAACAATGATGACTAAACATCGTATCAAACCGGACTCGCTAAGAGATTCGAAAGCACAAATCCGTTCGGGAATCAATGATGGACATATCGTAGAGCAATGGGAACCACGTCTAAAACTCGTAAAGCAAGCATCATATATGAGTTTTTTCCGCTCCAGATGGGGCCTTTTGGGAATCATGATGGGAATTTTCCCTAAGCTCTGTTACAAATTCAGTTCTTTACTAGAATATAGAATCGGCACTAATACTCTATAATGAGGATGGCAAGATCTTTTATTATGCTCTATTCTAGGTATTGCAAGAAGAAAAGACTAATGCTACCTTTGCCAACAGAAATTTAAAACAATAAAGATCCAGACGAAGATGAAAAATATAAGAATTTACTATGGTTCGTCCACAGGCATGACTCAAGAGATTGCGAGCCGCATTGCCAGCAAGCTAAACCTTGCAAAAGAATACGTAAACGATGTTTCCAATCTTACTAAAGAAGATGCAGAAAAAGCAGACGTATTGCTTCTCGGCTCTTCGACATGGGGATCTGGCGATCTACAAGATGACTGGTACAGTGGTATAGATAAACTGAAGACAGCCAACCTTGATGGAAAAGTCATCGCTTTATTCGGCTGTGGAGATAGTCAAAGTTTTGGCGATACCTTTTGCAATGCAATTGGCAATCTGTACAATGCGCTGAAAAATTCGGGAGCTACATTTGTAGGATTCATGCCAACCGACGGATATGACTATAGCGATAGCGAAGCCGTCATCAATGGACAGTTTGTAGGTTTGGCACTGGATGAATCGAATGAACCGGAAAAAACTGAAGAGCGCATAGACCTGTGGGTAAGTGAACTGAAATCTCACCTTTAAGATAAAACCGATGTTGAGTATTGAATCCATGCAAAAGCCTATCGTATCGGGCGAAATGAGAGTATTGATGAACCATATATACGAATATACAAAGGGAGTTCGTAGCATGATTCTCTGTACAATGAACAAAAAATATGAAAAGCAAGCTGTAGCACGATTAGAATCACGCAATATCAGCTACGTGATACAACATGTAGATGAAAGACGTATCAATCTATTTTTTGGTAAAAAGGAATGTATGGATGCTATAAATTTAATTTTAAAGAAATCGTTGGCTGTCTTAACCCCTGAAGAAGATTTCATTCTTGGAACTTTGCTTGGCTACGACATTTGCGAACAGTGTAAAAGATACTGCCAACGGAAACAGAAAAGCTGCTTCCACATAAAGTATTGATTTAATTAATGGTTGTTTAATTTTTTGATTCGTTGTTATTATATCTTATATCGCTACTACTTTGATTATTAAGCAGCTTCTTCTGTTGGGTAAAGGGAAATTATTAAATAAGTATTTTTGCTTTTTAATAGTTTCCCTTTCATCTTTATGTCTCAAATAACGCCCCTTACAATTTCAATCTCAGTCATTCGATCAGAACAAACTTCCTCTGTACAGATAAAAAAGTGTCGTATGTTAGTTTTTTCGGTGACGTCCTTAATTTTTTTCAAAAACGTATGGACGAAAAAATTTTTAGGGACATACGTCGTTTTAAAGGCAAAGTATATCTTTATAGCTTATGTGGTACTCAATAATAAGGACGTAACCCTTTACAGAATCATTATTGATGGGTATTGACCCGCGCTTTTTTTCACCGTAATTTTGCCGTTGAAAAAAAGGAGACATGAAAAAAATAAGCATTATCATATTAGTTCTATTTTCTTTTCCAATCACGTCTTTTGCCCAGAATTTTCTTAACGGAGTTGTTCTTGACAAAGAAACAAAGGAAGCTGTAATTGGAGCATCGATCCGCATGGCAGGAAACGAAAAGATAGCTACTATTACCGATATAGAGGGACGTTTCAAATTGCCCGTCAAGCAATTGAAAAATGTAACTCTTTCTATTTCGTACATAGGATATAAAACATTAAAAACTAAAGTACAAATAGGTACGGGAATCTATTATCTACAATCCGAAACAATAGCATTGAACGAAGTCGTTGTAACAGCTACAGAATCTCATGGCATCACCAGTTCGTCGAAAATAAAACGTCATGCGATGGAACATTTACAGCCATCAAGTTTCTCGGATTTGCTTGAACTTTTACCAGGAGGTAGTGCTTCTGATCCAGTACTGAATAGTCCGAATCTTATTCGGCTAAGAGAAGTGCCTATTTCAAGCAGCGATTATGCCACATCTTCTCTGGGAACCTCCTTTGTAATAGACGGCGCACCAATCAGCACTAATGCCAATATGCAATCATTGAGCGGAGCATGGGACGCCGCTGCTACGTCGCGAGATTTCACAAACCAGGGAGTAGACATGCGAACCATCTCAACAGATGACATCAAGGAAGTAGAAATAATACGTGGAATACCTTCGGTAGAGTATGGAGAGCTGACTAGTGGGTTGATCAAGATAGAACGCCGTAAAGGTGGGCATAACTTGGGAGCTCGATTCAAAGCCGATATGGACAGCAAATTGTATTACATTGGTAAAGACTATGAGTGGGATAAACGTCGCCTCACATTAAACCTCAGTGTAGACTATTTGGATTCGAAAGCAGACCCACGCAACAACTTGGAGAACTACAACAGGATAGGGCTTTCATCCCGACTCGGCAAAACGTGGGTAAAAAAGAATTTTAACGCCGACATCTCGTTGAATCTTGATTACAGCGGTTCATTCGACAAAGAGAAAACCGACCCAAACTTAAATTATGGAGCAGTAGATAAATATAAATCGAGCTACAACAGATTTGCATCAAATATCACATTCAATGTTAAGATGAAAAAGAATACATTGTTTAAAATGTTTTCGTTGACTTCTGCCCTATCTACAGAACAAAACAGGATGAGCCGCACACGACTAGTACAACTGTCGAGAGATACACCAGCCGCGACAACAACGAGTGAAGGCGAAAGCGATGCCGTAATACTTCCATACACCTATACTGCCACTCATTCGGTAGACGGTAAACCCTTCAGTATCTATACCAAACTAAACACGACCTTCTCCATCCCTTCTCAAAGCATCTCCAATTCGCTAAAGTTGGGCGGAGACTGGCAAATGGATAAAAATTATGGAGGCGGCGAACAATTTGATCCAACTCATCCTCTTTACCCAAGTGTCTCGACACGCCCCAGAAAATTTTCTATCATACCGGCTACGCACACAGTAGCCATCTTCGGTGAAGAAAATATACACTTCAATATAGGAAAGAGTTCAATGGAGATACAGGCCGGTATTCGAGGAACTTCAATGTTACACCTATCGAAAGATTACGATACGCATGGCAAAATATACTTGGATCCTAGAATTAATATCGGATGGAGTTTTCCTAAATTCAAGATCGCTTCACAAACAGTATTCTTCGAATTGGCAGGAGGCATAGGAGAACATACTAAGGCTCCTACTATCTCACAAATTTATCCGGATCCTTATTATCTGGATCTGGCAGAACTAAATTACTATCATTCAAACAGCAAGTACCGCCGTATTTATTTGATGACTTATTTTATAGATCCTACCAATTACGATCTGCATCCGGCACGAAACCTGAAATGGGAAATCAGAGGCGATTTGAATATCGGGGGTAATAGACTATCGGTGACCTATTTTCAAGAGAACATGACTTCCGGATTTAGAACTTCCAGCATTTATAAATCATTCACATACAAAAAATACGATACTTCGGGCATTGATGCTTCAACACTTACAGCACCACCTTCTCTGGATGATTTAACTTACACGACCAAAAAGGAACTTTACGGATACACAATGACCACAAACGGAAGCCGCACATTCAAACAAGGCATAGAATATACCTTTTCATCAAAAAGAATCGAAGCCATTCGAACGAGACTGACTATTACCGGTGCATGGTTCAAGACAGAATACCATAACTCCCAACCCGTAACAGAAAGGCCGAGCGTAGTGATTGATGGAGAACGATTGCAATATGCCGGAATATATAAAGATGACGACGGATACATCAGAGAAATGACAAATACGAATTTTACCTTTGACACAGACATACCGAAACTAAAACTAGGCTTTTCTCTTTCTGCACAATGTCTATGGCTTGCAGCTTCACAGAACATGAGAAAAGAAGAGATGCCTTCCCAATATATCAACAGTGAAGGCAAAATAGAGAACTTCACAGAAGCAGACAAAAGCGATACTTATCTGCAATGGCTCGTTAGGAGTTATAGCAATTCACTCTTTGCTCGCCAGACTGTTCCGTTCTGTGCCAATCTGAATTTAAAAGCAACAAAGAAGTTATTGGAAGACAAGCTGACTATCGCCCTCTTCGTAAACAAAATATTAGATTACAATCCCAATTATACTAGAAACGGACTAACAGTGCGCCGCCACGTGACGCCCTATTTCGGTGTAGAAATGAATATTAAGTTATGAAAAAAACAATACGAACAATATTAGTCTTATTACTGCTAAGCTTAGCAGCATGTAACGACGACAAGGAGGAAATATTCACGTCAGCCACTATCAATCTGGAAGCAGCAGATAGTATTAAGATACAAAAGATTCAGGGTACCGCAAAGGCCGTAAATATTAACACCAGACAGATAACAACAAATTCACAATTCGACAATCTATCTTCGTCGATGAAACTATTACGTGGAGCTTATCAAATAACCATTAATGGATATGTAGTCTATCTCGATAATAAAAGTACTCTACATACGCACGCTTTTATTGCATACACCGATTATTGTGAATTTAAGGATATCGAGTCTGAAACGAAACTGAAAATAGTACTCATATAAAGATGAAAAGAATATTTTTTCACATCATACTGATCGGATGCATGCTTACTACCCATGTAGTAGCGGGAAACGTTGATTCTACAGCCGTAGCAGAACATTATGCTAAAGGATGGGATCCGCTTTACACCATTCGATTAAATAATATGGCACTATACCGAAGTGCTTTCAATCAACCGTTGTCACAAATTAACTTGAACATCAATTATGACAAGCAGAAAGAAGCTTTTATACTACAAAAAGGTGACGGTTTTTTTCTGACCGAACTATCGGCAGAATCGTATCTTCCTCTTTCAAAAAAGACGACAGTATGGGGAAATGCATCTTATAGAGAAGGAAGAATACAAAATGTAAAATGGAATTCTACCGCCGACTACGACCTGCTCTATCCTTATATTATGGCAGATTCGGTAGGCGGGAATTTAAAAACAGAAAGATATCAGTTCTCCGGAGGATATGCTACACTGATTGGTCGTTTCTCAATAGGTGGTGAAATAAAGTTCAGAGCCGAGCACGAATATCGCAATATAGACCCAAGACCCAGAAACATTGTTTCCGATTTGGCAATGAGAACAGGCATAGCTACCGATCTAGGAACACATACGATAGCATTGGGATTGGAAGGAGATATCTACAAACAAACCAATTCGGTTACCTTTTATAGCGAAACAGGCGAAATAACAGAATACCAGATGACTGGATTGGGAACCTATTATAAACGCTTCGTTGGAAATGCTTCAGCATTGTATTATGCAGGAACAAGTATTGGAGCAAACATCAATTGGATTCCTATCAGACAAAAAGGATTTTTCCTAACAGGAGCTATAAACGATAAAAGCTATAAACGAAAAGCCGCTTCGCTCAATTCTCTGCCGCTTACCACTCTTCACATTACTTCTATTGCCACAGAAATGGGCTGGTTACACAATAATAAGACAGACTGGAATGTGAATATCGGACTGAAATACGAGAGCCGCAATGGTGAAGAACATATTGTAGGAAATGCATCTTCGTCCATTTATCCAATTATACTCACTCTAAATATGTACAACAGTCATATTACTAACTACTACGTTAGAGGGACTATCGGTTCTTCTAAAAACACCAACTGGCATATCTCTCCCAAAATAGGATTTATCGACTATAAGGCAACCTATCTGTATCCGTTACGCTCATTATCGTTGTCGAAAATTTATGGAGATATTGAACTACAGTTATTGCACCGTTTTAGTAACAATATATGGCTCAATTGGAACGTTTCAGGAAGCTATTATGCAAATACAAATGCAAAAATGACAATGCCATATATAGATATGGAACAATCATTTATAAATATGATGGACTACTCTTTCAAATACTACAGAGCAAATTATACGCTATGGCGAACTAAAATCAGAGGAGATTACCACATTAGGGAATTGCAAATGGGATTATTCGGCGAACTGGGCGTAAAAGGAGCCATTTGTAACGCCCATAATAATGGTACTACCATTGAACTATCTGCTGGAATTACATTCTAATCAAATATTAACTATCAAATAAAAGAAAATGATGAAAAGAAAAAGTTTATTTAACGCAATAACGATGCTGGCTATCGTTATATGTATGTTATTGGGCGCTTGCAGCAGCGATGATACTACTCCAGCCGTAACATATTCTATCAAATTGGAAATGCCTATTAACCTCGATTCGCCAACTCTAAAAGATGGTGTTGCTACTTTTACCAATGTCCAAACAGGCAAAAAATACACCATTAATACCTTCAATCTTTCACAGGCTTATTATACAGCATCTGTTACAGTGCCTGAAGGCAATTACAATATCTTGGTAACAGGAAATATAGAGTACCAACTAAACGGCACCACCGTGAGCAACGAGGTCAAAGCTTCTAGTGACGGGGTAGCTGTAAACGCTACTAGTGTTGCCAAAACAATGTCATTGGCAACATACAATGCACAACAGGGATTCGTTATCGAAGAAATATTCTTTACCGGCACACTCACGCCAGAAGGGAAACAATACACAGGCGATCAATATTTTAAAATCACAAACAATTCGGATAACACTCTTTATGCTGACGGAATGGCCATCTTAGAATCTTCATTCATGACAGTATCCAAGTACGATTATACACCCGATTTGATGCCGCAAGCAATGACGGTTGATGCCATTTATTGTATTCCTGGAAGTGGAAAAGAACATCCGGTAGGATCAGGAAAATCTATCATTATCGCCCTAAATGCTCAAAACCACAAAGAAGCAAACAGTAACTCGATAGACCTAAGCAAAGCAGATTTCGAATTTTATGACGAATCATCCAACCCTAATTATCTAGACACAGATAACCCTAGCGTTCCTAATTTAGACAAATGGTATTGCTATACAGCATCCTATTTTTCGTTGCATAATAGGGGATTCAAATCATACGCCATCGCCAAACCGGAAGTTGACAAAGCAACATTCCTTGCTAAGTATCAATATACTTATTCGTATATCATGTCTCTCGCTGCTGGCAATTATACAATGACAGGTAAAGGATATGAAATGCCAAACGCTTGGATCCTGGATGCTGTGAATCTGAGTGTCAGTGCCGGATATGTTTGGAATGTAACTTCTGCTACGTTGGATTCAGGATGGACACACTGCGGAACGACGACAAGCGATACCAATCGCTATGGAAAGAGCGTACGTCGTAAGGTTATAGAAGTAAAGAATGGACGAAATGTTCTGAAAGACACCAATAACTCTACTGATGACTTCAATGCCGAAGCGACACCTTCGTTAATGCAATAATTTAATAAATTGATTTATGAGATTAAAATTAATTTGGGTATCTTTGCTAATGTCGGCCATAATGCCGGCATTAGCTCAATCGTTGCCGCAGGATACAGAAATAAGAAAAGGCAAACTAACAAATGGACTAACCTATTATATCAGATACAACAATAAAACGCCAAAGATAGCAGACTTCTACATAGCCCAACAAGTAGGCTCTATATTGGAAGAACCTCGCCAGAGAGGATTAGCTCATTTTCTAGAGCACATGGCTTTCAATGGCACCGTACATTTTTCTGGCGATAATAAAGGGTTGGGAATTGTTCCTTGGTGCGAGACGGTAGGTATCAAATTCGGAACCAATCTGAATGCTTATACCAGCGTGGATCAAACCGTTTATAATATTTCGTCGGCGCCCATCACTCGTGAAGGAGTACTTGACTCCTGCTTACTCATCTTACACGATTGGAGCCACTCATTATTACTGACTAATAAGGAAATAGATAAAGAGCGTGGTGTTATTCACGAAGAATGGCGAACCCGTAGAGCAGGGATGGCTATTCAACGAATGATGGAAGAAGCCATACCCATTATATATAAAGGGACGAAATATGAAGATTGTCTACCTATTGGCAGCATGGACATCGTCGACCATTTTCCTTATAAAGACTTAAAAGACTATTACCACAAATGGTATCGTCCCGATTTGCAAGCAATTATTGTAGTAGGTGATATTGATGTAGACGCAGTTGAGAAGAAAATAAAAGAGCTATTCAATAATATTCCAACACCTGTCAATCCGACACCTCGAGTTTATTATCCGGTTAATAATAATGATTCGATGATCGTAGCTATGGTTAAGGACAAAGAGCAACCCACAGTCAACATATCTCTTTATATGAAACATGAACCTGCATCGGATATGGAAAAGAAATCAATTAAATACCTGGAAGATGGTTTCAAAGAGACATTAATATTATCGATGCTGAATACACGCCTTCAGGAATTAAAACAACAACCCAATCCTCCTTTCATCTCGGCATCAGTACGCAATGGTTCTTTCTTTATAGCTAAGACAAAAGATGCCATGGCGGGTAACGTTACTTGTAATCAAAGCAATATAGCCCAAGGCCTTACCGCACTCGTCGGAGAGATGGAACGTGCACGGCAATTCGGATTTACAGAGACTGAATTAAAAAGAGCAAAAGCCAACTTCTTATCACGAATAGAGAGCCAATACAAAGAACGTGATAAACGGGAAAATTCGAGTTTCGTCAATTTATGTCTAAATAACTTTCTGGATGCAGAGCCAATGTTAACACCGACATTTAAATTGAAAGCCTACCAAGAGATTGCAGCGAAAGTAAGTTTAGAAGATATAAACAAAAAAGTTCGCGAATTGATCGATAATAAGAATCAAGTAATGACAGTTTATGGCCCAGATAAAGCAGATATAAAGTATCCTTCGGAAGAACAGTTTACTTCGTACGTTAAAGAAGCGCAAAATAAAGCTTATACTCCGTATGAAGACAAAGGACACAATCAGCCTTTGATTGAGAAGTTACCAAAATCGGGAAAGATTATATCAGAGAAATCTTACGGCAAGCACGGCGTAAAACTGATCACACTCTCTAACGGACTAAAGGTATATATAAAGCCTACCGATTTTGCTGCCGACCGTATTTCGATGAACATGTTTAGCAAAGGAGGCTCTTCGCTGTTTGACACAAAAGATATGCCTAATGCTTCGTTTATAACAAGCGCTATTACCGAAGCAGGAATAGGACAACTGGATGCCATTTCTTTAAAGAAAACATTATCGGGCAAAAATGTACGCATCAGTCCCTTTGTAAACGACAACACGGAAGGAATAAAAGGTGCATGCGCAGCAAAAGACTTAAAAACGATGTTCGAATTGACATACTTATACTTCACTTCCCCACGTCGTGATGACAGGGCTTTCGAAAGTATTGTCAATAGAATGCGTTCTTTCTTGGCCAACCGTGAGGCGAATCCTAAAGTAGCCTATGGAGATTCCATTACATCTATCCTTTATGGAAACAATCCACGATTAAAGCCTCTCGAAAAAGAGACACTTAGTCAACTCAATTACGATAGGATTCTAGCAATGTATAAAGAACGTTTCTCTAATGCGTCCGATTTTACTGTTATTTTAATAGGCAATGTGAATGTTGATTCAATCCGCCCACTTCTGTGTAACTATTTGGCTACGTTACCGGCAAATGGTAAAAAAGAAAACATCCGCGACAATCATACTGATATACGACCGGTAAACGAAACACATTTATTTGTTCGGAAGCAAGAGACTTCATCCACATTAGTTTCTATATACTACACAGGCAAAACAAAGTACAATGCGCTGAACGATCTAAAACTTGATATTCTTTCGCAAGTATTAAGAAATGTGTATACCGAAAAGGTCCGTGAAGAACAAGGTGGTACATACGGTGTAAGTGTTGCCGGTCAGCTCGATCGTTATCCTCAACCAGAGATAGCGCTAAAAATATCATTCCGTACAGCTCCCGACAAATACAAACAATTGATTCCTATTGTTTACTCTGAATTTGAGAAGATATCAGAGTCGGGCCCTTCGATAGAAAGCTTGAGAAAAATAAAGAACTATTTATTAAAGCAGTATGAAGAAAATATAAGATCGAACGAATATTGGGATTACGTACTCTACAATGAACTTTATACAAAGACAGACTTTGATCATAATTATAAGCAAATGGTCAACCAAATATCGGTACAAGATATTCGAGACTTCGCAAAAGAACTACTAAAACAAAAACGTCGTATCGAAGTGACCATGACGTCAGAAGAAGGGACTTTATAGCTGAAAAGAAATGACTGGTACACTTTTTGAAAAGTATTGAATACTCTGTTTCTTTCATAGTGAACACAAATTTTTAAGATTATTGGTACATAAGCCAAACTCTACTCCGTATGCGATATACCGAGTAGAGTTTTATTTTATGTCGAAGCAATATCATGATGAAATATATGCTAAAAAAGAATGATATATTCACAAAAAAGGGCTATCTTTGTCTTCGTTATAAATCGGATTTATCCGAAGAGGGGTGCCCACCGAATGGTTGGCTGAGATTATACCCATAGAACCTGATGCAGATAATGCTGCCGTAGGGAGGACTTTTTAATCCTGACATCTTCTATTGTATATATTATCAAATATTTGCCCCTCTTAATACTTAAATTAAGTAGGGTATGCTTTCTATTACTACTTTAACGATTGCCGGATCGGACTGTTGTGGCGGAGCAGGCATCCAAGCAGATATTAAGACAATGTCGGCTCTCGGAGTATATGCCGCATCGGTAATCACCGCTATTACCGTACAAGATACTCGAAAAGTTTATTCTATTTGTGCCGTTGAACCACAAATAGTTGCCGACCAGATTCGATGTGTCGTTGAAGATCTTTCGCCTCAGTATGCAAAAATCGGAATGATAAACGATGAGGCAACAATTACAGCCATCTGTAATACTCTTGATTCATACCCTATTCCTCATCTAGTTATAGATCCTATAATGGTTTCGAGTAGTGGCATGCTCTTGATGCAGAAAGAAGCACTCGAAACCTTCTGCGACCGATTATTACCAAAATCATATTTACTCACTCCCAATATTCCTGAAGCAGAAATATTGGCTGATATAAGTATACATTCTTCTGACGATATACGCGAAGCGAGTCGAAGAATAATGAACAAAACTCATCAATCACTACTTATTAAAGGAGGACATCTAATAAACGAGAAAAAGACTGACTATCTCTTTTATAAATCTCCCGATGAAAGCGTTAAAGAATACACATTCAACCGAGACATGGTGCATACACGAAACACACATGGCACAGGGTGCACACTATCGTCGGCTATTACAGCCTATCTGGCACGAGGAAAAGGACTGCCGGAAGCAGTGCGATTAGCCAAAGAATATACATATAGTGCAATGATCGAAGGTAGTGATCTAACCATTGGACATGGCACCGGTCCTCTAAATCATTTCTTTGCTCCAGAAAAGTTAATAAAGATACCAGAATAAATACAAGCTATCACTATGATCAATATTCAATTTATTACTCATCAAACGCCTAGATACTCTTACATAGAAAGCGCCCAAATGGCTCTCGAAGGAGGATGCCGATGGATTCAGTTAAGAATGAAAGAGGCTACAGACGACGAAATTATCGATGCTGCCAATCAAATAAAGCCGATGTGCAAACAGCACCATGCAACGTTCATCATTGACGACCATGTAAAATTGGCAAAACGAATCCATGCCGACGGCGTTCATCTGGGCCAACAAGACATGCCTATCGACCAAGCTCGGCAAATATTAGGACATGATTATATTATAGGAGGTACTGCCAATACTTTTGAAGAGATTGTATCACATTGGCAGCATGGGGCCAACTATATAGGATGTGGTCCTTTCCGGTTTACATCTACAAAGAAAAGATTGGCTCCCATACTCGGAATAGATGGATATAGCGCCATTATAAACAAGATGAAACAGTACGGAATAAATATACCTATCGTCGCTATCGGAGGTATAGGCTACGACGATATTAGTTCACTACTGAAAATAGGTCTCAATGGTATTGCCCTGAGCAGTGCCATCCTACAGGCCGACGACCCGATCGTAGAAATGCAACGTATTATGACAATCAAATCATTACATTCTTAAAACAATCAAAAGCATCATGAATGAAAACATCAAGATTTCTTATCCAAGTTCAGAGAAAGTATATCTAGAGGGACAGATCTATCCGGATTTACGAGTTGGCATGAGAAAAGTAACACTTACTCCAACAGTGACCGTAGAAGAAAAGAAAGAGATAAAGCAAGAAAATTCACCAGTCTTTGTGTATGACACAAGCGGAGCATATAGCGATCCAAACGCACAGATAGATATACGAAAAGGACTGCCCAAGCTACGCCTGCCATGGATATTGAAACGAGAAGGGACGGAACAGTTATCTCAAATCAGCTCGGAATACGGTAGAATGAGACTTGCCGATCACTCGCTCGATCACTTGCGTTTCGACCACATATCGTTGCCCTATCGAGCAAAGAAAGATTGCAAGATCACGCAAATGTCTTATGCAAAGAAAGGAATCATCACACCGGAAATGGAATATGTAGCGATACGCGAGAATATGAATTGTGAGGAATTGGGAATAAAAACCTATATCACGCCCGAATTTGTACGCAGCGAAATAGCCGCAGGACGTGCCTTACTACCAGCCAACATCAATCATCCGGAAGCGGAACCAATGATTATAGGCCGTCATTTCTTAGTAAAGATCAATACCAACATTGGCAATTCGGCCACAACATCGAGTATCGAAGAAGAAGTAGAAAAAGCTATCTGGAGTTGTAAATGGGGTGGAGACACACTGATGGACTTATCGACCGGCAACAATATTCACGAAACGCGCGAATGGATTATTCGAAACTGTCCTGTTCCGGTAGGTACAGTACCCATGTATCAAGCAATGGAGAAAGTAAACGGCAAAGCAGAATATCTGACATGGGAGTTGTTTCGCGACACACTCATCGAACAATGTGAACAGGGAGTAGATTACTTCACTATTCATTGCGGCATCCGATTAAAAAACATCCAATATGCCACAAAGCGTCTCACAGGTATGGTGAGTCGTGGAGGAAGTATCATCTCAAAATGGTGCCAGATACATCAGAAAGAAAGTTTCCTTTACGAGCACTTTGATGATATTTGCGATATCCTTGCCCAATACGACGTTGCCATATCATTGGGCGACGGGCTGCGTCCCGGATCGACTTACGATGCTAACGACCGTGCCCAATTTGCCGAACTGGATACGATGGGTGAATTGGTAGAACGTGCATGGAAGAAAGATGTGCAAGTATTTATCGAAGGTCCAGGGCATGTGCCGATGAACAAAATAAAAGAAAACATGGATCGTCAAATAGAAAAATGCCATGAAGCTCCATTCTATACGCTCGGTCCGCTCGTCACCGATATCGCTCCAGGATACGACCATATAACCAGTGCCATTGGAGCAGCGCAAATAGGCTGGTATGGCACAGCAATGTTGTGTTATGTCACTCCTAAAGAACATTTGGCACTACCCGATAAGGAAGATGTACGTATTGGAGTAGTAACATACAAAATGGCAGCCCACGCGGCAGACTTAGCAAAGGGCCACCCCGGAGCTTCGTTGCGTGATGATGCATTAAGCAAGGCCCGCTACGATTTCCGTTGGAAAGATCAATTTAATCTTTCGCTCGACCCCGAGAGAGCACTCGAGTATTACAAGACAGGCAACCATGTAGGCGGTAGATATTGCACCATGTGTGGACCAAACTTCTGTGCCATGCGCATAAGTCACACATTAGAAACAGAAGATTGTATAACATCAAAATAAAAACTAAAAACAAATGATTGAAACACAAGTATCAAAAGGTATTATCAGTACCTATTTCGAGAAATTAGAAAAGAATCTGGAACTGGATGTAGCCATTGTAGGTGGTGGTCCTTCGGGAATTGTAGCAGCCTACTATCTGGCAAAAGCTGGAGTACGAGTTGCCCAGTTCGATCGCAAACTTTCACCGGGCGGCGGCATGTGGGGTGGAGCTATGATGTTCAACCAAATAGTCTTTCAGGAAGAAGCACTGGACATTGTCAAAGATTTCAACATCAACTACGAATCTTATGAAGACAACCTCTATGTGATGGATTCGATAGAAAGCACTTCGGCCCTACTCTACCAGGCAGTGCATGCCGGTGCCACCGTTTTCAACTGTTATTCGGTAGAAGACGTCGTATTTAAAAACAACGAAGTAAGTGGCGTTGTAGTCAATTGGACCCCGGTACTACGCGAAGGACTGCATGTAGACCCTCTCAACATCATGGCCAAATACGTTATCGATGGAACAGGCCACGATAGTGAAGTATGCAAGACAGTAGCTCGCAAAAACGGAATTCGCCTTGATACAGAAACCGGAGGTGTGATAGGAGAACGCTCTCTAGATGTAGTGGCAGGCGAAGACGAAGTAGTGAAAGGTACAAAAGAAATCTATCCGGGGCTTTACGTTTGCGGTATGGCTGCTTCGGCCGTATCGGGTACACCACGCATGGGACCTATTTTCGGTGGCATGCTTATGTCTGGCAAGAAAGTAGCCGACATGATAATAGAACGTCTTAAAAAGTAATATCCATGAAATGGATTGCTATTACCTCTCCCGACTTCTTGCCGGGAGAGGCTTCTGCCATCGTTATATTGCTACAAAGCGGCATAAACATCGTTCATCTGCGAAAGCCACAAGCAGATATATCGGCATGCCAGAAACTGATTGAAGAAATACCGTCCCAATATTACCCTTATATCGTATTGCATCAGTATTTCGAACTCTGTGACAAATACCATCTTCGAGGCATTCATCTCAATTCCAAGAATCATACTATTCCTTTTCAATTCGAAGGGCACATTAGTTGTTCGTGTCACTCATTCCAAGAAATCAAAGAAAAAAAAGAAAAAGCGGACTATGTCTTTCTCAGTCCAATATTCGACAGTATCTCAAAGCAAGGCTATAAATCGGCATTTACAATAGAGTCTTTACAGCAAGCCAAACGAGAAGGTGTTATAGACAGTAAAGTCGTAGCACTGGGTGGCATTGCAGCAGACAAGATTCCAGTGCTGCGGTCACTTTCTTTTGGTGGAGCAGCATTAATGGGCGATCTATGGAATAGATATCAAACAGACGGACCGAACGAGCTAAAAAGATATTTAAAGATATTATTCAATACTTAGTTAAGTAAACATATAACTCCACAGAATGAATCGAGGTTATCTAATCATTAGCTCTCCTTTTTTTGGTGAGGAGCTTTTTCCATTAAGTTCAATAACGATTCTTGAATCTTCTACCACTAACCTTTTTAAATCTTTTTCATTAATCCAGAAATCTTTTCTATTAATAAGAGTATCATTCCAATATATGGGCAATTTCCTTTTCGATACAGGAACATGTCGTTTATTCAAAAGAGCTTCAAAACTCGTCAATACCGTAGAAGAATCCAAAGTCATTTCACAAACCTCCTTAGCTCCCATCTGAAGATATTTAGAATCGATAGAATCTTTCCCCAGAATACGCAAATTTGTTACATGACTCATAATCAGCCCTATTACATTAAAAGTATAAATTTGTGTATTATTCTTAGGCTGCTTTACAATATACAAGATAGAATCTCTCTTTGTAGTAATTGCAAGATGATTAGACGATTTTGCATAAGAATTCACACAAAGTAAGGAGCCCAAAAGAAGACAAAAAGACAACATTAATTTTTTCATAATAAACATTTTTGAGTTAATAGTTTATATTATTTTTATTATAAGTCAATCAAATAAACGAAGGGCTATTAAATCTAACAGAGATATAGAAAGAGAAAAGCAGCAAAATAGCAAAAGATTTCTTTATTTCAATATAGCCTATATCCTAATATTTGGCAAATATAATATTTTATATCATATATCCGTTCATTTTATGTAAAAAAAAATAGTTCATTATTCTTTTGTCTTCTCACGATTAAAATACAAATAAATACATACGCATATACGAAACTTGCGACTTATGGGCGTGAGTCGCAAAGCACATAAGTACCTAATTAAAAAAGAATACTATTAATAATACTTTCCAGAATATACGAAACTTATATCAGCTTTATAAGAAACAAGTACTGACCATAAAACTTTTGCCGAATGACCAACTTTTGATACACGGAGGCATAAATACAAAAAGGCTTTCCTTGTTAGGAAAGCCTTTTGTATTGGAGCGGAAAACGGGACTCGGACCCGCGACCCCGACCTTGGCAAGGTCGTGCTCTACCAACTGAGCTACTTCCGCATTAAAAATTTAGTGAAGAGAAGGAGAGTCGAACTCCCACGACATTACTGTCACTACCCCCTCAAAGTAGCGCGTCTACCAATTCCGCCATCTCTCCATAAATAAATAAAGAACGCCTTTTTTAGATAAACACTTTATCACTCGTTGTGCCCAGAACAAGAGTCGAACTTGCACGTCTATTAAACACTCGCACCTGAAACGAGCGCGTCTACCATTCCGCCACCTGGGCATCGCTGAGCGGAAAACGGGACTCGGACCCGCGACCCCGACCTTGGCAAGGTCGTGCTCTACCAACTGAGCTACTTCCGCATTTGCGGGTACAAAGGTAAGTAAAATCCCCAAACTACCAAAACAATTTTATTTTTTTTGGTTCACTTTTTTCACTTCATTCTACCCGCCAGGGAGATCAACACATTCGATCTCGATAATCAGAATATTCAAACTGCTTCAATATGACAGCGTTAGCATTGGAGGTCCACATCCCGATAGCGGGATGATGAATTCCATTGAACATGTTAGTTTTTACAGTCGTATAATGAATCATATCTTCAAAAACAATCCGATCACCTATTTTCAGCTCCTGTTCAAAGCTCCACGTTCCTATAAAATCTCCACTTAAACAAGAATTTCCTCCAAGTCGATATGTGTAGGGTCCTTCCTCACCTTTGCTGGCTCCTATTATATCGGGCTGATAAGGCATTTCAAGGCAGTCTGGCATGTGGCAGGTGAAACTGACATTAAGTATTGCCGTACGTATACCGTGATTTTCGACAATGTCGACAACTTTACTGCTCAACACTCCCGTACGCCATGCAAACGCAGAACCGGGCTCAAGAATAATTTTAAGCCACGGATAACGTTTCCGAAGTCCTTTCAATATTTCGACAAGTCGCGTTGTATCATAATCTTGATATGTCATTAAATGTCCTCCACCAAGATTAAGCCATTTGATCTGTGGAAACCAAGAAGAGAATTTTGCTTCCAAATGTTGGAGCATGCGCTCCAGCTCGTCGGGCATAGACTCACATAAACAATGACAATGAAAGCCCTCTATAGACGACGGGAGCTTATCGGGCAATTGATCGGAAGTGACACCAAAACGAGTACCCGGTGCACAGGGATTATAAAGAGCAGTCTTCACTTCCGAATATTCAGGATTAACTCTGATTCCACAAGAAACATCTTTTCCGATAGTCGCGGGGTAGTAATGTTCAAACTGCGAAAAAGAATTAAATGTAATGCATCTGCTGTATTTAACAATCTCGTCAAATTCGTCGGGAACATATGCCGGCGAATAGGTATGAGCACGACTACCAAACTCCTCAAAAGCGAGTCTAGCTTCATACAACGAGCTAGCTGTAGAATGTTCGATGTATTCTCTGAAAATAGGGAACGTACGCCACAAAGCAAAAGCTTTGAAAGCTAAAATAATTTCGACCCCAGTTTGATCAGCAACAGACTTGATAAGAATCAGATTCTTACGAAGCAAATCTTCCTCTACAATATAGCAAGGAGAAGGAAATTTATTATAATCAATCATATCTAATATTTAATTTCAGATGAATGTGCAAAGATAGAGATTACTCCTTACATTTTCACCTATTTTGGCTATCTTTGTCTCTCAATCAAGAAAAGCATCATGATAGAAATACAAGGAGCACTCAGTAAGAATGATATTGAACGCATTATTTTTGGAAAAGAAAAAATCTGCCTTTCGCAAGAGACAGCAGAAGCAATCGAAAATTGTTACCACTTTCTGAGAACATTCTCATCTCAAAAAATCATTTATGGAATTAATACCGGCTTTGGACCGATGGCTCAATGGAGAATAGACGAATCGGACCTTAAAGCTTTGCAATATAACATTATAAGAAGTCATGCTACCGGAGCAGGTAAAAGTGTAGAGCCAGTCTATGTAAGAGCAGCAATGGTAGCTCGGCTTCAGACTTTTGTACAAGCCAAATCGGGAGTACATATTGATTTGGTAAATCTACTGATAGAATTTATTAATCGGGAAATTTATCCTTTGATTCCGGAACATGGAAGTGTGGGTGCTAGTGGCGATTTAGTACAATTGGCTCACATTGCCCTTACACTAATAGGCGAAGGAGAAGTATACTATAAAGGGGAATGGCAGTCCACTGCTGAAGTAATGAAAGAAAACGAATTAAAACCTTTTGAGATACACATAAGAGAAGGACTATCGGTCACAAACGGAACTTCAATGATGACAGGTATTGGCTTTGTCAATGTATATCATGCTGAAAACCTACTACACTGGGCCACCGCGCTATCGGTAATGATCAATGAAATAGCATCTTCGTACGATGACCTGATGGCTGAGACTTTAAATAGCGCCAAGCGCCATAAAGGGCAACAGATTATCGCCAAGATGATGAGAGATTGGGCAATGGGAAGCGAATGTTTACAGAAACGTGAGAACGACCTGTATGTGGAGAACAAACACGAAGAAAAAGTTTTTATAAAAAAAGTACAAGCATATTATTCGTTGCGTTGCGTTCCACAGATACTTGGCCCGATATGGGAAGAAATAAAGAATGCAGGAAAAATAGTCGTAGACGAATTTAACTCGGTATGCGACAATCCCATTGTAGATCCTTCTACCGAAAATATTTATCATGGTGGTAATTTTCATGGTGACTATATTTCATACGAGATGGATAAACTTAAAATAGGCGTTACAAAGATGACAATGCTCATAGAGCGCCAACTAAATTATCTTTTTCACGACCGCATTAACGGTATTCTTCCACCTTTCGTCAATTTAGGAATACTCGGATTAAACTACGGACTACAAGCCTCGCAGTTCACTGCAACTTCTACGACAGCCGAATGCCAGACCCTATCAATGCCGATGAGTATTCATAGTATTCCGAACAACAATGACAACCAAGACATTGTGAGTATGGGAACCAATTCGGCACAAATAGCCGCAACCATCATTGAAAATGCTTACCAAGTAATGGCTATCGAAGTAATGGCCATTGTACAAGCCATTGATTATTTAAAAATTCAGGAGAAAATATCTCCTTCCGGACAAGCGATATATCACGAAGTGAGAAGTTTTTTCCCTGTCTTTATTGAAGACACGCCCAAATATAAAGAGATCAGAGAAATAGAGGATTATCTTAAAAGAAAAAGCTTTTGAAATAATACTTCCTCCGAAGCTTGGTATGCGGAAGGTTGTTAGAAGACGACCTCTACAAGGTGTAATTTTTTACTAGTGAGCCGTAAATTCGGTTCATCAGTAAAAGTTAGGGGAGTAAATATTGTTCTGAGTTTGTATTTATATTAATAAAGGTGCAAGAGGATGTGAAATATTCACCTGTTTTTACAGAAAAAGATTTTATAAACAGCTACATAGATATTGTCTGACTCTATCAAAATAGCTGAAGTGCTCACCCCATTGACACAGAAACGAACTATGATACAATACTTTGCGTACAATCTGTTTTTGGGAACGTATTTCAAAGTGAACATCCTCCTGCATTCTGATACTTTTTTATCCTAACCTCAGTGGCAGGGCCATGTAGGGCACTATTTTCATTCTCAGTTCACCACTAGAATGTAAACTAAATCAGGACGAGACATAAAGAAATCGCACATAAAGCACTGATATACAGTTAGAAAATCATGAGGATGAAAATAAATGTTTCTAGTTATGAACTTTTATTTTCTTCAAGACGAATTTTTGTATTCGTCCTTATCATTTTTCGGAAACGAAGTTTCAATTCTGAGTATCAAGAAGTGCCACTGAGGTATGGTTAAAATAGTATCAGTATCGCATCCAATATTCATCTCTGAAAACGTTCCGAAAAACGATTTCGAGATAACGACTTATCAGTCAGCGCAATATTGTGTCAATGGGGTATGCATCTTGCAAAATAGAAATTAAGCATCCGGAAAAACAATTCTCACACGCAGGTCTTCAGTATTCACTTATATTTCTCATTATCAACACGTTTATCTGTAAAACCACAGAGTGTTGATTCTCAGCGAGAAGATGCACTTTGCGTATCTAATTTCGAACTTCACTTTTCGATATATCATTGATACACAGCTATTAAATGTGATAGAGAAAGGTGGGTTACGTAAAAAGAGGAATACCCGAGTTGTTCATACTAAAGCGGCTCCTCTTCATGCAGCCGGTAAGACACGATCATTTCAACAAATCGGTGTCATCTTTACCTTTCAAAAACGACGTATGCCCCTAAAATCTGTAACGTCCATACGTTTTCAAAAAAACTTAAGGACGTCACCGAAAAAACTAACATACGACACCAACGCCCTTATTTTACCTTACAAAAAATCAACCGTATGTTGCTGCGGTAACATACGTTAGTTACAATAGTGACTAACATATGTTTTTTCCTCTACATTTGCGGTGTGTAGGAAAATTCATCGTAAAGTATTACTATAGCGAAAATGTGTATTTTTGCCCATCGTTATTTCCTTTAATGGGTGGTTACAGCAAAGGAGATAAAAAAGCTAAATTCCAAGAGAGAAAAACATACCTATTTTTTTGCAATGATAATTTTACCAGACACCAATATATAGAAATATTGATTGCGAAATGTATCTGAATAGTGCTACTTATATTTGGTCTATGGATAGCACACCTTCAGCTCTTTTTCTTTTTAGTAATCTGTGAATCATGCAACATTTTTTAGGAATTTTATAACATAAATCAGTCTTAAATTATTTAAATTTACTGAATTAGGTGAAATTAATTCTTCAAGAATTCGTTTTGATAATCTCAAAATAATTTAGAAATAAAAACATATGAAAAGAATAAATTTTAAAAAAGTATTGGTAGCACTGGATTATGATGCAACATCAGTTAAAGTAGCGGAAGAAGGTTTTTCCATTGCACAGGCTATGCATGCTGAAACTATATTACTGCATGTCATATCCGAATTACCTGTTAATTATTCAACATACACCAATGCGTATGAATTCAAAGTGGATGTGATTGGCGATTTAAAAAAAGTTACTCAGAATTTTCTGGACAAAGCGAAAAAGCATTTGGATGATGAATCGGTTACAACTGTTTTCAGAGATGGTGAAATTGCAGACACTATATTGAAAACTGCTAAAGAATTGAACGTGGATGTTATCGTAATAGGTTCTCATAGTAAAAAATGGTTGGATAATATTATCATGGGGAGTACAGCAAAAGATGTATTAGAAAAAACATCAATACCGCTTTTTATCATTCCTACAAGGAAAAAAGAATGATTCTATTGAATCAAAAGATTTTGGTATAGAAGAATCAGAAATTAAATAAGTGTTTAATTAAAAATAAAAATGATGGAACTGATTGAAACAAATGCTCATAAGCTTATAAATACAGCCAAAGCGATGGTTGCTGACAACAAAGGTTTGTTGGCTATGGATGAAAGTTACCCAACTTGTAATAAACGATTTGCAAAACTGGGAATTTCTGAAACAGCAGAACTTCGGCGTGAATATCGTGAAATGATTGTTACAACTGCCGGATTGAATCAAAGTATAAGCGGAGCCATCTTGTTTGACGAAACAATTCGTCAGCATTTAAAAGATGGACGTTCATTTATTAAAGTTCTGGCCGATAATCAAATTATTCCCGGGATTAAAGTGGATGGCGGTACAGTAGCTATGGCAGGACATCCTGGAGAAAAGATTACCGAAGGATTGGATAATTTACGTGAGCGACTCATTGAATATGCCCAAATGGGCTTACGATTCGCGAAATGGCGTGCTGTAATTACTATTGGTGACGGTATCCCGACACAGGCATCTATCGAAGCAAATGCACATGCATTAGCTCGTTATGCTGTATTATGTCAAGAAGAAGGGATTGTCCCGATTGTAGAACCGGAAGTACTTATGGACGGCGATCATACAATGGAACGTTGTTTTGAAGTGACCGAACAAGTACTGCATACAGTTTTCAATCAACTTTATGCACAAGGAGTAATACTTGAAGGCATGATTTTAAAACCAAATATGATTGTGCCGGGATTGACTTGTAAAAAACAAGAATCGGATAATGAAGTAGCAGATGCAACTATAAAATGCCTCTTACGTACAGTACCGGCAGCAGTTCCAGGAATTGCTTTCTTATCGGGAGGGCAATCTTCGGAATCAGCTTCGGCTCGTTTGAATGCGATGAATGTCCGGTTTAAGTCTAAATTACCGTGGGAAGTATCATTTTCGTTTGGTCGTGCTATTCAGCAACCAGCTTTGAATATTTGGTGCGGAAAAGAAGCCAATGTACTGGAAGCACAGAAGGCTTTGTATCATCGGGCAGTATGCAACTTAGCAGCACGGCGAGGTGAATACAATGACAAAATGGAAAAATAATCTTGATAAAATTAATATTATTCTTTGCTGACATTGCCAAAGTCGCTATTATTTCAGGAGGTAGGTGGTTGCAATTCCAAAAACAATTTTTCATAGATAAATAGAACAAAAAGGACAAAACATGAGTGGATTAAAATTGCAACGATTAGGACAAATTATGAAGTCGGAACCAGGGAACCCAATGGAAGTTGAAGGAACCCTTAATCCGGCTGCAGTCCGCGGTCCGGATGGTAAACTTTATCTTTTCCCACGCCTTGTTGCAAAAGGAAATTATTCCCGAATTGGCATTGCTCGGGTTTTATTTAATGAAGCGGGAGATCCTTGTGGAGTGGAAAGACTAGGAATAGCCCTTGAACCGGAAGCCAAATATGAACTTAGGGATGATGGTGGCGGTTGTGAAGATCCCAGAGTAACCTATATCGAACCGCTCAAGCATTATATAATGAGTTATACGGCGAATTCTCAAATAGGTCCACGAATAGCTTTTGCAGTATCAGAAGACTTAATTCATTGGAAACGACTTGGACTTGCAAAGTTTGAATCATTCCTCGGGATTGATTTTGCCCACGTTGCCGACAAAGATGCCAGTCTTTTCCCTATTGCAATTCCTAACCATTTGGATAAAATGCAAATGGCCATTATCCATCGACCACTCTTCCCAAAAGCTACCCCTGAAGAAACGGATAAAGAAACAGATTCTAGATACATAGATATTAATCACGAAAGTATGTGGATTTCCTATTGCCCTATGCCCGAAGGAGGCAATAATTTAGATGAACTTGGCTTGTTTAATTCACATCATCGGCTTGCTACGCCTGTTTCTTCATGGGAACGGCTTAAAATCGGAGGTGGCACTCCGCCTATTCTTACAAAACATGGTTGGTTGATCATTTATCATGGGGTGAGTGAGATAGCCGATACTGAAGATAAAGCAAAACACCTCTGTTATTCAGCTGGTGTAATGATTTTGTCTGAAAAACATCCTCGCGTTGTACATTATCGTTCAACACATCCGGTGCTTAATCCGATTATGCCTGAAGAACGGAATGGAATAGTACCAAACGTTGTGTTTCCTACCGGTATTGATCGGCGCGATGATCTTGGCATGCCCAACCGCTTCGATGTATATTATGGAATGGCTGATTCTCGAATCGGTGTTGCACGTCTTGATTTACCGGATATATTACCGCCGGAAGGAGTTGCCGATTCGCCTGATAAGAAAGTATAATGACTTTATTTTCTGACAACTATAATTATAAATGGATAGAATACAGATTAAAAAAATAGGCAAAAAGTGATTTATATGATGTCCTATCAATAATGCCGAGCCCAACATCAATAGAGAATTATAAAAACAAAAAAACGAGCAATTCTCTCGAATTTCCCGCCTCTTCATCTTAGAAAGCCCGTATTGGCTTTCTAAAGTTAACATTGTTATCATCCTAAAAACAATTGCTTATCTCTAAGCTCCTTAAAAAAACTAATAAAACAAATCAATCTTTATCTATTTTCTAAACCTAATGAAAAAAGAACCTTCAATCAATCTTTTTTACCAATCTAATACTTAATTGAAAACTAATCTTTTGTTTAACCTTAAAATAATAAACCCAAAACTAAAATATTCAGCATTTTCCCAAATGCGATACAAAGGTAAGGCATTTAGTTGTATATTGTATCGATAAAGCATGTTTTATAACATATTTTTTGAATATACTCTGAAAATGTTATTAATACAATATATATTCGGATGTATTCTTTAATAAGGCTTAAATAAATAGCTCTATTAGAGCTTATAAAAAGCCTAATAGAGCTACTGAAGTTTTTATTTGGATATAAAATCATATCCAAGACAACTTATCATCAATATCCCATTTGATGAAGCGCATGGCACAATTGATCAGGACAAGAAGTGGTTTTCATTCCGCATCGAACACCTTCGAGCTTAGTTATCACCTCTTCAACCTTCATCCCTTTGACAAGTATTGAAATGCCTTTCAGATTTCCATCACATCCATTGTCAAAATAAACATCTTTGAGAATACCATTCTCTACATCAAGGTGAATGGCAGTACTACAAGTGCCTTGCGTATGATAAGTATATTTCATAAAAAAACAGAGAATTTTATCAATCAGCTATATCAGTCCTCCTCAAGAGGCTTCATATTGGTATAAACGTTTTGAACATCTTCGTCATCTTCGAGACGTTCTACCATTTTATCAATTGTTTCACGCTGTTCGGGAGTAGCATCTTTCATATCACTAGGAATACGAGTGAACTCAGCCCCTTTCACTTCAAAACCGTTTTCTTCAAAGTATTTTTGGATAGCATTAAAAGACTTCGGATTACCATAAATAGTAAGTTCGCCTTCTTCCTCATCATAATCATACTCCTCTTCAACACCGAGGTCAATCATTTCGAGGATTAAATCGTCTATATCCAGACCCTCTTTCATAGCCACAGTGAATACACACTTATGGGTAAACAAGAAATCCAAACTTCCCATTGTTCCCATGTTACCTGAGAATTTATTAAATACGCTACGAACATTGGCAACAGTACGAGTGGTATTATCGGTTGCCGTTTCGACAAATACAGCAATACCAAAAGGACCATAGCCTTCGTAATTCATTTCTTTATAATCCTTCTCATTTTTGCCCATTGCGTTTTTGATGGCACGCTCGACATTGTCCTTCGGCATGTTTTCATTTTTCGCAGTGGTAATGATGGCACGTAGATGAGGATTATTTTCAGGATCGGGCCCGCCGGCCTTTACCGCAATTGCAATTTGTTTACCAATTCGGGTAAATGTACGAGCCATATTACCCCATCTTTTTAGTTTTCTTGCTTTTCTAAATTCAAATGCTCTTCCCATTGGAGTGTAATTTGCGAGAAGACTTCTTCAGTCTTCTCCTTGTTAGTTATATTAATGTTATATTATCTCAACGTTGCATGAAGTTTATCGCCCAAATTATTTATCAATTTAGACATAACCTTCTCTATCGTTTTATCATTAAGGGTTTGGCTATCATCTTGAAGTATGAAACTTACCGCATAAGATTTTTTACCCGCATCAAGTCCCTTACCTTCGTAAACATCAAATAGATTGACATCTTTCAACAGCTTACGTTCTGTTTCGCAGGCAATTTTTTCTATTTCAGAGAAAGGCACATCTTTGTCGAGCAATAATGCCAAATCACGACGCACTGCAGGAAACTTAGATAACTCTGTATAGCTTATCTTTTGTTTGCTTACCACCTTACGAAGTACATTCCAATTGATATCAGCAAAAAAGATTTCGTTATCAATCTCAAAAGACTTAGTAATATGATGACTCACAACTCCGAATGCAGCAAGACGCTTGCCACCACGAGTAAGAAGTTGCATAGCCTGAGCAAAGATATCGTCTTCGCATGATTCGATAGTCAATTCATGACGCTTCACTCCTACTCTTTTCAAAATATTCTCCACATAAGACTTCAATTCGAATACAGAAGTTTTCTCATCCGGATGTGCCCACGAATTACTTACTTTCTTACCGGTAAGCCACAAGCCAAGGTGATAATCCTCTGAATAGCATGAAAGCACTTTTTCAGCATCACGTTTCGAAGCATCAAAACAATAGCAATTGCCATATTCAAAGAAACGAAGATCGGCATTCTGGCGGTTAGCGTTACGGGCTATACTTTCCAGACCTCCAAACAACAAAGTCTGACGCATAACACTAAGATCAGAACTTAACGGGTTGATAAGTTTTACCGAATGTTCAGCCGAATAAGAGTTCAGATCGTTGTAATAGATAGCTTTCGTTAATGAATTATTCAATATTTCATTAAAGCCACAACCAACCAACTCTTCTCCTATTAAATTCTGAAGTTTATTCGAACGATCATCCTCACCCTTGATTGTTAAACTTGATTTAAGTGTATTAGGAATCTCTACATTGTTATATCCATAAATCCGTAGAATATCTTCAACCACATCACAAGGACGCTGAACATCTACCCGATAAGGCGGAACTGAAAGTTTAACACCTCCGGAGGTTTCTTCAAGAATCTTCATTTCCAGACTCGTAACGATGCTCTTTATAGTATCGACAGGTATTACTTTGCCGATGAGCTGATGTACATATTCGTAGTTCAGGTCGACAATGAAATCTTTCGGTTCTTCACTACAAACATCCTTAATTTCGGAAGAAATAGTGCCACCAGCTAATTCCTTAACAAGCAAAGCAGCAGCTTTCAATGCATAAATCACTCCGTTGGGATCAATTCCTCTTTCAAAACGGAACGAAGCGTCGGTACTCAATCCATGACGACGAGCCGTTTTGCGTACCCACGTGGGATGAAAATATGCGCTTTCAAGGAAGACATCCGTCGTCTTTTCTGTTGTTCCAGAGTCAAGTCCCCCAAATACCCCTGCAATACACATCGGTTCTTGAGCATTGCATATCATCAAATCGCGTTCGGAAAGCTCACGTTCAACTCCATCAAGCGTAACAAAAGAAGTTCCTTCTGGCATCGTCTTCACCACAATTTCATTTCCCTTAATGGTATCAGCATCAAAACAATGCATCGGCTGACCATATGCAAAAAGTATATAGTTGGTAATATCGACAATATTATTAATTGGGCGTAAGCCTATAGTCTGTAAATGATTTTTCAACCAATCCGGACTTTCTTTCACCGTAACACCTTTTATCGTGACACCGGCATAGTGAGAACAAGCTTCGGTATTCTCTACTTTCACATTGATATTTAAGTCATGATTTTCCACCTTATACGCATCAACCAATGGCTTGCGTAATGCCGTAGACTTATTGTTTTGAACCAAATAGGCATACAGATCGCGAGCCACCCCATAATGAGAGCAAGCATCAGCCCGATTTGGAGTAATATCGACCTCTATGACATAATCGCTTTTGACGTTATAATAGTCTTTTGCAAGCGTACCGGGAACGGCAGAATCGGGTAATACAATAATGCCCTGATGATCATGACCGATACCGATTTCGTCTTCTGCGCAAATCATACCAAAAGATTCGACACCACGAATTTTAGATTTCTTAATAGTAAAACAATCATCCCCATCGTAAAGCTTAGCACCAAGGGTAGCAACAACCACTTTCTGTCCGGCTGCTACATTAGGAGCACCACAAACGATTTGTTGGGATTCACCGTTACCAAGATTAACAGTCGTAATATGCAAATGGTCAGAATTAGGATGTTCTGTGCATGTCAGTACTTCGCCAATTACCAGACCTTCAAGCCCACCTTTGATTGTTTGCACTTCATCCAAAGCATCTACTTCAAGGCCAATAGAAGTCAATGCATCCGCGACTTCTTGTGGCGTTAAATCAAAATCGACATATTCTTTCAGCCAATTATATGAGATATTCATATTTTATTTATATAACGTTATTTATTTTTCTTATTTTGACTCGCAAAGTTACAAAACTAATTTTGAAATAGTATATTTCATTCCATTTATTTAGTATAATACTAAACACTAGCTACATTTAAACAATGATTTATACATCCCAAAAAAATAACGAAGAAATGGTTTTTATCAAACACATTTCTTCGTTATATAATTCTGATATAAATTTTGATTCCTAACTTATGACAAGGAGTCAAAACTTCTTATTACTTATAAATGCTCCCTAATTTTGTCTAAACATGATAAAGTTTGCCGCCCCCGTTCCGGTCATAAATGCCGATGAAGTAGCATTTATTTCGCCAGCCGAACCTACAAGTGGAAAACGATAGACCTTATATCCATCGGAAGTATTAGTAATAACAACTAAATCATTAAATATTGTCCCATCTAGGTTAGTCCCTCTCATGTTTTTAATAAAAGAGACCTTTTCACCAATATCGAATGCTTTCAGAACTTCATCAGCACTAAAAGCGACCTTATACATCATCAATTTATTGTCAGTAGCATAATAAATAACACTTGCCCCTCTGGGAGCAGCCATCACTGTACTAGAGACCAACCCCGATGCAGCTGGTATTTCGGAAAAAGTAGGTGTAGGCATATAAGATTGCCCACTTATTCCAAAATCAGCAATATAATATTTATCATTAAGACCATTCTTCAACACCCCATAACATTTCACAGAATAAATTTCATCTACTCTAGGCAAGAAATTCAACATTACGAAAGCACTGTCAGAGAAGCATGTAGTTGAACCATTTTCGTCACTACACAACGTGAAACCATCTCCAAATCTGGTGTCATATATACAATGAGAATTTTGATCATAACTGTATACATCGTAAGAGCCACAAATTAGAGTTGGATAAACCTTTTGCCCACCAGCCAATTGATAATTAAACTTTCCTATTCCTTGTCCACCATATTGAAAATGAAGATGACCGTCGTTAATAAGATACTGTGTATTGTATGAATCCTGTTGTATACCCTGCAAATTAATATTTGAAGGCGTTTCATAAAACTCATCATTCAATCTTTTAAACACAGTCAAATCATTCGCATTTAATGTCACCATATCCTTATTTGTTACAATATGATAAGCCGATTGGTTATATAAAATTGTAGTCGTACCGTCAGGATTTGTAATAGCGTTATTATAATTAGATGGTATATAAATCATTGAAACAGGAGTTCCCTGCAATTTTTCTGTCTTTACTACGTCAGTAAGCAAATTAGCTTTCATTACGCCAGAAAGCGAAAAATAATCTACATCAGTAAATCCATCTTTGGCCTTTAGAACATACCACCCCGTATTAATATCAGTAGCAGTGACAGTCAAAGGAGTATTAACACTCTTGTATATGTTCTTGCGAGGGTCCTTTACTTGATAGTATAAAGTATAATTTCCAACACTAAGATTGCAATTAATAGATAAATCGTGCTGAGTAGATAGTGTATCTCTAGTATATGGATTATTTTTATCAAGAGTATACCACAAGTATGTATATCTGGAAGTATCGTCATTTGTCAATTTCGGAGTAATTTTCAACGCCGATTGAGTTTTAACGCTTATACTATCTATGGCACTTATACCAACGGGCATAAGTTCATTCTCAGACATATAATTATAGTTGCCTTTATCATCATAACAGCCACACACGAAGAATAGCAGTGTATAGCACGTAATCAATATGTTAAATAACTTTTTCATGATGGATTTATATATGGATTATCAAAATTAATTAATGTTCCATCGGCTTCTGCTAAAGGAGCTCCGGGATGTGCGTTATTGTATTCAAACAACTTTTGTTGGAGCTTAGTATTAAGAAATAGCAAATAATACAAAGCATCCGAAGGTATTTTATCGAAGTTGGTGATCCCGGTATTGTCAATGATAAACTTCATTTTAACACTGCCCCAAGAAGCACCAAAAGCATAATACCAGTCTTTCCAGTTAGTAGGTTTGATAGCTTGCGAAGAGAATGTTATGTTTGTACTATCACATTCTGAAATTCCCACTTTAAAGTTATCATTATTGGCAACTTTCAAAGTCAATTTCACAATCTTCAAATCTAAAGAAGGATCTTTGAGCAATGTAATAGGTACTTTCAACTCATTCTGTCCGGCAGGCATCACCATACGTTTCTGCATATCTTGGGAAGTGAGGGGCAAAAAATGAATACCCGAAACAGCAGCATCGGCATCACTCACATTCGATTGGATTAAAGAAAAAGACCGATCAGATGGAGAAGGATTGCCCATTGCATGTACTGTTACAAAGACATCAGCTTTTAAAGAGGTCGATTCGGCATAGAAAAACGAATAGTTGACATCCTTACTTGCAAAATAAATTGCAGGATCATTTTTATATGTTAATGGATCGTCCTGTGAGCAGGATGTTAAAATAATAAGCCCCCAAAATAATAAATATAAGTTCTTTTTCATCATCATTCAAATGAAGTTTGAGATTTTGGAATAGGTATAACATAGCTGTTTAAAGGAATAGAAACACTTGTTGGCCAAGAAAAAGAAGTATAGCTATGTTTCTTATAAAAGAAGAACATTTGCCCTTCACCCATAAATTCTTTACGCCACTCTTTTTCCATACGACCAAGTACGACACTCGGTGTAGTCATCGTATTATCGATAGAACTATCGAGCCCACGGGCCAAACGCCATGTTTTAAAATAGCTCATCATATCTGCAACACTTTCGTCCTCTATGAGTATAAAGTACATTTCACTCAACCGAATACAAGGCACTGTAGCCATGCCATAATATGACCCATTATAATCATATTTGAAAAGATGGATACTAGTACTGACCGATCCTGCGTCAGAAACCTCAGCCCAACAACGATTGTCTTTATAACGGATATCATCGGGATAAAGAGACGATTCGTAGCAGACATCTAAATATTGAGGGTCTTGCGTAAAAATATGATTAGCTTTAGCATAATAAGGTGTATATACATCACTATCAAAACTCGAATTATAAAGACCGAATATATGTTCCATCTTCATATTGAAGTTCGCATTTGAATGAGCCGTATAATAAGCTTCGTCACAAAGAGTAAACGCTCTATTATTAGATTTATCTGTAGCTAGAACCACTTTTTTTGCATACTCTACAGCCTTTTCGTTCTGCCCTATCCAGTAATAGAAACGAGCCTTGGTTGCCAATGCAGCAAAATAATTAAAACGTAGTTGACGATAATATTGCCAAAAATCAGAAATTCCCATAGACGACGAAGAAGAAGGCGCATCAAGGTAAGCTACAGCTTTAACAGCTGGATCGGCAGTTACTAATAGATTTTCAGATTTATTCAAGTCAGATTCAATACCCTTTATTACATCATCATAAGTAGCAGATTGCAACTTCGCGACATCAGTTGTGAAATCAGTTACATAAGGAATACATTTCGACGAACCTACAGCATTATCTGGAATCGGGCCAAACAGCCTCAATATATCAAGATGCAAAAAAGCACGTAGCCCATAACACTCTCCAGTAATCAAATCTTTATTTCCATTGGCAAAATTCACTTTCGATTTTTGAATGTTAAATAAAATATCATTAACCTGGGCAATAGCTGTATAATATTTGCTCCATATATCATCGATAGCAGATTCTACGTTACTATTAGAATAGTCAAACTTAGCCAAATAGTAACCGGTCGGGTCTTTTGATTCTGTAGGAACAGCCCATGTATGAGCAATCATCTCAGGAATATACATGGTAACCGTTTTACCATAAAGTTCCTTTTTACCTAATAATATGTATACTCCATTCAGTGCTTCTTTATAACCTTCTTCGGAAGAATAAAGTTTAGATTCACGAACTTCAGTTACCGGATTCACATCAAGCCAATCACTACAGCTACCCAATAGCATAAGTGCCGACAACAGAAAAATATATTTATATTTCATATTCTCTATATTTAAAGATTAGAAACGTGCCGTCAACGAGAAAGTAAAAGAACGGGCATAAGGATAAGAAGTCCCTCTTTCTTGTTTAATAGTCGACAAATAGAACAAATTTTCGGAATACCCTCCGAGTGAAAGATACTGTAATGGAATACCCATTTTCTTCATCCACTCTGCAGATACTTCATAAGTAAGAGAAAGCGAGTTGCATTGCAACGTCTTTTCGTCTTGTACAAAACGGCTCGTAGCATAAGTAGTACTAAAATCTGTAATAGCCTTATATTTTGCATGAGTATTCTCGGGACTCCAACGATCGTAAAGAGCGCGACGGTCGGCATTATTATAAGGATAAATATTTTCGACCTTACTAACCAATGTGCTATTATATATTTGCCCTCCTAAACGATAAGAAAAAATAGCATTAAGCATCCAGCCATTATAGCGCAAACACGTATTAAAAGTGCCCATATATTTAGGTTCACTAATACCACAAGCTACTTGATCTTTTGAATTCCAAACATAAGTAAGATTAGCATCTTTGCTGAGATATATTTCTTTACCATTACTTGGATCAATACCCATGCTCTTAACAGCAAAGATAGTATTCAGACTCTCACCTTCTTTATACATAAAGCTCGGGTTTACTGAATTGGAACTTTTCATCAAAGAATTGAGATATTCCAAATAATTAGAAATCTTTTTAATCTTATTAATATTGTGAATTATCGTTCCTCCAACCGACCAATAGAGGTTTTTCTTCACGTTGCGAACAATAAAAATATTAGTACTAAGTTCAAAACCCTTGTTTCCAACCTGTCCTACATTAGCCTTATAGCTATTAAAACCTGACGACGTAGGCAAATTTACATCAGAGAGCAAATCGTTCGTCATTTTATTATAATAGTCTATGCTGAACGCCACACGACGTTTAAATAATTCCAAATCAAGACCATAATTGGCCTGTGTCGTTTTCTGCCATCTTAAATCATTATTACCAATTCCCATCAATGAAACGCCATAATTTCCTTTATAATTGTAACCGTTAATAGCCTGATAGCTTGTTAAAGCTTGATAGGGGCTGAACGACTGCGAACCGGAAGTACCATAAGACAAACGTAAGCGGAAAATCTTTAAGATTTCACTATCACGTAAAAACTTCTCATTATGGATATTCCATCCAGCTCCGACACTCCAGAAAGGAGCAAAACGCTTATCCTTACCAAATTGCGAAGAACCTTCTGTTTTGAATGTTCCATCCAGAAAATAGCATTGATTGTATGTATAATTAAAGTTGCCAGTCAATCCAACTCTACGGATGGTACTTTCGGTGCCATAAGGTGTTGAGCCTAAAAAATAAGCAGTAGCAGCGCCAAAGAATGCAAGATTTGCGTTTGTTATTCCTTCAGCTTTAATAGAATAGTCTTCTTGTTTGATTTGAGAAAGTTCGTATCCTAAACCTACATATACAACATGCTTGTCGTTAAACGTTTTTGAATAGTTTGCAGTCAAACTCAATTCTTGTTCCGATGTTTCTCCTGTTCCATAAGTATAAGTTCCTTTTCTTGCCAAATCTACATCATAATACTCATCAAAAACCGTATTTTGGGCTGAGACGTAAACATCCGAACGTGTTTTTGTTGAAGTTATCCCCAACTGTCCACGGAAAAATAATTCTGGTAAAAGATGCCATTCTATAGCAAAATTATTTTGAATCGTAGTATACTTATTTTCATTCTTTTGAGGCAATAAAGCATTATACAAAGGATTATATACTGTATTTGTTTTACCGATACCGGTATATTCAAAAGAGTCTTCAAGTTTTTTCTTAATATTACCATCCATATCGTAAGGAGTGAAATATGCATTAACAGTTGCATAATCACTAAAAGTTCCATAAGGAGATTCTTTTGCTTTATTCGAAGTAATCTGCAAATCATTTTGGAATGTAAGATTTTTATATTTATAAGAAAGGAACACACCTCCTGTAAATGTATTACGCAAAGAACCTTTCATGGCACCCACCGTATTATCGTAAGAGATATTACCCGCATATCGAAAAATATCATCACCGCCCTCAATACGAAGACTGTGTTTACTACCAACACCTGTATGAATAGGATATTTCAACCAATAAGTATCCACCCCACGTTCAGTCTCCATACGACGAGTATTATACAAATCATACAATCCTTGCTGATTTAGAGGATGATCAATGTCTGTATATAAACCAGCAAATTGTTCAAATTTCAATTTTTCGGAAGAATTCATCAAATTATATCCATTCAAATCAGGGACTTCAAGCATCAATGTTCCTTTATACGTTACTCTTAAGCGTCCGGGTTCGGGCTTTTTAGATGTAATAACGACTACTCCATTAGCACCACGAGTTCCATACAATGCCGTTGCACTAGCATCTTTCAATAAAGTGATGCTTTCAACCTGGTTTTCATCCAAGTCATTCATCCGTTCCAAAGTAATCTCAAATCCGTCCATTATAAACAGAGGCAAGTTAGAAGATGTTTTGTTATTAGCATTGCTTTGTAACGATCTGACATCAGTATTCAAACTGGTAGAACCTCGCATTGTAATATCCGGCAACTTATTGGGATCAGATCCAACGAGATTGTTTTGTATAATATTAAAGCTTGGATCAACATTGGCCAATGTTTTCAGCAAATTCATATTGCCCGCATTTTTTAATTGCTCCTTGCTAATAGTGGTTGCCGCTCCAGTATAACTTTCGCGACGTTTATTAAACATACCCGTTACAACAACCTCGCTAAGTTGAGAACTATTTTCTTTCATTTTTATAATAAGTCCTCGCAAGTCTTCACTACATTTAAATCTATATTCTACATTTTTTAGTCCAACAAACGAAAAAAGGACATCAACCCATTTACCTTGACTAAGTTGCAGAACAAAAGATCCATCAGAGGCCGAGACAGTACCAATAGAAGTTCCTGTCACGCTAATATTTACTCCAGGAAGTCCTGAATTGCCCTCATCAAAAACCCTTCCCTGTAAAACAACCGTTGACACGGAACGATTTTCTTCTTGCAATGTGGCTTTAGCTACACGTTTGATATTTTCCTTTAATGAAATAGTAACATATTGCTTTTCGATCGAATATTTGATAGGCTTATTACCTATAAGTTGATTCAAAGCTTGCTCTATATTCTTAGCATTTACCTTACAATTTATATTAAAACGGCTAATTTCGTCATAAACAAATATCATTTTGTATCCCGATATACTTTCCAACCGCTTTAAAGCCGTAGGCAAAGATTCTCCTTTCACTTCCATCTTAATTTCTTTTACATTCTGTGCTCCTATAAAAGAAGGTGGAAACAGCATCAATAAAAAAAGAAATAAAAGATAACAATCTAACTTTTTCAGCATAACAAAGACGTTTTTAGTTATTTTTCAATTTGTGGCCTACTATTCAATAAAGTATCAAAATCTTCTTTCATATATTCAAGTCGTTTAAAAAGCCCGTTTTTAACACCCAGAAGTTCACCTTTTTTATTCAATAATATAAAAGCGGGGAAAGACTCTCCAACTTGATATTTAGTCATAATAGCGTCTCCTTCAATACTCTTTGCATCAACATATACGTTGACAAACGATTTATTCAGATAATCGGCAACTTTATCATCGCTAAACATATAATCTATCATATATTTTGCTTGCCAATCCCCATCGGTAAGAAAGAGATGAATAGGGCGACGCAATTTTTGAGCCTTTTTAATCGCTTTCGTGAGATCTGCATTTTTCTCAAATTTTATTTTTGTCACAGGAATAGTAGCAGGCTCCATGGACAAGTTGGTTTGACGTTCTTTCTTTATCTTAGCATAATATTCTCTTTGTTCGCGTTGCATTGTAAGATACCCATCTTCCTCGCCCATTGCAGCTTTCATCATTTTGTCACAAAATTCGATAACAGGAGCATAGCCTGTAGATCTATTATATTCAGTTCCATCCGAATTTAATATCAAACAAGCAGGAAAAACATTAACTTTATATTTATCAAGAATTACTTTACCATCTGGATCTTCTTCTATATTGATTCGCAGATTGATATACTGTTTATTCATAAAATTTCCAACGCGAGTATCTTTGAATGTCGTTTTTTCCATTCGCTCACATGCATAGCACCAAGAAGTATAACAATCAATAAAGATACGTTTGTTTTCACGTTGGGCCTTAGCAAGAGCATCATTAAGCGACAACTTTTCGAAAACCAGTCCTTTGCCTTCATCATATATCGTATCTTTCTTCTGATTTTCTATTATTTGCTGTTCACTTTTATCATCCTCTTCATTTTGACCCACATCTTTCTGTCCTTTTAAAACTTTTGATACTTTATTGCAAAAAGGCTTTCCCAATGAGGACCCTGTAAAGCGGCCAAGCTCTTTACCATCAGCATTAAATATTATAAAAGTAGGAAAACAATCTACCTTAAATTTTTTTCCTAATTCAGGACCTTCCCCATGTTCCATATCAATTTTAATATTAACGAACTTTGGATTCATAAAGTCACCAACAGAATCAGTAGTAAAAATTTCGGTTGACATATAATGACAAGGACCACACCACTGTGTATAGCAATCTACAAAAACATTCTTGTTTTCTTGTTTTGCCTTAGCCAAAGCTTGGGCAAAAGTAGTTTTCTCAAACACCATACCTTTGGTCTGAGACATAACAGAAAGTGAAGTGAATGCCAAAACAAACAGTAAAATAAAATTCTTCTTTCTCATCTTTTTAGTTTTAAGAGTTAATATTTAACCCATAGTCGTTTAAAAAACTAAAATAGGTACCCCTTTCACTAAAAAAAAGAAACATTGGTTACAAACAATATAAAAAAATATCAAATAGATCTATTATTGAATAATAATTGTATTTCCTTCAAGTTTTGCTGAAATATTATTCATTTTATTAAGAAGTTTCAAAGCATATTCCAAACCACTCTTGCGGTCACAGAGATAATGAAGACGATAATTAAGCACTTTTTCATTTTTGAACACAACATTCACATTATACCAACGTCCAAGACTCTGCATAATATCTACAAATGGAACATTATCGAAATAGAAGAAACCATCCTTCCAATAAGTAATAGCATCCACATCAACATCTTTTATGCGAATAGTTCCATTTGATTTAACCACAGCATCTTCGCCCGGTTTTATTTTAGTAAAATCTCTATTCTTATTACTTTTCACCTCAACACTACCTTCAATCAATGTAACATGAGAATCAACACCCTGGTAACTACGAACATTAAATTCAGTACCAAGAACTCGAGTCTGCATATTACCAGCCTGCACTATAAAGGGATGACGTTTATTATGGGCAACTTTGAAATAAGCTTCACCATATAGACGAACAACACGTTCTTTACCAACAAATACATTCGGATACTCGATACGACTTTCCGAATTGAGCCATACAACTGTACCATCGGCAAGCTGTAGCTTAAAATCCTGTCCGCGAGGAGTAGACAGCACATGAATCTCTACCTTACGAACCGTTTTTGCATATTTCAGTTCCAATGTATCCTTTTGATGGGCCAACGTAGTTCCCAAAGCTTTCAATGTACCTGCCCCAAGATTATTATTAATAGGTATATTTTGGCCGGTAGACGTTCGAAGTGTTATTTGCTGAACATTGTGATTGGCAGTACACACTGTAATTCCATCTTTTTGATATACTTTACCGAACCAAGAGAATAAGAAAATCAATAAAAAAGAAGCTGCCATACCAATAATACTGCCCGATACAAAACGATTAGAAAAGCGGTGTGCAGAATGTTTCATATAAAATCGATTCCACTCCATATCTATATCGGGAACTAAAAAAGTAGATTTCTGACGAATAGCATCTTTACAATCGGTTATATCTTTCAACATACCAATCGTTTCTTTATTGCTCGATAAACCATCCAACTCTTCATACACCATGTTCGAAGGATCCTCCAGTATATCCAACAATTGCTCTAAAGCCTCATCCTCTTTTAATTCTTTCTCGTCCATATCTGTCGGTTATTTATCTGTTGACGTATTAATATCCAAATCGTATACCCCTGAATCATTTCTTTTAACAATATTTTTACGAATATTTTTCAAGGCTTGTACGATGTGCTTTTTGACAGCACTTTCACTGATTTCCAAATCGGCTGCTACCTCACGATATTTCTTTTTGTTGATATAACATTCCTCCAATATCAAACGAGTTTTAGGAGTTAGTTGATCCATTAATTTACGAATCAAAGCAACACGTTCATCAACTTCTTCGGGCAATTCTTCTTCGTTCATCATATTAATATAAAGCTCAGCATATTTTTTATGAACAGCCAGATGACGAATATAATCAATACATTCATTACGAATAAAAGAATAAATATAATTTTTCCAATTTTCTATCTCATCATTTTTATATGATTTCCATGCATATTCAAAAGCATCACTCACAATATCCCGACACACTTCTCTATCGTCTATATAGCGAAGTGCAAAATAATAGAATTTAGAATAATTCTCTTTAAAGAAATGCTCAAAATCGGTTAACTCTCTCAATATCTCTGGCTTAATATGTTTATCAATTTATTTTAATGTGCCAAAAATAAGAATTATATTTTAAACAAAGACCAACTTCTAAGAAACTATTTTTTATTTTTCTAAAAAAAATACCAAATTTATTTGGCTATTACATTTATTCATTCTACTTTTGCATCAGATTAATATTTGTAATGATTACAAATTTAAAACAGTTACCAATATGAATACATTTGAATATTTACTCGAACATAACATTAAACCTTCTGTACAAAGAATGGCTATAATGAGCTACTTGGATAGTCATCGCACTCATCCTACTGCCGATGAAATATTCAATGCACTTTCAACAACAATTCCAACATTATCGAAAACGACAATATATAATACACTCAAACTTTTTGTGCAACAAGGAGTAGCCCAAAGTATTAGTATTGACGAAAAGAACGAACACTTCGATGCAAACACTGCAGTTCACGCTCATTTTTTATGCCGTAAATGCAATAAGATATACGATGCCTTCATTAAATCGAGAAAACTTCCAGGAGAAATAGAACTTAAAGAAGAAGGACATAAAATTGATGAAGCATATATATATTATAGAGGTCTATGCAGTGAATGTATAAAAGAAGAATTGGAAAAACAAAAAGATTAAATATATAGTAAACATAAAGTTTAACGTATTAAAAAATAAAGAAAATGAAAAAATTTAGATGTAGTGTATGTGGTTATGTTTTTGAAGGTGATGAAGCTCCTGAAAAATGTCCTGTTTGCAAAGCTCCAGCAAATAAATTTGTAGAAGTTTCTGACGAACAAGGTGGCGCATTGACATTTGCAGATGAGCATGTCGTTGGCGTAGCCAAAGGCTGTGATGAAGAAATGATTCAGGATTTGAATGCCCATTGGATGGGCGAGTGTTCGGAGGTCGGAATGTATTTGGCAATGAGCCGACAAGCCGACCGAGAGGGATACCCTGAAATAGCAGAAGCGTTTAAACGTTATGCATGGGAAGAAGCAGAACATGCATCAAAGTTTGCCGAACTATTGGGTGATGTTGTTTGGGATACAAAGACTAATCTCGAAAAACGTATGATGGCAGAACAAGGTGCATGCGAAGACAAAAAGCGTATTGCAACTCGCGCAAAACAGCTTAATTTGGATGCTATTCACGATACTGTTCACGAAATGGCAAGAGACGAAGCTCGTCATGGTAAAGGATTTGAAGGATTATACAATCGTTATTTCGGTAAGAAGAAATAACTAAAAGCTATTCCCGCGACAACTTACAAAAAGATTTTCAATAGGAGTAAGTTTCGCGGGAATACTGTTTTTAATCCAAAAAATATTATCTTCTTAAAAAGAATCAGTCTGAAACTAAATTATTCGGATGATTTGTTCCGTAGTTTATCCAGCCAATTATCTTTAAAGATGAACGATTTCGGAAGTGGCATTTGATAAATTGAATTTCTCAAAAGAACCCCAAAGTCATTTAAATTTTTATATTTCAATTGTTCCTCAACGGGTATTATCGGCCCTATTCCTATTCTAGGCAACTGCTTCTTCTTATTAAAGACCTCGTAAGGCATTCTCAGCAAACGAATCCGCCAATTGATGAGTCCTAAAAAATAAAAGATAAATGAATTTTTATCAAAGAAACGAATAGGCAATACCGGCACCTTTGCCCTCTTTATTATCTTTATCACATTTTTTTGCCACTCTCTATCTTCAATGCATCGATCTTTTATACAAAAATTAGAGACTGCACCTGCTGGAAAAAAGCCCATAGGATGACCTTCGTGCAAATGCATCAACGTATCTCTTACACCATTGATATTAGTAGATTTTATTTCTTTCTGTTTATCATCAACTCTTGGAATCACAGAAATAAAATTCTCATCCATTGCTTTTACGAGCGACAATATTTTATTGACCATCACCTTATAATCAGGACGCAAAGTCGCCATCAAATCAATCAACATTATTCCGTCCAAGCCACCATATGGATGATTGGATATAGTAATAAAAGGACCAGTCGAAAGTTGATTCAGGGAATCAGCATTTCCTATTCTATAGCGAACGCCAAGATACTCTAACAAGGTACTCGCAAATTTTGCACCACTATCTTTTGCCGAATAGCTATAGGCTTCGTTTACTCTATCTAAAGAAAAAATGTGCATCATCTTCTGCGCCAACCAACGCCCCGTATGTCCACGAAAAATTAAAGATATTTTCTCAAAATCATCTACATCTACAATCTTTTCCACCTATGTATTATTTTACTGACAATATAATATATTAAAAACAAATAATTAATTCATACTACAGACTCGTATGAGAGTCGACTAAAGAATTTTCTTTTTCTTTTTGATCTCTCATGGAAGCAGCTTTTAATAATTTCACCGTTTCAATCAAATTCGAAATAAAAATACATGCACATGCTACCATAGCAAAATAAATAATCGACCCTTGAATAAAAACTTCCATCATTAGTATAATCGAAATAATGATTCGTACTTCCGTCGGACCTATCATACCACAATCTATAGAATATTTACCCGTTATTTTATATCGAAGTAATGTGGTAATCATTTCCCAACCGTACATCACAACAAAGAAAAGACCTAATAATTCGGCAAGCCCCTTTGCATATATCACAAAACCGAAACCTATAAGAATCGTCGTTATCCAATCTACCGTAATATCCAATGAGAATCCATACCATTTTCGGGGTGCATTCCGATAGTATGCCAATCGCCCATCTAATGAGTCGCCAAACCAATTGACCAAAAAGCCGAATATCCCCAACAGAAGTAAATACCTGTCTACATATAAAGCTAAAATAAAACTCAAAGAAGTGATTACTCCACCTAAGAAACCGATTGCAGTAAGCATATCCGAGGTAACACAAACAGGTACACGACACACCAAAAAGGCCAAAGCCTTCTGCTCCTGTTTTTTTAGAAGATTGGTTCTGTGCCTCCCTTGGGATATTACGCATAACGTTTCAACAGTCTTTTCTAACATTTTTTTCATACCAGTGCAACATTTGCAATTGAATTCTACAAAGTTAAATAAAAAACAGAAAAAATCATAGTGATTATTTAGGCAAAAAAATTGGATTTTTAACGCATGACCGCAATAACTTACAAAAATTGTAGCTACATTTGTAGCAAAATGAACGACTTATGAAACAAAAAATAGGTATCATAGGAATACTCTTTTTTATTAGCTGCTGCTTTTCCGCTAAAGCACAAGTATTAGATAGTACGATGATCGATACGACATCGAATCGAATACTCGTCAAAGAAATGACATGCCGTTCATTCATTAAAGAAATATACGACTACCGTCGGCGTTCTACTCCCTGGTTCTACAAAGGGAAGCACCCGGCCCTATTGGTGGTTTATGCCAATTGGTGCAGTCCATGTCGCAGAATGACACCCATTATTAACAAGCTTGCAGGTGAATTTGATGGAAAAATAAAATTCTATCGCATAAATGCCGACAGCGAAAAAGACTTAACGCTATTTTTAAAAGCCACCTACATTCCTTTATTTGTCTTTGTTCCACTTAAAGAAGAGCCCATAAGATGTAGTGGAACAATGGCCGAAGAGACCCTACGCACAAAGCTCAAAGAGTTAATTCTAAACAGCAAATAAACTATTTTCATATAAAAAGAATCTTTCATTCTTTAATCAACCATTCAGCTCCTTTTATCTCCTTTCCTAAACGATCCATACCACAAATCTTTTCATCTTCCATTTTACTATCCCTCACTACACACCAGTCATATTAATATTACAACTGAGATAAAATTTGATGAATATAGTGTTTCTTTTTAGGCTGTATTTATATTAAATAGGCATCAAAAGAAATAAAAAGAAATAATATATCACACAACCGAAACATTTTAAAATATTTTTTTTTACCTTTGCGGAGGTAATAAACTATTTATAAGCAATCAGAAGAACTCGGAATTTTAATAACTGATATAACATGAAAATGCATTTTATTTCTTTAAGCAAGCTCGCATCTTTGTTATTGATGACAACATTGATGGGAACACAATCTTTGTCTGGACAGACGAAGAAAATAAACCGACTTGATTTTAAAACCGCTCAAAATTTGAAAACTTATTTCAAATATACGGAAGGAAATCAAATAATTGTAAGTGGTCATCGTGGAGGGAATGAACCTGGTTTTCCGGAAAACAGCATTGAAGGGCTTCAAAATGTATTAACTCAAATGCCTGCCATGTTCGAAATTGATCCAAGATTGACAAAAGACAGCGTCATTGTCTTAATGCACGATGCAACATTAGATCGTACGACGACCGGAAAAGGAAAATTAAAAGATCACACATGGAAAGAGTTACAGTCTGTTCGCTTGAAAGATCATTCGGGCAGAGTAACAAAGTATAAAATTCCGACACTAGAAGAAGTTATTAAATGGAGCAAAGGCAAAACAATTGTCAACCTAGACAAAAAAGATGTCCCCATGTGGATGACAGCAGCTTTGATAAAGAAACTTCATGGAGACCGTAATGTTATGTTGACTGTACACAATGGTGCAGAGGCTCGCTATTATTACGATCGGTTTCCCAATATCATGATGTCGGCTTTTGTTCGTAATACAAAAGAGTACGAAGACATGTGCAAGGCGGGAGTACCTTGGTCCAACATAATAGCTTATATAGGCACTTCTCTCAACGCAGAGAATCAATATATATATGAAACTCTTCATTCGAAAGGGGTAAGATGTATGATTAGTTTAGCCCCTACAGATGATAAATTAGAAACGGCGACCGAACGGGCAGCAAAATATAAAGAGAAAATCGATACAAAGCCGGATATCATAGAATCTGACATCCCTACAGAAGTTTGGAGAGTATTACAAACTTCTCAAAAATAGATAAGCCACCAATTGATATAACAAAATTTTAATTACTCATAATAAAGGTTTGTGTTAAATATAAGTATGTGAAAGAAGATGTTCTATATGGTGGTCCATCTATTATTTTAGTAAAGTTCTGACTTTGTAAAGTCAGGACTTTATTGTATATAGAGGTAGCACGTTACGCTCTTCTATTTCAGCATCAAACAGCGCCGCCCAGTTATTTTATTTATTATAAACGTCGTTTCACTCTTGCGTTAGCATCTGGAAAAATCAACCGTATGTCGCTGCTGTAAGTAACGTATGTTACAGACGAAACTAACGTTACTTACCACAACAACTTCCGTTAGTTACCGCAGTAACATCCGCTAGTTATGGCAGCAACATACGTCTGTTTCTCGACTCACAGTTACATTATGAATACTGATGTGATGGTCAATTATTTGAATAGGCTTTCTACCAATTTTCTTGTCCTAAGCTCAATTAATATTGTTTTCAACGCTACATTATAAAGAACTCTCCCAATAAAATGATTGCTTTATTTCAAAAGAAAGAATCACTTTATCAGGAGAGAAAACAACATTCTATCCAAACTTACTTTAACTGATATATGCCATAAGAGATGGCAGGTGCAGTTATTTTTAGAGTTTTATCTTTTCCTTCCAATTGTGCTTGAGGGCTTACAAGCAACGGAGTCACAGAATGAAAATTCGTAGAATAAGGAAGATACAAAGTTTGTGCCTTAGCCGAAGGGTTTAGCACAACAATAATATGTTCATCGCCAGAAAAACGTTCGTATACCAAAGGGTAGACTCCTTTTTCTGAAAGAAGAAAACGAATAGCAGCATTGGGCTTCAAAGCAGAATGCGTCTTTTTGATATTGACCACTTGCTTAACGATAGACAGCAAAGAGGTAGGATCTTTTTCTTGATTTTGTACCGTAGGAATGCACTCTTCTCTGTCTATAGGCAGATAAAGTTTAGAAGCTTCAGCATCCGAGAAACCTGCATTCTTTGAGTTATTCCATTGCATAGGAGTGCGGGATCCGGCACGATTGATTACTGTTTGGCTCCCTTCTACGATAGGCAATCCTTCAACATACCGCATACCGATCTCTTCCCCGTAATAAATAAGCGGAACAGTGGGAAGAGTAAACAAAAAGACGAATGGAAGTTTGAGCTGTTCGTAAGTATCACGTGCTCCTACACGCATACGCTGCCGATCGTGATTACCGGTAGGGGTACAAATATATCCTTTCGTACCAATATCGTTGAGATACTTCACCAGATTGTTTGTATAAATGGTTGGATTACCGTTACCTCTCAAATCAAAATAGCAATTATCTATGATTTTATCCCCATCAAAATTGAAGAACAATTGTTTAAATCCACTATTACCCATTTGCACCATAAAGTCCATTGTAAACCCGGCCTTGATCGCTTCATTTGGTTTTCCCCATTCGGAAAGAAGAATGCCATTCGGATATTTCCGCTGTAATTTACAACGTATTTCAGTCCACAATTTATTTGTTTCAACATATTCCGGATCGTTTTTCACCAGCGACGATGCCATATCTACCCGAAAGCCATCTGCTCCACGGCCCATCCAATAGTCGATAATATTAAATAACTCTTTCCTATTGCGAGTAGGCCCTTCGGCACTTGCAGCTTGTTCCCATGAATGATTGGGATCTGGTTTCCCATAACCATAGTTCAAAGCCGGTTGAGAAGCGAAAAAGTTACGCATATAGCAACCGGGGCGTTCATAGTTGTTGCTTACGAACTTATCATTCGGTTTAATAGAATCTGCCGTAGTCCATATATAACGATCCGAATATTCGTTATGCTCTTTTTTAGCTGATTGCTTAAACCACTCACAATCTAGCGACGTATGCCCCGGAACCAAATCCAGACAAACACGTATCCCCCTTTTGTGGGCTTCTTTGAATAGTCTGACCAGATCGTCATTCGTGCCATATCGTGGAGCTACCAAATAATAGTTTCGAATATCGTACCCTGCATCATTAAAAGGAGAATCGAAAAGAGGGTTCAGCCATAGGGCATTTACCCCAAGCGACTTAACATAATCCAATTTTTGTATGATACCTTTTATATCGCCTATTCCATCATTGTCCGTATCATAATAGCTCTGAGGATATATTTCATAAAATACGGCATCGTTCAACCAAGCAGGCGGAAGCAATCCGCTTACCTTTTCTTGAGCAAAAGCAATATTCGCATGAAAACACAATATTGCCAAAAACGACAGAGCTATTTTCTTTATCATTTTATTCATTCAATTTATTCATTCAATCTATTTCCAAAAGTTATTAGTGCTTTTGAAAACAGATTAGATCATTTTCTTATATCGAAAGAATTTAGTTTATCACAAAATCTATTGATGCACCATAGAAAGCCATTTTTCTACTTCGCTCAGATCTTGTGCAATTAGAGTAGGTTTCTCTACAGATTGCCGAACGACAGCCATCGTTGTCTCTCCCGATAAAACCAATATGCCCAGACTTTTTGCATTCAGTGCCGTCTTTACATCTGTATATATTCTATCGCCTATCATTGCCACTTCGTCTGCACGCAAATTGAGCCGTTCCATGATACAATAAAGCATACGCGGATCTGGTTTCCCAATAACCACATCGGGCCTACGATCTGTAGCATGCGCTAAACACGAAACAAGAGAACCGCAATCAACCAATACCGTAGGCTGGTCTGTTGGGCAAACTCTATCCGGATTTGTAGCTATATAAGGCAATTTTTGCTGTATCCACCAAGCAGCACGACACAAACGATTGTACACTAAAGACTTGTCAAAACTCACGATAACAGCATCCGGCACATCGCTTGCACTCTCACTGGTCGATACGAATCCCGCAGATTCAAACTCAGCGATCATACTAGGCGTTCCCAAAATAAACAATCGTTTGTATTCGGGATGATGCAAATGAAGATAATCGATAGTAGCTTGAGCAGATGTATACATGTTTTCAAACTCTACAGGGATTTTCAATTCCTTGAGATGCTGCACATAGTCGCTGGCACTTTTAGTCGGATTATTGGTCAAAAAAGAATAACCAATGCCCCACTTCTTCAACTTTGCTAGAAAAGGAATTGTAAATGGAAAAAGTGTATTGCCATTATAAATAGTACCATCCATATCCAATGCGATATGGCGTACTTTTTTTAATGCTTCAATACGTGCTTCTTCCGTTTGAAGAACCATTTGCGTGTTATCAATCATCATATCCATCAGCTTTAGCTTTCCACACCAGAGCCAATATCAAAGACCCGATAAGAGCGGCAACAATCAATACTCCAAAAGCATAACTCCAACCGGCAGAGAAATCGACTGCACCAGATGCCGTTTTAATAGAAAAATGATCGACCAATGCTCCTATGCCCCATCCTGACAGCACCGTACTGGCATAGGCAAATATACCTGTCAGCCCTACAGCAGTGGCAGCAGCCTCTTTGGTTGCAAGATTAGTTGCGACAATACCGATTAAAGCTTGAGGCCCATATATAAAGAATCCAACAGCAAAGAGCAAAACGACCGATCCTATCAACGGTAATCCATTCGTATGCCATACCCAAAAGAGGCCTACAAATATCATGGTCAAAAACATACAAATTAAGCATACACGCGCACCTCTTCCTTTGAAATATCTATCAGTCATCCATCCGGACAATAACATTCCGGCTAATCCGAATATTTCGAATCCGCCTACCATCCATCCAGATTCTGCGGGTGTGGCACCGAGCCACTGTTGAAGCATAGAAGGACCCCAGTCAAGAAAAGCAAACCGCACCGTATAAACGAAGAAATTGGCTATTGACAGAATCCATATATACGGATTACAAAATACACGTTTCCGAAGTATTGCATTAAATTCCTTATTCGTTTTTTTGTGCTCTACCGTTTCATTTTGTTTTCCTACAGCTATTTCGGGAAGTCCAACGGAAGTCGGGGTATCACGAAGCGTCACCCAAACAAACAAAACGCCCACAGCCGCAATAATGGCAGGTACATAAAAGCACCAGCGCCACCCTAAAGAAACCACATAACCGCAAATGACAATAGCTACAAAAGCACCTATAGAATGAGAAGTATTCCAAATCGACATTTTTGTAGCCAATTGCTTGGGATGCACCCAATGCGAAAGCAAACGAGCACATGGAGGATAGCCTGTTCCTTGAAACCATCCATTCAATATCCACATCAAGCCAAACAGCCAAACGACTGAGCTCATGCCGAAAATGAAATTACAAATGGCACACATAGCCAATCCGAACATCATAAAGTATCGCGCATTCAAACGATCTCCCAAGAATCCGTTTGCAAATTTGGAAATACCGTATACCACTCCATTAAGAGTGAGGAAAATACCCAAGTCTGCTTTAGAGAATTGCAATGCAGTATCTGCTTCCATCCCCGGAATAGCCATACTCAAATTTTTGCGCACTACGTAGAATAGCGCATAGCCTATCATCGAACCAAATATGGTACGAATTTGCCAATGTTTAAATTTCTTTGCCGTAGCGTCATCAACAGGACGCCCTATAAGCTCAGTCGAATTATTCATTATCTATACGAAATTATCAATATTAATTGATTCAAATATACATATTTTACATTTCCCAGCGTCCGTCTTTGCCGAAAAGAATCTTAATCCAATCGTTCAATTTGTCGGTGCGAACCGCCAAATCGAGAACAGTAAAACGGCGTCTAATATATTGAGCACGAACATAACCCTGACGTAGATAGTCACGCGTGATCCCAATATCTTCGGGCTCTACAGGAGCACCAACGCATTTCAAACGAGCCTTCAAGTCATCAAAAGGAACCAATTGTTCAGAGAGCCTTCTTTTTATATCCAACCAATTATCTTTCAGGAGTTGCAATTGATCGGCCAATTTCTCCTTGCTTACATATTTCTCTGCAGTCTCTATTTCGCCGATATTTGGGAAGTCTGTATTCTTAAACAGGGCCAAAGATTCTTCAGCCAGCTGTGTAGCAGATGGCCATTTCTGGCAACAAGACTTAATATCCAATTCTTCTATAGGAGTATTCATGGCTACTTCGTACAAAGCAGTAGAGGCCAACGTTCCTATCGAAACCTGAAATCCATGCGAAATACGCTGCCCATGATTGGTGTGATGTTCCATATTCCACAGATGGCTGAACTGGTGATCGGCTCCCGATGCAGGTCTACTACTTCTATGCGCCTGCATTGCAAAGCCACTAAGTATCAGTCCTTCCACCAAGTCTCCGATAGCCTGAGGGTCCCTATCGTGAATCGCCTGAGGATTTCCTAAAGCTTTCGGTAGACAATCTTGAACAATGCTCCATACAGTCTTGTCAATAGCCTCAATGCCCATCGCATCAGCAAGAATCCAATCGGCGCCGGCTGTAACTTTGGCAAACAAATCGGCATAACCAGAAGCCGTCATCTCAGCCGGAGCCTGACAAATAATAGCGGTATCACCCAGCCAAGCCTGAGGAGCAGGACAACTAAACGTTTGTTTAGCGCCATCTTTTGTGATTGATGCACCGTATGCCGTATACCCATCTACAGAAGCCGCAGTTCCAACACACATATACTGACGTCCCGTTTTGTAAGCAGACAGTTTAACCAAATCGTTGATAGTTCCCGAACCTACAGCGACAGGTATAGCATCTGTTTTCTGAAAAACAGAAATCAATCTGTCTACATAGCTATATTCAGCATACAATTCCTTTTCTGTAAATATATACGGAGAGTCTTGATCTATTTTTCTTGCTTTAAAAATTTCGGAAACAAACTTCCCCGCGATTTCAAAAGTTGTAGCATCGGCTACCACAATTGCTTTTTTATGAGGAAATTGTTCGATAAATAAATCGGCAACCTCAGCCAATACGCCCTTACCTATGCGCAAAGCTTTAGTGTCACTAGCTGCTTTTAAAGCATCTTCAATTTTTGACATACTAAAAATATTTTTATACCATTAATAATAAAAATGATTCAAAGGATTAGAATAAAAAGTTATAAAAAGTTTTTCTTTTGTTTGTTATATGATTGCAAATATAGAGCAAACAACTACAATATGCAACAATTCGAACTATTATTTTTTTCTTTTTATTTCTATTTATTTTCTTTTGCAGATAAAGAGAATAAATACAGATAGAAAATATTCATATTTTTATTGCGTTTCTTATCTCGAATTATAGAATTAATTTATATATTTGTATCACAAACTAAATGAAACAAAAAAATAAGATGAAGAGTATTGCCGAAAGACATAAATACATTCTAGACACCCTCGCTAAAGATGGTTTTGTCAGGGTATTGGATGCAGCCAAACACTTGGATGTAACAACGGTTACAATTCGAAAGGATTTAAAACTTTTGGAAGAACGTCGATTACTTTATCGTACACATGGTAGTGCAAGTCCTGTAAACCCACACATGAAAGATCGGGCTATCACAGAAAAAGAAAAAATATTTCCAAACGAAAAAAATAGAATTGCATTAGAAGCAGCCAAACTGATAGAAGAAGATGATTATATCATCTTGAACTCGGGATCTACCATTTGTGCTTTTGCCGAACACATTCAGGCCAAAGAACGCCTCACTATCGTTACCGCTTCTATAAAGGCTACCACATTGCTAACCGATAAAGAAAATGTAAACGTCATACAATTGGGTGGTATCTTTCGAAAAAGTTCGATGTCGGTCATCGGAAATTTTGCAACCAATATACTCAAAGAGATTACGTGTTCCAAGCTATTCTTAGGAGTAGACGGCATTGATCCTGAGTTTGGAATAACAACTTCGAATATTGAAGAAGCAGAACTAAATCGTTCGATGATGGATTCCGCCCTGAAAACAATCATATTGTGCGACTCCTCAAAATTCGGAAGAAAAGGATTCGGGAAAATATGCTCTCTCGATAAAATAGATACTATAATTACCGATGCAGCAGTACCGGAATATATAATGAAAGAGATCGAGGAACTAGGAGTAGAAGTCATTATAGCAAAATAATCCATAAGCCCAAAAAGGCAACGGATACCAAACAAATATTTGGTATCCGTTGCCTTTTTATAAGGCCATTTGAATGTTAAAAGCACGTTCACATTTCAAAAATCAACAAAAAGATGCCGATAAGGCAGATTTTAAACGCCGAAAAGTCGCTTTTAAGTTCACGATATGCACACCCCATTGACACACAAACAAACTGATATACAATAGATTCTGATCAATCCATTTTTCGGAACGTATTTCAAGGTGAACACTCGCTGGCATTCTGATACTTTCTTATCCTAACCTAAGAGGCAAGGCCGTGTAGAGCACAATTTCCGTACTCATTTCACTGTTCGGGTGTAAACCTGATCAGGACAAGGCATAAATACATTACGTACAACGCATTGATATACAGCAAGAAGTCCATAAGGACGAAAATAAATGTTTGTAAGTATAAACATTTATTTTCGTCCTTATGAATTTTTGTATTCGTCCTTATCATTTTTCGAAAGCAAAGGTTCGATCCACTGTATCAAGAAGTGCCACTTTGATAAGGATAAAAAAGTATTAGTAGCGCGGCACATATTCGGTCCGCAAAACGTTCTGAAAAACGACTTGCAGATAAACGTCTGCCAGTCAATTCAATCCTGCGTCAATGGGGTATGCACACCAAAAAAAGCAAAACTTTATCAGACTGTTATACAGAGACATACAGATACTATAAGAAAGAGCTCAATGGCTTGTATTTTCTAATATGAATACGACACTTCCGTCTCATAGTTATGAGTCGAAAGTGTCGTATGTTAGTTTTTTCGGTGACGTCCTTAAGTTTTTCTGAAAACGTATGGACGAAAATATTTTTAGGAGCATACGTCATTTTGAAAACCTAATAACAAGATTATCAATCTGATATATCGGCTCAATAATGCATTGCTTCCGTAAAATCTTTTATAAAAGTATTCGCCGTATATTGATTGCCAAACTCGTCGATGGCGATTACTTTGACTACGGCATTGGGATCTGTACGTTTATAATAGTATGCATGTGTATTGGAACCGTTGTAATTATCTACGTCTCTATTTAATGTTCCTACATGATATCCCATCGCATAGGCATCGGCATTATTAAGTGCTTTTGCCATTGTCACTCCAATAGTAGAAGCGCCTTCGTAAGCTTTTACCGTCCAATTTTTGTCGGCATTGAATATATTGGCAACTACATATCCGGCGTTTTCTTGTAACGATAATTGAGTGGCATAATTATAATAACCATACGTTCCTCCATAAGCCTGGTTTGCTTCGGACAAACGCATTTGGAAACTCTTATCGCGCCCCACAGACTTGTAATACCAGTTTGTAAACTGGGTACCGCCAACAGTATATACCTCATAACCATTGGGAGTGCCTTCCGTATTCAAAGTAGATTTCCACCAAGCGCCACATGCGGCAGCATGAATATGTTCCAGCGTAGAGATCGGAGATGTAACACTGCACACTTCGTTATAGTGTGTATGTCCGCAAAACAAAGAATAGTTGGCAAAACCAGACAGCAGTCCAAGTACCGTATTTCTATTGGCATAACTGGTTGTATTGCGCAAAGGTATATGATAGTACAAAACCACCATCATTGATTTAGAGACATAACTTAAATCTTGCTTCAACCAATCTACTTGGGCATCGGTGAAACCACCTGTATATGTTTCGGCATCAGAGAAAAGGACATTGTCCAATGCCACAAAATGAACATTACCTCTATTGAACGAATAATTAAGCGGTCCCCAGGCATTTTCGTATTGGCTTGTTGTACGAGTAGTGCCGTTCGAAACTTTATCATGATTGCCTATAACCGAGAAGACAGGCATCGACGTAGAACCCAATGCAGCTCTTACCGAACCCTGCAACGACGCTGCGCCATCATCGCATATATCACCCATAACCAAACCATACACAGGAGTAGTAGCACTTTTTAAGGTTTCTGAAATATCGACCATCGTTTCGTTTTTGAAACGCCAAAGATTGGAATAGGTAGCACTGGTACTTTTTACTCCGGCGGCTGTATAATAAGGATCGTTGGTGCGCGCGCTTACTTGCGGATCGCCAATAGCGATAAGAGTAAAATTGGTCTCTACCCCACCCGGCAATTTTGCCAAAGTGAAATCGTATCTTTTGGTTGAGGCCGAAAGCGTTTTATAGAACACAGCTGTATTGTTAGAACTCGAGCTCGTATTTATTTTATATTCGGAAGGCGTAGAATAGTAAACGAATTTCGCATTCGAATTGCGTTTCATTTCATAGACTCCCTTTGCATTTGTTTTTACACACTGGTAACCATCACTGACCACTACGCCTGCAATAGGATTATTGGCCGCATCGCCTATAAAGCCATACACATCCATACCCGGACTAGGTGTTATTTCTGTGGTTTCTCCATTATTTTCGCCACCACCGCTACCGGAGCTACTGCAATTAACAAACAGCAGACATATACAATAAGTAGTGCAATACAAGATGGCATTGAATACCACTTTTAATAATTTTCTTTTCGTCATACCTACTCTTATAAATTTGAATAATTCAATTAATGTATCAGACCCCATCTCACTATAAAAGGAGATGGAGTCCGATTGTTATTATTAAGCCGAAACAGGTCTAAAGCCCTGTAGTTGTAACTTTTATATTGTCTATCAAGAATCGTGCACCACCTGCAATCTTAATGGTTGTTGATGGAGTCGCGTTTTTAATATTCACAGTTATAGTAGACCACGTACCCGCAGTATCGCTCGCTCTACCCGGAAGATTGTAGGTAGTGATATCGGGGGTACCTCCTCCATTGACGGTAAATGTCAATGCCGTAACTGCACTTATCTGATCCCAATTCATCGCATCGAATGTCAGAATCACATCTTGTGTTTCTGTCATTGCAGATAATGCCGGTGTAGTGATGTAACCGTTTGCCGATCCGGTACCCATTTTCAAATATCCCGGACGTTCATACGCTTTACTACCGCTCCAACCGGTCATCTCGTGTGCATCTCTATAATCTTGAGTTTCGGTATTAAAGACATCGTTCGAGCCGTCTGTACGTGGAGTCGCTACCGTAACACCATCCTTTAGTAAGCCACTTACATAGTTTGCATCATCACCTCCGTATACAAATTTACTAAAATTTTGATAGATGAGCGTTTCTTTTTCTCCATTTGCAACAATCGTGCTTACTATAAGATTCTTAGCATTGGGCAATCCGGTAGAAATATCAAACGTAACGCTCCCCGCAGTAGTAGGAATTCCTACGACAGGAATATTGATGGTTCCAGAAACATCTGCCGTATAAATATAATCGGCTACAGTCAATCCATTGCTGCTGCTGGTCATCGTTACTGTTGCAGTATACGATTGGCCTGCATAAGCTTTGGAATAAGGAACGGATATAAAACAATTCTCCGCACTTTTCCCTTTAGTCAATCCACCAATAAATGAAGGCGTACCCAATTGTACAAAGCCCTCTTCTTGTTGAATACCTATACCTAAGTTTTTACCGGCTGCCTCCAAGTACAAAGAGTCTGTTCGTACAGCACCGGTATTTTGTGTCGGAGTTACCGTAACGACTTCTCTCTTTGTTCCATCGCCTGTACCTTCTGATGGAGATACGGTAAACCAATTGGCAGTAGACGTTATTTTCCATGCACCATTTGTGCAAACAGTAAAAGTACCTGGCGTAGTAGTATAATCAAGATCTACATGATTATCGCTTCGTAGCACAAACGAACCTTCGTTCTCGCTGCATGCTGCAAAGAAGAAAAGCCCCACAGCAGCAAACAGTATCTGTTGAATAATATTTTTTAGTTTCATTTCATTCATACAATTAATAATTATATAATGATTATTTCCATCCCGGATTTTGTTCCAAATCCGAATTCTTCAGAATAGCAGAGTTGGGTATCGGGTGAAGATACATTTTGTCATCCCACATCCGATTCTGAAGTGCGCCATGCATCAAATGATTAACGCCATCCAAACGAATAAAGTCGGTAGAACTACCTACGGTAATATAAACGGCTTTTCCATCTTTCGTTCCTTTGTACGCATTATCCGATACATATAAATCGTTCACTCCATCTCCATTCAAATCCATCAGAACGTTTTTGGCAGGTATATAGATACCTTGATAGTTGTTAGTCATGAGCTGTCCCATCTTCCAACGCATCAGGTCGTCATACCGAACACTTTCAAAAGCCAATTCAATCGTACGTTCGCGGCGAGCTTCCAATATCCATTTGTCCGTTGTCTGATTCAGATAATAAGAGGCCAAGTAAGGATCGTAAGCTGTGGGAGCACTTCCGTCTACTCCTGCCCTCACACGCAAAAGTTTGATTGTCTTATCCCAAACCGTTTGGTTCATTTCTCCCAATTCGGCTTTTGCCTCTGCTTCATTGAGCAAGATCTCGGCATAACGGAATATAGGAATAGAATTGTAACTATTTGCCTTTGCCGTATAATTATCGTCATCGATAACCCATTTGATGGGTTGATAGCCGGTATACGAAACTTTCAGATTGGGCGCATATTGATAAACAGCACCCGACGCACTTTTCCGAGTATAATCTGGCGGAAGAATCGTTTGAGACATTCGCAAATCGCGATTGACAAATTCATCCTTATACGTCATCGAATTATAGTTCGATTTATCGGTGAAACGTGATCCGTCGCGCATAAGATACATATTGGCAAACTGACGAGCGAATCCCCAGTTCTTGCCTGCACTTGCCGACATCATATCCCATGTCACACTATGCATACGTACATCTGCGGCATAAGCCATTCCGAAAATAACTTCTTGTGTATTCAAGTCTTGCGAATTAAATAATGCTCTGTACTGTACGCCTCTATTGGCAGCTACATCGATCAGTGAATACACCTTACTATTCATGATTTCTTCCGAAGCTTTTATGGATTCACGCAAATAATAATCGGCCGAATCGAGACTCAATTCCGTATGATACTTGCGATAAGTTCCCTCGTACAGACAAATACGCGATTTCAATGCCAGCGCAACATATTTGGATATGCGTGTAGAAGAACGAGTATAATCTGCCGTAGCCAAACAATTGCTGGATGCGAAATTCAAATCTTCCAAAATCTTGCTCATCACCACTTGCCTGCTATCTCTTTTCTTATACAAACCCAATGAATCTGTATTATTCAGCACATGATCGTACCAAGGCACACCTCCAAAGTTTTTCACCATATCATAATAAAAGCGGGCACGCCAGAAGCGGGCAACTCCTTCATAATGATTGTAAACGACGTCAGAGACTTTACCTTTGGCCTTCTTCATATTATCAAGCATGTAGTTGATAGAACGCAAGTCACCCCAACTCCATCCGCCCTGCTGGTTGGCATTCCATCCGGCACGAAAATAGTTTGTACTGGAATTGGTAGAAACAACATCGGTATATTGATCGCCATAGGTAAAATCGTCAATATCCAGCAGACTATTAATAAAGGAGTTAGTATATAATTTCAAATCATTTTCCGAATTAAAGAACGCATCGGAACTAATGTTATTCTCGGGATCCCTTTCCAAGAAACTGCTACATGAGCAGCAGAACAAGACTGTCAATACTAGGTATAATATTTTTTTCATGTTTTCTTTACTATTAATGGTTTACATGATTAAAATGCGACATTTATTCCGAAAGTAAAGGTCCTAAAGCTAGGATAACCGTATCCGTCGCCATCTGTACCAGCCGTAGACCTGAAGTCATCATCTCCCGCACCAAGATTCTCCGGATCGAAGTTTTTGGTATGTTTGAACATAGGCGAATAAGTCCACAGATTTTCGGCAGTCAAAACTAACGATAAACGTTCCAGTCCGAATTTATGGCAGAAAGAAGGATTGAATGCATAACCCAAAGATAGATTCTTCAAGCGAATATACGCAGCATTTTGTATATATCGATCGTTTGCGGTTCCCATCTCTTTGGTAGAAGAGGTAGAACTATACGATCTCAACAACGGCCAATAAGCATTCACATTCTGATTTTCTGCTGTATAGCGGTCTCTATCCTGATCTTTCAGATCATAAGAGTAAGGACGGTTGTATTGTCCCCAGAAAAATGCAGACTCTATATGTGGATACCAATCACGCTTACCTACTCCTTGGAAGAATGCCGACAAAGTGAAATTCTGCCATTCGGCTCCTAAATTCAATCCAAAACGGTAACGAGGAGTCGTATTACCTATGATTTTCCGATCACCCGGTTTTGCAACCGTATTTTCTCCTCTATCAATTGTTTGTGAGTTGTCCAAGTCGCCGAACTTCAAATCACCCGGCCTCCAAACACCATCGTCAGAGACTTTGAAATATCCGGACTGATTGGCATGATTGTCTATATCTGCCTGATCTTTAAATAGCCCTTCTACATGGAATCCCCAGATGTCACCCAACCGAGCACCATTATAATAAGATGAGACACTTAATGATTTATTCGGATTATTGTATTTGGTCACTGTACTATAGCTATCCCAATACATAGCTTTTATACTATATTTGAAAGGCTTTCCGAGCAGATTGAATTGGTCACGCCAAGAGAGAGAAAGTTCAACTCCCGGAGTTTTCATGTTGGCATAGTTACCTTTAGGAGCAGAGGCTCCAAATACGTCAGGCAATTCCGGACCGACCGTATACATATTGCGAGTATAACGTGCATAGAGGTCTCCACAAAAAGAAAGACGGTTCTGCAACATATCGAAGTCTACACCAAAGTCGTATGTAGTACTTGTTTCCCAACTCAAATTATCGGGTATCACAGTAGGAACACTTGCATAAGCTTGCAAAGCACCATCTATAATAGCAGAAGTGCGGCCGGTGCCCATCAATGAAAGATATTTATATGGATCTATATTACCATTTCCCAACGAACCGATAGAAAAACGAACTTTCAAATTATCCAACCAATGATTCGTAGCTTTCATAAACGGCTCATTCGATATTCTCCATCCAACAGAACCCGAAGGGAAAAAGCCCCATTTCTGATTCTTAGGGAATTTGGAAGAACCATCATAGCGTCCGCTGAATTCGAACAGATACCTATCTTTATAAGAATAGTTGGCACGATACATCAAACCGACATACCCCCATGAAGTACCGTCTTGGCCAAGAGTATAATAGTCACCATCCATCAAGGCATACGAAGGATAGTTTTGATATAAGAGTCCTCGACGATACATTCCGTCTTCATTATCAGAATAGGTTTCCAAGTTCCATCCTACAAGAAGATTGAGAGAATGATCTTTGTTTTTAAAAGTCGGAATATAATTGGCTGTAACGTTCGAAGCCATGTATTCACGATCTATCGACAAATGATCCAAAGAAGAAAAAGTATTACGCTGCCCCGAGATTGCAGGACCGTTCCAATAGGTATACAAACCATTTTCACGGATACGGCGCGCACGCTCATAGCGATAAGTATAATCACCTTTTACAATTAATTCTTTAAAAGGCTGATAGGTCAATGTCGCCGTATTCTGCCAATCGAACTTATAGTTCTTCTGAAAAGAAGTTCCTTCTTTAAATCCTGCCCACCCGGTATATACAGCAACCTCGGTCCATGTTCCATCCAAATTTTTCTCCATGGTCATCGGATAGCCCTGCTGTTCTATTTGCCTGGTAATGTTTTGATTGTCGTACATCACCATCGGCTGACGATAAACACGGCGAATGACGTCCGAATTGTCTTCAAAAGTAAACCATTTGTTTATCTTGATCGAACCTTTTGCTCTGAAATTATACTGGCTATAATTTTCCTTTACGCCATCGTAGATACCGTCTTGTCCCCAATAACGTCCACTCACAAAGAAACTTGCTTTTTCCGATCCGCCGGATACACTGACATTGTGTTCTGTAGCATAAGTCCAATCTTTGTAAATCAGATCCAACCAATTTGTATTGCCAAAATATTCGTATCGCCCTGCGCTGTTGGTACGCTGCTTCTCCAACGTGGGATCATTATGGCGCTTTACCAACTCGTCGTAGTAATCTTGACTAAAATTGAAAACATTATTAACAGAATTCGGATAGATTCCGCCTTTAGCATTCTGATACGAAGTGATAAAATTGTTTGTCCATATCAATGCATCGCTTTCTATTTGTGGTTTGAACACACGTTGCAAAGCAGAGACACTACCATTGTAAGTCACTTCGACCTTTCCGGTCTTAGGCTTTTTAGTGGTAATCAAAATGACACCAAAAGCACCTCGTGCACCATATATTGCTGCCGATGAGGCATCTTTCAATACTGATACCGACTCTATATCTCGTGGATTTACAGTAGTGATATCTCCTTCGGCACCGTCAATCATTACCAAAGCACTACCTCCCGAACCAATACTACCGGCTCCTCGTATATCAATAGTACCACCGTGAGTAGGTTTGCCATCACTTGCCGTAATATTCAATCCCGGCATCATACCCTGTAAGGACTTGGTAGCGTACATATTGCCACGCTCGGAGATGCTGTTACCTTTTATTTGATCGACAGCTCCAACCAAATCTCGACGTTTCTGAACTCCATATCCTACAACGACGACTTCATCCAACGATTTTGAATCTTCATGCATTACCACATTGATCGTTTGGCTCACACCTACCGATTTAGTAATAGTTACATAACCTACGTACGTAAAAGTCAATTTCGCATCACCACCCGATACCTTGATCGAGTATCGCCCGTTCAAATCTGTTATCACACCATTAGCAGTTCCGCTTGCAGATACTGTAGCCCCAATTAGAGGGATACCATTCGCATCTGTCACAATACCGCTAACAATGTATTTCTTTTGCTGAACAGTCTGTGCGTTATTTATATCGCCATTCTGTCCATTCGCTCCATAAGCTGCTGCACTAGTGCCAAATAAAAGACCACCACACAGAGCAAACATAAATAAAAAATACTTCATAGTGAAAAGCGTTAATCATTATATCATTGAACAAAAAAAAAGAGAAACTTTATACTTCTGGACAAAAGTATATATTTATTTTTTGTTTCGCAATATTTCGAATCATATTTATATAAAAAAAATAAAAACTTTTTTGGAAGCTAAAGAAACGAAACGAAATATTATCGTAACAGATATTACAGTTTAAAGAAGAATTCATTTCATTTTTGAAACATACATTATGATCAATATATACATACTACTGCAAAACGAGCTTGCCGATAGCAATTAATGAAAGGCCCAATATACGCATATAACAAAGGCAACGTCCTCATCTTTTTTGCGCAAGATGAGGACGTTGCCCTGATTATATTCGAATGTAAATTTTCACTCACAAGTATGAGTTGAAAGTGTCGTATGTTAGTTTTTTCGGTGACGTCCTTAAGTTTTTCTGAAAACGTATGGACGAAAATATTTTTAGGAGCATACGTCATTTTGAGGACTCATACTATAGCATTCTTTCAATGGAGTCGAACTCAAAAGACAATATACATATATTATAATAAAGGTATAAGATATTTGCTGAGCAAATAACCACCACCGACAAGCCAGATATAAATGATACCGGCCAGATAGAATGGCTTTGCTCCTGCTTGTTTGAATTTGTCGATACTTGTTTCTGTTCCCAAAGCGGTCATCGCCATAGTAAGCAAGAAATTGTCCAATCCATTTACACCGATACGTCCTATAGACAATATATTGTCTGGAATAAACATCCCCAATATGGAGTTGAGAGCAATGACACCGATAAAACCGAAAGCGAACCAAGGTATAGTAATATGGCTTTTTGCTACGCTGCCACTATTATTTCTATTCCGAGCTCTCGACAAAATGAAACTCATGATGATAAGAACAGGAGCAAGCAGCATAACACGAATCATTTTGGTAATAGTCGCTTGATCGGCAATATGCAAAGCGCCATTGGGATCCATCGCATTTCCTGCCCCTACAACATGAGCGACTTCGTGCAAGGTACTACCGGTATATATAGCCATCTGCTCGGGGGGTAGATTGACAATACCCGACCTATATAATATAGGATATAAAAACATGGAAAGGGTACCAAATATAACTACCGTAGATACGGCAATAGCGGTTTTATGAGCTTCGCACTTCACAACAGGCTCAGCTCCCAATACTGCTGCCGCACCACATATAGCACTTCCGGTAGAAGTCATCAGAGCCGTATCGCTGTCCATTTTCAAGAGTTTACCTACTAAATAGCCTATCAATAAAGTGCCCGAAATAATGATGCAATCCATCAAGATAGCAGGTAAACCGATGTCCATGACTTGCTGGAAAGTAAGTCTAAACCCATAAAGCACAATGCCGGTACGCAACACTTGCTTAGTACAAAACTTAATACCTGGAACCCAAGTATCGGGAACAAAATTTCGCAAACTATTGGCATAAAACATACCAAATATAATACCTACAATAAGAGGACTTAGTGAGAGATTCTTGACCCAATCGAAGCTTGCAATGTAACAAGCCGAAAATGAGAACAAAGCTATCAGCAATATGCCATGATAGACATTTCCATTTTTTTCGCTAATCATTAACTTCTATCTTTTTAGTTTATTTAGACTGCAAAGGTAGATGTTAGTATTGGATTATGCCAATCGTCTTTTTTAATAGCCGATAACTAAAAGTTATAGAAACAAAGTATTATTGCTGGGCAAATCGAATAAACAACTGTGATAATCCACTTTCAATACCTTGGAGCTGCACAAAGTCAAATTGACGAAGCATACTCATTTGCTCAATCTCAACCATCTGAAGTTTGCCCGTGGTGAGTTCGTTTTTTATTGATCGTACAGAGACAATGCCCATACAATCGGCGTGCTGCAAAAAGAGTTTAATACTTTCGGTACTACCCAAATACATTAATATATGCAAATCGGCAAATCGAATGTGGTGTTTGGCAAGCGCCAGTTCAATTACGTCCAACGTTCCAGACCCATATTCGCGAAGTACAAGCGGAATATGAGCCAACTCTTCGGGAGAGATTTCTCGTTTATGCACCAATTTACTGTCGGCAGAAACAACAGCCACCAATTCATCTTCCAAAAAAGTAGAATACTTTAAATTAGGCAGCCTGGAAATACCTTCGACCAAACCTAAATCAATACGATGTTCTTGCAACGCTTTCTCTATATCCCGAGAATTGCCATTGAGCAATGAAAGTTTCACTTTGGGATAACGCTTGATAAATTGTGCCAAAACGGGAGGAAGCACATATTGGGCAATTGTGGTACTAGCGCCCAAACGAAGTTCGCCCACAAAATCGTCGTGAAGCAAATTCATTTCATAGTCGAGTTGCTTGTATTCATCTAATATATGGTCGCAATGCCTAAGCAACAACCTGCCGGCATCGGTCAATGATATTCGATTGCCTTTTCTTTCGAATAGTTGAGCTCCATAATTTATCTCCAATTCATGAATATGTTTTGTTATAGCCGGTTGACTTATAAACAATTCTTGAGAAGCCTTTGTGAAACTCAAATTACGGGCAACACTTCGAAATACTTTTAGACGAAAATCGGACATATGGAATATCTTTTGTTTGCACAAAAATAGTATATTTTAATAAGATTGATTACCTTTGAACAGCGAAACTTTAGTTTAAATCGATATGGAAAAAAATCCGGAACTCAGCCTCGCATGGCAATTTATAGAAAATACGGGAACCCATCTGTTTCTAACAGGTAAAGCAGGAACAGGAAAAACGACATTTCTTCGGACGCTCAAACAGCGTTCTCCTAAAAGAATGGTTGTGGTAGCCCCTACAGGTATTGCCGCCATAAATGCAGGTGGAGTGACTATTCATTCTTTCTTTCAGCTCCCTCTTTCTCCTTTTGTGCCCAATACAACATTCAAATCGGGACAAGTGCATTATCGTTTCAGTAAGGAAAAGCAAAACATTATCCGTACGATGGATTTGCTTGTCATAGACGAAATAAGTATGGTACGTGCCGACTTGCTTGATGCCATAGATGATGTACTAAGAAGGTATCGCGATAGAGAAAAGCCGTTTGGAGGAGTTCAGTTATTGATGATAGGCGATTTGCAACAGCTCGCTCCTGTTGTAATAGATAGGGAATGGGAGATGTTGAAAGATTATTATGATTCGCCTTATTTCTTCTCAAGCAATGCACTGAAGAAGACCGATTATATGACTATCGAACTAAAAACGGTATATCGTCAACAAGATGAGTATTTTCTTGCTCTATTGAATAAGGTCCGTACCAATAATGCCGATGCTGCGGTCTTAGAAGAGCTGAACAAACGTTATATCCCCAATTTTCAACCTTCCAAAGAACAGAATTACATACGTTTGACTACTCATAACCATCAAGCTCAGAGGATAAACGACAGAGAGCTATCGTCGCTTTTGACACCCGCTTTCCGTTTTACGGCAGAAGTATCGGGCAACTTTCCAGAATATTCTTTTCCGACTGACAACGTGTTAATTATTAAGGAAGGTGCACAAATTATGTTTGTCAAAAATGATAGCTCTTACGAAAAGAGATATTATAACGGAATGATTGGTGAAGTGATGAAAGTAAGCGAAAATGGAATCTTTGTTCGAAACAAGGCAGACAACCATGCTTTTCTACTCGATAGAGAAGAATGGACTAATTCTAAATATATCCTCAACAGTATTACAAAAGAAATTACTGAACAGATAGAAGGAACTTTCAAACAGTATCCTATTCGATTGGCATGGGCCATAACCATTCATAAGAGTCAAGGCCTCACCTTCGAGCATGCCATCATAGATGCCCAAAATTCATTCGCACATGGGCAGACTTATGTGGCTTTGAGCCGTTGCAAAACATTGGAAGGAATGGTACTCGATTCTCCTTTGCGCTCTGAGGCTATTATCAGTGATGATAAGGTAGACGAATTCAATCGTCAATCGGAACTTAACACCCCTGATAATATGGAACTGCATAAATTGGAAAAGACTTATGCATTACACCTGCTACATGAATTGTTCAGCTTTAAAACGATAGAGCAGGCTTATAATAGAATGCTAAGGTTGTTGGATGAATATTTTTATAAGAAATATCCTGATCTGCTTATAGATTACAAGTCGCTTTATACCAAATTGCAGCAAATCATTCAAGTATCTATGCGCTTTGAGGAACAGTATACTCGATTATTGAATGAATCGAACGACGAACTAACCAATGAAGGAGTGCAAGAAAGAATTCATTCGGCTGCTATCTATTTCAGAGACCAGCTCGTAGATTTTGTAGCACTTTATTCCAAAACTCAGTTAGTGACAGATAATAAAGATATTCAGAAGCGGGCAAAAGAACGTTATCTGGATTTGGGCGACGTTCTTTCTTTCAAGTCGCAAATGCTGAATTACGAAGGGCGTGAAAATGTTCTGTTTTCTGTCTCTGATTATCTAAAGAATAAGGCAAAAATATTACTCGGATTGCAAGAAGATGATGAAAAATTGACACGCAAAAAGAGAACCAAAAAGGAGCCTAAAGAGAAGAAGCTTAAAGTTGATACAAAAAAGCTAACATACGAAATGTTCTGCCAGGGTATGAGCATTGAAGAGATAGCAAAAGAACGAGGATTCGTTCAAAGTACGATAGTCGGCCATCTGGTACCTTATATAATAGAAGGCACCATCGACGCCACCCAACTCATCAGCCAGGCAAAGATCGATGAAGTAAATCAATTCATTAAAACACATCCCGACCAAGCTGAATCTTTGTTGGCTATCAAAGATAATGTAAACGATTCAATTTCTTATTCGGATATCAAACTGGCAATGGCTGCACTCGGACTGTCGTTTCATCATTAGTCGCCCTCACGCAGCTGTCTTTTTGTCATAAAATAAGACTAATAGTCACTATATAATCTTTCTTTAAGATTATAATCTAGATGGTTTATAATTTGCCCCTTTACTGTTGACATTACAACATAAAATGAAGAAAGGAGATTAATATATGAACTTTGATAAATTGACAATTAAATCGCAAGAAGCGGTACAAGAAGCGGTGAAACTGGTAGAAAGCAGAGGCCAACAAGCCATCGAAACGCCCCATTTGTTGAGCAGCGTGATGAAAGTTGGTGAGAATGTCATCAACTTCATCTTCCAGAAGCTTAGTGTCAATGCCCGCCAAATTTCACTTGTGATCGACAAACAGATCGAATCTTATCCCAAAGTTTCGGGCGGACAACCGTATTTGAGTAAAGAGACCGATGCTGTACTTCAGAAAGCCGAAGATCTTGCCCAAAAGAATGGCGACCAATTCGTTTCGCTCGAATTCATACTGTTGGCATTGCTCACAGTAAATAGCACAGCTTCCCAGATATTAAAAGATGCCGGACTTACAGAACGGGAGACCCGTGCTGCTATCGACGAACTTAGAAAGGGAGAAAAAGTGAAATCGCAATCGTCCGAAGACAATTATCAATCACTCGAGAAATATGCTATCAACTTAGTAGAAGCCGCCCGCAATGGAAAGCTCGATCCGGTTATTGGTCGTGACGAAGAGATCCGTAGAGTGCTACAAATATTAAGTCGCCGTACCAAAAATAACCCTATATTAATAGGTGAACCCGGTACCGGAAAAACAGCCATCGTCGAAGGGTTGGCCAGACGTATCGTACGTGGCGATGTTCCGGAGAACTTAAAAAACAAACAAGTATTCTCGCTGGATATGGGTGCGTTGATAGCCGGTGCGAAATACAAAGGAGAATTCGAAGAAAGACTTAAATCGGTTATCAATGAAGTCAAGAAATCAGAAGGAAATATTATTCTCTTCATTGATGAAATTCATACGTTGGTAGGTGCCGGCGGAGGCGAAGGTGCAATGGACGCTGCTAATATTTTGAAACCGGCCTTAGCCCGTGGCGAACTTCGTGCCATTGGTGCAACGACACTCAACGAATATCAGAAATATTTTGAGAAAGATAAGGCACTCGAACGCAGATTTCAGATAGTACAAGTCAACGAACCTTCCGTTTTGGATAGTATTTCTATCCTTCGTGGTTTGAAAGAACGCTACGAGAATCACCACCATGTTCGAATTAAAGATGATGCCATTATTGCTGCCGTCAGACTAAGCGACCGCTATATCACCGATCGTTTCTTACCGGATAAAGCCATCGACCTAATGGACGAAGCAGCAGCAAAATTGCGAATGGAAGTCGATTCTGTTCCCGAAGAACTCGACGAAATCTCTCGTAAGATAAAACAATTGGAAATAGAGCGAGAAGCTATCAAACGGGAAGGTGACGAACCGAAGTTGCAACAGCTTGCCAAAGAACTGGCTGAATTGAAAGAACAAGAAAGCTCTTATAAAGCCAAATGGCAGTCTGAGAAAACGCTGGTGAATAAGATTCAGCAGAATAAAGTGATGATAGAGCAATTGAAGTTCGAAGCCGAAAAAGCAGAACGAGATGGTGATTATGGCAGAGTTGCAGAGATACGTTACGGTAAATTGCAGCAATTGAACAAAGAGATAGAAGATACGCAAAAACAACTACATGATACCCAAGGCAACAATGCAATGATAAAGGAAGAAGTCGATGAAGATGACATTGCCGAAGTAGTATCTCGTTGGACAGGAATACCTGTGAACAAAATGATGCAAAGCGAAAAAGAGAAGTTGCTCCACCTCGAAGATGAACTACACAAACGAGTAGTGGGACAAGATGAAGCTATCCAAGCTGTAGCGGATGCTGTTCGTCGTAGCCGTGCCGGATTGCAAGACCCGAAACGTCCTATCGGTTCATTTATCTTTTTAGGAACAACAGGCGTCGGCAAGACTGAACTGGCTAAAGCATTGGCAGAGTTCCTATTCGATGACGAGTCTATGATGACCCGAATCGATATGAGCGAATATCAAGAGAAGTTCAGCGTTTCCCGTTTGGTCGGAGCACCTCCCGGATATGTAGGATACGAAGAAGGTGGTCAGCTTACCGAAGCGATTCGCCGCAAGCCATATTCTGTCGTACTATTCGACGAGATAGAAAAGGCACACCCCGATGTTTTCAATATATTGCTTCAAGTGCTGGACGATGGACGACTGACTGATAATAAAGGCAGAGTGGTAAACTTCAAAAACACCATCATCATAATGACTTCAAATATGGGTAGCCAGTATATCCAGAGTCAGATGGAAAAAATGAATGGTACTAACCGCGACCTGATAATCAATGAGACAAAAGACCAGCTCATGGAAATGCTGAAAAAGAATATCCGTCCGGAATTTTTGAACCGTATCGATGATACAATTATGTTCTTACCGCTTACGGAAGCACAAATTCGTGAGATTGTAACATTACAAATAAACGGAGTTGAAAAGATGCTTAGAAATAATGGTGTAGACTTAAAGCTTACCGATACGGCAATCGATTTCTTGGCACAATCCGGTTTCGATCCGGAATTTGGTGCCCGTCCCGTAAAACGAGCAATACAACGTTATCTACTCAATGACTTATCCAAGAAGTTGATCGGTCAAGAGGTCAATCGAGATAAAACCATTGTAGCTGATTACGATGATAAGAGACAAGAATTGGTATACAAAAATTAGTTTTCAAATTATTAGGCAAGCGATAAGCTTATCGCAGGAACTTTGGTTAACAGCTTCTTCATTCTATCAAACGATGAAGAAGCTGTTTTATAATACAATATGATTTAAATTCCACTAATACCAGCAAAAAACATTTCGTATTCATTAATAATATATTACTTTTGCGTGGTCAAAAAAAAAATAAAAAAGATGAGCTATTGGTTTCTTTTTAGCGATGGTAAGTTGCTATTATCTCGAAAGGGTGGTTGCTATAGTATTTTAACTTACGACACACTACCATACACTGTGAATGGTATGATTCACGAAGTAGGAAAACACGAAAATGCAATCTGCAAAGCGGCCGAAATCGCTGATAGTAGTGCTGTGCATTCTGTTTCTACTAATAGTACAGAAGACGGATTGACATGGGTCGGCCTCCGAGAATCTTACGATTTTATAAATATCGAATTACACAGACTGGCAGGAAGAGGTTCCGAACTAATCTTTTGGGATAAAAACACCCGCTATTGTTCCGTTTGTGGCACTCCAACAAAAGTCAATACCGTCATCTCAAAAAAATGCCCCAACTGTGGCAACGAAATATTCCCTCAAATTTCACCCGCCATATTAGTAATGATTCACAAAGACGACCAAATACTTTTAGTGCACGCTCGTACATTTACCAGACCTTTCCACGGGCTAGTGGCCGGATTTGTAGAACCAGGAGAAACATTGGAACAATGCGTTGTGCGTGAAGTAAGAGAAGAGACAACTCTTAAAATAAATAACATCCACTATTTCGGCAGCCAACCATGGCCATATCCTTCTAACATCATGATCGGCTTCACGGCAGATTATGTTAGCGGTGACATCCAGTTTGCCGATAACGAACTTACTGATGGCGAATTTTACAGTCGCGACAATCTCCCCATGATACCCCAAAAATTGAGTTTGGCTCGCAAAATGATCGATTCGTGGTTAGAATCCTTTGAAGAAATAAAATAGAGAGACATTTTAAGAGCAAGACAAAATTCCCATTCCGAGTCATATAAACTTTTGTAATACATATAAAAATAACAATTCTTATATCATAGAGTGATTATTGCCTATTGAAAAATATTCGCAATTTGAATATTATATTACGCAAACACATTGGTTAAAAGGCTATAAATAGTATAACTTTGTAATCAACTAATCTGATAATCACTCAAGATGAAAAAGAAAAAAGACTTTGTTGGCCTTATTGTGAAACATTTTTCACAATATCGGAAAAGCAAATTAAGTTTACTATTTTTGCTATTTTGCGTTTTTAGTGTCGCTCAAAACACTAAAACGATCAAAGGGACTGTTGTTTCTACAACGGGAGAGCCCCTTGTTGGCGTCACAGTGCAACAAGTGGGGACAAACAATGGTGCATTGACAGATGTAAACGGTATGTTTACACTCAATGTTCCTATCAATAGTATGCTCCGCATCTCGTATGTGGGATATATTACGAAAGAACTAAAAGTATCTTCGGCCGCCAATCTTTCAAAAATTATATTAAAAGATGACAATAAACTTCTGGATGAAGTAGTTGTTATAGGCTATGGAGTACAAAAGAAAAAATTGGTAACCGGAGCTACTGTTCAAGTAAAAGGAGAAGACATTGAAAAATTGAATACTGTAAATCCACTCGCGGCATTGCAAAGCAAGACTCCGGGAGTCAGTATCACCCAATCTTCGGGTATGCCAGGCGAAGGGTTCAAGGTAAACATCCGTGGTCTTGGCACCATCGGAGATGCCACACCTCTTTATATTATAGATGGTATCACTGGTGGCGACATCAACAGTCTGAATCCTGCAGATATCGAGAGTATAGATGTCTTAAAAGATGCTGCGTCGGCCGCCATTTACGGTTCGCGTGCAGCCAACGGTGTTATCCTCGTTACGACCAAACAAGGAAAGGCCGGGAAAACACAACTTTCATACGACGGATATGTTGGAATCCAAAACGTATACCGTATGCCCAACCTGCTAAATGCCAAAGAGTATGCCATGATTATGAACGAAGAGCGGTATGAAGACGGACTCACGCCATATGATTTTGCATCTTTAGTACCCGATTGGGATAAGATACAAAAGGGAACGTGGAACGGAACAAACTGGATGGAAGAAATTCGTAACAAGAATGCACTGATTACCAATCATGCTATCAATATCACTGGAGGCACCGAACGCAGCACTTTTTCCAGTGGTATTTCTTACACCTATCAAGACGGTATTTTAGGCAAACCGTGCGAGCCCAATTTTACTCGATACACTGTACGCATCAACTCAGATCATAAGGTGCTGAAAAAAAACGACTTCGATTTGCTCACCATAGGTGAGAACTTAACCTACACTTATAATCAAACCCGTGGCATCAATATCGGCGACAATTATAGCAACGATATCCGTAATATGTTGCTCACTTCACCTTTTTTACCCAACTATGATGCAGATGGGAACTATCATTATGCCATACCTTGGGAAATAAGAGAGCCAAATCCTGTTGGCAAAATGTATTACAGTAATTATGGAAGCAAATCGAAAAACCATAATATTCGCGCTGCCTTGTATGCAACATTGCAACCCATCAAAAATCTAAAAATAAAAACAAACTTCGGATTCACTCTTGGTGTCAGTTCATCGCGTTCTTTCTCGCCTGCCTACAAGTTGTCGAGCAATACGATGAGCGATTTAAGCAACGTGAGCCAAAGTATGAGTTCAGGATGTTCGTTGATGTGGGAAAACACTGCAACATACAACTTCAAACTTGCCCAAAAGCATGATTTCACTTTTCTATTGGGTCAAAGTCTCGAAGTCGATGGATTGGGTGAGAGCATCAGCGGCTCCAATACCAATAGTATATTCAATGATTTCAAACATGCCTACCTCAACAATACGCCTATCATATCGTCACGAACCAAACTTAATGGTTCACCTTGGGGAAGAGAATCCATCGCATCTTTCTTTGGGCGTATCAACTACGACTATATGAGCAAATATATGGCAACCATCGTACTGCGTGCCGATGGTTCGAGCAAATTTGCAAGAGGTCACAGATGGGGATACTTCCCTTCCGTATCGGCTGGTTGGGTAATAACCGAAGAGTCTTTTATGGACAATGTAAAGAATTGGATGGATTTCTTGAAAATTCGTGCCAGTTGGGGACAAAACGGTAATCAGTCAATACCCGGATTCCAATACCTGTCAACCATTTCTTTTGAGAATGCCGACTATACATTCGGTAATGACAAATCAGTCATCACCACCGGTGCATATCCCGACATCCTTGCCAATCCCAACATTACGTGGGAAAAGTCAGAGCAGACCGATATCGGTTTCGATGCACGCTTCTTTGGCAGTCGCTTAGGCCTCAACTTCGATTACTATGTCAAGAAGACCAAAGACTGGTTGGTACAAGCTCCTGTACTCGACACTGTCGGAACCAGCGCACCATATATCAATGGAGGTGACGTAAAGAACAGTGGTGTCGAAATAGGATTATCGTGGAATGATCATATATCCGACTTCACTTATGGAACCAATTTGAATGTTGCCTATAACAAAAACAAAGTAACCAGGATTGCCAATACCGAAGGCATTATTCACGGTACCCCCAATGTACTCAGTAATGGAACTGATGAGATGTTCCGTGCGCAGGTAGGCTATCCTATCGGCTATTTCTATGGCTATAAGACCGCCGGTATTTTCCAAAACCAGAAACAAATCGATAGCTATAAGGGAGCCAAGCTGAGTGGAACCGTTCCTGGAGATGTAATTTGGGTAGATACCGATCACAATGGCGTGATAGACCTCAACGATCGTTGCAAGATAGGAGATCCCCATCCGGACTTCACACTTGGTTTCTCTTTGAATTTGGGTTGGAAAGGATTTGATCTTAACGCTACGATGAACGGTGTATTGGGCAACCAAATCATGAAATCTTACCGCTCATTCGTCGATTATCCGCGCAACAATTTCACTACCGACATTTTCAAACGTTGGCATGGCGACGGAACGTCCAACAAAATACCACGGCTCACTTCGGGAACACATACCAACTGGCAATACATTTCCGACCTATATATGGAAAACGGAGACTTTTTGCGGATGCAGAATCTCACACTCGGCTATGATTTCAAGAAACTATTCAGAGCAATGCCATTACAAGAATGTCGTGTCTATTTTGCAGCAAACAATCTCTTTACTATTACCGGTTACTCCGGAATGGATCCGGAAGTCGGTTACGGTGGAGGACAAAATTGGGTAAGCGGCGTAGATCTAGGCTTCTACCCCAGTCCCCGCACTTATATGTTTGGTGTCAACATTAAATTCTAAATACGATCATGAAAGCAAGATATTATATTTTAAGTGCATTGGCAACGGTAATACTAAGCGGATGCAATGCCTTCTTAGACTCAGACAATCTGACTAAAAAAGACAACTCCAACTTTCCAAAGACAGAAGAAGACGCAGCACAATCATTGACAGGATGTTATGCCATGTTACGCGACGAAGGGGACAGTAAGATCAACCAAAATTTAATGATAATCTCCGAAATCCTTTCAGACGACCGCTTCGGTGGTGGTGGCCCAGACGATCGCTACGCACAGGCTCTCGACCATTTAAAGAAATCCGACAACAATATGTTCGACGATGTATGGTCGGTCAACTATAAAGGTATTTATCGTTGCAATATGCTGCTCGAATCATTGGGCAATATTACATTCGATTCTGCCGCCGACAAGAATCAGATAGAAGGCGAAACACGCTTTTTGAGAGCTTTCTACTATTTCAATCTGTGCAAGACATTTGGCAATGTGCCGTTGATTGTCACTTCTCAATCGAAGAACCCCACACAGGCCCCGGCCGATTCTTTATACAAGCAGATAGGTACGGACCTACAAAAAGCTGTCGCTCTGTTGCCCGCAACAAAAATAGCCGATATGCAGCCATCAAGGCTTGGACATGTCACCAAATGGACAGCCGAAGGTATGCTGGCAAGGGTATTCCTGTTCTATACGGGATATTATCAAAAAGAATCGATGGGTACTGTCACAAAATCAGAAGTGATAACCGACTTGAACGATTGTATTACCAATAGCGGACATAGACTGATGGCAGACTTCCGCGACTTATGGCCCTATTCTAATCAATATACCAAACCCGACTATCCATATTCCAAAGACAACGACTTAAGCTGGTATGGCGAAGATGGAACAAATCAAGAAACGATGTTCGCCATCAAATATAGCCCAAAAGCTACTTGGGATACGCCGAGCAATGTAGCTCGAAACAATCAGGTAGACCTCTTCTTCTCTCCTCGCGAGACAGATGGTAGTGTGCAAAACAATTTCCCGTTAGGAATAGGTTGGGGATTCGGTACTGTCAATCCCAAGATGATGAACGAATGGAAGTCTGCCGAACCAAACGATATACGTATCAAAGCGTCTATCTTCGATACGAGCGACGAAGCGCCCAATTATATATGGGGAGCTGATAAACAAATGAACGAAACAGGATTGTGGCAAAAGAAATATGCCGCTATCAATGTCAAAACCGTAGCAAATGGTTCAGATCCGGTATACGAGAATTATTCACGCCGCATCTACCCTTCAATCGATACCGATTATCAGCTCAACAATATCCAAGACATTGTAGTGATGCGTTTTGCCGATGTACTGCTCATGTATAGCGAACTGACTCAAACAGTCGATGGTATCAATCAGGTACGTACACGTGTCGGACTCAATCCGATCAGTGCTTACAGCGATGCCGCTCTGCGCAATGAGCGCCGTTGGGAATTTGCCTTCGAAGGAATGCGCTGGTACGATCTACTCCGCTGGCATATTGCAGATAGCGCACTTGCCGAACAAAATGGAGTAAGCATGCAAAACAACCTGGAACAAACAACAATGAATATGTCCGACATCTCTACTCGAGTTAAAGATACAGGAGGATTCTTGCAAATACCACAAACGCAAATAGACTTATCAAATGGGGTGTTGAAACAAAATGCCGGTTGGACCGGTGATAATCTATTATACTAAACAAGAGGAGGAAAAAATGAAAAAGATTATATTTTGTTTGATAGCAGTCGTAGGAACGCTATGTTCCTGCAATCCGGTATGCGACAATATCTCTGCCGGTGGCATCGTCAAAGAGAGCGACTTGCAACTCGATGTTCATGCCACTTCCGACGGAGGCAACCAGATAGTCATGATCAACAACACCAAAGGGGTAGGCTCCTATTGGGACTATGTCGTCGGCCGTGCAGCCGCCCAAAACGACACAATACTATTGCCCTTTCTTGGTGAACAGACCATCACATTCACCGGACTTTGCGACGGTGGAACAGTAACAACTACCCGTAAGATCACGATCACAAAGATAGATCATCCTGTAGCTACAGAATGGGCATACTTTGCAGGCAACGGCGTTCAAGGCAAAACATGGGCATGGGATAGTACCGTAGATGCCGTATACGGTACAGGCGGATGGATGACCGAGACGGTCCCCGACTGGACTCCTATAACACTTGACAACACCGAAGATCCGAATGGATATATGGTATTGGACTTAAACGGCGGACCCAATTTCACCCGATACAACAGCGACGGGACAGTAGCTCAAAAAGGGACATTCGCTTTCGACATGTCCGATACGACCAAGAATCCGGATAGTGGCGATATCTGGTCTATCGGAACGTTAACATTGACAGGAGCTACCGTGCTCAATGGACATTGTTACGGCAAGACAGACCCGCAGTATAAATATAAGATACTGACGCTAAACGATAACGAAATGGTACTTTGCGCTGCTCCCGATGGAACGGCTGCATGGGACAACGGAACGTTTTGGATTTTTAAAAAGAAGTAAAACAAAACAAACATTTTCCATGAGAGAAAGGGCTCATGGAAAATGTTTGCTTTATAGCGTTAATTATTAATAATAACGATTATTGAAAAATCGTTTTTATATTATCTTTGAAGTAAAATAAGAATGAAAATGAAATTGGCAATTGACTTAGGAGGGACCAACTTACGTATTGCGAAAATAGAAGATAACCTCATAGTTGCGACAAAATCCGTAGAATGCCCTGCACAGGGAGATGAATCGGTCATATTAGACTTAATCAAAGCAATGATTCGAGAGTTTATATCTCCCGATGTAGATGGTATCGGGATAGGCGTACCTTCGATAGTCGATGCAGAGAAAGGCATAGTTTATGACGTGGCAAACATTCCTTCATGGAAAGAAGTTCACCTAAAAGAAATTCTCGAAAAAGAATTTAAAGTGAAAACATGTATAGACAATGACGTAAACTGCTTTGTTCTTGGAGAAAAACACTTCGGTAGCGGAAAAGGATACGAAAATATGGTGGGCATCACCTTGGGTACAGGAGTCGGTGCCGGCATCATTATCGACAACAAATTATATCGCGGTACCAATACCGGTGCCGGCGAGATAGGATCACTACCCTATCTGGATAGTGACTACGAACATTATTGCAGCAGCTCTTTTCTAATAAAAAGCGGCAATGACGGAAAAAGAATCTTCGAATTGGCTGAACAGGGCGATGAATCTGCCCTGAATATATGGCATCAATTCGGTTATCATTTGGGAAAATTGCTACAAGTGGTTTTATTTGTTTACGATCCCCAGGCAATTATCATAGGAGGTGGTATTTCTACTGCATTTCCCTTTTTCGAAAGCGCTATGCGAGAGTCTATGAAAAAAGATTTTCCTTATTCGAGGACAGCCGACAATATCCAGATATTTTTCTCCACTCTAGTAGGGAGCAACTTATTGGGGGCATCCAAACTATAGAAACAATAACGGTTTAAAACACTAGAAGTATGATCTCATTAATTCGATTACAAAAAGATAAATTGAGAAGTCAATATCAACTTATAAATAATATAGTATAACATTTAAATAGTTAGTTTTATGGTAAAAAAATTATTAAATGTCCTATTTCTTATTTTTATGGTAAGTGCTCCTTGTATGGCTCATGGATCCGTTCAAGTATTAAAGAACGGATGGATTGTTCAAGTAGGCAACAAAGCATACCGAACATCAATTCCAACGACAGCAATGGGAGTCTTAATGAATAACAAAGTATATGGACCATCAATCTTAGAAGGCCTGAACTATCACCAGATCGACAGTACGCTGTTCGACCGTCCCTGGTTATTCCGCAATCATTTCAGATTGCAATCTCTGCGTCCCGGACAACATGCTTTTCTTCAAATAGACGGGCTTAGCTATTCGGGAAATATTCTTCTCAACGAAAAGCTCATCGCACCCCGAGATTCAGTTAAGGGAGCTTTTCGCAGATACCTTTTCGATATCACCAAATGGGTATCGACAGACAATGAGCTCAAGATACAAGTCTTTAAGGCACAAAAAGGCGATCCCAATATCGGGTTTGTAGACTGGAATCCGCGTCCCTCCGACGAGAGCATGGGACTTTTCCGCAACGTCAGCATCATTGTTGTCGACGATGTATTGATGCAACACACGGCCGTGACTTCCAAAGTGAATACAGAGACCTTAAAAGAGGCATGGCTCACAGTCGAAACACAACTTAGCAACCTCACCGACCATCCTGTCAAAGGGGCTATTGTAGGAAAAATCAACGATATTCAAATTTATTTTCCTGTCAGCCTCAAGGCACAAGAGACGCGTACGGTAAAGATAACTCCCGATGATGTGCTGAAACTTCACATCAACAATCCACGGTTATGGTGGTGCAACGGAATGGGTTCTCCCGATATGTACGATCTTTCTATCGAGTTCGATATTCAAAATAAAGTCTGCGACAAAGCCGATCTTTCGTTCGGCATAAGAGAAATAAAAGATTATCTCACTCCCGAAGGACACCGCGGCTTCACCCTCAATGGCAAAAAGGTTCTTCTCAGAGGAGCCGGCTGGACCGATGATATTTTCCTTCGCGACACGCCGGACTCCTACCAAAGGCAAATAGAGTTGGTGAAAAACATGAATCTCAACACCATCAGACTCGAAGGTTTCTGGGGTACTTCCGACGATCTGTTCAATCTTTGCGACCGCAACGGTATTATGGTACTGGCGGGCTGGAGCTGCCAGTGGGAATGGGCAGGATATGTAGGAGGCAATGCCGAAAGTAAATATGGTTGTATAGAGACCGAACCGGGCATGACCATGTTGGTTCGCCAACTTCACGATCAAGTGCTTTGGCTACGCAGTCATCCCAGCCTCATAGGTTGGTTTGTAGGAAGCGACAAATTGCCTTGCCCCGAATTAGAGAAACGCTACCGCTCGATGCTGGCTGCAATAGACAACCGTCCTATTTTGATTTCGGCACAACATGCCGTCAGCGAAATATCCGGAACATCCGGGACGAAGATGTATGGTCCTTACGAGTATGTGGGTCCGAGCTATTGGTTTGAGGATACGAAGAACGGAGGAGGCTACGGTTTCAATACCGAAACCGGCATTGGAGCACAACTTCCCGTCAAAGAATCCATAGGACGCATGATTCCGACAGACAAACGCTGGCCGGCAAAAAACAATGAATACTACAACTATCATTGCACTGCTTCCGGAACGGCAATGCACGATTTAAACGTTCTCAACGACATCATAGACCGTAAGTTCGGTGGCGCTTCCGACTTGGACGACTACCTGAAAAAGGCTCACTTGCTGGACTACGAATCGACGCGTTCCATGTTCGAATCTTTCAGGGTGAATATTGCTCACTCTACAGGTATCATCCAATGGATGCTCAATTCGGCATGGCCTTCTCTCTATTGGCAACTTTACGATTATTATGGTGTACCTACCGCTTCATATTATTCTGTCAAAGCGGGTAACATGCCGCAACAGCTCATTTACAACTACGCCGATCATTCGGTATATGCAGTAAACGAAAGTTTAGATCCGGTATCAGTAAAAGCGGATATGGAACTATTCAACCTGAAGTCGAATTTGATTCAAAAAGATAGTCTTTCATTGACGATCCAACCGGGCGAAAGCTCAAAAGTCTTCACTTTGAAAAACTTCAACGATATAGCGTTCTTGTCTTTAAAGCTGAATGACAACAGCAAGCATCTGATTGCCGAAAATTTTTATTGCCTCACCGCCAAAAACGATACTTACGACTATCCGAAGTCCACCTGGTACATGTCGCCTATCACCGAACCGGCCGATTATAAGCCATTGGCATCAATGCCGTCCGCTACAATAGAGATGACAGCCAAACGTATGTTCTCTAGAGTCACCGTTCAACTGAAGAATACATCCGACAAGATCGCTTTCTTCAACGAACTCGTACTCAAGAATACCCAAGGACACGCCGAAGGCTTTGCCAAGTGGAGCGAAAACTACATGACTCTCTTGCCGGGCGAAACAAAATCGCTGGAATGTACTCTTCCCGCAGAACGTAACGGTCTTTCCGTCGTTCTCAGAGGATGGAACACTAAAGAGCAGGAAGTTAAACTTTAATCGATTTTTTCAAAACCTTTTATTCCGATACATGTGATGATACGTTTGATACTATTGACCGACTTTACCGAAGCATTCCCTACTCATTTGCTGCAGGGAGTACTTCGATATGCCAAAGAGAAATCGCACGAACCATGGGTGGTATGCCGCATGCCGCCTTCGTACAAAGACGAATATACCATCACTGGTGTGTTGGAATGGGCAAAGAAATGGGGAGCCAATGCCATCATTGGCCGTTTCAACAACGATGAAGATGTAGAATTGTTCGCTCAAAATAAGATTGTGGCATTGGCCCAAGATTTCAAACAGCGCTTCTCTACTATCCCCAATGTAACAAGCGACTATTTCGCCACAGGCGAAATGGCCGCTCGTTATTTCTTATCCAAAGGTTTCACACACTTTGCTTTTTATGGCTATAAAGATACCGTATGGTCAGACGAACGGTGCGAAGGCTTTTACCGATACATAAAGGCTGCCGGCTATGAAGAGAATTTCATGACCTACAAACAACAGACGCTCGAAGATTTATGGTTTTACGAATCTACACCTCTTGTCAAATGGCTCAAATCTTTGCCGCCACATACAGCCTTGTTTTGCTGCGACGACAATCAAGGCAACAAAATCATCGAGGTGTGCAACTTCAGCGACATCAAAATACCGCACGACATTGTTGTGCTAGGCGTTGACAACGACGCCACTGTGTGCAATCTGTCAGACCCCACATTGTCGAGTGTCAATCTCAATATCGAAAAAGGAGGTTACGAGGCTGCGGCACTCATCACTCAGCTGATGCACAATTCACAAATCACTTATCACAATGTGGTCATCAAACCCACGGGAATAGTCAACCGCATGTCCACCAACATATACGTCACCGAAGATCCCTATATACTCAAAGCACTGGAATTTATTCACGAGCATCTGTCTGCGCCACTCAGCGTGTCGGATGTGTTGAAAATTCTACCTTTGTCACGCCGCCTATTCGAAATAAAGTTCAAAACCATTACGGGACAATCAGTATACAACTACATTTCGACGCGACGGATGGAACTCTTCGCCCAAATGTTGCAAGAGAACAGTCGACCGATAAGCGACATCGCTATCGAATTGGGAATGAACAATTACGGTAATTTGGCCCGACAGTTTAAGGCCATCAAAGGGTGTACCCCTACCGAGTATCGAAAAAAACAGAAGAAAGGATTCTAAAGAGTTTCCAAGCGCTAGTTCAATTCCAAACCGAACTTTTGCTGAAAATCGATAAGCGACTTATTTTTCTCGGCCATGAACTTAAATCGATCCGGTCCGCTTACAGGACGGAAGTTCTCGTCCTTCTCGCTCACCCGCACAGAGATTTCCAATTGAGCGTTATTCAACTCTTTGCGCAAAAAGTTCTTCATCCGAACTTTTATTACTTCATTCAATTCTTTAGCCACAAACTCATTGTCTACCACAAATTCAAGATGCGTGGCATCCAATAATTTGAAAACAAAATTCGGCATCTGTATCGATAACGCTTTATGTTCGATAGGCAACATTTGTGCAAAACGGCGTATTTGGAACCGCAACCGATCTTCTGCTATCGGATCATTTCCAAGCCCTTCTAGTTCCTCAGCCAAAATAGCCTTTTCCTTTTTTTCATCTTTCTTCTCATTGGCATGCAGCATCGATATACCCAGTTGGCCTTTGCTCACTACCGGAACTTCGACTTTCTTCTGAGATCGGTTCTTCAGTATACCCCCCATTACGTCCTGAGACTGGCTTTGAGGTTGCTGGACAGGCGAAGTAACCACTTGCGCCCGTTGTTCTTCTTGCTGAGGCTTCTGGATAGACGCCTGCTGAACGCTACCTACAGAAACATGATTGTCTGTCGGAGGAGCGGGAGCGGCCATATTTGCCGGCTGAATTTTCTTTATTTGGTGCATCGTCGTAGGGGGAACCCCACTGCCACTGCTATCGTCGCCCCCTTCGGTGAGCTGCGCCAATTCGATAAGCGTCAGTTCCACCAGTAGCCGTTTATTGCGGCTGGCACGATAATTCATATCGCAATCATTGCACAACCTGATAGCCCGATACAAAAACTTCACCGGGCATTGCTTGGCCTGCGCGGCATATCGCTCACGGATATTATCGCTGGTCTCGAGCAGTTTCACCGTCGCGGCATCGTGAGCAACAAGCAAATCGCGAAAATGCGAAGCTAGTCCGCCAATAAAGCGACTACCTTCAAACCCCTTGTCCAATATATCATTGTATAGCAAGAGCGAATCGTTTACTTTGTTAGCCAATAAAATCTCCGTCAGCCGGAAATAATATTCATAGTCCAATACATTGAGATTCTCAATGATATTTTGATAAGTGATATTACCGCCTGTGAAACTTGCCACTTGGTCGAAGATAGACAACGAATCGCGCATACCGCCGTCGGCCTTTATGGCAATAATATTCAGCGCATCCCTTTCGGCCTTAATATGTTCGCTCTCGGCTACATAGGCCAAATGATCTACAATATCTTTCACACTGATACGACTGAAGTCGTAAATCTGACAACGCGACAAAATAGTAGGCAGCACCTTATGTTTTTCCGTCGTTGCCAATATGAAGATAACGTAATGCGGAGGTTCTTCCAATGTCTTCAAGAAAGCATTAAATGCAGCAGTCGAAAGCATGTGAACCTCATCGATAATATAGACTTTATATTTGCCCGACTGAGGCGGAATACGCACTTGTTCGATCAATGTCCGAATATCATCCACCGAATTATTAGAGGCGGCATCCAATTCGTAGATATTGAGCGAACGCTGTTCATTAAACGAACGGCACGATTCGCATTCATTGCAAGCCTCGCCTTCGGCATTAAGATTAGAACAGTTGATGGTTTTGGCAAAAATTCTGGCACAAGTCGTTTTACCCACGCCACGAGGTCCGCAAAACAAGTAGGCATGAGCCAACTTACTAGTCAAGATAGCATTCTTCAGGGTGGTAGTAAGCGACCTTTGTCCCACTACCGATTTGAAAGTCGCAGGGCGATACTTCAGTGCAGAAACAATATAATTGTCCATTTGGAAAAATATCTAAGTTATCATGCAAAGATAGTGTTTTTAATGGTTATTATTGTTTATCTCAACAAAAAAACTGTATATTTGCATCAAATTTAGTCAATATATTATTAAATAATATTCGCTGCTATGTTCGATAAGTTCAGAAAGAAAAAATGGATGAAGGGGCTCAAATACATCGTTACGTTGACGATATTTGGCGTACTCATCGTATTTCTGGACGAAAACAATTTGATAAAACGCTTTAACAACGCCCGCACGATTGACGAGATGCAAGACGAAATAGATCAGTGCAGAAGCGACTTCAAATCGAACACCATGAAGTTGCACATGCTACAGACCAATCCCCACTATATTGAGAAAATAGCGAGGGAAAAATATTTAATGAAAAAGCCGAACGAAGACGTATACGTATTTGAAAAAAGATGAATAAAATAATTTCTACCATATTTGCCACCGGATCAGCACTAGCTCTAAGCGGTCTGCTCACCTACCTGTTTTATTGGCCATTTGCCCCTTATTTCTATCTTATCGGGACAACGATGATTGCCATAGCGCTCGTCTTCATGCGAGAGAAAAGTGAAGACCCGATAGTACGAAGACTAGCCATGCAACAACTGCTGGGAGGTCTACTGCTATTTGTTTCGGGCGTTCTAATGATTGTCATGCATGGCAACGAATGGATCGTCGGCTTAGCCATCGCCTGCGTATTTCTACTCTATTCGTCATTCCGCCTCTCGTACATCGAAAAGAAGAAGAATAAGAAGTAATAAAAGACGACAAACAATTCCGAAAATTCAGTCTACATTCCCCTTCTTTCAACACCCTATGTTCTCTGTCACATCATTTCAATGTGCATCAGCCTTTTTACGAAAAGCAAGCATCCGATTATTGCATCGAGAAGTATCACATTTCACTCATTCACAGTTGGTTCTAGTTTACGTATATAAATCACTGACAACAAATAAATTAATCACATCCGCAGGCAACGGAATCACCTAATGGTAAGCGTCTCCGCGATTATGCCTTTTCCGATTTGTTTTCGTTGAGTACCTTTGCCCAGAATCAAAAATGCAAAAGAAATGGTACTATCAGAAACAGCAGAACTGCGATACCGTCATGTATGGGAAATGTTCGAAAAGGAGCTGACAACGAATTATCGTTGCAGCTTGTCAGAAATAGCGGCTAAAAACCGTACGAACTTGACCGGTATGCGCGGCTGGATGCTCGAGCACGGACTTTCGGTATCCCGACTGAAAAAAGAAATTCTTCATCGCTATTACGGCGACTCCATACCCAACGCCAAGGACGCGGAGCGAATGTTTGCACCGATCGTGGCGTCCGGTATCCCGAGAGAGGTACCTTCATTGCTGGGTATCCGTATCACCTTCAACAGCGGCACGATCATCACCGTCAAAGAGGCGACTGCCGAGGGACTAACGGATCTGATCCGAATTTACGAGAGAAAGGACGGTGAGTCATGTACTCTTTGACCTCGAGCAACAAATATTACCTGTACCAGGGGTATGTCCGAATGAATCTGGGTATTGAAGGACTTTACAAGATGATACGTTCTGAAATGAAGGAACTCTCTCCCGTTTCAGGTGACGCTTTCATCTTCTTCGGTACGAGAAGACAAAGCGTAAAGATACTGAAATGGGACGGCGACGGTTTTTTGCTGTATTACAAACGGCTTGAAGGTGGCAGTTTCGAAGTGCCCGTTTTCAACCCACGCAGCGGCAACTACGAGATCGACCGGAACACACTCTTCTTTATTCTCGGCGGCGTATCGTTGAAGTCCGTAAGGCTGCGAAAGCGTTTCCGAATATAGCGGAAAGCGCCTGTTTATGGTGGATTAATTGCAAAAAAGTCAAGCGTTTTGTTTGGTCATATCGGTGATTATCAGTATCTTTGTATTATGAGAAAGGATGAGATTGTCGATCTGTTGAAGCAGCAAATTAACAGCTATAAAAAGCTGATTGACGATTTGCGCGAACAAGAGAAAAGGCAATCGCGGCAAATCACGGAACTTATAGCAGAAGTGGCCTCCCTCAGGGAAGCGCTCCTTCAGAAAGACGAATCCTTGAGCAAGCAGAAACGTGTCTGCAAGGGATTGGGCAAACTGATTTCCGCCACATCCGAAAAACAGCTTCCCCGGGTAACCCCTCTTACCGATGAGGAAAGGCGTGAACAGGAAGAGGAAAGAAGCGCGCAAAGGAAAGCCCGAAAGAATAACGGGTCCAAACGTGACATGCATGCGGACATGGAGGTGGAGGAGCATGACATCTATCCCGAGGAACCGGAGTTCGATATGGACAAGGCCCGACCCCTGTCGGAGAAGCTGCGTATATCCATCCGTTACGAATGCGTGCCCATGCGCTTCATCAAGCATGTCTACAAAATCCACTCCTATACACAAGACGGCCGTGTCTATACGGGTCAGACTCCCTCTTCGGCTTTCTTGAACTCCAACTACGACGCCTCCTTTATAGCCGGACTGATGGAACTTCGCTACATCCAATCCATACCGGTGGAACGAATCATCGGTTATTTTGAAAGTCATGGCTTCACTCTGAAAAAACCTACCGCACATAAGCTGATCGAAAGAGCGTCCGTGCTGTTGGAGAATCTCTACAAGTGTACCAGACAAACCGTTCTTCAGGATAATTATATCTCTGCCGATGAGACGTATTACAAAATTCTCGTCAGCCCGAAGAACAGCAAGGGCCGCGGAGTGAGAAAAGGATACCTGTGGGTCATCATAGGGATGAGGAGCAAGCTGATGTACGTGCTCTACGAAGACGGTTCACGGTCGGAAGATGTGATTCTGCGAGAGCTGGAAGATTACAGAGGCATCATACAAAGCGACGGTTACTCTCCCTATCGGAAACTTCAGAAAGAGGATTATCCCCATATCACGCGAATAGCTTGCCTGCAACATGTCAAACGGAAATTTATTGATTGCGGTGAGGATGAAGAGGCAAAAAAGATGGTGTGTTTGATAGGTAAGCTGTATCATCAAGAGCATAAGCATCGAATCGGAGAGAAGGAGTGGACGGAGGAAAAGAATCGCAGATTCCGAAACGCATACGCTCCTCCGATACTGGAAGAAATAAGGGCACACCTTGCACGGATAGAATCCGATCCCGACTTGCCGCCCAAAAGCGGACTATATACGGCTGCCGTCTATATGAGAAATGAATGGGACGCCATAGAAAACATCTTCAAGCACGGGGCCACGAGTCTGGACAATAATACGGTAGAGCGAATGAATCGTTATTTCTCAATATCAAGAAGAAACTCTCTGTTTTTCGGCAGTCATAAAGGCGCCGAAAGGGGGGCCATACTCTACACTCTGGCGTTGTCATGCCGCATGAACGGAATAAATCTGTTTCAATATCTCACCGATATCATCAATAGGACAGCCCTGTGGCAGCCCAATACGGATCTGGAAAAATATCGGGAACTACTTCCTGACAGATACAAAAACAACGCATAAATAAAAAACTGGCTTTTTATTTTAATAACAACGCGTAATCGCGGAGACGCTTACACCTAATGGACATATATTCTTCGAATTAAATTTTACATTTAACGACAAACCTATAATGAATTGCAAAAGACGAAGTACTCAACCCATTGACGAAGAAAATAGCTAAGGCACAACACTTTGCACGCCATCCATTTTTCGGAACGTATTTCAATGTGAATATTCTCAGACATTCCGATACTTTCTTATCCAAGCATAGGTGACAGGGTATCCCAGGGCACTATTTTCGTTCTCAATTCATGGCTCGAATGTAAACCAAATCAGAACAAGACAGAAAGAATACACACACAACACACTGATATACAGAGACAAAATCATAAGGACGAAAATAAATGTTTGTAAGAGCCTGTTTAAAATTAGCTAACATCTTTTTCTAAAGAGGTTTCCGTATCAGCCGGATAGTTACTTTCTTTGAAGTGACCAAACCTAAAGGAAAATGTACCAAACTGATTTAACGGAAACCGAGTGGCAATATATAACAAAAGTGTTGAACCTGCAAGAAAGAAAGCGGAAATATGATTTACGGATGATTTGGAATGCCATCTTTTATTTGGTAAAGACGGGTTGCCAGTGGCGTATGCTGCCAAAGGAATTTCCTAAATGGGAATCGGTTTATTACTATTATCGCAAATGGGCTTCGCTTGAAGAATTTGACTTACTATTGGAACGTTTGCGTGGAAGTGTGCGTCTTGGCCGTAATCAGAACATGGAACCTAGTGTTGGAATCATTGATAGCCAAAGTGTCAAGTGGGGGAATAATCGTTCATTGAAGGGTATTGACGGGAACAAGAAAGTTAAAGGAATAAAACGTCATGTAGTTGTCGATAAGAACGGATTTCTTATTGCCGTAATGGTTACCATAGCGAATGTTTATGATGGTAAAGCTGCCTATTTGCTCATGCGGGTTTTGAAAGAACTTTGTTCGGGGGTGAAAGTCATATTGGCTGACGGAGGATATCGGGGAGAATTGATCGAAAACATAAAAAGCAAGTTCGGTTATATGATACAAGTGGTGATTAGTTCCTATAAAGAGCAAGGATTCAGGCCCATTCATAAAAGATGGATTGTAGAAAGAACTTTTTCGTGGCTGGACAATAACAGAAGGCTCTGTCGAAACTATGAATTGACTTTTGATTCGGCGGAGGAAATGGTCAAAATTGCCGCCATAAGATTATTATTAAATAAAATTTAAACAGGCTCTAAGTATAAACATTTATTTTCGTCAAGACGAATTTTTATTTTCGTCCTTATCATTTTTCGAAAACGAAACTTCGATCCACTATATCAAGAAGTGCCACTTTGGTGTGGATAAAAAAGTATCAGTATCGCCCCCAATATTCGCTTCCTAAAACGTTCCGAAAAACGACATAAGGATAACCCGTTATCAGTCAGCGCAATCTTGCGTCAATGGGGTTGTGCATCACACAAAATAGAAATCAGAACGCCGGAAAAACAATTCTTGCACGCAAGTGTAAGCGTCTCACTGTTTTACTTTCTCTTTCCTTGTGAAAAAGGAATGTTTTTCAGTTGATTGGGGCATTTTATCGCCCAATAAGTAGCCCCACGGTTGCAAGGATTCGACATGATCGAAAATAACCTTGAGGATCGCTAAAAGCGGTAAAGAAAGAACCATGCCGGGAATTCCCCACAACAAATTCCCGATGAGTACCGCAATCATCGAAAAGAGTGCATTTATTTTTACCTTTGACGCCACAATTATTGGAACGATATAATTGTTATCGAAAAGTTGAATCAAATAATAGATGATCAATACATACAACGCGGACCATGCAGAATCCTTAGTGACAAAAGCGACCATCATAGGCAATGCTACAGCTACAATTCCTCCAATATATGGAATCATATTAAGAAACGCCGCCAAAATGCCGAGCAATATAGCATACCTTATTCCAAGTATTAAAAGCGCTGCACTATCTAATGCCGCAACAATAAAAGCTTCAATGATTAACCCAAACAAATAATGCATAATAACATTTTTCGTCTGACTAATAATCTCAGACATCCGACTTTGATTGCCCTTAGCAAAAATCCGATGCAAGAATTCGAGCAAAAGAGGTTTATAATATAATATCATAAAGACATAAACGGGAACAAGAAACAGAATAGCGATAACATTGCCTACCCCCACAAGGGTTTTACCTATTGAAGCGCTACCCGTATCAAAGATTTCACCTTCGGTTTTAGTTATCCACTCCCGAATAGCAAGCGGCTCTATATCCAAATAGTTTGAGGCGTAAGTCACCAATTGATTAAGAAGCTGATTAAATTTAGTAACCAAAGTAGGCCACGATTCGCTAAACATATTTATTTGAGAATACAAGAAGGAACCCAGCACTCCAACAAGTATGGTCATAATAAGTAAAGTGATAATAATCGATACTAATCTATTTATTTTCTTCCGGACAAAGAAACTGATTATTGGGTTGAGCAAAATGGCAATAAGAAGAGCAAGTATTAAAGGCAAAATAATAACCTGTGCAACATACAAAATAATCAAAAAAGCCAAAAAACCAACAAAAAAGACACTGAGCTTTGCGTAAAATGGCAATATTATCGGGTCCTTCAAATTCATTATTCTTCAGTATTATCTAGATTTAAAATTATATTTCTTATTACAAATTCAAAAGCAGCTACTCCATTCATATTTCATTCATTTCGCTTTATTTACATTAGATAAAACGAAATGCTCAATCAATTTTCGAGAAGAATAAATTCTTACCGCAAAAATTGATTGAGTTGATTTAAAAAATAAACACGACATAGGAATTTAGTTAAACTCATTTTTTGGAATCCTTAGGCTCTTTGCCTATCACAATTTTTACCTCATCAACAATACCCACCATTTCGTCTTTTGCTTCTTCAAATCGATTAGTGATACTGTCAATAAAATCACTAAAGTTATTTTTCAATTCATCCACCTGTCTTTTGCCTTTTCGCAGAATAATTCTGCGAGTAACTGCACCTCTTGCAGGAGCATATAAAAGCCCCAACACTGCACCAATCAACGCGCCTACTACCACTTTTTTTGCACTCATAATATTTCTTTCTATAAAATTAATACTTATTTAGTATGACAAATATAGGCTTATAGAAACTTAAAAAGTTACATTATCTTCTAATAGATTTGCATAATTCACACTAAACATCCAGCCTTGTCTAAAACGCCACTCAAATAGATGAATTATGTAACTCTTTTCAAAAATTGTGTAATACATGCTGTATATAGAATAACCATATTTGTATATAATTGAAATCATTGATCATTCGTTGCAACGAATTAGGAATAAATTGATATGAATAAAGCACTTTCCATACTAAAGAAAATATCCAAAATTATCTTATGGGGGATTTCTTTCTTCGTACTTTTATTTCTCATCATAGCGGCAATTATTCAAATTCCTGCTGTTCAAAACAAAATAATCCATTACGTTACTACTTTGGTAAGTGACAAAACGCATACTCGCGTCGAGATAAAAAATATCAGCATATCCTTTCCGGAAGCCGTTGTTATCGAAAGACTTTATCTTAATGATCTGAAAAAAGACACCTTAATCTATGCAGAAAGAGTGAAAGCGAGTATATCATTCTATGATTTACTCTTTAGTAAAGTCACTGTAAACTCGTTGGCAGTAAAAGGCTTAAATTTAAACTTGCACAACACAAGGACAGATTCTCTCTTCAATTACAATTTTCTGATTACCGCCTTTACCAACACAATCAAAAAAAAGAAAGTTAAGACAAAGAAAGAATCAAAATGGACAGTTGCTGTCAAAAGAGTAAATCTTAAAGACATCCGGTTTTGCTACAATGATCAATATGGAGGGATAAATATATCTTTATCACTCGGAAATTTAAAATTAAAGATAGGGCAAGTCAGTTTTTCGAAATCGATTTATGAGTTTAAGAATTTGCTCGTAGAGAATCTAAAAACGAAGATACAAATAGGTAAGCCTGTCAAAGGTTCAGCCTCTAAGCCCAGTACTACATTTCCTCTATTTACGATAGATAAGATTCAAATCAACAACTCAACCATACGCTACAAAGATACAAGAAGCAGAGACGCTGTTTTGGCTGTTATTAATGATTTCGGATTGAAAGATGGAGTTGTCGATTTGAAAAAAGAAGAAGTTACAGTAGGCAAAGTATATTTGTCTGAAAGTGGAATTCGATTCTCATCACACCCCATGTCTACGAGTTCTAACCACAGAGCCACAACGGCGGCATCATCACAAAATTCATGGAAAGTAAATGTTCAGCATATCGATTTAGATAACAATTATCTTGCTTATCAAACGACTAACAAGCTAAGAGTAAAAAGAGTATTTGATGCTTCTCACCTGAACTGCAAACATGTTTCTTTGATTGCACAGCATTTCCATTACTCAACTGATTTAACAAAAGTATTGATTAATAATTTCAGTGCTATAGATGAAAATAACTTTGCAGTAACCAAACTTCAAACCGATTTCAGAATGGATAGGTATTCCATTACGGCTAAAAGTCTAAAAGCAAGTACAAAGAAATCCTCTATAGACGCCTATATAAAAATTCGATACGCCTCTTTAAAATCACTCGAAAAGTCTTTCCCTCTTTTAGTTTTGAACTTAAATATTAAAAGGATGAGTATCAACAACTCTGACATCCTCTACTTCGCTCCGAAACTTGATTCGCTGGCATTCTTTAAGAATAGAGCAAATAGTATATTCCTTTCCGGACAGATAAAGGGAAGAGTAAATAATCTGAAGGGGAGGAATGTACTCATAAAAACAGGCGAAAAAACTATTTTAAAAACCGACTTTTTCATTATCGGATTACCTAATATACAAACCACTTACTTTGTATTCCCCAGAATGAAGCTGATTACCAACAAGCACGATGTGATTTTAATTACAGGGCAATCCATTCCTCCCACTATCAATTTGCCTCAAGACATCACGTTATTAATCAATTTCAAAGGCAAAATAAACGCTTTTAAATCTACAATCGATATCAATTGCAATTATGGCCGCGGGAAACTTATAGCACAGATTGATCCGAATGATAATTTTAGAGGCGACCTCAATCTCACTAATTTTGATGTGGGCAATCTACTGAACAAAAAAGCATTATTAGGTTGTACATCATTAGCTGTTCAAGCAAACGGACAGGGATTTAATCCCCAGACCATGAAAGCACAAATCACAGCCAATGTATCGCAGATTTACATAAACAACTATTTGTATCATCATCTACTGGTGAACGGCACAGTCAGTGATCACAAATTTGTGGGGACAATAAATATGAATGATAGAAATGCTGTCTTCGATTTAAATGGATTGGTCAATATAACCCCGAATCAAGAGCACTACAAATTTCATCTCAATGTACAGGGAGCGAATCTTCAAAAGCTCAATTTATGTAAGAATGATATACGTGTCAGGTTCAATGCAATCAGCGATCTGAAAGGAAACTCAATGGACAATATGGTCGGAAAAGCAAAAATAAGTAATCTGATACTTGTTTCTAATGGCCAAAAATATGTTCTCGACTCCATATTTGTCACATCAGTAAATGAGCCCAATAAAAGCATTTTCAATTTTAATAGCGCACTCGTCGACATAAAGTACAACGGAACGATTCCGCCCACAGCAGTCCCTGCAGTATTAACTTCATACATCAACAATTATTTCCCGTTTTTCGATATAAAACAAAACCGGAAAGAAACAAAAGCATCCAAGTTTAATTTTGAAATACAACTACACAACCACCCCATACTTTCGGAAGTTCTTATGCCTCAGTTAAAAGTTTTTCAACCGGAAATTATCAAGGGAAATTTTGACAGTCAAAAGAATGAGCTAAAATTGAATGGTGTGATAACGAGAATGATCTATGGAACAACCGAAATAAAAGACTTGGTAATGGATATGAATTCCGATTCTACAACACTCAATTATACCATTTCATGCTCCAGTATTGCAAGCCCACAAATCAATTTGTCCAATCTTTTATTTACGAGAAAACTGGTTGATAAAAAAATCTTTGCCACGATATCTTCAATAGACGAAAAGAAAAACAAGAAGCTGTCCATTAACTACCAAATCACGAAGGATAAGGATAAATATAAACTCGTGTTTGATCCAACCGAATGTTATATCATGAATAATCGATGGAATATCGCTGACGATAATTACATAGAATTCGGGAAATCGGGTTTCCTCATTCACCACCTGGATATGGATAATGCCCAAAGTCAAATAAACATCGCATCTGTCAACAATAAGTTCAATGATGATCTAAAAATCACCATCAAAGATTTCAAACTAGAAGATATTTCACAAATCGTTGAAAAAGACAGTAGTATTGCAAGAGGGGATCTTAATGGAAAAATATTGCTGAAGAGAGTCAATAAATCGTATGGCATTATTGCCGATGCCCAAATAACCAATTTGTTTGTTCGGAATATACCTATTGGAGACCTCACGGTAAAAGCCGCCAGTCGTACGAACAAACAATTTAAGATAAACGCAAAACTGGTAGGAGTAGACAACAATATCATGGCAATGGGCTACTACACGCCTAGCGACAGTATGAATTCACTGAATATTAAAGCAGATATCCAGTCACTTTCTATGAAAACAATAGAAGCTTTCTCAGAAGGTCAAATCACAGAGGCATCCGGAAATATCAACGGAAATTTATTAATCACAGGCAAGGCCAGTACTCCGCAAATAACAGGAGCACTCACATTCAACGATGTTTTTTTTAAGCCTACTTATTTCAACAACCGCTACGAAATAAAGCATGAAACAGTTCAATTGCAGACAAACGGAATCTACTTAAATACATTCACCCTCTTTGATTCAAGTCAGCACACGGCCATCATTGATGGTGTAGTCACCATGAAGCATTTTTCCGATTATGCCTTCAACTTAAAAGTAAAGACAAAAGACTTTTTGCTTTTCAACACCTCGGCCAAGGATAATAAAGAATTCTACGGACGAATGATTATCGACAGTAATATCGGCATCGAGGGGCCGTTGGCACTACCCGCTATCAATGCGAAAATAAAACTAAAGAAAGGTTCCAACTTTACTTTTGCTGTTCCCGAAGACAAAATCACAACCGACAAGGGCGAAGATGTTGTGGAATTCAACGACACGCTTAATCGCAACTCCATACTATACGGATCGGATAAAAAGGTTATTAAAAAATCGATATTCACCGGGATAGATATATCTTCCATTGTCCAAATTGATAAAGAAGCGACATTGAGGTTACTCATAGATCCTACATCGTCAGATTCATTAGTGGTTAGAGGAGATGCGGCATTGAGTTTCATGATGGACAAGAGTGGAAAGATGAGCCTTACGGGAGCTTATAATCTGAATAGCGGAGTTTATCTCATTTCCATAGAATCTATCATCAAACGAAAATTCGAAATTATTCCCGGGAGTACCATTATCTGGAATGGCGATCCATTGGATGCAATTGTATCTATAGATGCCAGTTATGCAGTCAAGGCAGCACCCTACGACTTGGTAGCAGACCAAATGGCAGGGTTGAGCGAGGTCGAAAAGAACGGTTACAAGCAAGTTTATCCATTTTTAGTCATATTGAAATTACGAGGTGCTATTTTAAAACCAGAGATGAGCTTTGAAATACAGTTACCCCCGGAAGAGAAGGGAATTATGGGTGGAGCGGTAAATCAAAAACTGACCATGCTAAATGATGATCCATCGTTATTGAACAAGCAGGTCTTTGCATTATTGGTGTTGGGAAGGTTCATCCAAGAGAACCCCTTACAGACAGTAGAAACAGCTCAAGCCTCAACGTTGGTACGATCGACGGTTAGCACCTTTTTATCGGCACAAATCAATCAATTGAGTTCGAAACTTTTGCCCGGCATGTCTTTTAATTTTGATGTTCAATCGTACAATGATTATCAGTCTGGTCAAGCTAAGGGGAGAACACAAGTAGAAATCGGCTTAAAGAAACAACTATTCAACGATCGATTTACACTTCAGATCGGAGGAACCATTGATGTGGAAGGCGAAAAAGCGAAACAGAACTCGGCAAGCGAAATAACGAGCGACATTACCGTGGAATATAAGGTGACCAAAGATGGTCGCTACAGACTCAAAGCGTTCAGACACAACCTATACGATGGTGCCATCGAAGGCGATATTATTGAAACAGGTGGAGGCGTCATTTATGTACGCGATTTCAACAAATGGAAACTATTCTTCAAACCGAGAAAAAAGAAAGTAACTCCACCCCCACCCAAAGAGATAAATTCAAAAGAGTTGAAAAATAAATAGATACAAATTTAAACTACATTTTCAAATGACGAATCACTCTAACAAATATATTCTTCTACTTATTTGCCTACTTCTAGCAGCATGCAACGTGAGATTTTTGCCTCCGGGCGAAAAGCTTTATAATAGCCTGAAAGTAAAGATTGTCTCAACCGATAATGTAAGCAAAGGGAAGATCAAAACTGTCGTTAAAACAGCAATCAGACCAACGCCCAATAAAAGTTACTTAGGCATGCATCCTCAATTTGTATTTCTTAATTTAGCAGGTAGACATCCGAAAGGCAAACTAAAGAGGTGGTTTAAAAAAGTGGGAGGTGATCCCCTATTTATAAGCAATGTAAATGCCGATGCGACAGGACGGTTTATTAATGCCAAATTGTTTAATATCGGGATATTCGATAGCTATACTGAATCAAAAGTCGTGGAGAAAAAACATACGGGCAAAGTCGTTTTCACCGTACATGTGCACAAGCCATACACAGTGAAAGATGTCACTTATAATATTTTGGACGACAGCCTAAAACAAATATTAGTCTCAGACAAGGATAATTCGCTAATATATGCGGGCGACGACTATAGCTTGGACAAGCTAAAAGCTGAACGAACACGAATAGATGCTTTACTAAAAGACAAAGGTTACTTCTATTTCAATCCCGATTATCTGATATTCAAAGCAGATACCTCGACTGTCAGCCATACCGTTTCATTTACTATCAGCTTGAAAGACAGTGTTACGAAAAGTGCATTGACAGTATACCGCCTTAATCAAGTTTATGTCAATCAAAACTACTCATTGAGAGACAGTGTTCACCGCGATCTCAAAGATTCGTTGATCTACGAAAATACCATTTTTGTAGGCAAGCCGTCAAGAATGAATATCAAGCCGAAAGTCATTTATAGATCAATCTTTTTACGCAAGAATACAATCTATTCGAGAAAAAGTCATAATGCCACCTTAAACCGTTTAATGTCCATGGGGTGTTTCAAATTTGTGCAAGTCAAATTTTCGAGCAGCGATACGATAGCCAAAGGGTACCTAAATGTAACCATATTATTGACACCGATGACAAATTACACCTTTCGTTCCGAGATGGATTTAGTATCTAAATCGAACAATTACAACGGACCACGAATGAATTTTAGTCTGTTGAATAGAAACACCTTCAAAGGAGCAGAGATATTGAACCTATCGTTAGCCGGATCTTTTGAGGGACAACTAAGCGGTGCCAAAAGTTTATTCTCTTACGCATTTAATCCTCAAATAGAATTGACTTTCCCCAAGATTCTCACTCCGTTTAATACGAAATTGTCAAATAGTCTCTATCTTCCCAAAACAAGTATATTCGTCTCTTACAACTTTTTGAAAAGAGTGAATTATTTCAACATGAATACATTCCAATTCGGATATGCTTTCAAATGGAAAACAAACGTCAAACTAGAACACGAGTTAACGCCCATAAGCATCAATTATTCTTCGGTCAACAATAAATCGGCATTGTTCACGGCCATGCTCGACTCCAATTCTTTTCTCAAGAAGAGCTACGAAGAACAATTCATTCTCGGTTGCAATTATTCATTTACTTACAATGAGCAGATCATCCAGGGGAAAAGAATGCAATATTATCTCCATTTCGCCACAGAGACTGCCGGAAATCTTTTGTCGTTGATCAAACTCATTGGGGGGAAGAGGCCCTCATCCGATAATCCTGCCAAGGTCATTGGTTCTATTTATTCGCAATACGCTAAATTGAGTTTGGATGGTCGTGCCTACTATTCGTTTAGCAAAAACACTAAAATGGTTCTACGCTTTTTTGCAGGAGTAGGCGATGCTTACGGAAATTCGGCTGTTCTACCCTACAATAAACAATTTTTCAGTGGGGGACCTAATAGCATTAGAGCCTTTCAAATTAATTCGATCGGCCCGAGAACGTATCAGCAAAAGACCGATGCAAATGTAATTCTAGAATTAGGAGGTGATATAAAACTGGAGATGAATGCAGAATACCGCTTTAAAATTTATAAGATAATGAAGGGTGCTCTATTTATTGATGCCGGGAATGTATGGTTACAAAAATCGAACACTTCGAACATCGGAACACCATTTGCTGTGCCCGACTTCATAAATCAACTTGCCGTAGGTGCTGGTGTGGGAGTACGCTTTGATTTCTCGTTCTTTGTGTTGCGATTCGATTTGGCTACGCCGCTACGCAAACCTTGGTTGGAAGATAATCATCATTGGGTAATAAATAAAATGAACTTCAAAAGCGCTAAATGGAGAAGCAACAATCTGGTACTGAATGTTGCCATCGGATATCCATTCTAAAAGGTCAAGTAGCACTTTTATCTTCATCTTCTTTCATAAAGCATATCCCATGAATTTGCAATTCGAGTAATATTTTGGATTGTCCTTCTTCATCAAACAGAGAAATAACCTGATCGTATAACCAATCCTCACGGGTAAAGCCCCGATATGATGCTTCAATACTAAGAATATAACTGTTACCTTCAGTATCGAATATCTTAAAATTAGAGGGGTATGCACTTATTGATTTCAATTTTTTCTTGCCTAGATCCTTAGCTAATGAATATTTTTGATCGTGCATTGCTTCTTTTAGCGTAAACTCCGACTTGGCATATTGCACATACTCCATATCGGTTTTACAATCCACATACCAATTTTTTTCATCTTCTCTCACATTGATGCCAGTATCAGACACTGTTACTTTTTCACTAGGTATGGCATCTTCAACAACCTCTTGTTTGACTTCTGCATCAACCAATTTGTAGAATTTATTTTGCTTTGATGTATCTACTCCTCCAAGTGGTTCCCAGTTATTATCAAGATGATTGACCTCTTGAATCTTAGCCGAAAGCAACCGAATCGCTTCTTCCTGTTTCAACGTATTCTCTTCATCATCCACACAATCTGTATAGACGGTAGAATCAGTCACATGCGAGTAGGCTGAACCATCAGATAAGATAACAGTTACTTTTACACGCCCATCTTCTACAACACTTTTTTGAATTCTTACTAATGTTTTCATATCGCATACTATTTAAATAGAAATTTCTATTGTTTGTCTTTTCTTTTAGCTTCCTCTTTAGCCTGCTTTTTTGCTAGCTTTTTTGCCTTCTTTTCAGCATCCTTTTTAGCATGTTCTTTCGCCTTAGCTTGTTTCTTAAAATACCCTTTTAGAAAGAAATTATGCTTTGCAGCGGTCATATTCTCGTCGAGCCCTTTCGAGCCGTTTTTAAGATTTACAATCGTTTTATTCAAGTTTTCGGCTAGAGTCTTATCCTGAATCAACCGACCGATCGTTCCATGTCCGCTATTTATTTTGGTCATTATTTCTGCCAATTGTCCCGTTATAACTTCTGCATTACCAGCCGTAACCTCCAAACTCCTCATAATAGCATCCGTTTCAATTGGCTCGGTCGACTTCAGCATTTGACCATCCTTCACCACAGCAGAGTCTCCACTTCCCTGTATAATATTTATCAGCTTGTCGCCTATCACTCCATCTGAGCCAATAGATACATAACAATCCGATTTTATAAACGGCCGCACCTCCTGCTTGATAAACATACCTACCCGCACGGTCGAGTCGTTCACAATCTTTATATTAGACACTGTTCCGACATTAATACCGGAAAAGCGTACATTGTTTCCAACCTGCAATCCACTCACATTATAAAAATTAGAAGAGATATTGAACACAGGGTTAAATAAATTCTTTTGCCTACCGATAATAAATATAGCGAGAACAAATAGAACAATGCCCCCAATAACGAAGAGAGCCAAACGAATTTTAAATTTCTGAGTATGCGATTCCATCTTGTATTTTATTGATTTTTATTTATCTGATAATCATTTAAAAAACAACTTGATCATTTTGTCAGTCGAGTTTTCAAACTGACTTAAACTACCTTCTTTGTATTCTTTACCGTCTTTCAGCATGATCAGTCTGTCGGCAGTCATACGTGCACATTCAATATCATGAGTGATAATTATCGACGAGGTCTCATACTTTTTCTGAACATCATTGATCAATGTACTTATCTCATCCGATGTCACAGGGTCCAGCCCAGTGGTGGGTTCATCGTATAAGATTATTTTAGGATCCACTATGATGGTTCGTGCCAAGCTTATTCGCTTACGCATGCCACCCGACAGTTGCGACGGCATCTTATACAAGGCATCCAATAGGCCTACATTCTTCAACACTTCTTCAATCTTTGCATCCATTTCTTTTTGCTTAATCCCTTTTTTGATTCTACGCAATGGGAATTCTAAATTTTCTTTCACCGTCATCGAATCATACAAAGCTCCATTTTGGAAAAGAAAACCTATCTTCTGACGCACTTCATCCAATTCTCCACCAGACAAGGATGTCACAATATGATCAAACACTTTGATAACACCACTATCCGGTTTCATTAGCCCGACAATGCATTTTATCAACACAGATTTGCCACTACCCGATTTACCCAATACCACCAAGTTCTCACCATCGTAGAGTTTCAAAGAAAAGTCTTGAAGGACCTCTTGTGCGTCAAAGGACTTTTTTAGATTCTTGATTTCAATAACCGTTTCTTTGTTCGCTGTTTGAGGCAAATCATTTGATGATAATTTTGTTTGTTCCATTTTCATAACGTTATCATATCAGTGACTTGTACAGCAATCATATCTACAATCAATATCAAAAGAGATGATAGTACCACAGCCGAATTCGCTGCCTTACCAACACTTTCAGTACCCCTACCGGCATTGTATCCTTTGTAACAACCAACTAATCCGATCACTCCTCCAAAGAAAAAAGATTTAATGACAGCAGGCAAGAAATCTACAAATTCCAAATGCTTAAATGCCTGAGAAGTGAATAACACAAACGACACATCCCCTTTTATATTAGAGCCAAACCAACTGCCCACAAGCCCTAGTCCATCGGCATACATTATTAGAAGTGGAATCATCAGTGTGGCAGCCAACACTCTGGTCACCACTAAAAATCGCATGGGATGAGTAGAAGAGACCTCCATTGCTTCTATTTGCTCGGTCACTTTCATACTCCCCAATTCGGCGCCCATGCTCGACGCCACTTTACCGGCACAGATAAGAGCCGTAATCACAGGCCCTATTTCACGGATTAACGAAATAGCAACCATCCTGGGAAGCAACGTTTCTGCAGCGAAGTTTACAAGCGTGGGACGTAATTGAAGGGTAAGCACAAACCCCATAATAAAACCGATCACAGACACCAGTGCCAGCGACTTATAACCGATTACGAAACATTGATGAAAGAACTCCCGTACTTCAAACTTACGAGAGAATGTTTCTTTTATAAAGCTGACTATAAATAAAACAGCATCTGAAACACCTGTTAAGAAATCATTAGCAATAGTCGATTTTGCCAGAGCCTTGTCGCTTAGTTTCAATGTATGATACTTCGCTATTTCTTTCACTTTCGAAACTGGAATATTAATTTTCATTTCATATTTGATTTTATTTTATACGGATTGTATTTCACAATACTCCGTTAAATAATTGATTAATGATCTCAAATACAATGAGTTATATTAACAAGAGTTAGCATAAAAGAATTGGTCAAGTGGCTGATTTTCAGTAACTTTATGTTACTTAGGCATAGTTACAATGAACATATCAGATGCACTCGACCAATATAAGAATATCTGCAGTGATGTCTTGAAAAGATACACTGTGAAGTTAAACAAAAGTTTTAAAACCATCTTCATCGAAACACTACTTTTATACATGGTAATACCGAGAAAGATCAATTTTACGCAGTTTGGACACTATGGCACGCATTGTGAAGAGTGCTTCAGACAAAATTTCTCAAAGAAGTTCGACTGGATTTCCTATAACTTAAAGTTGTCCGAAAGGATATTTGAACAGGAAGATCGGAAAGCTATCGCTATTGATCCGAGTTACATATCCAAGTCGGGCGAGTGTACTCCTTGGGTTGGTTATTTTTGGTCGGGTTGCGCCGGTCAAGTCAAACACGGTTTGGAGATAATGGGCATAGGACTTATAGATATCGACAAACATAACTGCATTACCTTAAAAGCAGAGCAATCACCGGACAATATAACCCTTGAGGGGTTCGGCTCTACTTTAAACGATTGGTATCTAAAAGTTATCGAAATGTATAAAGAGCAGCTTCACAGCGTATCCAATTACATCGTTGCCGATGCTTTCTTTTCAAAGAACCTTTTTGCCCAAGGTATAGAGGAAATGAATTTTCATCTTGTCAGCCGTCTTCGCGATGATGCCAATTTGATGTACCTCAGTCAAGCCCAAAGAACAGGAAAGAAAGGACGTCCCAAATTATACGATGGGAAAATAAAATTCTTCGACCTTGACCATACACGAATGAACAAACTCGACATACTGCAAGACGAAGGGAAATTCTATACTCTGGTTGCTTACTCCAAATCGCTTAAACGGAAAATCAGACTGGTCATTTGGATTACTCCTAAGGGGAAACACAAACTGTATTTCTCTACAGATATCCACATGAGCGGTAAAGATGTTATTGAGTATTACAGAACAAGGTTCCAAATTGAGTTCTGCTTTCGAGATGCAAAACAGTTCACCGGATTATTTCACTCGCAAGCCAGAAATATTAATAGGTTGGACTTCGCATTCAATGCATCTTTTGCCGCAGTCAATGCGGCAAGAGTAATGATGAATGAAAATGATATTCCTTTCTCCATTGGTGCGCTTAAATCGTTGATGTACAACTCTTATATCCTTAAAAGATTTTTTGAGCTGTCCGGCTTTAAGCCAAACAGAACTTTAAATGCTAAACTTGTCAAAGAACTCATTGATATGGCTGCTTATGCGGCGTAATCTATATCTTAATATTTAACGAAGTATTGATTTCAGTAATAGAAAAATAGCTAAAAAAAAGACACTTTGGACACATCCAATCTTACAAAGATTTTATAATTCTAAAGGATCTTTTTCCAAAATGATATAATCTATTGCAAAGATATAAAATCATGAAATTTAATATATTACACAACTTTTGCTATCTGTTGCAATATTCACACATTCACAATTAACACTTCAATTACGACACGCAATCTTCCTTTCCGATAAAGAACACCGAACAAATACATAATTATAATTAAATAAGCGAGTTATGCCATTTATTTAATGCTATTCATAGTAGAGTTCAGAAAAAAAGCCGTATATTTAGAAGAATTAAAAATAAACACATATTGAAGTTATACATTAAATACATGGTAAGCAATCGCTGCAAAATGGCAGTCAAAGAAGAATTGAATAAACTCGGGCTCCATTCTATCGTCGCCGAACTAGGCGAGGCCGAAATTCTTGAAACCGTCTCTACCGAGCAACAAGATAAACTAAGGATCGGCTTACAGCGCTATGGCCTTGAATTAATGGATGACAAGCGTGCCGTTTTAATTGAAAAGATAAAGACCACAATCATAGACTTAATTCATCATTCCAATGAATTGATCAAAGTAAATCTATCCGATTACTTAAGCCAAAAATTAAATTATGACTACACCTATCTGGCCAATTTATTTTCAGAAGTTCAAGGCATCACCATTGAGCATTTTGTGATATTACATAAAATTGAGAGAATAAAAGAACTGATTATCTACAATGAATTAAATATTACCGAAATTGCATGGAAAATGAATTACAGCAGTGTAGCTCATTTATCGAACCAATTCAAAAAAGTAACAGGTTTCTCACCTTCACATTTCAAAAAATTAAAAGAAAAGCGGAGAAGGCCAATCGAGGATATTTGATATAATCGATTCTTTTGTCTCATGAATCTCTATAAGCGCATTGCCATGCATGGCAACGAATAGATACTCCCCTTGCCTATCGCCTATCTACCCTATTCCGTCATTTCCCCATGTCGTATATCGAAAAGATAAAGTAATAAAATGCGACAAGTACTTTCGAAAACTTAGTTTATCTTTTTGTTCAATTACTCAATATTCCCTGTTATATCATCTCAATATGCATCAGATTATTGCACAAATTTAGCATCCGATCAACACATTAAAAGGCGTATCATTTCACTCATCATCAGCCACTTGTATTTAGCTATTAACTCGCTAAAAAGAAGTAATTCTGCACATTCGCAAACGGTGAAATCACATAAGGGAAATACATTTAACGACAAGAAATAATGAATTGCAACAAACGACGCCCACACCTCCTTTACACAAAAACAAGCCAAGATACAGCACATCGCGAGCTATCCATTTTCTAGAATATACGAACACTCTCGACTCACAGCCCGCCATATCCAATACAAACAAAAGGAAGCTATTGCAGAACAAGCAGATGATGCAATAACAATATCCAGAAATAACGGCAAATATTATAGATACGAATATGATTATTACTCATGCTAATATCGAGCTTATGTACTATGACTTAATCATATAAAAATATTTTTATATAATTTAAATCTCCATACAAGGTCTTTCGCCGTTATGCATAAACGTTATTAATATAACACTCTAGAGTTATTTTTTAATAGCAATAAAATACAATGAATGTTTTTTTCATTACTTTTGCGATGTTTAATCTTCCAGAAGAGATTCATAAACTATGATAAATGATCAAGAGTTGACCCAAGATTTTCGCGCTAATAGCGATGCGGTGTACGATAATATTTATCGTGCCAATGTGCAGCAACTCTATTCTTACGGATTACGTCTGGGACTCGAACCGGAAGAACTGAAAGATTACATCCAAGATATTTTCTACAAACTTTTGTGCAATTCGACCTTTTTGGATAATGTGACCAATGTGAGGGCTTATTTGTTCCGTGCGCTGAAAAATCGCTGGCAGAACGCCCTGCGCGACAGTAGACCTACAACCGAACTAGATGGTACGATCCACGAATTTTCAGGCGAAGTGAATGCACTCGAAACGATTATCAACGAAGAAGAACGCACCAATATGACTTCGCGACTGAATTTGCTACTCGCTTCGCTTACCAACAGACAGCGCGAGGCAGTATTTCTTCGTTATATATACGAATTACCTTACGAAGAAATTGCGCAGACACTTGACATGTCTGTACCCTCTGCTCGAAACTTAATATCAAGAGCAATAGACCACATGAGAAATGTAGATGCCGAAGCTTTACTTCTTTTCTTTTTTATCTAATATTTTTTTATTTCTATTTATTTCCTCACTTTTTTTAAAAATATTGATTATATATTTTTCTTTTAGTGTCTTTTTATAAAAAGGGTCTATATTGATGCATTTTAAAAAAGTTATTAAATGAAAGATTTAAACCAATATTCGTTATACGATTTGCTTAGCGATGAACGTGTGGTACGTGCTATTCAGCAAGAGAAACAGCTGAATGACGAAGAAGTTGAGCAGCTACTATATCAAATTAAAGAGCGTTACCGTACACGACATTTGCGTTCGCTGAAATTGTGGTTTTATTCGATAGCTGCCGCTATCACTATATTGCTTTTTTCGGGCGTAGGTCTGTATCTGTGGCAATCTGCGACTTCCGAACCGTCCTATTCTTTATCGACAATGGCGAAATTACTTCCCAAATCGACCGACATTCAGTTGATACTCGGTTCAAAGAGATATCTTTTTGAACAAGATGTCGATATACAGTTAAAAGGCACTGAAGCAATTGTTGTAGAAAAAAAGAGCGGTAAAACGTATACTTACCTTACCGATTCTCATTTGAAGCTGAACAAACTTTATACACCGAAAGGCAAATGTTCAACCATCACCTTAGGTGACGGAACAAAAATTTGGATTAACTCGGGAACAACCTTTGTTTTTCCTACCCGATTTATGGGCACGAATCGTCTTGTCAACCTCAACGGTGAGGCTTATATGACTGTAGCGAAGAACATAGTCAAACCATTCATCGTACACACGTCGGCATTCGATGTTCGTGTAACGGGGACCCGCTTCAATGTGATAGCCTACAAAGAAGATTCGAATATGTCGGTAGTGCTAGCCGAAGGTGGCGTACAACTAGCAAGCCGTGACAAAAAATACCTTATTAATATGAATCCAAACGAAATGGCTACGCTCAGCAACGGACGATGGAATGTGGATAATGTAGTAGCCGACGACTACATCTGTTGGAAAGATGGATATCTGCTGCTTTCGGGCGTGAGTCTGGATGATATATTCTTACGCCTGTCGCGCCATTACAATGTAAATATACAGTGGGATCGGAAAGCAGCGAACCAGCGTTGTTCGGGTAAATTAGTACTGTTCGACGATGTAGATAAGATCATGACATCACTGTCAAGCATATTCAATATAAAATATATCAGAACTAATAACAATATCAGAATCATCCTAAAACCTTAAGTATAAAATGAGAAAAAGAAGCAAGTTATTAACGCAAACATTCGAGAGTTACCGAACTCTCCTGTTGATCGTTTTCCTGCTGATTGTTTGTCCTGTGATTCAGGCTCAAACTAGCCCGAAAGCGAAACGATTGTCTTTAAAGTTATCAAACACGACAATAATTGATGCTTTAAAGAATGTGGAAAATAGCAGTGATTACGTTTTTTTATTCTCTGATGCCATCAAGAGCAACTTGCGGGCAAAAGTGAATGTGAACGTAAAAAATGCTACGATCAATGAATTGATGAGTGATTTACTGAATGGCACTCAACTGAGCTATTTCGTAAACAACCGTCAGGTTACCATTTCTAAGTCGCACACCCAGCAGGCCCACACCCAGCAGCCCAAAGCCACACTCAAAATAACGGGGCAAGTACTCGACGAGAAGGGTGAAACCATGATTGGAGTGACCATTCAAGAAGTGGGCACCAACAACATGGTTGCTACCGATGTAAACGGTCGCTTTACATTATATAATGTAGCTTCGACCAACTCTATGTTGAAATTCACTTATGTAGGTTATAAAGAGAAAACAGTAAAGGTGAATAATGATAAAAATCTAGTAGTCAATATGCAGACCGATACCCAAGGCTTGGACGAAGTTGTTGTGGTGGGTTATTCTCAACAGAAGCGCCAGAGTGTCATCGGTGCTATCTCTACAATAAAGCCTTCGACATTGCTTTCTGATCAGAGCCGTTCGGTTTCTAATGCCCTTGCCGGACAGATTGCCGGTGTCATCGCCGTACAAAGAAGTGGCGAACCTGGTGAAGACTCATCAGACTTCTGGATTCGTGGTGTCAGTACGTTCGGCACCAATAAAACTCCTCTTATATTGGTCGACGGTGTAGAGCGTTCACTGATGAATATTTCTGCCGAAGAAATCGAATCATTCTCTGTATTGAAAGATGCTACAGCCACAGCAGTCTACGGTGTACGTGGTGCCAACGGCGTCATTCTGATTGAAACAAAAAAGGGTAAGATAGGTAAGCCTGTCATCACTGTAAAAGCCGACTACGGCATCACTACTCCGACACAAATGCCTAAATTTGTGAACGGTGCCAAATATATGGAAGTGATGAATGCTGCCAATATCCTATCGGGAAGTAATCCGACCTATTCTGAAGCTGCTATCCAGAAAACAAGAAATCACGTAGACACGGATTTGTATCCAGATGTAGACTGGATTGATTTGGTAACGACCAAAACAGCTCCGCAGATGCACGCTAGTTTAGATATCAATGGAGGTTACGAGAGATTGAGATATAGCCTTATCGTCGCTTTCATGGGCGAACACGGTATGATGGCTACCGATAAGAATGTATCTTACGACTCTACTGATAAAATGTACAAATACAACGTACGTAGTAATGTAGATATCAATATCACTCCATCCACGATAGTCAATGTAGGCATCGGCGGTTACATCACTAATATAGGTCGGTCAGCTACCAATATTTCCACTGTATTTTCTGAATGTTTGGATACTCCTCCTATCTCTTACCCAGCAGTTTATTCGAACGGACAGTTCCCTATTATCGAAAGCCGCTACAACCCTTGGGCTGCTGCAACACAGAGCGGTTACAGACGTATTTATCAGAATAGTTTTGAATCGACGGTCAGCGCTATTCAAGACATAGGTAAGCTCTGGAAACCTCTAAAAGGATTGAAACTTAAAGCATTATTCTCCTTCGATGCTTACCAGTTTAATAATGCGGTACGCAGCAAATCTCCCTCTTATTATTATGCTACCGGACGTGATGTTACCGGCAAATTGATTACCACACAAGTATCTGAAGGTCAAGAGTTTCTTTCATTTTCACAGAATTCAGCAGGCAATCGTACCATGTACTTCGAAACTCGCTTAAACTACAATCGCACATTCGGAAAACATACGGTAGAAGGACTTCTCACATCAAGCATCCGCGACTATTATAATGGCAATACGCAAGATTCCGAATTGGCATTGCCTTATCGTGATGCAGGCATGGCAGGACGTGTAGCCTATAACTATGACGACCGTTATTTTACTGAGTTCAACTTCGGATACAATGGTTCTGAGAACTTCAAACGTGGCTACCGCTTCGGATTCTTTCCTTCATTTGCTATCGGTTGGGTAGCAACAAACGAAAAATTCATGCAGCCTTATATCAAGGTGCTCTCGAAACTCAAACTCAGAGGTTCTTGGGGTAAGGTAGGTAACGATAACATTAGTTCCAGCCGTCGCTTTGGATATCTGTCGACGATCGACAATGTGACAGGCTCTTATTTTGGTACAACGGGCAACGTATACGAGACCGGTTATCAGGAAGGAGATTTCGGTATTCCAAACCTCACTTGGGAAACTTCTACAAAAACAGATATCGGTCTGGAACTTGGATTTCTAAACTGGATTAATCTCCAATTCGATTACTTCTGCGAGACACGTAAGGATATCTTTATGCAACGTAAAACGATTCCCGAAACCGCCGGATATAATGTAATGCCTTATGCCAACTTCGGTAAGGTGAGAAATCAAGGTTTCGACTGTTCTCTCGAAGCGACCAAGCGCTTCAACAAGAGCCTTACAATTTCTGTTCGCGCCAACTATACTTACGCCAAAAATAAGGTGATCGAGTATGATGAATCTCCAGCATATAAAAAAACAACGCTGGCCCAAACAGGAAAGCCTATGTATAGTTATCTCGGACTTATCGCCGAGCGTTTATATCGCAATTCCGACTTCTCCGACCCTGAAAACGGAACATTGGCCAACGGTGTCCCTCCTTCGATTTATGGCACTGTATATCCCGGTGATATCAAGTATAAGGACTTGAACAACGATAATAAAATAGACTCATACGACCGTACATATATCGGAAAACCATCTGTCCCTCAAGTTATTTATGGTTTCGGATTCAATGTAAAGTATAAGAATGTTGATCTGGGCATGTTCTTCCAAGGAGCCGACGACTTCTCAAATATGCTTTCTGGCAGCACTTTGATTCCGGGTACAGGTGGTGGCGCCCGCGGTAATATCTATAACAATGTGGATGATCGTTGGACTGTCGAGAATCCTCGCTCGGATGTATTCTGGCCACGTCTCTCAAATACGGTCAGCAGTACCAATATGCGTTACTCTACATGGTGGCTACGCGATGCTGCTTATCTTCGTTTGAAGAATATGGAGGTTGGTTATACTTTCCCGAAGAGTTGGCAGAAACCTCTTAGAATGCGCAATGCTCGTGTATTCTTCAGAGGCAACAACCTTTTTACTTGGGCCAAATTCAATATGTGGGATCCTGAGATCGGATCGCAGAACGGATTTTCCTATCCATTGATGAAAGTATATTCTATTGGAGTAGAAGTAACATTTTAATTGACACGAAACAATGAAAAAAGTATTATTTAATATATTCCTGTTCGGTATGATATTCCTAAACAGTGGATGCAATAGATATCTGGACATGGAACCCGATGACCGCTTGACACAAAAGATGGTCTTCAACGACATCAAGCGTACACGCGGATGGCTCTCGGCTATCTACAACTATATGCCCGATCCGTTTTTGACGTATGTTCGCGACTGGGGCTTCCCTTTCATTTCGGATGATGCGCAAATAGCTATCGCAATGGGGTCATTCACCAATTGGGCACGTATAGTAGCCTACAATAACGGTAGTATGTATGCTGGTTATAACTTGCAGTCCTCTTCAGACTTATGGCTCAATACTTACCAGAAAGTACGCTCAGCTTATATCTTTCAGAACAATGTGAAGGCACTCCCTTCACAAGGCCTCACCGAAGAGGACGTCGCGCAGATGAAAAGCGAGGCTCGTTTCCTCATCGCCTATTATTATGAACGGATGCTCGAGCTCTATGGTCCATTTCCATTGGTCACTTCCGAACTCCCCAACGATGCTTCTACCGAAGAACTTATGTTACCGCGTACTCCTTACGAAGATATCGTTACTTGGCTCGACAATGAATTTACTGAACTAGCTGCGAGTCTACCGGCAGAATATACCGATGCCAGCACTATGACCGGACGTCCTACAAAAGGTGTTTGTCTTGCATTGAAAGCCCGCTTGTGGCTCTTTGCTGCCAGTCCGTTGTTCAATGGCAACTCTAACTTCGCCAATATCAAAAATCCTGATGGAACAGCATTATTTCCTGCTACCTACGACGCTACGAAATGGCAGAAGGCTGCTTCGGCTACTCGCGAACTACTCGATTTGGCCGAGACTGGTGTATACGATCTCTACAAAGAGTACTATAACAAGACAACGACCATCGATCCGTTTTTATCGTATCAGAATTTGTTCATCAATTATAGCACCAACAAGGAGCTTATCTTCGTGTATTCCGGTTCTGCTTACACTTCTTGGTACAATGGAATCGGAAATCCTCGTGGATTCAGTGGATCAGGTGGTTATTTTGGTGCTACACAGAACCTGTGCGACTGCTACTTCATGAAGAACGGTCTATCACCCATTACAGGCTACAATTCGGACGGTTCTCCTATCATCAATGCTTCTTCAGCTTATACAGAAACAGGGTTCACCTCGACAACCATCTCTTATCCGAATACAGCCTACAACTTGGCTTCATCAAGCGGTACTGCAGGTGTTGTCACCGAAGCTGGCGTATATAATATGTATGCCAACCGCGAACCTCGTTTCTACATCAGCCTCTGGTACAACAACGAGTATATCCCAAAGGTTAAACGATATACACAATATTATAACGGTGGTTTAGACGGAGGTCCTACACACGACTCTCCCGTTTGCGGTATTCAGGTGCGCAAAGGCATAAATCCTGCCGCCGATGTAAAGAATAACAGTGTGCCTTATCAACCTAAGATATTGCTTCGCTTGGGAGAGTTCTATCTGAACTATGCTGAAGCACTGAATGAGGTAAGTTTCAACAACAACAAAACAGAGATTCTGAAGTATGTGAATCTGATTCGCGAACGTGCCGGCATTCCTATCTATGGCAGCGATGCTACTAAGATAGCTCAGGGCACTCAAGTACAGGCTCCTACCAATCAAGACGATATGCGCATAGCTATCCGCAAGGAACGCCGCGTAGAATTCGGCGCCGAAGGTGACGTACGCTACAATGATATACGTCGCTGGAAGATTTCGACAGATGTATTCAACACTCCGATTTATGGTATGAATACTTCTTCGACCACTACCAGCGACTTCTACAAACGCGTGACTTATATGACCCGGAAGGTGGAAGAGAAGTTTAATCTATGGCCTATACCTCAAACCTATTTGGACAACAATACCAATTTGGTACAGAATTATGGTTGGTAATAACAAAAAAGTACAGAAAATGAAAATATATATTTTACTATTCAGCGCTTTGCTATTTCTCTTTTCGTGTGGTGACAACGGTAAGTATTATACCGACCATAGTGTAGATGATAGTGACACTACTTCTGTGTCCAACTATGAAACAATAAAGATAGCAAACTATAACATCCGCTATCTTACATCGGCTGATACCGGCGATAGAGCTTGGGATACACGTAAAGTGTATCTACTCGAGAATATCCGTTCCAACAATTTCGATATCTTCGGAACGGAAGAGGGTGTCATGTCGCAGTTGGATTATATTTGCACATTATCGGCCTACACTTATATCGGTGTAGGACGAAGCGATGGTGCACTTTTGGGCGAACATTCGGCTATTTTCTACAAGAAAGCCCGCTTTATCTTACTCGACAAGGGGGATTTCTGGTTCTCCGAAACTCCCAACATACCTTCGAAAGGATGGGATGCGACAATTTATCGCATCTGCTCTTGGGGTAAATTTAGAGATCGCCGCACACAGAAGACATTCTATGTGTTCAACTCTCACTTCGACAATAGCGCGACTATCGCCCGCCGTGAATCGGCCAAATTGTTGCTCGAAAAGATAAAATCGATAGCAGGCAATTATCCGACATTCTGTACGGGCGACCTCAACTCTTTACCCGACGCCGAACCGATGAATATACTCAGGGAAGACGGATTGCTGAGCGATGCTTATGTCTGTACCAAAACAGCCCCTACCGGAACATTCTGGACATATAATGCTTACGACCTGACACTGGAAGATTCACCCAATCGTATAGACTATATCTGGGTGACAAGTGGTATCACGGTAAACAGCTTCAAGACTATCAACGATGATAGTACTTATGGCAGGGTAGCATCCGACCATTTTCCTGTAATGGCTAACGTAAAGATAAACTGATAAAAAGACGTAGAAAAATATGAAAACGAATTTTAAATTATTCAGCTTGTTTGCACTCATGGTCATGTTGCTATTTTCGTGTAGTGATAAAGATTCGGATGGCGGCGCTACAGCCCTTGCTTCTCCATTTCTTACTATCACAGCCGAAGACGGAAACAGCCTCAGTGATGCGACAATAAACGATAACACACACACCATCTGGATTCCTTTCCGCACAAAGAAAGATCTTACCAATTCTTATGTAACCTTCAATTTGGCAAAAGGCGCCAAAATGGTATCGCCTGCGAATACTATCGCTATCCTCGACCTCACGGGGGATGAAACATATCCTATCACCGTGAACGATGGGGTGCAAGATGTAATGTACAACATCACTGCGGCTCAGCCTGTAGATACAGTACTTACGAGTGTTACTGCCAAAGATGGTAACGGCACATGCAGTGCTATCATCGATGAAAAAAATCACAAAATCTACATGCAGTTTACCGATGAGACGGATATCACCAATGCCACTGTCACTTTCAATATACACAAAGGCGCCTCAATAGTAACTCCAACTTCATCTGTAGCCAACATGGACTTATCGTCTACTCCTACTATCCGTATGAACAATGGTATTGAAGAAGTAGACTACAAAATCATAGCTGCCAATGCGAACGAAGCTACCTGCCAGTATGATACCGATTGGAGTGACGTAACCGGCAGCTTCATTACAAATGGCTCTACTTGGATAAAGGCTTACAAGACCATCACTTCGGCTGGAGTATCGGGCGCCATAGCAAATATCTTGGTGTTCGATCAAGATGATGTCAAGATGTGTGTACAAGGATCGGGAAATACAGGTAGTTCTATCAGTACGGCATCGCGTATTGTAACGGTCTCTAATGCCAATCCGGCATGGCCACTCATTATGTCTGGTATCTATGGATGGGAAAGTCCTACTTATGTAAAATCCCTGATGGTAAAACAACAGGGTGTTATCTTCCAAGAGCCTAACTATACTTGTCCACCTACTCTCGGTATCACAGCCGACGGTAAGATCAATATTAAATATGCAGAAGCGAAAGATGGTGTAATTTATGGTTCCGACGATCCAGCTACCGTATCCGACCGCACAAGTACGATATGGAATGTAACAAGTGCTACAAGCGGCTACTCACTACTCGTTCATAAGGGCATGATGTATTCCGAATATACTACGCTTACCGCCAACGATGGACGCTGGGAAGCTTCGGATGACGACGCTTGCAAGGGGCGTCTGGTCATAGGCCTTACGGACAATAACAAAATCTATATTTATAGTTGCGAAGGGGTGTATACTACTACCGGACTTACAATGAAACAGGTTGCCACGATCTTGCGCAATTTCGGTTGTAAAGAGGTCATGCAACTCAATTATGGAGATGGTGCTTTTGCTTATTTAAACAAAATTTGCACCGTTCGTACAGGTTCTCTATATAATACTACGACAGGTGCTTATAAGGGTGGCACCGGCGGTCGTTCACAAAGTTTCATCTTGTTTGCTCCCAAATAATTGTTAAATTAGAATAGAATTCAATATATGACTTTACAACGTTTAAAACTATTGTTGTACGCCGTTACTTGTTCTCTTTTTGCTGTTGCTCCTATTGGAGCACAGCAAAAAAAAGCAAGTGTGGCCTATCAAGATCAAAATGTTCGTTTCACAGTGATTACCGATGGAGCCATACGTATGGAATGGAATTCCAACGGACAATTTGTGGATAATAATTCGTTTGTCGCCATCAACCGCGATTATCCGAAAGTGAATTATAAACTGAAAAATACCGGCAAGACTGTCGAAATACAGACTTCCAAAATGATTCTTCGATATAAAAAAAATACAGGTAAGTTTTCCCCCAGGAATCTATGTATCTCTTCGCCCAAAGGGAAGGACATCATTCCTTTTTCTTGGAAGCCCGGACAGAAGAACAACGGCAATCTGAAAGGTACCTATCGTACCCTCGACAGATTTGACGGAGACTCGAGCCGCTATACTAAGAAGAAAATGAAACTCGACGACGGACTCATATCTACCGATGGATGGACATTCATCGACGATTCCAAAAGCTATCTTTTCGACAAAAGCGATTGGCCTTGGGTGATGAAACGCCCCTCTACAGAAGGCCAAGACTGGTACTTCATGGCTTATGGACACAACTATAAGTCAGCGCTGAAAGATTATACTGTCTTTTCCGGCAAAGTGCCATTACCTCCACGCTATGCTTTCGGCTACTGGTGGTCACGCTACTGGTGCTACACCGACAACGAACTGCGTCAACTCGTCAACGATTTCCATACTTACAATATTCCGCTCGATGTGCTCGTCATCGATATGGATTGGCACTACACCGAATCGGGTAAAGGCAGTTGGACAGGCTACACCTGGAACAGACGCCTATTTCCCAATCCCGATAAATTGCTAAATGACCTAAAAAAAGATAATCTACAAATCACTCTCAATTTGCATCCTGCCGAGGGTATTGCTTCATACGAAGACAATTTTTCGTCCATGAAAAAGTGGATGAATGCCTCCGATACTACAACTGTAATTCCATACGAAGGTTCGAATAAACAGTTCATGAGCGGATGGCTCAACACCATTCTTAAACCAATGGAAAAAAAAGGTATCGGTTTTTGGTGGCTCGATTGGCAGCAGTGGATGAACGATAAGAAATTCAAAGACCTGAACAATATATGGTGGCTCAACTATGTGTTTTTCTCGAATATGGAGCTACATGGCGATACTCGTCCATTACTATATCATCGTTGGGGCGGACTAGGCAACCATCGGTATCAGATCGGCTTCTCGGGCGACACATACATAACTTGGGCTTCTCTAGCCTACCAACCATATTTCAACGCCACTTCTTCCAACGTACTCTATGGATATTGGAGCCACGACATAGGTGGACACTATGGACCGCTAGCCAATCTCGATCCCGAACTCTACGCACGTTGGGTACAGTTTGGCGCACTAAATCCCATTTTACGCACACACTCCAACAAGAATCCTTATATCAAAAAAGAACCTTGGAACTTCAATCATAAGTATTCTTCAGTGATACGCGATGCGATTCTCCAGCGCTACGAGATGGTTCCATATATCTATACCATGGCTCGCAAGACTTACGATGAAGCTCTCTCGCTATGTCGCCCCATGTACTACGATTATCCTGATGATCAAGAGTCCTACGATTTCAAGAGCGAATATATGTTCGGCGACAACGTTCTTGTTTGTCCTATTGGAACACCTACCAAAGATGGCAAAACGACAGTCAAGGTATGGCTACCCGCAGGCAACGACTGGTATGAATGGAAAACAGGAACTATGCTCAAAGGCGGACAGACTGTAGAGCGCAGGTTTGCTATCGACGAATATCCTGTATATATCAAGGCAGGCTCAGTGCTCCCATTCTATAGCGACAATGTAAAAAACCTGAGTAGCAACGACGAGACGATTGTAGTCAACGTATTTCCTGGTCAGAAGGGATCGTTCAGCATGTACGAAGACAATGGCAACGATAAAGATTATGCTACTCAATATGCTCGTACAGATCTCATTTCTGTACGCAACGACAAAGACTTAACAGTAACTATTAATGCGCGCAAAGGTTCGTACAAAGAAATGCCTGCTACCCGTCAGTTCAAAGTCAAAGTATTGGCTTCGGCTATTCCCGAAATAGTTACGGTGAATGGGGCAAAAACAGACTTCACATACGATGGCAAAAACCTGGCTCTGACAATAAATATTTCAGAAACAAACTGTGCAATTGCCAAAATAGTGAAGATAACTTATCCGGCAAATGCTCCCGACGTGAGCGACGGATTGTTAGCCGATATGAAACATATACGTCAGGCTGTAGATGCTTGCAAACAAATATATGCCGGCATTGTTTGGTCGGAAGAAATTGGTACCATGGAATCTACAGATATGGCTCTTACCTATTATCCTAACGAGTTCAAGCAACGGATTGAACTCTTTCGCAAGAACTTTGCCAACCTCAATGAACTGCTCAAAGCACAAGCGAAGTTCGACGAAAAGAAAACGAAAGTTTTTTTAAATATCGTGAGATAAGATTAGATTAACATTAATAGTTGTGGAGAAAGCCCCCGGAACTGGTTCAGTTCGCAGAGGGCTTTCTTTTTTTGCAACTGTTTATTGTACATAGGTTCGTGATAAGAAATGAAAATCTAAAATATTTGACGATCGTTAGCCCTTGATTATAAATCTTATTATTATATTTTCAATAGAACGTAGTAAAAATTACGATACCCTGCCTCATCAAGAGCATTATTAATTTAATTTCTCTAATCAATAATTAATTTTTTATAACAAAGCCAGAATTTATGACACACAAAAGAAATATATGCTTACATTACATAGATTTTAAGAACTAATATGAATAATTGTGTATTAAACATTGTTCTGATACAGAAATGAAGAATACTATCATCCATTCAAATAAAGACTTTGTGATGTTCCGTGGAATTTCAAGCACTATTGTGCCATTTTTACTGTTAGGCCTGTCTGCATTTATTTTCTGTTCAGCCACCATGGCAAAACATAGCGTCAAGATCACGCTCTATGGACAAGTGTACGACTCTTATACCAAGAAAGCATTGGAGGCACGAATTTATGTCATCAAAAACGGGAAAGTCATCGACTCCACAGCTACCGTGTTGGAACATCGTAAAACAGAATCCACTTTCTACTACGACATTCCCAACACACCGGCAGTCTACGCATTCAAGGCCCGCGTGGAGGGTTACGAGGACAACATCCAGTATTTCGAACTGAAAAGCAGCAGCAAGGCAAGCACGTATCCCATCCCCATACACTACATGAAAAAGAAAAGCATGGCCGAGATCGATCTCAACGAGGTGGTTGTCAACGGTACTAGAATTCAGATGGTGTACCGTGGCGATACCATTGTGTACAATGCTTCCGCGTTTGTACTCTCAGAGGGCAGCATGCTGGAAAGCTTGGTCAAGCAATTGCCCGGAGCAGAACTGAAAGCGAATGGTGACATTTTTGTTAACGGTGAGAAGGTGGACTACCTGACCCTTAATGGAAAAGATTTCTTCAAGGGCAAGAACAAGATGATGCTGGAAAATCTGCCATACTATCTCGTAAAAGGGATCAAGGTGTTCCACAAGGACAACGATCATGCAGTCGGTGGCATCTCGCAGCGAAAAGAATATGTGATGGATGTCAACCTCAAACGTGAGTATGCCAATAGCAGCATAGCCAACGCTGAACTCGGCGGAGGCACCCGGCAGCGTTTCCTCGGGAAGGCTTTCGGCATGTATAACGGCGAGCACACGTCGGCTATCCTATTCGGCAGCTTGAACAACATCAACCAAGATGAAAAGCCGGGCGAGGGAGGAGACTGGTCGCCGACAAGCATTACACAAGGTTTGAAGACGACAAGGTTATGGGGCTTAAACCTACAGACGGAGGACAAGGATAAACATTACCAAGAGACATTAGACGCAACTCTCAAGTGGGACAATACCGACAACAACAATCGTACATACCACGAAGACTATACTAACAACGGCAGTCTCACGCGCCATAACCTAGCTTTCAGCAAAGAGAGAGATATCAACATAGAGGTTACCGATAACGTATTTGTTCTGAAGCCTTTTTCAGCCTCCGCCAATGTGTCGCTGAAATATAGCAATGCCAAGAGCGTCATAAGCAATAACGATTCGCTCTTCCAAAAAGAATGGGTGAACAGCAATGCGTTTGAGAGTTTGACCAAACAGCGCAGCTTGGAGTTTACTTTTGCGAGTGTTTACACTAAGCCGTTCGCCAACGGGAGCACACTCGATGCTATTGCACAGGTCGATTACTCTACCGACAGGCCCAGAAACGACTTCGGTCGCTATGCTACAAGCTATGCCTCGGACCAACAAGACGACATCCGCAACTATTTTTTCCGCCACAGGCAAAGGCAGTATAAGGTGACTTTCGTCACCGATTATTTTCAGGTCTTACCCTACAGCTGGAAGGTGGGTCCACTTCTCGAATATGGACAGGGCTATCGAACCAACTCACACGGTAATTACCGTTTGGACCGTATAGACGACGGATCTCAAAAATACCAACAGCTGGGGGTTCTGCCATCCACCGAAGATTCGTTGGCAATGGCTATGGATACCCGGACAAGCTACGATAACCAGAATTTCTTCCGACGCTACGGCACGGGATTGCACTTGTACCGTTCTACGCCAAAGAGTTTCATAGAGGTGGTCGTTCCGTTGACGTTCGAGAGGGAAAGAATGCACTACCATCAAGACCGCATCGACACGACAGCCTACAGAAACAGTACGCTCTTCGAGCCCACGGTCTCCATCCAATTCTACGGTAAGAGCAAGAAAGCGTTAGAATATGAGATGAATGTAACGAGACCTGACTTCGAGTCACTCATGTCCTACGAGGACGACACGGACCCTACCATGAAGCGAGTGAATAATCCGAACTTGAAAAATACGATAACGCACACGTTTCGTGCCAGTGCCAATTTAAAGAGCAGTACCAGCGACCTGAACCTTTGGACAAAGGCAAGAGCAGAAATCATACAGAACGCCTGTGGCAACCGCATCACCTTTTTCCCGACACAAGGTGTCTATGTTTACCAATACGATAACGTGAACGGCAATTGGAACACAGGAGCCTCAATGGGCATGTCTCGTTCGTTAGACAAAAAGCGACACTATTCCATTCAGGCTACAACAGGCTTAGATTTCATACATAGCGTAGACTACAGCATTGCCTATAATACAGAGTCCCCCATCCTATCAAGCGTAAACACCTGGAAGCCTAATGCAGACGTCAAACTGGGCTACCGCTTCAAATCCTTTGCCATTAACGCAGAAGGTAAGATGACCTATCGCATGAGCCGCTCTTCACGTGTCGACTTCGAGTCCATCAACATCTGCGACTTTCAGTATGGCAGCGACCTCCGATGCACGATCCCCGGGGTCGGCCTCGATGTAGCGACCGACATTTTCATGTACAGTTCGCGAGGTTATCAAAATACATTTATGAACCGCAACGACTTGATATGGAACGCACAGATAAGCAAACCCTTCTACAAGGGCAAACTGATATGCATGGTCCGCGCCTACGACATATTGCACGAGATTTCCAGCATGCAATACATCGTCAATGCACAGGGACGTACAGAGACAATGTACAACAGCATTCCAAACTATGTGATGTTCTCGGTGGCATATAAGATAAAGTAAATTCTGACGGCGAGCAGCATTATCTATTTGCTAAGATATCGTCTAACAGCTCTGCTCCTTTCTCCAGCTTCTTCATGAGGGGTACTCATCACACCAGCCGGAAAGAACAACTTCATCGCATTGTTTATTTTACATACGTATTTGCAATACTATTGTATACATTTCAAGCTGTAAAATAAACCAAACATACTTTATCCTTATAGAAATAGGGATGGTATCTCGCCTTTAACCTTCATTTTCTGAGTGAATTAGAGTCTTCATTTTCTGTATGAACAGAAAACGAAGCAAAAGAACCACCGGCACTCCATCGAGACGTAAAGCTGAAGCCGGGCCAAACTATATTGGACGAGGATTGGACAATACTGATGCTTTAAATTAGTAGCTAGTAGCATATACCACTACGTCCAATCCAGGTCCAAGTCCGGAGGCTTCCGGCTTCACGAACTTTCACTCAACAAATCGGGCGAGGATGGGTTTAGGAAATTCATACCGTTCAAACGACCAAAGGGAGAGCGTTTATGAATTTTCAAGCCCAGACCGTTCGATTTGGAGTGAAATTCGTGCGCCGGCAGTTTTCTTTGCTTCGTTTCTTTGTCTGCACAAAGAAATGAAGATTTAAGTGAGCGCTGGTGTTCTTCTTGTTTCGTTCTTCTGTCTGTACAGAAGAATGAAAATTAAAATCCAATATAGACTTAATCCCAGAGGCTTTCGGCTTCACGACCTTTCGCTCAATAAATCGAGCGAGAGGTCGCGGTGAGCCCTCTTATCCTTTGCTTTATTGCTTCTTTTACAGATGCAAAATCTACCGATAGCCTAGAATAATGGGTAAGTATTCATTCTTGAAATATATATTCTGTTGAAAATTATCTCAAATAAATATTGGCTTTTTTTGTCAAATATTCAAATACTTTGTGTAATTTTACTAGCTCTAACAGATTATTCATTTTTAATGAAAATCATAACTAAAGGCGTTGATTATTTTGTTGTTGTTCGTGAATTTTTATTATTATCGGGTAGGCAATAGGATTAAGTTCCCACGCTTTTTATTTTATAATCGCTTTCTGGTGGGAATAGGAAAGCTTAATTATGCGTTTTATGAAAACACTTAAACCTTTTGGAATAGCCTTATTTGTCGTTTTAGTAGCTATCCTTACTTCTTGTAGTAAAAGTAATAATGAGTCTCCTGTTCAATTATCAGGAACTGATATGATGTTTGCCA